>WBZY01000193.1_pt1 | contig 52606 bp, 46 predicted proteins | sample 5204191 | NCBI WGS metagenome assembly WBZY01 (sample SAMN12344363, study PRJNA552823) | activated sludge metagenome | biome: Activated sludge suspended growth; feature: Anammox Sidestream; material: Wastewater; isolation source: activated sludge from anammox sidestream of wastewater treatment...
AAGGTCAAGCTCCATTGCTTTCGTTCGGGCTTTTGCCATTCATGTTAACCGCATTATACTTGCGCCTAGTTTCTTTGGTATAAAATGACGGCGCTCGCCCGTATTTATAGGTTCTCAGAAACCGTCTTGATCCAAGAGCGGTTGAGATGGTCGTACAAGGCGTTGGTCTGAGCAAAGTCAACGAGTTGAGTGGGGAAAAACTGCAAAATCACGAAGGCAGTTAAACGCAAAGCAGGCGCGACGCCTTACGTCACGCCTTTTTGTTAGTTGCCCCCTCGTCAGGCAGGGATGAGTTGGAAGCCCAGCTTCTGCGCCTTTTTCTTCATATACTTGATCTGTTGGTCTTCATACTTCTTTTCATATTCGGTCACGCTGATCGTCTCGTACTCCACCTTGTATTTGAGCATCCGATAGACCACTCGCGCGATGGCGTGCGCAGTAGCGACCGTGGCTTGCGCTTTGTCCAGTCGTGATTTCAAACGTCGATAGAACGAGCCAAACACACAGTCTGCCTGCTTGACGGATTGCGCCGCCATGCGGAAGGCTTGTCTATGCTCGCCGTTCGGAGCGTTCCTCAGATTCAAAGATACGATTTACCGTTATGGGGTTGAAGAGGGTTGGTTCAGAGTTAGGGACGAAACCTATAAAGAGAATGCGGTCGCCTGGCTAGAAGATCATGGCTTTCCGCCCATTTTCCAACCCGTTGGCATCGCTCCCGGTCATTCCCTTCCCTTTTCGACGTTCAGCAACATATAATACAGTCATGTCGCTAACCGATACTGCACGGCAAATGAACGAACGGCTATGCCAGCGCCTTAAGCCCGGAGAGGTTTTCGCGCTTGGTCTGGCATTTGGGATGATGGGCATATTCGTCTGGCAACAGGCTAATTTATCATTTGCTTACTTTGATCTTAGAATCTATCTGGAGACCGCGCACGGCAATTTTAGCTATCAGAATTTTTATTATTACTATGGATATTGGATCTTGCCGATTTTCGCTCTCTTATCAAAACTGCCGCTCACTCTGGCATATGTGGTGTGGTGCGCAGTAAATATCCTTGGAATATTCTTTGCGGTCCGTGTGTTTAACGGGAAAGCGTTGATCGCAATAGCATCGTATCAAATGTTTTACACCATCATTTACGGAGGCATCACCGGCTTGATCGTTGGCGGGCTGGCGCTTTGTTGGTGGGGCTTGGCGAACCGAAAATGGCATCTCGCCGGCCTGGGCATCGCCATCGCAAGCGCCAAATTCCAAACCGGACTGACAGGCAGTTTGATCCTCCTGCTTATGGCAGAACTGTCCTGGAAAGACAGGTTGAGGGTAATGGTCGTGCCCATTTTGATATGGACAGCATCTCTTTTCGCATACCCCGGCTGGCCCCTTCAGCTATTAAATAACATTATTAACCACCCTCCGAATGACTTGGCGAGTATATCGCTATGGCGTTGGGCGGGACCATGGTCTCTTTTATTTTGGCTCCCGCCGTTTTTACTTCGCTTGAAACCGCAACGGCGGTTGCTGGCGCTGGTAGCCGCGATGGGGTTTGCTCTGCCCTATTTTCAACAAAACGATTTGTTGTTCCTGCTTGCAATGCCAATCGGTTGGATTGGATTGCTGGGCAATTTGGGTTATTTTATGGGATCGTACGGCTGGGTTGCTCTTCAATTCCTGGTCTTTATTCCGCTGTTGATCTACATCGTACAAATGAGTCCCGGAGTGAAAGAATTATTCACATCCAATTCAAATCATGAACAAAATTGAATATCAATTTCGTTCATGTCGAATAAGCAATAGACAATCTCCTGCCAGCGGGTTCACTTCCCCAGCCTCTCTTCCAACCTCTTCTTCACGTTCTCCCATTCCGTATCCAAAATCGAATAGTACACCGAATGGCGGATGATCCCATCGGGCAGGATCATGTGATTGCGAAGCACGCCTTCCTTCACTGCGCCGATGCGCTCGATGGCGCGTTGTGAGCGTTCGTTGCGTGAGTCTGTTTTCAACTGCAAGCGGATGGCTCCCAGCGTTTCAAAAGCGTGCTTGAACAGCAGATACTTGCATTCGGTATTGACCACCGTGCGCTGAAAGTCGAGTCCGTACCACGTGCCGCCCACTTCGAGTCCGCGGTCGTTGGACATGATGTTGAGATACCGCGTCGCGCCCGCCACGCGCCCCGAAGCGAGATGGATCGCGACGAACGGCAGGTCGGTCCCTTTTGCCGCGCGCGCAAGGATGTCGCTCACCCAGCCGCGCATATCCTCCGCGTTTTCCATTTTGCCGTACACCATAAAATCCCAAAAATCATGCCCCACGCCGATCTCCGCCAACGCTTCGACGTGTTCAAGCGTCATCGGTTCAAGTCGTACGTGATTGCCGGTCAACGTGACGGGTTTTATTTCAAAGCCAGCCATTCGCTCTCCTCCAAATCTTGTGTTGGTAAATAAGGCATCCTCGGTCCGTCAACGCCGAGCAGTTTACTCAACGCCGCGCGGACGGCAATGCGGTCATCCCATAAAAATTCTTTCGCACCGAAACACAGCGACTGTTCATGTCCCTTGCCGCAGACCAGAACGACATCGCCCTCGCGCGCCTGAGTCATCGCAAAGCGGATCGCTTCGCCTCGGTCGGGGATTCTCCAAAACGATTCGTTCTCGCTTCCTCCACTCGACGTGGCGCCTGCCGCCATCTCCTCAAGAATTCCCGCCAGTGATTCAGTGCGCGGATCTTCCGCCGTGAGGATGCACACATCCGCAAGTTCCGCGCCGATCTCCGCCATCATCCGCCGTTTGGCTTTATCGCGCAAGCCTGCCGAGCCAAACACGGTAATGACACTTTTCTTAGCCACAGAGACCGCAGAGTTCTCTGAGTTTTTTTTCTCAATGTTCTCTATGTTCTCTGTGGCTGAGTTCAGCATTTCCCGCGCCGCCTCAAGCGCGGACTTCAACGCATTCGGCGTGTGCGCAAAATCAACGATGGCGGTGAAGTTCTGCCCCAGGTCAATCCGTTCCATGCGACCGGGGATTCCCTCCAGCGCGGCGATTCCCTGCGCGGCAACTTCGGGTTTGATTCCCAAGCCGTAAATTGTCGCAGTCAACGCGGCGAGGCAATTGGTTACGTTGTATCCGCCGACCAATTTGCACGAGACGGGAATCTCGAAGTCTTTGCTCTTTGCCGTGAAATGGATTCCCGACGGCAAGTGTCTCACCTCCACCGCGCGGATTTTCGCATCCGCGTTCAAGCCATAATCCATTTTGTTTGCTTCTGAAATCTTTGACAGAAATTCAAAAGACGAATCGTCGCGGTTCAACACAGCCAGCCGAGGATTGCCCTGCGGCTTTTCGGAGGTCTTTTCCAGCGACTCAAAGAGTCGCGCCTTTGCCGCGCGGTAGTTTTCATACGAGCCATGCTGATCCAAATGCTCATGAGTGATATTCGTGACTACGCCGACGTCGAACTCGCAGGCGTCCACGCGATGTTGTTCCCATGCGTGGGATGTCGTTTCGAGGACAACGTGAGTCAAGCCTGCCTCCACCATCTTCGCCAGATAGAACTGCACATCGTGCGCGTCCGGTGTGGTGACGTGGAAGCCGGTGTCGAGCACTTCATCCCCGATCACCGCGTTGACGGTGGAGATCATCCCCGCTTTGAGTCCCGCCGCTTTGAGGATGGTATAGAGGATGTTGGTCGTCGTCGTCTTGCCGTCGGTGCCGGTCACGCCGATCATCGTCAAGCGGCGAGAGGGCCACAGGTAAAACGAACCAGCTATCCACGTCAGCGCTTGACGCGTGTTCGTGAGTCGAACGTAGGGCAGGTTGGCAATCTGTCCAATATCCCGCTCCCCCACCACTGCGACCGCGCCGTTGTCAATCGCGGCTTGGATGTAATCGTGTCCGTCCAACGTTCCGCCTTGCATGGCAACGAACAAGTGACCGGGCTTCACCGCGCGGCTGTCAATCGAGATGCCCGTGATCTGCGCATCAGGAACATCTAACTTACAGAACGGCGGAGGAAGTTCAGCAAAAATTTTTCGGAGCGATGGATTCGTGTTCATACTTTACAAGTGCAACCGTCCCGCAGGTTCACGCGCAAGACCAAAATGGTTCAGGAAAACCTGCGGGACGTTTTGTGTAAGTTGTGGTCATAAAACAAAATGGGTTCCGACGAGTATATCGTCAAAACCCATTTTTTGCGTAGCCACACATCGTCCCAATGCTTTTCGGGAGAGACCACAGAGTTCTCAGAGAAAAACTCGACATCTCTGCATTCTCTGCGGCTGAGAATTTAAGCCGCTTGCGCCTGCTTGGTCATCTTGGTCTTCAACCACTTGAGGCGGAAGGTTTCTTCGCGCTCGCGTTCCTCCAGCGAACTGACGATAAATTCGATCTGGTGCTGGTAGTTCGGGATGAAGATATGCTGCAAGGCGTTCACGCGCCGTTGTGTTTTCTTCAACTCATTGGCGAGCCGCCATACTGCGGCAGTGAGCATCGAGAGTTGCGGGATGCGCACGAGCACTTCGCGGAAGGCGTTGCTGGCTTCATCAAGCACGGCGGCGGTATCGCCGGGGCTGTAGAGCAACTTCGGCGGTTCGCCGCGCGCTTCGATCTGCGGGATCGCCACGCCCATGATGCCGCGCAGACGCAGGTGCACGTCCACGGTTTTGTTGACGGCAAGCGCCGCCCACTCCACATGGTCCGAACCCATCACGAGGCGCGCTTTTTCCATCGCATCGTAGGCGGTGGCAAGCAAAGCCCACACTTCTTTTTGAAGCGTGTCCGCTTCCTTCGCCACGCGCACGAGTTCGCCGGTCAGGGCTTCGCGTTTGCGGTCGAGGATCTCGTACCCCTCTTTGGCGAAACGCAATTCCTTTTTGAGGCGGATCAGGTTCGTGCGGGTTGGCGCGATATTAACTTGTGGCATCGTCGCCTTTGTAATATTGTTTGATCTCGTCGAGCGTGACGCGGGTCAGCTCGCCCTTTGGAAGCATGGACAGCAACTTCCAGCCGATCTCCAGCGTGCGCTCGATGGTGCGATTTTCGGTGAACGCCTGATTGACAAACTCACGCTCGAACGCGCGTCCGAACTTCAGGTACTTCTGGTCCACCTCGGAGAGTTCTTCCTCGCCGATGACGGATGCCAGCGCGCGGATGTCTTGCGTCTTGGCATAGCCCGCGTACAACTGCGCGCCCCAACGCGGATGATCGTCGCGGGTGCGTCCCTTGCCGATGCCGTCTTTCATCAAACGCGAAAGGCTCGGTAGAACGGTCACGGGAGGATACACGCCCGCGTAGTACAACTCGCGCCCCAGCACGATCTGACCTTCGGTAATATAGCCGGTGAGATCGGGCATCGGGTGGGTCATGTCGTCGTTCGGCATGGTGAGGATGGGGATCTGCGTGATCGACCCTTGGCTGGTGCGGATGCGCCCTGTGCGTTCGTACAACGACGCGAGGTCGGAATATAAATAACCCGGGTAACCTTTACGGCTCGGCACTTCGCCGCGCACGTTCGAGATCTGGCGCAGGGCTTCGCCGTAGTTGGTCATGTCGGTCAACACGACCAGCACGTGCTTGCCGAGATCGTAAGCGAGGTACTCAGCCAGCGTCAACGCCGCGCGCGGGGTAACGATACGCTCCACTGGAGGATCGTCTGCCAGGTTGAGGAACATTGCCACGCGGGTCAACGCTCCGCTTTCGGTGAACGATTTGCGGAAGTAATCCGCCACGTCGTTCTTGACGCCCATCGCCGCGAACACAATGGCGAACTCTTCGCCCTCGGTTTGCGGCGCGCCTGCCAAGCGACCTAAAGTTGCCTGACGCACGATCTGCGCGGCAAGTTGGTCGTGCGGCATGCCCGCGCCGGAGAACAACGGAAGTTTCTGTCCGCGCAGGAGCGTGTTCACGCCGTCAATCGTCGAGATACCGGTCTGGATGTAATCGCGCGGGTAAATACGCGCGGTGGGGTTGATCGGCTGACCGTTCACATCGCGGTACACATCGGTGAGCGGTTCGGGACCGCCGTCGATCGGGGTGCCCAAGCCGTCGAAGATGCGCCCGAGCATTTCTTCCGCCACAGGCATGTGAAGCGTGTTGCCTAAAAAGCGGACGCGCGTTCCGTCGATCGAAAGACCGGTGGAACCGGCGAACACCTGCACAACGGCAAAGCCTTCGCCCACTTCGAGCACGCGCCCACGGCGGGTATCGCCGCGCGCGTCCTGAATCTCAACGACCTCGTCGTAACTGACGTTCGACGCGCCCTCGACGACCATGATCGGACCTTCGATGCGCCCGACGCCGACGACTTCCTGACCGCCTAAAACTGTTGCTTCGCTCATTATCTATACTCCGCATCTAATTGACCCATTTGCTGGTCAATCATCTTTTGGATATCGTCCAACTTGTTGATCTCTTCGTTGGTGACCGAGGACTTGGCGCGGATGATGGTATCCACAACGGGAAGGTCGTGGATGAGATTGATCGGCGCGCCGCGCTTGACGATCGCCATGCCGCGCTCGTGGAAGTACAACACCAACTCGAGCAGGCGAATCTGTTTTTCCACAGACGAGTACGCGTCCACGCTATCTGTGGCGTTCTGTTGCAAGATGCCTTCGCGGATGAGGCGGGATGTCTCCAGCACCATGCGTTCCGCGTACGGCAGAGCGTCGGGACCCACGAGTTTGACGATCTGCGAAAGACGCGCTTCTTCGCTCAACAACTCCATGGCTTTGGTGCGCATCCCAAGCCAGTCTTTGCCGGTCTTTTCGCGCCACCAATTGCCAACGTCTTCGATGTATTCGCTGTAGGAGTCGAGCCAGTTGATGGCGGGGAAGTGACGAGCCGACGCCAGCGATTTATCCAGCGCCCAGAAACAGCGGATGAAGCGCTTGGTGTGTTGTGTGACCGGCTCGGAGAAGTCACCGCCCGGAGGCGAGACTGCGCCTACCACGGAGACCGAACCTTGAGAGCCGTTCAAATTTTCGACATAACCGGCACGCTCGTAAAATTCCGCGAGGCGACCGGCGAGGTAAGCGGGATATCCTTCTTCGGCGGGCATTTCTTCGAGACGACCGGAAACTTCGCGCAACGCCTCAGCCCAACGGGAGGTTGAATCTGCCATGAGCGCGACGTGGTAACCCATATCGCGATAGTATTCCGCGATGGTGATGCCGGTGTAAATGCTGGCTTCACGCGCCGCAACCGGCATGTTGGAGGTGTTCGCAATGAGGACGGTGCGCTCCATCAATGGGCGGCCAGACCGAGGGTCGACGAGATGCGGGAACTCCTGCAACACCTCGGTCATCTCGTTACCGCGCTCGCCGCATCCGATGTAGACGATCACTTCCGCATCCGCCCATTTGGCGATGCTGTGCTGAGTCACTGTTTTGCCTGATCCGAACGGACCGGGGATACCAGCCGCGCCGCCCTTCGCCACCGGGAAGAATGTGTCGAGAATCCTTTGACCGGTGATGAGCGGGATGTTCGCGCCGCGTCGCTGCACGAACGGACGCGGGCGTCGAACGGGCCAGCGCTGTAACATCGTGACTGATTTTTCTTCTTTGCCGATCTTGATCTTCGCAATCGTATCGGTGACCGTGTATTCACCGGCGGAGGCAACCCAGGTGAGAGTGCCTTTATCGTCGGGGTGGACCATCACGCGATGTTCGAAGCTGTCGGTTTCCATGGCGACGCCGAGGATCGAGCCGCCCTTCACTTCATCGCCGACATTTGCCTTCGGCGTGTATTTCCATTTTTTCTCGCGGCTGATCGGATCGAAGCGCGCGCCACGGTTAATGAACGAACCCACTGCCTGTTCGATGAGCGGCAAAGGTCGTTGCACGCCGTCGTAAATGGATTGCATCAAGCCGGGTCCGAGTTCCACCGAGAGCGGCAAGCCCGTGCCGTAGATCGGCGCGCCGGTTTGCATACCGGCGGTCTCTTCGTAGACTTGCACGGTCATCTGGTCGCCTTTCAGACCGATGACCTCGCCCACGAGTCGATCCTCGCCCACCTCTACCAACTCCAACATACCGACGTGGCGGGAGCCTCGGGCGCGGACAACGGGTCCGCTGATCCAGGTAATTGTTCCTACTTCATTTGCCATGCTATTCTCCCATCAACACTTTGTAGACCGAGGCGCGCAGGGTGTTTTGCAAACGGCTCAAGCGGGTTTCCAATGTGTTATCGTAATGGATCTTTCCGGCGGACGCGTTCACAACCACGCCGGTGCCTTCATCCAGCCCGCCGCCGATCGTGAACTCGCCTTTGAGTTCTTTTGCGATCTCGTCCAGGGCGCCTTTTTTCAGCGCCTTCTGTGTCGCTTCATCTGCTCGAATGTCTGCCTTGCTCACGCGCAATTGGGTCAACGCCTCGCGCAACAATAATGCCGCGATGGCATCGTACTCCGGGCGCTTTTTCACGGCGTCCAGTTGTTTCTTCACTTCCGTAAACACGTTATCGAGGACCTTCTCGCGATGCTCCAACTGGGAGGAACGCGCTTTCAACTGCGCGGTGGCGGTCGCCTGACTGCGGAGTCGATCCGCATCTTCCCGGGCGCGGTCAAGGACGGCTTTCCGTTCGGACTCAGCCTGTTCCTGCGCGCGTTTGTGGATGGCTTCTGCCTTCTCTTTGGCTTCCACCTGCATCTGCTCAGCCTCTTCGCGGGCTTCGATCAGGATCGCCCGTTCGAGTTCCGCAATGTTTTCTGCTTCAGAATTCATAGATACACTTCCAATTCATTTTCCTGAGTCAGGAAAGGGTTATAACTTGATACCGATCGCCCGCAGGACAATGTCGCCAAGCGAAGCCTGTCCTTCCGGAACGCCGCCGCGCGAAGGGATCTCCACCACCAGCGGGATCGTGCTCCGCAGTTTGAGGTGCTCCATGCGGGCGGGGATCATCTCAGCCACATCCTGCGTGACGAGGACAATGCCCACGTCTTTGGCAGACGCGACATCGTCAAGCGCCTGATTCACCTCATCGGCTGTGGAGGCAACCCTGCCTCCCACGCCGGCGAGCGAGAATCCGAGCACCGCGTCAGGATGACCGATAACCAGAACCTTCATGAACGTTCCGCGCCTTACGGAAGAACAAGGAACGAAATGATCAAACCGTAGATCGCGATACCTTCAGAGAGACCCACGAAGATGAGCGCGCGACCGAACGACTCGGGCTTCTCGGCAGTGGCGCCGACCGCCGCCGCGCCGGAGCCGCCGACCGCGATGCCTGCGCCGATGCAAGCCAACCCGGTGGAAAGAGCCGCCGCGAGAGTCGCGTATTGGTCAACCACGGCTTCCTGCGCCGCGCCAGCCGCGAAAGCCGACGAAGGGGAAGCCAGCCAGACGAGGGCGAGTCCGCCCGCCATCAAGCCGACGATGAAATTGAAAGCGTTGAATCCGGTGATCATGCGAGAAACCGCCTGCGAAGGGCTGGTCTTTCCATTTTGGATCACGTAGATCACTGCCGGGATGACCGGGATCAAACCAACCAGAACAGCAAAAGCTAAGAACATTGTTTATCTCCTTATGTTGTAGAAATATTTTTCAATTCGATTTGTCGCGCGCGTTCAAGATTGTATTATTAATTGCTTCTTTCTCCGGGCTCACGCCTCCTCTTGTGAGGAGTTCAGCCGCAACGGCTCGAAGCGCATGCCTCCGCCGTGGAAGAACTTGCCCAAAATTTCATAGTAGTGCAAACGCATGGTCTGGATGTACACGATCAGACCTTCGAAGCCGATAATAAAGATGTTGCCGATCAGCAGGGTGATCCAGAATCCGATGGTTGGCTCTTCGCCCGCCAGCGAGAAGAACGCGAGGCTCAAACCGCCATGCGCCACCGCAAACGCGCCCACGCGGACGAACGACAGCGTATTGCTCAACATGCTGATCACGGACTCGAACAAATCCATGAACGCCGTCACGAGGTACATCACAACTCCGCCTTCGATCAACGGACGATGTCCTTCCGCAATGTTGCGGAACAAACCATTGAACATCACGCCGAAGGCAAAAATGGGCGTGAGGATATTGAACGGTAAAGGCAATGTGCTGATCGCCGCCGCAATTTTCGGAGCAATCGGCGTGGTCCCCAAAAGTCCGTTCAGGATCGTGAGGAAGCAGAAGTAAAAAACGATCGCCACCACGCCGGTGTGTCCGAACCAGAAATGCGCCCAATCGCGCGCGCGCGCCATGTTGAACAAACTCAACAGGTAGCTAAAGAGCAGGATCACGATACCCGCATCGATGGCAAAGCCTAGAATGGTGAGGATGTTCTCAAGGGGGCTGAGCCAAAGAGGTTCAAAGTGGAAGTGAAGGTATTCTTCGATCAAATGACCCTCAAAGCCGAAGATACTCCCATACAGGGCGCCGAAAATCGAGGCGAAGAAACCGCAATACACGAGGAGCAAGCCCAAACTGGACAAGCCCTTCATGAAAATCTTTTTGTGCGAGAGAAACCCGACCAGCATCATCACCAGACCCTGTCCCAAGTCGCCGAACATCGCGCCGTACAAAATCGGGAAGGTCAACGCGACCAGAATGGTCGGGTCGAGTTCGCCGTATGACGGGCGACCATACGTGGTGACCAATTCCTGAATCGGCTTAAGCCATTTGTTGTTCAACAAAGCGACAGGCACATTGTCGTGATGACCCGAACGCTCGGTTGGAATGGCTTCGATCAAGATTTCCTTCGAAGCCTGCTTCAGTTTCTCGGTGAGCAGGGGCATATCGGCGGCGGGAACCCAACCCACCACCACGTACGTGTGCCGCAATTGACCGAAACGCGCGATCGCGTCCGCCATCAAACGGCTGACATGCGCGTCCCACCACAGTTTTTGCAACTCAGTTTTATGAACGCCGCCCAACTTACCCAACTGGGATTCGAACTCGAAGATCTTCTGCTTCGACTCATCGATGGCTTTGCGGGTTTTTTCCACCACCTGCTGGGGCGTGCCGCTGAATTCCTCCGGCAGGGTGAGCGGATTCAAAAAGGCGCTTTTTGCGGCGCGTTCGAGTTCATCGGAATTATTTTTGGAGCCGAGCAACCACACAACCGCATCTTTCGCGTCGCGTTTCAATTCGAACAACACGTGCGGCACGCGGATGCTGTCGAGACGTTCGATCACCTTGGTATCCGCTTTCATCACGCCAAGGATGGAATGCACATGATCCGATTTGCGCAGGGAGCCGACCTCGAAATTCAAATGCGCGATCGGTTCGAGTTGCTTCAACTGCGCTTCGAGCGATTCAAGCCGTTTCTTCTCGACGCCAAGCTGGTCGCCGACGCCTTTGACATCGCCCTCGATCCGATCCACCGCCGGGCGAACGGATTCGGCATCCACAATATCGAACTCGGTGGAGCCTTTCTGTTCCTCAGCCAGCCCCAACGTCTGCATGATGGACTGGATGCGGCGTTCGAGCGTGGAATAATTCGCGGCTTTGTCCTGCCATGTGCTGGGTCCGAGGCTTTCCAAACCCAGGTAGGCGCTATCCACCTGATGGAACACGCCCCTCCCGCTCAACACCTTCGTCACCGCCACGAGGTCTTTGGAGGGGATGATCAACTCAACTTCGGTCATTTCTCTTGGAAAAAACATGTCATCTCCATGTGCAAAATTTCAAACGCATCAATTCAACAGGCTGGTCTTCAATAACACGGAACGGAAATCATCATCTTGCACTTCGGAGGATTTCGCTTCGATCAGCACAACCAAATCCTGGATCTCAAGGTCGCTTAGGATGAGGAACGCAAGCGGAAGCCCGATGTGGAAGGGATTGCCGATGAACGCGGCGGTGCACTGTCGAATCACCTGACGCTTGAGCAAAACCTCCAGTTTGGGCAAACCAGTTTGAGGGTTCTCCAGAAGCGTGTTCACATCCGCGATCGCGGGGAAGGTGCGTGAGACGATCGCGGCAATATCCCCGCCCGCCGCAATCGCGCGCACGTCTTCATCGCGCACGCGGAAACCGAACGGCAACGTATAGTTGATGATCTCTTCCTCTGAAAGATTGTGATACACGCGATACCGAATCGCCCACATCAAATTATTCATATCGAGCAAGGCGCCGATGATCTTGGTCGCCGATTCGCGGTCTTGCCCGCTGAGTTTCTTCGCCTCCGCCCACAAGCGCCGCCAGTAATCCAGGTCGAGCGCCACCTCGAGCGGAAATAGATTCTGCTCGGCAGAGAAACGCTTCATGGCGAAGGACATCGTCGATTCATACGGCGTGCCTTTCAGCAATTCCACCGCGGCGGGAACATTCCCCGCCTCCACCATGGCTTGCGCGGGCAGGCTGGAAAATGAGCCGAACGGGAATAACACTTCGTGCACGCGATCCCACGGCGCAATATCGGGATTCCACGCCGACACCGTTTGGATGCTCCGCAAGACCGCCTTCAAATTACCCAACTCGAAATAGCGAAACAATTGCTTGATCAGAGAACGAGTCTGCTCGGGCGACATCTGCGCGACGCTGGAGTATGAATCAGCCAGCCGCCGCCTCAATTGCTGGATGGCGCGGCGCGGCGTCAACTCGTTATCTTTCAACGTGGCGAGGTAAGGTCCATATTGGGTATTTTTCAGCGCGCTGATTAAAGAGGGAAAATCGGGGGAATCGCTTAAACGAGAAATATCCTGCGGGGTCAGCAAATTGGAATACATCGCCCGCACTTTCGTGCTAATTGCCGCGTAGCCGGTAACGCCGCTCGCCATGATTACGCCTTACCGAGCACGCGGTCCAACACGTAGGCAACGGCTTTATCGAAATTCTTTTTCGACTGCGCTTCGAACTCGCTATTCTTGGCGTCCACAGAAGCAAGCACATCCTTCGACTTATCTTCCGATTGCGCTTCCGCCACAATGCGGCGAGCCTCGTCTTGCGCTTCGGCGCGGGCGCGGGCAAGCAAGGCTTGCGCTTCCTGCTCGGCGCGCACTGGGATTTCCTGCGCGTCGCGCTTCGCTTTTTCCTGCAACTCCGCGGCTTGTTTTTCGATCTCCAGCACTTGTCGGATATTCTTTTCGTTCATCGGTTTTCACCTCGCTAAGATACTTGCATCGGTTCGCAATTGTAAAGGATAAAACCTTCATCATCAAGGCTTGCGCAACAACTTGACAATTCAGGTTCTGATTGTGCTATTATGCACAATTATAACGGGACGTTCTACGAATTGTCAATCGATTCGACCGCTCGCTTCTCTCCCAATTTCAGCCTGCCCCCCACCCTGCGGAGCGCTCCGCAGGGTTAGGGTTCGTAAAAATATAAATTCCCTGTTGGGGATGCAGTTCGATTTGCTTGGCAAATCGTGCATCCCGTTCGCAGTGCAACCGCGAACGAACCTACGGGAAGTTATCAACGGATGTTACGCGCCGTCCCGCAGGTTTCTAGATGGCGAAAACGCACAATGAACTTTGCGGCACGATTCAAAACAAATTCAACGCGCCCGCATCGGACCAGCCGAACCATGGCGCGAAGATCGTCCCGATGAGGATGACGCCGAGGGTCAACACCACAATCGCGATGGCGTAAGGGCGCGAAAGCGGGATTGGATGATTCTCTTCATCTTGATTCGGCATTCGGTAGAGGTACACGAACTTGAGCGCGTTCAAATAATAGTACGCGCCGATGACCGATGTGATCACGCCGATGACGACAAGCCAGACGTAACCGGCTTGAATGCCCGCCGCAAAGACAACCACCTTCGCAACAAACCCGCCGAACGGAGGCATGCCTGTAAGCGAGAGGAAGGCGGTCAGCATCATGAGTCCCAGCCACGGCGAGCGACGACTCATACCGGCATAGTCTTGAATATTTTCCAAGCCGGTCGCTTTGCTGAATGCCATCGCAATGCCGAAGGCGAGCAGGTTCGTGAGGATATACGCCGCCAGATAAAACACCACGCTCGCCGCGCCCAACTGCGTGAGCGCGACCACGCCGATCAATGTATAACCTGTGTGCGCAATGGAGGAATATGCCAGCAGGCGTTTGATATTGGTTTGCGGCAATGCGAGCAGGTTGCCAACGATCATGGAAATCGCGGCGACGATCGCCAGAGTCGTTGTCCACGAAGCGGAGAGGCTGGGTTCAGGGAAAGCGATGAAGAACAGGCGCAACAGAACCGCATAGCCAGCGGCTTTCGAAGCGGTGGATAAAAATCCAGCGACCGGGGTGGGCGAGCCTTCGTACACATCCGGCGCCCAAAATTGGAAAGGGACGAATGCGACCTTGAAGCCGATGCCGACAAGGATCAATGCCAGGATGCCGAACGCCGCAAGCGGAGCGATCGCGCCAACGCGGAACATTTCCGCCAATCGGTAGATGTCTGTTGTGCCGGAGAAGCCAAAGACGAGGCTGAACCCGTAGAGCATGATGGTGGTTGTGAGAATGCCGAAGAGCAGGTATTTGAACCCGGCTTCGGTGGATTTGTCGTCTCCCAACATGAATCCAGCCAGCACGTAGAGAGGAATCGAGGCGGTCTCGATCGCGAGGAAAAGCATGACGAGGTCCGACGAGACCGCCATCAAGTTCATCCCGATGAGCGAAGCGAGAAGCAGGAGATACGCCTCGCCGCGTTTGCCGAGGCGTTCGTGATCCATCATCAAGAGCGCGGTTGCCGCGCCGGCAAACATGAAGAGCATCTTGAAGAAGAAGCCGAGCCAGTCAAAGCGGATCATGCCGCCCAGCGCGGAGGTCGGCTCGCCGGGTTGACCGGCAAGGAAACTGACGAGCATCGCGGCGAACAATCCGCCGGCGGTGAGCCAGCCCACGTTGCGGCGCTTCTCTTCCTTCCAAAACGGCTCGACGATGAGGACAAGCATCCCCAAAAGGAGGATCAAAATTTCAGGGAGGATGGATGCGAACATGGTTGACGAAAACATTACGAACCTCCCAGCAGGCGCAGGACATAATCAACGCCGGTCTGCACCATTGGAGCCATGAATTTTGGATAGACGCCGATCACGATCATGAAAATGCACAACGTTGCAATGGCAACTTTGTCTAACACGGTAATGTCGGCGATGTGACCTTCGAGTTTCTCCGGCATAGTCCCGAAGAAGACTTGACGGATATTTCGCATGATGTAGGCGGCAGTGATGACGATGGAGATACTGCAAACCACAGCCACAAGCCAATGCACCTGCCAGACGCCCATGAATATCGGGAATTCGGCAATGAAACCTGAGAACAGCGGCATACCCATCGAAACCAAACCGCCAATGATGAACCCGACTGTGGCGAACGGCATCGCTTTGCTCATGCCTCCCAACTCGGGAATTTGGCGCGTGTGCGCCCGGTCGTAGATCATGCCGACGACGGCGAAGAAGAGCGCGGTCATCGCCCCGTGCGAAAACATTTGCAAACCCGAACCAAGCAGACCGTCGGCGTTGAGCGTGGAGAATCCGAGCATCACGAGTCCCATGTGCGAAACGGATGAAAAGCCGACCATGTATTTGAAGTCCATTTGCACGAAGGCGATGTATGCCCCGTAGACGACCGCGATGGCGGCAAACGCCATGATGAGCCATTGCCAGTATTGCGCGCCTTCGGGCAGTAACATGATGCCCACGCGCAACGCGGCGAAGGCGCCGAGTTTCATCAACACGCCGGCATGGAACATCGAAACGGCGGTCGGCGCGGCAACGTGCCCGTCCGGCGACCAGTTGTGGAAGGGCCAAATGCCGCCCAACACTGCGAAGCCGAGAAACACCGGGAGGAACCAAATGATCTGGAACGAGGAGGAGAAGCCCGCGCTTTCCATTGTTATCATGTTGAAGGTCAACACGCCGGTATTTTGATATTGCGCCATGTACATTGCCAGCGCGCCGACCAGGGATACAACCGAGCCGATCAACAAATATAACGTTAACTTCATCGCGGCATATTCGCGCGTGACGTTCCAGCCCCAGATGACGATGAGCAGGTACATCGGGAAGACGGCGATCTCATAGAAGAAGATCAGCATGAAGAGGTCGAGCGAGACGAACACGCCGAGCACGCCCCACGCCAGGATGAACAGGAAGGCGAAGAATTCGCGCGGGCGGTCTTGAATGCCAGCCATCACATGCGGGTGATCGTCGCCCCATGAGATCAGCACGCCGGTGAACATGACCACGCCGGTCAGCAGGACCAGCGGCGCGCTGATTCCGTCCACGCCGAAGTGCAGGCTGATGCCCAGGGCGGGAAGCCAGTCATAGTTTTCGATGAATTGATACCCTGCGGTTGTTTGGTCGTAGTTGAAGTAGACCCACAAGGACAGCACAAGCGCGAACGCCGCCGAAGCCAACGCAACCGCGCGCGTTTCATTCTTGCGGTTGGCGGGAATCAACAGGATGATCAGCGCCGCAACAAGAGGGGTGAAGGTGATGATACTTAGGACGGGGAAGGTCATATAGCCTCTGATAAGCAGAGAGTAGAGAAATAGAGAGTAGAAAGTAGAGAAATAGAGAATTGGAATTGCCTCTTTAGAAAAGCATCATAACGGCTTTGTTGATCACGTCTAGGATCCACGCGGGGTAGACGCCGATCCATAACATCAAAAGCATGAGCGGAACCATGACCAAAATCTCGTGCGTGTTGATCTCGGTTAGTTTATGCTCGCCATGCACCCAGTGTTCGTTCAAGGGTCCGTGCAAAACTTTTTTGAGCGCTTTCAGAATGTACGCGCCCGTGAAAAACAATCCCAGCATCGAGACGACCGTGTACGCTGTGAGGATGTGCCACGATCCGCGCACGACGAGAAATTCGGAAATGAAGCCGTTGAGTCCGGGCAAGCCGAGCGACGCCATACTGGTGAAGATCAAGATGCCGCCGTAGACCGGGACGAGCGCGAACAATCCGCCGTATTCTTCGAGGTTGCGCGTGTGCGTTCTTTCGTAGATGACGCCGACGAGGAAGAACATGCCGGCGGCGGACAATCCATGATTGAACATTTGCAAGATGGCGCCGTTCAAGGCGATGGTTGCGTCGGGCGTTCCGGACGCCAAGCCTGCCGCGGCAATTCCGAGCACCACAAACCCCATGTGATTCACGGATGAGTACGCGACCAGCCGCTTGAAGTCAGTTTGGGCGAAGGACGCCAAGGCGCCGAAGACGATCGCGGCGGTGGCAAGGAATGCCAGCGCCCCGGCGAAATATCGCGCTTCGATGGGATAGAGCGGAAGGATGAGTCGCAAAAACCCGTACGCGCCAAGTTTGAGCAGGACGCCGGCGAGGATCATCGAGCCAGCCGTCGGGGCTTCGGTGTGCGCGTCGGGGAGCCAGGTGTGGAAGGGCCAGATCGGGACTTTGATGGCGAAGGCAATTGCAAACGCCCAGAAGGCAATGGCTTTCACACTCGACGCCGACATGCCGAGTAGGGTCGAATCAGGTTGAAGGGAGGTCCAACGCTGGGTGAGGGCGAGCAGGTCGTACGTCCCGAACAGAACGCCGAGGAGTTGAATCGCGAGCAGGAGTCCGAGCGATCCGCCCATGGTGTAGATCAGGAATTTCATCGAGGCGTAGTTGCGGTTCGCGCTCCCCCACTGGTTGATGAGGAAGTACATGGGGATGAGTCCCACTTCCCAGAAGACGAAGAAGACGAGCAAATCCAGCGACATGAAGACGCCCAACATGCCGGTCTCCAAAAAGAGGAAGAGCATCATGTAGGCTTTCACTTTTTCAGTGATGTTGAACGAGGCGAGGATGGCGAGCGGCGTGAGAAGCGTGGTGAGCAAGACCATCGTGAGCGAGAGACCATCCACGCCGAGGTGGAGGGTGGAGCCCAGCGCTTCGTACCATTCGTATTGTTCCTGAAATTGGAAACCCGGCGCGGAGGCTTTGAATTGGAACCAAATTGAGACTGACAACAGAAACGGGATCAGACTGGCGCCTAACGCAAACCAGCGGAATAATTTATTTTCGCCGCTCGGTAGGAACAGCATGAACACCGCCGCCAGCGCGGGCAGGAAGAGGATAAGCGAGAGAAAGTGGGTTGAGATGAAATCCATGTTTCGTTCCTAAGCCAGCACAAAGAAATACAAAATCGCGCCGACGGCGAGGAAGAGGATCAACGCGAGCATGAGGTATTGCTGGATGCGGCCTGTTTGGAGGACGCGCAATTTCTCGCCGGAGAAATAGGTGACATTTGCCGAGCCGTCGCCGAGGAATCTGTTGATGAAGGGCAGATCAAAGTAATTGCGGATGCCGTCGCCGATGCCTTGCGTGCCGGGGCCGAAGAGATGCAGGATGCCGTCAATGAAGCCTTTGTCCATGATCTGGTAGACGACCTTGTCGGCGAACCAGATCGCGGGCTTGACGAAGACCGCGTTGTAAATCTCATCCACGTAATATTTATTCTTGAGGAAGCCAAGTTGTAGTTTGTCTTCGGCAGGCGAGTTGACGTTGCGATACATCAGGTAGCCGAGACTAAGTCCGCCGAGGGCGACGATGATCGAGGTCAACAACGGGACGGGATGGAATTCGCCCGCTTCGGGATGTTGCGCGAGAGTCCCGCCGGCGAATTCATGGATCCAGTTCGGGACGAGTCCGCCGAGGAGGGGGAAATCTTCGGGGATGCCGACCCAGCCATACCCGATGGCTAAGACCGAGAGGATGACGAGCGGAAGCGTCATCGTCCAGGGAGTCTCATGCGCGTGATTCGCCTCTTCTGTGCGCGGTTCGCCGAGAAAGGTCAGCGTGATCTGGCGCATCGTGTAAAAGGCGGTGAGGAACGCGGCGACGGCGAGAGTCGCAAAGATATAGAGGTGTCCGTGACCAAACGCATCGGCAAGAATTTCATCCTTCGACCAAAAGCCAGCGGTGACAAGCGGGAAACCCGAAAGCGCAAAGCCGCCGATGAGAAACGTCCAAAACGTGATGGGCATTTTGCTTTTCAAGCCGCCCATGTTGAACATATCCTGAGGGTCAACTTTATGATTCCCCGTGCGAAAGACTCCATGCTCCATGCCGTGGATGACCGAGCCTGATCCGAGGAAGAGCAACGCCTTGAAGAATGCGTGCGTGATGAGATGGAAGATGGCGGCAATGTACGCGCCGATGCCGAGCGCGGCGATCATGAAACCAAGTTGCGAGATGGTGGAATACGCCAGCACGCGCTTGATGTCGTTTTGCGCGAGGGCGATCGTGGCGGCGAACAACGCCGTGAACGCGCCGATGAACGCGACGACGGACATCGTCTGCGAGTCGAGACTCAACAGCGGGAACATGCGGATGACCGTGTATACGCCTGCTGAAACCATCGTCGCCGCATGGATCATCGCGCTGACGGGAGTCGGTCCCTCCATCGCGTCGGGCAACCACACATGCAACGGGAACTGCGCGGATTTGCCGACCGTGCCGATGAAGAGCAGTAAGCCGATCAAGCCTGCGGTGGAGAAACCAAGCACGCCGCTTGGAATGAGTTGCAGGGTGCGTAACGTTGATTCTGTAAAAATTTCACGGAACGAAAGTGTGCCGGTGACCGAATAGAGATACGCAATGCCCAACAACATGAACACATCGCCGATGCGCGTGGTCATGAAGGCTTTGACCGCCGCGTCGCGGGCGGATTTCTTCCCATACCAAAAGCCGATCAATAAATACGAACACAAGCCCATGATCTCCCAACCGATGAACAACGTGAGCAGGTTGTCGGAAACCACGAGCGTGAACATGCCGAAGGCGAACAAGCCGATGAAGGCAAAGAAGCGCGAGTACAGCGGCTCGACGGACGCAACAACATGCTTGTGCCCGTGTTCGTCCACCGTCGCGCCGTGCGGGGGCAAGCCCTTGTGGTCGTGGTCGCCCTGCGGTTGACCAAAGTTGTGATAGCCGATGCTATAGATGAAGATCATCAACACAGTCCAGGCGACGAAGAACAATGTCAACGCGGTGAGCGGGTCAACGAGAACGCCGATCCTGAGCCATGTCTCCCCCGTCGCCAGCCAGTTGATGGAGGATGTAAACGGATGCTCGCCCAAATGCTCCACGCCCAGCGCGCGCGTGAAGACAATCATGCTTCCGAGCCACGAAAGCAAAGCCGCGCCGACAGCGATCGTGTGGCTGAGCGCCTTGTTTCGATTTGTGAATAACACAATCAAAAAGAACGCGAGCGCGGGAGGGAGAGGAATAAGCCAGATAATGGTTTCGGTTGACACAAAGCCTCCAAAACTAGAGCGTGGAAAGTAGAGAGTGGAAACTAGAGAGTAGAGAGTGGAAAGTGGAAAGTAGTTATCTGCTCTCTAATCATCTATTCTCTATTCTCTATTCCCTAGAATTTCAACATATCAATCTCATCCGCAATGACCGTGTTGCGTTTGCGGTAAACGGAAATTACAAGCGCCAGACCCACCGACACTTCCGCGGCGGCGACGGCGAAGACGATGATGGTGAACACCTGCCCGGTAATATTCGTCACGTCGCCGTAACGCCAGAACGCGACGAGGTTCACGTTCACCGAGTTCAACATCAATTCGATGCCGAGCAAAATGGCGACCAGATTGCGACGCGACAACACGCCGAACAACCCAATGCTAAATAATGCGGCGGAAAAAATGAGATACCATGACAATGGAACCATACCAACTCCTTGAAAAACCGTCCCGCAGGTTTCTGCAAACGATCAATGCCATCGTTCAAACCTGCGGGACGTTGTATCATTTTCGATTGTACGCAACGTACACCGCGCCGATCAACGCGGCAACCAACAACACAGACGCGACTTCAAACGGCAGGACGTACGCATCGGGCGACACCAGCGCGTTGCCCAACGCCCCCACCGCGTCAAAATCGGACGGGAAGGCTGACGCAGTCTTCGTGACGCCGCTCCAACCGTGGACGAGAAAGACCAGCCCGCCAAACGCGAGCGCCGCGAGCAACGCGCCGAATCCCCAATTCCGATTCAACTGCGGACCCTGGTCGCGCATATCCTTGCGCGTGAGCATCACCGCGAAGATAAACAGGATCGAAATCGCGCCGATGTACACCACCACTTGAACCACCGCGAGAAAACTCGCATGCAGGATGGCAAAGATCGCCGCCACGCCGAACAACGCAGCGATCAACCAAAACGCGGCATGGATGAGATTCCCCGTCGTCACCACGCGCAACGCGGCGATCAGTGTCGCAAGGGCGACGATGATGAAGATGATTTGGTCAATGGTCATTGAAGTAATTCTCCAATTCGCTAATTCTCCCGATGAGCCTTGGAGAATTAGCGAATTCTTTTTTATTGGCGCGCTTCAACCACTTGCGTACCCTCAATTCTTTCACGCTCCCTTCGGCTGGCAGAGCGGGCAACTTCGAGCGAGATCCACGCGACGAGGATGTTCGAGAGGAACATGCCCCCGATGTAGAGCCAGTTTGAGGCGTCGGCAAGAAGCGCGTTCATCAGGGCGGTCGTCATCAGAAGGACAAACGCGACGGGCGTGAGAAACTTCCAATTAAAAGCAAGCATGTGGTCGATGCGGATGCGGAGCAGTGTGTACTTCACCCACATGATGATCCAATAGCCAATGAACGCTTTGAAGAAAAGAATGGCGATGGCAAGGAACGCGCTGACCTGCTCCAAACCGAAGAAGCGATAACCGCCGAAGAAGAGGATCGCCCAAAAACCGCCGAACGTGAAGGCGTGCAAAAGTTCGCCCGCGTAGAACATGCCGAACTTCATGCCCGAATATTCGATGTTATAGCCGGAGATCAACTCCGATTCCGCTTCGCCCATGTCGAACGGGGAGCGTCCGAGTTCGGCGATCGCGGCGATGAGGAAGATAACCGCCGCCAGAGGCGCAAGGAAAAAATTCCACGTGTCTTGCGCGTTCGTGATCGCGCCGATACCCATCGAGCCTGCAAAAATCGTTGGGATGAGCATCACCGTCAGCATCGGGATCTCAAACGACAGCATCACCGCCGCCTCGCGAAACGCGCCGATGAGCGAATACTTGTTGTTCGAAGACCAGCCCGCCATGATGATCGAAAGCGTGCCGATCGCGCCCGCCGCAATGATGTACAACACGCCGATGTTCAAATCCACGCCGAGGATGGTGGGAGCCAGCGGCACCACCGCCCACAGGATCAACACCGACATCATCGAAAGGATCGGCGCGAGGTTATACAGCGCCCGGTCCGCGCCTTCGGGAGTGGTGTCTTCTTTAATGAGGAGTTTGATAATGTCGGCGAACGGCTGGATCAGCCCAAACGGTCCGACTCGATTCGGTCCGATGCGGGATTGGAAGCGCGAGACCACCTTACGCTCGATCCACACGAGGACGATATCCAACACCATCAGCAGGGCGATCAGAATAAAAATGCCGAGGAAACCGACCAGGACGTTCGCCCAAAGTTCAGGCATACCCCAACCCGCAAAAATCCCAAGCAACCAATCTGCCGCAACTTTGAGAGGGTCTTTGAGAAAATCCATCATTGCTCCTGAATTTGCCATCCTCCCCGCCCCTTCTCTGTGTGGAAGAAGGGCCAGGCGAGGGACAAAGAAAAGGCTGAACAGGTTAAACCAATTCAGCCTTTTTCATTGATCCTATGGAAATTACACCCACTCCAGCATCCCTTTGCGCCATGTGTATGCCAAGCCGACAATGAGGATGAGGATAAAGAGGATGCCTTCGAGCGCCGCGAACATGCCGAGCGAATTAAGTTTCACCGCCCACGGGAAGAGGAAGACCGTCTCCACATCGAAGATCAAAAAAACCAACGCGAAAATATAATACTGGGCTTTGAACTGCACCCACGAATCGCCCACCGTTTCGATGCCGCACTCGTATGTTGTTTGCTTGATCGGGTTCGGTTTCTTCGGCGCCAACACCCACGCCGCGCCGATGGCGCCGATGGGAATGATCAACCCAACAAGTAAAAACAGACCCACATAAACCCACGAACTCATAAAATCTCCTGCGAATTTTTTTTACGAGCGGCAAGATTGTACCATAAAGGATTTCCGACCCAAATTGACGGAGTATTTATTCTGGTGTGATTTTCATCCTATTTTTTTCTTCGCCTGCGGAAGAAAAACCTCACAACATCTTCGAAAAACGGGAAACCGATGACGGTGCCTGCGATGGAACCAACTACTCCGAACGACCGCGCCAAGTCACCCGATAGACCGAGGAAGTTCACCGCTTCGATCTCGACGGGTTGGGCTGACACGGCTTTCTGGCTTTCTTCGCCGCTTGAGCGTTCTACAAAGCGCAGATACAGCCACACCGTCCCGCGATAGACGCCGACTCCATCGGGGCGAATGCTCCAATAAAATGAAACAGACTCGCCCTGCGCGAGAGGCTGGCTTGTGAGTCCAGGCGGCGAGACTTGCATCCCGGCGACATCGAACCGCGCTTCGGCGATCACGTTATGCGTTTCATATAAGTTAGGAATTTCGACCGTTTCGCCCGTGACGACATTGCCTCCCACCTCCGCCGTCGGCGTGATATTGCCGAGATCATCCGCCTCGAGCGTGAGGCGGACAATATCCGAATCTCCCGCGCGGATCTGCGGAGGAAATTCGAGCGTGATGCGCCGCCGCTCGGGAATCGCCGGTTGCGATGTGGGGCTGATCGAATCGCCACCGCCAGTATTTGGCAAAGCCGTCGAAACAGATTGAGACGGGGGAATTTCCTCGGCGGCCGGTTGATCCGTTGATGACGGCGCTTCAGGCGCCGCCGAAGATGCAACCCCGCAGGCGAGAACCGTCAGCGCGATCGACAACACCAATAACAAGCGCGGAAAAAATGCGGAGGTTTTCATGATATAGATTCAAAAAGGTATGGCAACTGCATTTCGTTCGGCGCGATAGGTTGTGTCCGAATCTCGCGGCGCGACGGCATGAATCCCCAGATCAACAGCGAGAGCGAGACCGCGAGAAGAAGGACGCCCAATAAGATTCGGATTCTGCGTGACATGATTTTCTCCGTAACGCCGACTTCAGTCGTCGTAACCGTTCGTGATGCAGTTGAACTGCATCACGAAAATCGTTGCGCTACTATTGAATCGCCGCCAACTCACCCGCCACCAGACCGGGGAACGCGGCGCGGAGTTTTTCATCCACTTCAGGCGAGATCAACGGCTCGGGGTTCTTCGACATAATTTCTTTCACTTTATTCATCGCCCGAGCTTGGATATCCAACGCGCCTTTTCTTTCCCAAGCCGTCCGCGCATCGCGGTCGGCAATCTTTGTCATCACCGCTTCGGTCTTCATGCGGTTGATCGTGTGCTTGGCAACAATATACGAACCGCCCGGACCGATCTCTTTGATGAGATCAACTGCGAGATCTTCATCGCTGAACGAAATGCCGCGTTTGACGCGCTTCAACATTTGTGCCACTTCATCGTCAATGACCGCTTTGGCGAAATCGAATGTTTTCAGCGCGTCTATCAACCCGCCGATGTTGAACATGTCCATGCCGCCGACGATGCCGCCCATGCCAGACATGCCTGTTTCGTATCCAGCCTGTGCGTCATTTAATTTGGAATTTGTCAGCCCGACATAACCGCCGCACGGCACATGATAAAAACGCGCGAGTTGCGCGAACGCCATGTGCAACATTCCGCACTCGATCGCGCCCGATGTGTACGCGCCTGAACGCATGTCCGCTACCGTTGCGAGCGTGGCATAAATTGTCGGCGTGCCTTCTTTCACCATTTGCATCAACGCCACAGTGGCAAGATATTCCGCGTTGCCTTGTACCAACGTTCCCGCCATAGACATGGGAGAGGTGAGTCCCGCGTTCGGCACGATGGTCGGGTAGACTGGCAGACCTTCGCTCGCAAAGTACATCACGTTTTCAGTGGAGAGAACATCCATCGAAAGCGGTGAAACAGTCGGGCAATAATGATGTGTGAGGAAGGGATGCTCTTTATACGCCTCTTCCCCACCCGCGACGATGTACGCCATCTCCATCATCGCCAGCGTATCTTTGTGATCGGTCGTCGTCGCGCGGATGGGTTTGAGACAATATTTCAACGCAGGATACAAACGCGAAATGGTGAACTGGTCTTTCGGCGCGTCGTCTGCCAGCGTGGAGATGGAAAACATATCATAGCCGGGCAGTTCGTTGATGAGATGCGCGATGCGGGCAATATCCGCAGACTCAGCGCGTCTTTCGTGACCTGTGACTGGGTCAATGATATCGGGAGCCGAGCTCGCCGTTACGATGACTGGGCTGTCGCGCGGAATCGTCTTGTCAAATTTCGGGTCACGCGCATGGAACGTGAACGACGGCGGCGCCATCTTGCGGTATTTCTCGATCACCTCGCGCGGAAATTTGACTCGCTCGCCGTCTACGGAGCATCCATGCTTGGCGAACAACTCCCGCGCAGGCGCATAGCGGACTTTGAAGCCTGTCTCTTGAAGAATCTCCAACGAGGCGTCGTGAATTTTTTGAATTTGATCTTGCGTAAGAAGTTCGGCGAATGACATAGGGCATCCTCAACATTGATCTCCTCGGTGGTTGAGTAGTCCCGCGATGCTCGTCGCGGGACGTATCGAAACCACCAAGTCCGTAAAGTAATTCTTGCAACAAAGATATGTACGCGTACCAGTTGGTCTCGATACGTACCGCGAACTGCACGCGGAACTACTCGACCAACAGAGTTTGATTGAAATTTAGACCGTCTTCCTCTTCTCTTTCATGTGTGGGTGCGGATGACGATGGGTATTTCTTGCGGGAATCTTCAGTTCGCGCAGGAGTCTTGCTTGCGCGCGTTGACTTTGCACAGCCACCTGCCTCGGGATGTTCATGATTCTATCGAGTATCTCGAAGCGATTATTCTTGAATGCCCAATGTTCGACCTTTAATGTGTCAGCCAGTTCTAGAATTTCAACAGCCGAAAACATCTGTAAGCCTGCTCGCGTCACTTTCAAGGTCGCGGCGGCTGTCGCAAACCGCGCGGACTGTTCAAGGTTCCAGTTTTTGAGATGCCCATAAATGAAGCCTGCGGAAAATGTCGCCCCTGCCCCACACGCGTCCACGGCTTTGACTTGGGGAGCGAACACACGCACGATTTCATTTCCTCGCGCTACGAGGCATCCGCCTTTGGCAAGGGTGATGATGGCGGTTTCAATCCCCGATTTCAATAATTTTCGCGCCGTGCCGATCAGCGCGCGTTTGCCGCCGAGCTGCGCGGCATCTGTCACTGCCTGACAGAACATCGCACGGTCGGCATACTTTTTCAACACGTCGGGATATTTATGTCCATGCTCCAGATTCACAAACACAGGGACTTTGAGTCGATTCGCCTCATCTATCGCGCGGAGAACGTGATCCCCATCGTACCAATCCACGTAGAGGACTTTCGAGCCGCGCATCAACTTGAGGTCAGCCGAATCAAGCGTCCCCAGGATTTGAGGCGTGCGCTGCCAGAAGTACGTCCGCGCGCCTTTGCGGTCTGAGACGTTCACCTCAAGCGGAGTCTTGTATTCCTTCGTAAATCTCACCTTGCCTTGCACACCCCAATCCTTCAATCGCTTGGCGAGCGCGCGCCCGCGTTCATCGTCGCCGACGGCTGTGCCGATCATCCCCGCGGACACGTCCCACTGGCGCAACAAACACGCCACGATCGCGGCATCGTCGAACACAAACTCGTTGACCTCGGTCACGATCGCGCCTGTGTTGTGCCGTGGGAGCTTCTCGAGCACCATGATCTCAACAGGCGTCAGCATCCCAAAGCCGACGTATTCGGGGGGGATTTTTGCCATTGGGGTATTATACGCCGTTCTTTAAGTGCAAAGCAGTATAATCTGTGCTTATCTGATATGTTGAAAAATGCACACCTTATTTATTGTCGCGCCACAATTGGCGAGGACAATGATATAAGAATTGATTTCTGAGAATTGACAATGGTGAATGCGCTAAGAAAATGGAGCATTATCTCTATGTCAGTTGACAACAAAAACCTTACTGCCCAACAATGGTTTGAACGCGGGAATGTTCTTAGCCAATTGAAACTCTATGACAAAGCCGAAATTGCCTATCGGAAGGCTATTGAGCTAAATCCTTCATATCCCAAAATCCACTACAATTTGGGTCGTTTGCTTTATGAATTAAAGCGCATCGACGAGGCGGAAATTGCTCTTCGCAATGCCATTGACATAGATCCACTGGATACTAACGCTTACTTGGTTTTAGGTGCCTTGCTGCAAAGCAAAAGGCGTATTACGGACTCTGAAGCCGCCTTCCGCAAAGCCGTCGAACTCAATCCATCGAACGCCATGGCTGTTTACAATTTAGGTTATTTGTTAGATGAAGAGATGGGCCGCTACGATGAGGCTGAAGTTGCTTATCGTAAAGCTATCGATCTGGATCCCACATACGTCGATGCTTACTACAACTTGGGCAATCTTCTATACAGTCAAAACCAAAGCTATAGCGAGGCTGAAGTCGCTTATCGCAAAGTCCTCAGCTTAAACCCGTCTCACTACGAAGCCTACACCAACCTGGGCTCCCTGTTGGATGACCTGAATCGCCATAACGAAGCCGAAGGTGCATATCACAAAAGTATTGAGCTAAATCCTTTAAATGATACAGCCTACTTCAATTTGGGTAACCTTCTCTCGAAAGAAACCATGCGACGTTACGAGGAAGCTGAAGTTGCTTATCGCAAATGCATAGAACTCAATCCGATGGAAAGCGGTGTATATAAGAATTTGGCTATTCTTTTAGAAAAAGACAGAAATCGCCACAATGAAGCCGAAGCGGCATACAGAAAGGCTATCGAACTCAATCCGAGATCGGAGGATATCCACATGAAATTTTTTATCCTGATAAACAGTATCAAACGCATCCTGCGTGGAAAACACTTGTGATACTCGCATTGAAATGAAACCAAAGACCTCGGAGGTTTGTGAAATCTCCGAAGTCTCGTTCTAAAACCTTACATCCTTATGTATTTCTTGTAACGGTTCAGGCTCGCAACTTCTCGCCCTTGGGATCAAACAGCACGGAGGTTGTCACTTCTGCAGTACGCATACCCTCAATCAATTCAACATCTACGCGCGTGCCTGCCTTTGCCAACTCAAGCGGCAAATAAGCGAGCAGGATATTTTTCTTCACGATGTAGCCGTATCTGCCACTTCAAGATTCAACTTCCACAAGCGGGTCTACCAAATCCAACCCAGTGACCCAATCAAAATCGGATGTATTATGTGTGGCAAGAGTAAGCTGGTGAACAAACGCCGTAGATGCGATCAACGCATCGCTCACCGAGATGTTACGTTTTTGTCGTAGATCAATCGCTTTTTGGAATACTTCAGCAGAGGGATAAATCACGCTCAATTCGGCAAATAAATTTTGCAAAATGTTCTTTTCATTCGCTTCGAGTTTATGATATCCCAGCACCTCCAACAATGTCACAGCAGAGACGACGGGTCTCTTCGTTACAAACCATTCATTCAGATCGGGATATTTCCCCGACGCGACGTAAATGATGAGATTGCTGTCGGCAAGGATCATGTGGCGCGTCCAGGCAAAGGTCTATCTTCGCGTGTGTTTCTTTGCCATGCGACAGGGTCAGTTATATCTGAAAAGGCTTTTGTTTTTGCCAATTGAGTTAGCAAGTCTTTAATTCGCTCGCCCCGCCTAATGTCCGTTACTGGCTCTGACGATTTGGGTGAACGCAATTGCAAGAAAGCGACGAAATCCAACACTTCGCGCTGTTTATCGGGCGATAATTCCAGGAGGCGCTTCTGAATTTGCTCGATCAAGGTCATGCGCGACTCCTTCCCAGCGCGGACGCGATATTCCGCTTTCGTTTCTCGTACTTTGCGAGGCTTGGAAGGGTTCGTTTTCTTCATGGTCAAAGTATAGCACAGGGGAAATTACGCTTTCAGGGAATATCCAAGAGCAAGTACGCCACAATCGTGTCACCCTGAGCGAAAGCGAAGGGTCTCTGAGATTATCGTGGAGATTCTTCGCCGCAAAAGGCGCCCCGCAACTGCATCGGGGCAGGCGAGCGCGGCTCACATCGTCCCGATGTCTTTCGAGAGAATGACATAGAATTTATTGTATCGTCTATGTTGTACACACTATGACCCCTTCAACTTCTCCTCCTTCGGATCATACACGCCGTTACTTTATCCTCGTGCCTCTGCCGAAGAAATCCCAGAGAGTCGGTTCGCCGCGACGAATCTGTATCATCAGCAGACTATAGAAACACCAGCACGCCAGCCCAAACGGAATCAACAACAACAAAATTGCGCTGGAACGAAATACGTTTTCAGATTCTGCCCCGATAGTTGTTAAACAAGACCACACATTGCCATTCTCCAGCAGGGCGTAATATTGCACATTCAGCATTGTCCTGGCACGCGCCAACTGCGCGATTTCACCAAAATCAGGTATGGATACGAATCGAGCAGTCAACCATTCGGGCGCGCTGACAAACTTCGGAGGGAACGGCGACATGTTGCAAGTTCGCCATCCCTGTGCGTTATGACAGTATGTGGTTTCGTCCGCCGCCTGCACATAGACTCTGTCATCGAAGGCATCCACAAGACGGACTGGTTTTTCAGGCGCAGAAGGCAAAGCAGTCCATGGTGAACATCTGGAAAATCGAAGCAAGCTGAAGATTTCAACACATGCCAATAACAACACAACCCCTGCTATAAATGGAAATATCGCGTACGCAGGCATGCTGATTTTTAGCCTTGGATTCATACCCTCAACTTCTCACTCTTCGGATCATACAACACAGATGCGGACACCTCCGCGACGCGCATGCCTTCAATAAGTTCGACATCCACGCGCGTGCCAGTTTTTGCGAGTTCAAGCGGCAGATAGGCGAGCAGGATATTTTTCTTGACGGTGAAACCGTATCCGCCACTACGGACGCGGGTGAGAACTTTGCCTTCGTGGTAGATCGCCTCGCCGCCGTAGATTTGGGTGAAGTCTTCGCCGTCTAAAATCAGCGTGCACAATTTTGTGGCGAAGCCTTTTCCTTTCTTTTCAAGCAATGCGGACTTGCCGATGAAGTCGCCTTTGTCAAAGTTGACGCAGAATCCCAAGCCAGCCTCGAACGGCGTTTCAAGTTGGGTCACGTCGGTGGTGTAGTAGCGATAGGCTTTTTCGAGGCGGAGCGAGTCCATTGCTTTGTAGCCGCCGACTTCCATGCCGAAGCCTTTGCCCGCGTGCATCAACAAGTCCCAGACCATGGAGGCGCGGTTGTTTGGGATATATAACTCCCAGCCGAGTTCGCCCACGTAACTGACTCTCTGCGCCCAAACTTTGACTCCGTTGATCGTGAGGAAGCGTGCTGTCAGATAGGGAAAAGCCTCGTTGGAAACTGAATCAGGCGTCACCTTGGAAAGAATCGAGCGCGACTTCGGTCCCATAATGGCGAGGGTCGCCCAATCCGTTGTGATGTCGCGCAGAGTCACGTCGTCATCATCTTGCGTATGCATTTGAAGCCACGCCAGATCGTTGGCGATGAATCCCGAACCGGTGACGACCCAAAATTTATTCTGCTCGATGCGCGCCACAGTGACATCCGCTTCGACGCCGCCGCGCGTGTTGAGAAATTGAGTGTAGGTGGTACTGCCGACGGGTTTATCAACATTCGAGTCGGTGACGCGTTGCAAAAGTTTCAACGCATCGCGTCCCGTGATTTCAATTTTGCCGAACGACGTGAGATCGAACAACGTGGCGCGTTCGCGTGTGGCTTTATGTTCTTCGCCGACGCGCTCGAAATACGGAGGCTTGTTCCAGCCCCATGATTTTTGATCTGCGCCTGCGCGCCGCCATTTTTTATCGGGCGAATAATACAGCACGCGCTCCCATCCAAATTTTTCGCCGAAGACCGCGCCGAGTTCCTGCGTGCGATGATAAACGGGACTCATGCGATGCGGACGCGCGGCTTCATTTTCATCGTTGGGGAAACGCAACGCGTAATAATATTTCACGCTCTCGACCGTGCGCTCGGCGGCGTATTGCGGATCGGTGAAATAATTTCCGAAGCGCGTGGCGCGAAACGCGTTGACGTCCATCGGCGCTTCGCCTTCGACGATCCATTCGGCGAGCAGTTTGCCCATGCCGCCCGCGCCGCCGTATCCATTGAGCGACATGCCCGCGAGCATCCATAAGCCGCGCGCGCCAGCGACGGGTCCGAGCATGGGTTGGCAATCGGGTGTGTACGCGCCAGGGTGACACGTGATGTCTATGATGCCCGCGTCTTTCAAAAACGGGATGCGGCGAATCGCGCCCTCGAGCAACATTTCAAATCGTTGATACGAATGCGGCAGGGTCGCGTTGCCATGTTCCCACGGCGTTCCGTCAATCCAACGCGCGGGCGGGTTCGGTTCGTAGCCGCCGATCACGAGTCCGCCCTGCTCTTCGCGCATGTACACCAAATTATCGGGGTCGCGCAAACACGGCGTGTTCTTCGGGAACTCATGCCCAGTCACCGCTTTGAGCGTGATGTGTTGATGGTCAACGGGCGTGGTCGGCAACGGCACGCCCACCATCGCGGCGAGTCGCGGCGCCCACATCCCTGCCGCGTTGACCACAAGATTCGTTTTGATCGCGCCTTTATCGGTGATCACCGATTGAATTTCACCGCGCGGCGAAAGTTCGAGTCCTGTGACGCGCGTGTTCGTGTTGACCGCCACGCCCATCTCTTTGATGATGCGCGCCAAACCCGTCGTCGTGTCGTACGGTGAAAGATGCCCATCGCGCGGAAGATAGATCGCGCCGTAGAGATTCTTGTCTGTGATCTGCGGCATGATTTTGACCGCTTCGGCTGGGGAGATGATCTCCACCTCCATGCCGATCGCCTTCGCCCGACTCACGCTTCTTTCCAACTCTTTGAGCTGGTCCGCGCTGGACGCCACCCTCAAACTCCCGACGTGGTGGAAGAACCCAAGCTCGCTCCATAACTCGATGGAATATTTGCGGAACGACATCATCGTCTTCGACGTGGCGAACTGCGTCACCACCCCCGCCGCATGAGACGATTCTCCGCTGGCGATGTCGCCCTTTTCGAGGAGGACAATATCGCGCTTGCCTAGTTTATGTAGATGATATGCAACGCTCGTTCCATAAATGCCGCCGCCGATGACGACGATCTCTGCTTGTGATTTCATTTTCACCTTTTATTTGAAACGACCCCGAAGGGGTCAAATGATTCTAGATTATGCACGATCGAATTCAAACCCCGAAGGGGTGTCATTATGTCATCCCTTCGGGATTGGACAAAACCTTCGACGATTCTATAATCCTACCATCCCTTCGGGATTTTTAGTTTGGTGGTTGAGTAGTCCCACGTGCTGAGCGGAGTGGCGCGTGATGTTCGCGCCACGAAGACGAAGCATCGCGGGATGTATCGAAACCACCACGCCGTAAAGTTATTTTGTAACAGATGTTACGCACCGTCCCACAGGTTTTCGCGCAACACACGACTCGCTCACCCAAACTTGCGTAAGATTATTTTGTAACTAAAATTTGTATGCTTACCTGTGGTTTCGATACGGGGCGAAAGAGCATCGCCCCTACTCAACCACCGATTTGGATTTTAACTCTGCACATCGCTCAACCACCCCTCAAACTCCCTCGAATTCATCTTCTCCTCCGCCCTGCCCCAGCGTTCGATTGCCCAGCCCCAGAAGTCGAAGTCAATGGTGGAAATGTTCGCCTGAATCGCCGCCCAGAGTCCCCAGCCTACATCGGACATGATCATGTTGAGTTTCATGCGGGCGATCATGGCGGGAGTCGCTTCGCCGAAATAGGCGGCACAGACTTCTTCGATCTGAGAATTAGAGAATTGCATTTCCTGGCAGGTGTTGCCTAACTCAAAGGTCGGGTCGTTGTTGCCACTGTATTCGTAGTCAATCAGCCAGAGTAGATTCCCATCGTCAATGTAGTTTTCGGCGAGCAGGTCGTTGTTGCAGGGAACAGTTTCAAGCGGTTTGACATTCATCGCTTGCTCGATACGATTCACTGTGGACATTCTATCCAAGTATCCATCGGGGATTTTGATGGCGCGGTCACGGCAGAGGCTGAGATAATATTCCGTGAGGCGGAACATGTTGAAGTCGAGGAGGAAGCGTGGACCAGCGTGGAGTCGCTTGATGGCTTGTGCCATGCGCGTCGGTTGTCCCGACTCGTTGAGCGAATCCTTCGACATGGTTTTGCCGTTCAGAAATTCGATCACCATCACGTTGTATTCGGGCAGGTGATAAAAAATCTTCGGCGCAACGCCCGCTTGCGACGCGGCTTTGGTGTTGTGATATTCGTTGGCGCGGTCAATCGCAAGGAGTTCGGTGCTGGCGCCAGGCACGCGGACGAAATACAGAGTGCCATCCACATCTACTTTGAAATTAGAGTTGGTCAGTCCGCCAGAGAGCGGCGTGATGGAAATTTTCTTGCCGTTCCATTCGGGAATTTTTGTGACAACTTCATCAATGACGGGCATACTCTCCTCAAACGTAGACAAGTAGACACGGAAACACGTACTCACGTGTCTGCTTGTCTACCTGTTTACTTGTGTACCTGTTTACTGTCTTTTCAAAGAACCAACACCGCTTCCTTCGAACACATCACTTGCTCATTCGCGCCGATGGCGGGAAGTTCAAGGAACGGATTGTTGAACGTGTCCATGTTGAAGTTGGTGTTGCCAATTTTGATTTGGATGCGGACCACTGAACCCAGGAAAGTAATGGTTTCGATGGTGCAATCAATGACGTTATCTTTCTTCGGCTCGACGGCAAAACTGAATCGCTCGGGGCGCACGGAAATTTTGACCTTGTCGCCTTTCTTGCGGCTTGCGAAATCCTCTTCGGCAGTCTTGAAGTGGACGCCGTCCATCGCAAGGATGCCGTTCGCGGGGTCAACCACTTCCGCGTCGGCGTTGTTCAACGAGCCGACGAAGTTCGCTACGAATTGCGTTTTGGGAAAATTATAAATTTCAAATGGCGTGCCGACTTGTTCCATCTCGCCGACGTTCATCACAACGATTCGATCCGAAATGGATAACGCTTCCTCCTGATCGTGCGTGACGAAGATGGCGGTGATCCCAAGTCGCTTTTGAATCGCGCGGATCTCCTGTCGAAGCGAAACGCGAATCTTCGCATCCAGCGCCGAGAGCGGCTCATCGAGCAGAAGAACTTCGGGACGAATGGCAAGCGCGCGGGCGAGCGAGACGCGTTGTTGTTGTCCACCTGAAAGTTGGTAGGGATATTTGTTGGCGTGCTTCTCGAGGTTGACGAGGTTGAGCATCTCATCTACGCGGGCGTGAACATCAGTTGCATTCGTCTTGCGAATACGCAACCCAAAGCCAATGTTTTGCGCGACAGTCATATTCGGGAAGAGCGCGTATGCCTGAAAGATCATACCAACGTTGCGCTGGTTCGGGGCTTTGTCGGTAATATCAACGCCGTCCAGTGTAATCTTGCCAGAGGTTGGGAGTTCAAACCCAGCGACCATGCGTAGCGTCGTCGTCTTTCCACAGCCTGAGGGACCGAGGAACGAGACGAATTCACCTTTCTCTATGCCGAGGTTGAATTTATCGACCACTACCACATCGCCAAATTGTTTGGTCACATTTTCAAGAGTCAAATAAGACATGAGGATTCTCCGCTGCAAATATCTTTAGTGCGCGCCTGTGGCTTGTCCCTGCCCGCCGGTGACAAATTGGATCATGCCCATGGCAAGCCAGGTCATCAGGAAGGTGACAAACGACAACGCGGCAGGTTCATACGCTTTATGCTGACCGATCAAAAACAGGTATGGACCGAATGCGTCCACGCCAAGGAACGAGGCTAACGTCACTTCGCCGACGACGATCGCAAATGTGAGCAACGCTCCGCTCAATAACGCCGACCGAACATTGGGCAGAATGACTTGCGTGATGATGGTAAACCACCCTGCGCCCAAACTTTGCGCGGCTTCGGTCAACGTGCGGATGTCCACCACGCGCATACCGGTGTCCACCGAGCGGTACATGTAGGGCATGGCAAGCACCATGTAGCCGGCGGTGATCAACGCGTACGTTCCAAATTTCGTCGTAGTTAAGGGCTGGAACAATTCAATATCGGTAAACGGTATGGTGAAATGCGTGCTATACGTTCGGATGAGACCGAACACGAGGATGATCGCCGGGATGACGAACGGTAACAACGTGATGAATTCAGCGATCCGCCGTGCTTGGGGCACACGCAATCGAATCCAGTAAGCAGTCGGAACGATTAGGATGGCGCTGCAAATAATTGTCGCGACCGCAAGGGCATTGGACAATAAAAAGGTTTCCAGAAAGCTTGGGTCTTCAAAGGCGCGTTCATAGGCTTTGAAGCCGAGAACATCCCGCTCCATGCGGAGGGAGTGCCGCAAGGTGGCGAATAATGGCACGAGGAAATAGATCGCGCCGAGGATGAACCAGACCCAACTCCAAAACCGACCGCCGATCCGCAATAGCGACCAGCGTTTTCGACCCCGCCCGATCGAGACATCAACAGATGATTCGCTCATCGCAACCACCTTTCAGAAACTTTTTGAAGCCACGAATACCCAAGAAGCGACACCGCCATAATGATGACCATCCCCATTGCCATGGCATAGCCCAAGCCGGGATTATGCAACACATCTCCGCGGATCTGCGCGCCGATCTGTATGGTGATGATGCCCAGCCTGCCGCCGGTCAAGGCGTAGGCGGTGGCGTAGGCTCCGAAGGCGTTGCCAAATAAAAGGATCATCGAACCGAGGATGGAGGGAAGCAGGATCGGCATGGCAACCCGCGTCCAATATTGGAAGTAGGATGCGCCCAGATTTTCGGCGGCTTCGCGCCATTCGCGCTTCAAACCGTCCAGCGCGGGGACCATCACCAGCACCATCAAAGGGAATTGAAAGAACATGTAAATGGCTGTTAATCCCCAAAACGTGTACAAGTCGAAACCCGCTTGATACAAATCAATATTCAAGTTGTCTTTCAGCAGGAGTGTGACAAATCCGCGTCTGCCCAGGGTGGCGATAAATGCAAACGCCAGAGGAACACCGGCGAAGTTCGAAGCAACGCCAGAGAAGGTGATCAACGCTGAGCGTAATTGTCGCGGCAAGCCGCCCACCGTAATCGAGTACGCAAGCAGGAAACCAAATATCCCGCCTCCAATGGCGGTTGCCGCGCTGATTTGAATACTCAACTTATACGCGTTGACAATTGACGGGGTTTGGAGAAGCAGAGCATAATTTTCCAGCGTAAACTGCCCCTCTTGATTGAAAAAACTCCCTTCCACAAGATATAACGAAGGGAAGATGATGAACATGATGGCAAACAAAAAAAACGGGGATACGCCCAGCCAGTTTTTGAGATTTGAAGGTTCTTTGATTTTCGGAAGGGCTATGGAAGATTGAGCCATGTCTGAAGTCCTCAAACAATCTTCGTGCTATTGGGCGAGACCCTGCCATGCGGCAGGGTCTCGCGTTTTTGGTGCAGAAAATTTCCTTACGGAGCGGCTTGAATGTTCGCGCCGACAGCGGCATCCCAATTTCCGGTGATGAGCGCTTTGGCGGCATCCAACTGAGCAACGGTCGGGAACACTGCGCCGGATACATCAGGCAACTTGGCAAGCAGGTCGGCTGGGATCACGCCGCGATCGCGCATATCTTGTTCGCGGATCGGGTGGCAGTAGCCCTTCATCCAGATCGTCTGACCTTCATCTGAATAGAGGAATTCCATCCACAACTTGGCGGCGTTCGGGTGCGGAGCGTAGGCGCTGATCGCTTGAACGTACACGCCGGCGAAACGACCGGAAGCGGGAATCACAACCTCAGCCTTCGGGTTGCCTTCGAAGGAATCGACAGCGGCGAGGGCGTTGTAGTCCCACGTAATGCGGACAGCGGTCTCACCGGTAGCAACCAAGCCGTTATTGGCGATCAACGGGACGAGGTTACCAGCGGAGTTCATCTGGGCGAAATAGTCGAGACCAGGCTGGGCGTCATCGAGCGAGCCGCCATTGGCGAGGGAAGCCGCAAAGACGGATTGAATCGCTTGATTGGAGGTGCGAGGATCGCCAGAGAGCGCGACCTGCCCGTTATATTTCGGGTCGAGCAAGTCTGCCCAATCTTGCGGGACTTCAGGCTGAACATCGGTATTCACAAGGAAGGACAACACACCGTAATAGTCGCCATACCAGTAGCCTTCGGCATCCTTGGCATCGGCAGGGATCGAATCCCACGTGGAAACTTTGTATGGCTGGATCAGTCCCTCAGCCTTGGAGGAAGGACCGAACGCAAAACCAACGTCAATGACATCGGGAGCCTGCGGACCGGGGTTATCCTTGTTCGCTTTGATGGCTTCGATCTCATCGCCGGAGCCGGCGTCTGGGTTCAATTCGTTGACTTCGAGCCCATATTTCGACTTGAAGGTCTCGATGGCTTCGCCGTAATTGCACCAGTCGTGCGGGAGCGCGATGGTGGTGAGCATACCTTCCGCTTGCGCGGCGGCGATCAAATCCGCCATCGGGTCGGCGGCGGGCGCCTCAGTTGCGGGGGCTTCTGTTGCGGCAGGCGCTTCGGTCATCGCCGGCGCCTCGGTCGCGGCAGGCGCTTGCGTTGCGGCGGGTGTGCACGCGGCAAGCGCAAGGCTCGCGAGGAGCAACAACGAGAGCAGGTTGTACAAACTCTTTCTAGTCTTCATTCTCTCTCCTTTGAGATACATTGACTTGTGGAGAGCCACATGCTCTCCATCGTTTTCGATTATATACTGAACAATTCAAACACGGTTAATCATTTGTAAAGACCACTTTAACGGGCGACTTCCTCCACCTCCTCATACCAACGCACGCGCGTGCCGACTTTATCTCGCATCTTCCATTGGATGGACTTCGGCATGGAGTCGAACACCTGCAGGATTTCGCCAATCCGCTTCTTAATCTGACTTCGTTCTGATTCAGCCAGCGCAAGCGACTCCTCGCTTACGGTTTCTTCGACACGCTTCAAGTTGATCGCGGTAGTTTTGTACAAGCCCCAATCGGCGCCGCACAACAACTCAAGACGCCGAAGGTTGATGCAATTCTCATCGCTTGAACCAGTTTCCACGTAGAGAAGAAGCGAAGCGATATCCAGCGCGTCCTTGCGATTCAAATCCGCGATCTGCGCTTTCGTCAGCAACAATTCCGCGGGCGGAATTGTGAGCGGATGAAGATGGAGGCGGTCTTCGAGGGGAATCTTGTGACACATCACAAACGTGCCGACGAAAACATCCACCTTCATCTCGGAGTCGTTGTGAAAATAGATCTGCCGCTGGTCGCCGTTCAGCAAATTAAATTTTTTGTGCGGGGAGTATCCAGCCTGCTCCATAAATTCTTGAAACTCGCGGCGGCGCTTCGCCTCAACGATCAGGTCGAGGTCGCCAAAATCGCGCGTAAAGGTCGGATGCTCCATTTTGTGATGCGCCTTCACTGCCAGCCCGCCCAGCGCGCGCAAAAGGATGGACTGCTCGCCGGCAATAGCGATCAACCGATTCATTTCAATATAAGCGTCTGGCTGAAAAGGCACGAAGCGATTCTACCAATAAATGACCCTAAAGGATTATCCGGAATCCTTTAGGGTCAGAACTAGAAATTTTGAAGCGGTTACTCGGCAGGGATTTCAGCCTGCACTTTATCGAGGTCGATGCCCTCGCCCTTGCGGCGGGCTTTGAAGCCGTAGTAGATCGCCGCGGCGGACACATAACACGCGCCGAGGAAAATGATCGAGTTGGTGTTCTTGAAACTGATTCCATACAAGCCCGCGCCCTCGCCGCCTGAGTTCAACCAGGGGTCGAACATCCATTCAACCAACAGGAAGCCAAGGAAGCCGGCAAAGATCACACCCGCGACGGTGATGAGCGGAATGCCAGCCACTTTCATTTGGGCAATCGGCGACGCTTCATATAAAGCTTTCTTCTTATACGGCAGAACGATCGCGGCAATGGCTGTGCCAAAGTACATAATGGCAATGCCTTGCGTGGCGGCAAGCGTGATGCTTTTAAAACCAGCCACATCATAGGCATACAACGCGGCGACAACGATGGCTGGCAGGATCATGTACAACATCGCGTTCACCGGCGTGCCGTTCTTGTTCAACTCTGCGGCTTTTTCCGGGAGCAGGCGGTCAAACGCGGCGGCGAAGATCACGCGGGTCGAGGAGAGGAACAACGTCCCTGCCCAGCCGAACCACCACGTGCTCATCAACAACAGCACAACGATCTGAACGAGGCGATTGTCGGTGAGGAAGACAGCCAGCATCGCGGGGTTGGGCCAGACCGGAAGCGGAGGCGCTTCGGTTACGTAACCCCACGCGTAATTCCACCAGGCGGCGTTCGCTTGCACGTAGAAATCCCAGCCAATGGTTTTGGCAACGCCGAGGAAGAAGACAATTCCCAGCGCGGTGGTGATGACAAGCGCCCAAGCCATGCCGGCAAAGTTCCGTTTGTAATCGGTCGCGCCGCGCACTTCGCCGTACAACGTGGCTCCCCAGTTGGGCCACAAGTTGAAGAAAACCAAATAGGGGAGAGTCAGCATGATGAGTCCGAACGAGCCGCCCGTCAACGGGGTTGAAGCGAACGCGTCCACGCCGGCTTGGGCGGTCGCATCGTAGAGTTCGCCCTGCGTGCCGAAGTACGCGGCAGAGTTGGACGCGAGTCCCGCTTTGAACGCATCCGGCGAACCGGTAAACAGCAAAACGATGACGATCAGCAATCCGAGCATGCCTGCATAAAACGAATACTTCTGGACGCGCGCGTAGTTCTTCATCCCAAGGAAGATAACCAACGCCACAAAGCCGAGGGTCAGCAAGGAACACACAAACAGGGCGTTTCCCTGCCCTGCGAACCACACTGCGGCAGACGGCAAACCAAACGCGCCGAGTAACGGAGTTAGCACGATCTGGCGGAGCATATCGCCGTAGATGGGAGTCCACAACCAGAGTGTGAACCACCAACCCGTGATGGAGAGGATGAAGCCGATGCCGCCGCCGAAAATGCGCGTTTGCCAGACGTAGTCGCCGCCGGAGCGGGGCATTACGGCGATCAATGATGCGTACACAACCACCTCAAAGATGATGAACGCCGCGCTGACGAGCAACGCGGGGATCATCCCTCCGCCGAAATAATACATCTGGCTGAAACTGTAGAACCCCAACGTCACCAGATTGATCGAAAAGAACGCGTAGATGAACGCGTCCATGACCGACCACGAACGCACCATGCCGGTCGCCTTGCGGACAAATAAGTTGCTCATTTCACATCTCCTCTATTGAATTGAGTCGTACCGCAAAATTCATTTTGCGAGTACCCGGCGGGAGAAACCTGCCATGCCGTCGGCTACTGTACATAACACAAAACCCGAGCGAGAGTTATCCTGATGTCAGCACGTAATTTTCGATCTTATCCTTGCCCAGTTTCACAATTGCCCCCAACAGAGTCCCTTGCTCGTACATCGAGCCGGGGTTGATGCACAACGTCTTGCCCACTTTCATCGCCCCGCGCCCCTCGTGAATGTGCCCATGCAAGCCGAGAAGCGGCTCATATTTTTCGATGGCTTCGCGCAGAGCCGTCGAACCGACCGGCTTCAAAGCCTGACCCGCCAACACGGGACGCAAATCCTTGTCCAGTTCGGGAGCCTCATCCAGTCCTGAGCGATACGGCGGCACGTGGACGTTGAACACCGCGTTCTTCGGATTCTTCAACTTGGAGATCATCGCTTCATACCGGACCTTGAGCTGGTCCTCCCCCTCTTCCCGGTGCGTATCCCACGGAGTTCGGTTGCTCCACCCGGAGGCGATCATCTCGTGATGTTCATCCAACTGCGTGACCTGCCCCTCGACCAGCAACACCCGCTTCGACGCGCGGATGACATCGTCCACTTCATCCATGTCGTCGTTGCCCGGCGAGCAGTAGACTTTCATATCCGTGCCGCCCAGTTTTTTCTCTGCGATGTCCATCCACTGCTGGACGACTTTCAACACCTCGGCATTGAAAATCTCCGAAACGCGATTCGGATCTTTTTCCAATTCCGCCATCTCATCGGGATTCGTCAAATACGGATAATAGCCGCGGCTACGCACGCGCTTTTTCATTTCAGCGAGTTCGTCCGCGTTTGTAATTGGAAATTCCTGTTCGAGCAGAGTGACCTTGTAATTCTCCCCGCCCTGATGAATGAATGGCACAACCGCTTTACCGGTCATATCGCCCCCAAGGATCAGCACATCCACTTCATAAAATTTCCCCGCGTTCAAAAACTTGTTCCAGCAAATATCCGAACCATGAATGTCTGTCGCAAAAAACAGTTTGGTCACGGGCTGATCCTCCACAAGGGATGTGCGAACTGGCTTGTTTGATTGCTAGAGCTGATTATACCGTCCCCCTCCGCCCTTCGGGCACCTCCCCCAAAATCCGACTGGGGTTCGTCGGATTTTGGGGGAGGGCTGGGTGGGGGTCACGGATACACCCTCTTGATCGTCCTCGGGAATGGAATCGCCTCGCGGATGTGTTCGATGCCGCACAACCACGCGACGACTCGCTCGACGCCCATGCCGAATCCTGAATGAGGAACGGAGCCATACTTGCGCAGTTCGAGATACCACTTGAATGCTTCTTCGGGCAAGCCTTCTTTGTGGATGCGCGCCAACAACGCGTCGTGACTCGACATGCGCTCTGAGCCGCCGCAGATTTCGCCATAGCCTTCAGGCGCGAGTAAATCCACAGACTTGCAGACTTCAGGGCGACCAGGCCATGGCTCCATGTAAAACGCCTTGACCGCGCTGGGATAGCCATAGACAAATAACGGCTTGTCGTGAAGTTTCGTCAATTCGGTTTCGTGCGGAGCGCCGAAGTCCATACCCCATTCGAATTTGAGGAGTTCTTTGCGTTCGGGGTCGGTTTCTTTTTCGTACAGGTCAATGAGATATTTCGCCGCGTCGTCATACGACATGCGCGGGAATGCGCCCGTGACATTTTCAAGTTTGCTCACATCGCGCTCAAGGAATTTCAATTCAGCGGCGCACTCGCGCATCACAGTTTGGACAATGTGCGTAATAAGTCCCTCTTCCACGTCCATCAAGCCATCCAAGTCGCAGAAAGCGATCTCGGGTTCGAGCATCCAAAACTCGGTGAGGTGACGGCGCGTCTTCGATTTTTCCGCGCGGAAGGTGGGACCGAAACAATAGACTTTTCCAAACGCGAAGATGTTGGCTTCGTTGTACAGTTGACCCGTCTGCGCAAGATAGGCTTTCCCCTCGTCGAAGTATTCGGTCTCGAAGAGAGTCGTTGTCCCTTCGGCGGCGGCGGGGGTGAGGATCGGCGTGCTCATCTCAAAGAAGCCGTTGGAGTCGAGCCAGGCGCGAGTCGCCGCCATGACGACGGCCCGCACGCGCAGAACTGTCCATTGACTCTGCATCCGTATCCACAAGTGACGATGATCGAGCGCGAAATCGGGACCGTGATCTTTGAGCGACATCGGGTAATCCAAGCCTGCCTCTTGCACGATCTCGATTTGCTTCACGCCGAGTTCGTACCCGCCAGGGATGCCAGGCGCGCGCTTATCCTCTCGCACCGCGCCCGTGACGATCACCGACGACTCTTGCGGCAAACGCATGACCTTGTCGAACACTTCGGGGTCAAGATCGCCTTTGAAAGCGACGCATTGCACAAAGCCCGAGCCATCGCGGACGAGCAGGAAACACAACTTGCCCTTGTCCGTGCGGTTGTAGACCCAGCCTTTGATGGTCACTTCTTGTCCAACGTATTTTGATATTTGCGAAACGCTGATTTGATTAATCATGTGTGAAAGGTTTTTGTTGTATGTAGATTTTAGGGAGTGCCTAAACTCGAATTGATAATATGTCACTCTGAGCGATAGCGAAGAGTCTCGGTTTCGCTCAGTCTTAGCGTTATTCTAGGCAAAGTAGAGATTCTTCGTAGCTCCGCTCCTCAGAATGACATATCGGAACAAGGTGCATCACCTCGAATTTAGATGCTCTCAGGTTTTATATTAGAACATCTTTTGAACAAACTGTGCTGCCTGACCCAATGCAATTACCATTCCGCTGGCGGCTGTTATGTTATCGATTAGCATCTTCGCTTCATTGAGGTATTCAAGAATGCTTTTCTTGTCGGGATCTGATTTTTGAACTTGTTGTATAACTTTAGTAATTTTGTACTCCACATCTGTAGCAGTACCCGCGTCAATAACTTTAGCCTCTGCTGCTTTTACCAATTCTTCTTTCAGTTTATTTAATTCAGACACTAATTGCACACTATCTCGAAGGGTATCGAAATTAATATTCCCCGCCGAATTAAACTGATAATTTACTCTTTGTCCTCGCTGATCAAAAATTGAATTACTCATGTGTTCTCCTCGATAAATATTCAAATCAACTTTAACGACCTTTAAATTTGAGCTTCATATCCTGATACTCTAACTCTACAACTTCTCCTGGATTTATGGGGAAGGTCAGCACATTTTTTCCATCTTTGTATGCCCACTTGTCAGCCGCTTGTGTCAATCCCATATCTGCTTTATCACGATTTGCTGTAACATTGAGTTCTATATGAACTTTACAAGATCCAGGTTCAACACTTAATTTAACTATTTCTCCAACATTCATTTGCGCCACTCTATCGTCATTAATCCTAATGTTGAAGTCAGGCTCACTTGTCATAGCATTGTCATCTTTGAAAATTGCGGCTAAATCCATCAGACCTGCCAATATATTTGTCAGTGTGACTGATGTGCCTTGGGGGCCTTTGATCTGTTCTTTAGCTTTTTGCAGGAAATACCTTTCTGCCCCTAAAGCCTTGATCCACAAAATGCCAAATGACTTGTTTAAATTGAGGTCGCCAGATATATTATATTGCTCATTGACACGCTGGTTTCTTTGATCGAAATTGTTTCCCATACACTTTGTTCTCTACTCTCTCCGTGAGGGGATTATACCGCTTATGAGGCAAAACAAAACCCAAACGAGTCACTTCCTCCTCCCCTCCAACCCCTTCACCACCAACTCCCTCGTCACATTCGGATAAGCCTTCCCCTTCGTGGCGCGCGCGACTTGACCGACAAACCATTGCAGGAGAGTCTCTTTGCCCGCGAGATATTTTTCCACTTCGGAGGGATTGTCGTTCAGAACTTTCGTCACGGCTTCCTGGATGAAACTTTCGTCGGAGACTTGGGCGAGTCCCTTTTCGTGGACGATCTGTTCAGGGTCGCCGCCGTTTTTGAGGAGTTCGCTCAACACGATTTTTGCCGAGTTGCCGCCGATGACTTTGTCGGTCGTCATGTCAATGAGTTTGGCGAACGATTCGGGCGGGAGAGTCACATCTTCAATTTTGATTCCCGTCTCGTTGACGTAGCGCATGAACTCGCCCGCAATCCATGAATGGACGGCTTTCGCTGAACTTTTCGATTTGGCGACGACTCGCTCGAAGTAGTCCGCGAGAGAAAGGTCGGAGGTGAGAAAACGCGCGTCGGACTGAGTCAAGCCGAAGTCCGAGATGAAGCGTTTTGTTTTTGCGTCGGGCAATTCGGGGAGAGTCGCGCGAATCGAATTGATCCAATCCGAATCCAAAATAAGCGGCGGCAAATCAGGCTCGGGGAAGTAACGATAATCATGTGCGCTTTCTTTGCCGCGTTGCGAATACGTCTTGCCCGTCGCTTCGTTGAAGCCCAACGTTTCCTGTTCGATGGTTCCGCCGCGCGAATAAATTTCAGTCTGCCGCGCGATCTCGTATTCGATGCCCTGCGCGAGCGAACGGAACGAGTTGAGATTTTTTATTTCAGTGCGCGTGTTGAGTTGCTCGCTCCCCGCCTCGCGCACCGAAACATTCGCCTCAAAACGGATCACGCCTTTTTCCATGTCGCCCGAATTCACATTGAGATAACGCAGGATCGCGTGCAACGCGGTCGCGTATGCTTTCGCTTCATCGGACGAACGCAGATCAGGCTCGGTGACAATTTCGAGCAGTGGGACTCCGCTTCGGTTGTAATCAATGAACGAGCGCGCGTCGGCGTGGGACAACTTGCCCGTGTCCTCTTCCAAGTGGACGCGGCGAATCCGAATCGACCTTATGCCTGCTTCAGTTTCGATGAGCAGTTTCCCGTCTGTGGCAAGCGGCTGGTCGTATTGCGATATTTGATAGCCCTTCGGCAAATCGGGATAAAAATAATTCTTGCGAGCGAAAATACTTTCGGTGTGAATTTGACACCCAAGCGCCAACCCAACTTTGACCGCCAATTCAACCGCCTTTTGATTCAACACTGGCAACGCGCCAGGCTGACCCGTGCAAACGGGACAGATGTGCCGATTCGGTTTCGCAGTGATCGAGTCGACGACTTCGCACCCACAAAACATTTTCGACCTTGTGAGCAGTTCCGCGTGGACTTCAAGTCCGATGATGGGTTCGTAGGTTAGTTGCATAGGTGGTTAGTTTGATAGTTTGATAGTTTGATAGTTTGGTAGTCTTATGGACGCGCGGTTGGCGAGTGGAAAGCAGAAGAGTTATCAGTAAGCAGTGATCAGTTCGTTTTCCGTAACGCGACATTCATGTCGCGTTTGCCAGATTCAACCTCACCAGCGACATAAATGCCTGTCCTGAGTTTATCGAAGGATCGCGTTACATTTTGTCTCATCTTAAAGTGTTGGATGTTTCATATGCCAGTCAGTTTGACTCTGATACAAGTGACCAATCCGAAGCAACATCTCTTCCGACAAATGCGGACCCATGACTTGCATCCCGATGGGCAGTCCGTTCGAAAAGCCGCATGGCACAGACAGTGCGGGAATCCCCGCGAGGTTGACCGCGACCACAAACACATCCGACAAATACATATCGAGCGGGTTGCTGATCTTCTCACCGATGCGAAATGCCGTCGTCGGCGCGACGGGTGTGATGAGCGCGTCGCAAGTTTCAAACGCTTTCTGAAAGTCCTGCCGAATCAACGCGCGGACTTTCTGCGCTTTTAAATAGTAGGCATCGTAATATCCAGCCGAGAGCGCGAACGTGCCAAGCATGATGCGGCGTTTGGTCTCCGCTCCAAAGCCTGCTTCGCGTGTCTTCAAGTAGACATCCATCAAATCGCCAGACTCGCGCTCCGACAGTCCAAACCGCACTCCGTCATATTTTGCGAGATTGGAACTGGCTTCGGCAAACAGAATCAAATAATAAACAGGGATCGCATACTGCGTGTGCGGAAGCGACACTTCAAGGACTTCCGCACCCAGCGATTCGATTTGCTTGATGGCGGTTCGCAACGAGGAATTGACTTCCGCATCCAACCCTTCGACAAAATATTCTTTGGGAATGCCGATGCGAAGTCCACGCAGGGATTCGGCTTTCTGCAAACTCTGAGAATAACTTTGAACAGACTCGATTCGTGATGTGCTGTCTTTGGGATCATGTCCCGCAATCGCTTCAAGGACAAGCGCCACATCATACGCGCTTCTCGCCATCGGACCGATCGTATCGAACGACGACACCAAGGGAATCAAGCCGTAGCGCGAAACTCGCCCATAGGTTGTTTTGAGTCCCGTCACGCCGCAGAACGATGCGGGCATACGGACCGATCCGCCCGTATCTTCGCCGAGCGAAAACGGAGCGAGTCCCGCCGCGACCGCCGCCGCCGATCCTCCGCTCGAACCGCCAGGGACGTGATCGAAATTCCATGGGTTGCGGGTGGTGAAGAAGCCAGAGTTTTCGGTGGACGAGCCCATCCCGAATTCGTCCATGTTGTTTTTGCCGAGGAGGACAGAGCCAGAAGAATTCAGTTTACGAATCGCAGTCGAATCGTAAAAAGGTTTGTAATTCTCAAGGATTTTCGATGAGCAAGTCGTGTTCACGCCGCGCGTCGAAAGCGAATCCTTTGCCGAGTAGGGAATCCCCGTGAGCGGAGTCAAACCCTCGCCCGACTTGATGCGTTCGTCCGCTTTCTTGGCTTGCTCCAACGCCACATCATCAGAAACCGTGACATACGATTTCACCTGCGGATCGAGTCGTTGAATCCGTTCAAGATACGCGCGCGTCAACTCCGCCGAAGAAATCTTTCGGCTGGAAAGTAGTTCGTGCGTTTCTCGGATGGTTAATTCGTGTAAATCCATAAATTGCCAGCTCGCCTTAAACACTCACATTCGTAGGAGTAATTACCGTCCACGGATGCGCACGAATACCCTGACGGGCACGCATAAACGAATTGACGTACATCTATTCGTGAATTCGTGGTTTTTATTCGTGGATGGTTCGTCACCAACGCAAAACTCTGCAACACCAATTACCAATTACTACTTACCAATTACTGCTCCACATGCGCGCGCGGAATAACCACATACTCATCTTTCGACTGCGGCGCATTCGCAAGAAACTCCTCCGTCGGCACAGACTCCTCGATCTCATCCTCGCGCAACACGCTTTGATTCGCCGACGACAAATACGCAGGCGCGACATTCTCCGTGTCCACTTCATTCAAAACACCGACGTAATCGAGAATATCCTTGAACTGAGAAACGAACATCGCCGTCTCGTCATCGGTCAAATCCAACCGCGCCAAAGACGCGATCTCTCTGACCAATTTTTCATCAACCCGAATCTGCGCCTGCTCGTTCATTACAAATCAATTCTCCAATTCTCTAATTCTCTATTTTTCTACCGCGTCCACCGAAACAATTTTGTCGTTACGATAAATCCAAAACACTATCGAGTCCGCGCCGTAGACCAACGAATGAATCCACTTTACGAATCGCCAGCAAAGAGCCGTCCACATAGGGCTGGGCGCTGGAACCCGAATCGTGTCTGATCGATAGTTTCTGGTCGGGCATACCGAAAATCACTTCGGCGGAAATCGTATACCCAGGCAGGCGAATGGAATGAACTTGCGATCCCGTCATGCGCGCGCCGCGAGTTTCTTTCACGCCTTGTGTATCTTCCAGAGGAACAGTTAATTCCGATTCCCGAATCTGAGATAGGCGATACGCCAACTCGCGCGCGGTTCCGCTCGGCGAATCCTTTTTAGCGTCACTCGCGTAATCAATGATTTCCCATTGCGAAATAAACTTCGCGGCGATCTCGGAAAACTTTTGAAGTAACACAACGGTCAATGCAAAGTTGCCGACAGCCAGCACGCCGCGTTGATATTTTTCGGCGCTGATGCGAATCTCTTCATAATCGGCATCGGTTAAACCAGATGTCCCTACCACGACATGCGCTCCATGCGCTAATGCGTTCAACACGTTCTGCTTGGCAACGTCTGGCTTGGTGAATTCAAAAAACACGTCGCAGGCTTGAGCCATGAGGGCTTCTTCCGCCGTCGCATACACAAAGCAAGTCAAGTTCGAGTCGCCGAGAACATCACCGAGGGTCTTGCCTGCATGGGTGCGAGACACCGCAGAGACAACGGTCATATCCTCCAGTGTTGAAATTGCGCGCGCAACCGCCGAACCAGCCCAACCTGTTCCACCAGCAAGACAAACGCGGATCATATATCAATTCTCCAATCCTCTAATTCTCCGAATCGCTATCAATCTCTAATCTCCAGTCTCTAATCTCTATTCTTTGATCTTAATATGCAACTCTTTCAACTGCTTCGGCTCAACTTCCGACGGCGCGTCCGCCATCACATCGCGCCCCGCTTGATTCTTCGGGAATGCGATCACCTCACGGATATTCGGCTCATCCGCTAACAGCATCACCAAACGGTCAATACCTGGCGCCATACCTCCATGCGGCGGCGCGCCATATTCGAACGCCTCCAGCATGTGACCGAACTTCGTCTGAATTTCCTCGTCGCTCAAGCCGAGCATCTGGAACATCTTCATTTGAATATCGCGGCGATGAATACGGATCGAACCCGACGCGGTCTCGTAGCCATTGCACACCATATCATACGCGTCCGAATATACTTCGCCAGGGTTGGTGTCGAACTTCGGCAGATCTTCCAACTTCGGCATCGTGAACGGATGATGTTCCGACTCCCATTTCTTTTCTTCCTCATTCCACGCAAAGAACGGGAAGTCCACCACCCACGCGAACGCCATCATGGATGTATCGGCAAGATCGAGTTTATCGCGCAAAATGATTCGCAACCCGCCCAACACTTTATTGACGACCGCGCGCGCGTCCGCCGCAAACAGGATGAGATCGCCGTCCTTCGCGCCCGTTTTGGATTTGACCTCTTCCACCTCTGCCTCTGTGACAAACTTCGCGGCGGTTCCCTTCGGACCTTCGGCTTGGATCGCCAGCGTCGCCAGTCCCTTCGCCCCCAGCCCCTTCGCGGACTCGGTCAGCGCGTCCACTTCCTTGCGCGACATCTCAGCCGACTTCGGCGCGACGATACACTTGACCACGCCTCCCGCACTCAACGCAGACTGGAAGACTTTGAACTCGCTCTTCGCGAAGACCTCGCTCACGTCAATCAATTCCATGCCGAAGCGCAGATCGGGTTTGTCGGTGCCGAAGCGTTCGAGAACTTCTTTGTATGAAAACTTGGGCCACGGCGAGGAATATAACTTCTTGTGCGGCGCAACTTCGGGGAGCATCGCCGTGAACAAACCCTCAACGAGATTCAACACATCGTCACGGTGAACATAGGACATCTCAAGATCGAGTTGCGTGAACTCAGGCTGACGGTCGCCGCGCAGGTCTTCATCGCGGAAACATCGCGCGATCTGGAAGTATTTGTCCATGCCTGCGACCATGAGCAACTGCTTCAACTGTTGCGGCGACTGAGGCAAAGCATAGAATTGTCCAGGGTAAATGCGCGACGGCACGAGGTAGTCGCGCGCGCCTTCGGGAGTCGCTTTGAACATGATCGGCGTTTCAACTTCGATGAAGCCTTGTTCATCGAGATAGTCGCGCATGAACTTGATGACCTTGTGACGCAACACGATATTTCGAGTCAATCGCTCGCGGCGCAGGTCCACATAACGATACTTGAGGCGCATGTTCTCATCGGGCAGGTCGTTATCAGTGTTGACCATGAATGGCGGCGTCTTCGACGGATTCAGCACGGTCACGTTCTTGGCGATGACCTCCACCTCGCCTGTTTCCATTTTCGGGTTTGCCATTCCCTCGGGGCGTTTTTTCACAACGCCTTCGATTTGCAACACCCACTCATTGCGCACGTTGGCAACTTGATCAAGCATTTCTTTCGGCAAATCGGGGTTAATGGTGACTTGGATAATGCCCGCGCGGTCGCGCAAGTCAAAGAATGCCACCCCGCCATGGTCGCGGCGGCGATTCACCCAGCCCGCCAACGTCACGGTTTGACCCGCGTGGCTGGCTCTTAATTCTCCACAAGTATGAGTTCTGTACATATACATCTCCGTTTTTCAGACCTCACAGGTCTCTGAGACCTGTGAGGTCTAGGTGTAGATAAAATAAATCGCCCTTCGCTGATGCGTTGGGCGATGAGTTCGACTTTTTCAATCCGTCAACTAGCAAGGCTTCGCCCAACGATACAGCAGATCGTCATTGTCATTATTATCGTTGTCATTAGCGAAGTAAAACGGATATTTCATAATGGCGGCATTATAGCACAGACTTAACGTTCCAACGCAGATTCGGCGGGATTCGCCGGGTTGTAATACACCATCACCTGCGCGCCGACGGGATAGCGGGCAACCGTTTTTTGCGCGTCACCATAGATGCGGACGCTAAAGAATTGTTCGCCCGCTTTGACCACTTGTCCCGTGTACGGCTTTCCGTCCACTTGATATTGATAGACCACAACGGGAATCTCGGAGCGGCTTTTATAACTGCGTTTCACTTGAACCGTGGAGGTGATCACCACCCCCATCGTGCTGGACCAATCTTGCGCGGCTTGCTTCGCCGTATCTCGCATTTTGCTGCGACGATAGATAAAGTATCCAACCGCAACCAGGATCACGATAGGCAACACAGTGGCGCAGATCGCGCCGCCGATACCGATTACGAATGAAAAGATTGACATGATTTCAACCATGCTGTTCCTTTGAGGACCGTTTGATGAGCCTCATTGTACTGCACACCTTGGGAAACTGGCTCGCCGATGGTACTACAGGCGCGGCAACGCTTCCGAATGGCAAGCCAGGCCTACGAGGAGAAAGACGCGAAGCGGTCAGGTTGGCAGAAACCCCAATAGGGCAAGCCAATGTGTAAGGATGATGTAAGGTGAATCGCCTTGATTTTTCTTCCCATTGGGTGCAAGGTGTTGTATAGTAATTTTGTTCGCATAACATTCTACATACCAAAGGAGAGAAATATGGGAAAAATTTTGTTTATTTTGAACGCGCTCGTGGTGGCTGTGTTGGGCGCTGGGTTGATGTTCGTGCCTGAGGCAACCCTGACCCAGTTCGGAACGGAGACCCGCGTCCCCGAATTGCACATGGCGCGGTTCCTCGGCGCCGCATTGATCGCGCTCGGCTTGGCGCTCTGGTTCGCCAAGGACGCTTCGGATGAAGGCGTGCAACGCAATCTCGGTTTTGCCATGCTCGGCGCTACCGTGCTCGCATTGATCGTCACCATCATTGGCGTCGCCGCCGATGGCATCATCCGCAATTTCGGCTGGGTCGTGGTCGTAGTCGAGTTCGCCTTCGGACTTGGTTACGTGTTCGTGCTGTTCCTGCAACCCCGCATGAAATAACAAACCGTTCGCAAACGTGTAACACGAATTAAAAACAATGACCGCGCATTAATGCGCGGTCATTGTTGGTTCCATGATGGCATGGCTGGCAAAATCGAGGCGGGCAACTTGCTCTTCGGTCAATCGCCACCCGAGGGCGCCGGCGTTCTGCCGGGCTTGCGCGGAGTTTTTCGCGCCGGGGATGGGCAGGGCTCCTTTGCAGATCACCCAGTTCAATGCCACTTGAGCGCAGGATTTGCCCCCGTGATCTTGCCCGATTTCCGTCATCAATTTCAATAACGGTTGGATTTTGGGGATGAGTTCTTTGTACTTCCGCGCGCGAGAACCGCTCGGCATATTCTCCGCGTTATATTTCCCAGCCAATAAACCGCGCTCAAGCGGACAGTAGGCGATCAGGCGGATACCCAGTTCTTTACAACGCGCCAACACTCCGCGCTTTTCTATCGTGCGGTTCAGCAGGCTGTAGTGCACTTGATTCGAAGCCAGTTGAATGCCGTTTCGCGCCAATGCGGAATACGCCGCCACCATACGGGCATGACCAAAATTTGACGCGCCGACCGCGCGGGTCATTCCGCTTTTCACGCACTCCGCCAAGCCATCCATCAAAAGATCGGTGCTCATCGTCAGGCTGGGCCAATGGATCTGGTACAAGTCCACGCTGTCGACGCCAAGACGGGCGAGGCTACCTTTCAACGCGCGCGGGAGCGCGCCTTTTGTAAACCGCCAGGGCCAGGGGAAAAATTTTGTAGCGATCAAGACGGGCTGGGCGGTCTCTTTGATAAAACGCCCAAGCAACCTCTCCGAAAGCCCGTTACCATATAACTCTGCCGTATCCACAAAGCGGACGCCCTCTTCGATCGCCATCTCGAAAGCCTGCCGCACATCCTCAACACCATAGCCATGCCCATATTGCCAAACCGCGCGATCGCCCCATTGCATGGCGCCCAACCCCATTTCAATCGCGTGTAAAAACCTGGTATCTTCGCTAACGTTGGTCAAGGCGTTTTCTCCATGGGAACTGCGGCATTGTATCTTAAAATATGACGGTCTCATAGCCAGCCCGAAC
>WBZY01000195.1_pt1 | contig 52418 bp, 49 predicted proteins | sample 5204191 | NCBI WGS metagenome assembly WBZY01 (sample SAMN12344363, study PRJNA552823) | activated sludge metagenome | biome: Activated sludge suspended growth; feature: Anammox Sidestream; material: Wastewater; isolation source: activated sludge from anammox sidestream of wastewater treatment...
AATGCGTGTGAGGGTGAGCGGGAGAGAGAGAACAAAAGGGCGAGCGCGGCGGACCGCATCCCTCGCACCCTCGCACTCTTTCACTCTTGAACCGGAAAAATGAACCGCCCGATCGACCTCGACCGACTTGGAAACGAGGACGGCGTTACTGGTTGAGATTTTGGGCATGTCCGGCCGATAACCGGGGTCCAAAGGTACCCCGCCGCATGGCTCGGAATGGTGATCGTGGAAAAGCAGCCGTGCATTGTCGTCGGCCGCCCCTCCGATCAAGGGCGACACCGCGATGGTTCATAACTTTTCTTGCACGGATCTGAACAATTACACTCAGCATGCGCATAAGTTTGAAGGACAAGATCACGACTCCATGCGCACGCACACGTTGCCTGCGCTGCGATCAGCGACTTTGCGGGGGGGGGTACTTGCTTCTACCGTGCGGCGATCGTAGCGCTTCTTTCAGCCCACGTTGACCCCATGTTCGGCCAGCTCAACCTGAGCTTGGTGCCTGCCGAGCACAACGGCTACCACATTTCCTGCTTCGGATCCAAGGATGGCAACATCGACTTTTCCGTAACAGGCGGCACGGCACCATACACCTTCCTGTGGAGCACGGGTGCCACCACCGAGGATGTGACCGATCTGCCCGCTGGCTTCCATGCCGTTACCGTGACCGATGCCAATGCCGTGGTGGGTCGGGGCGAGATCACCCTGACCGAGCCCGACAACATGAAGGCCGATGTGCAACCCTTCGAGTACGGCAACGGGTACAACATCAGCCTCTTCAACGCCTACAACGGCAGCATCAACCTCACCCCGCATGGAGGCGTGGCGCCGTATACCTACACTTGGAGCGATGGTGCCACTACCGAGGACCGTGTGGCGCTCGGCTCGGACAACTACGCGGTGACCATCACCGACGCCAACGGGTGCATACTGAAAACCGACCCCGTCTTCCTGCGCCAACCCGACCGCAGCGACTGGACCATGAACGGGAATGCGGGAACGAACTCAGCCACGCACTTCTTCGGTACCACGGACGATCAGGATGTGGTGTTCAAAAGCAACGGACAGGAGCGCTTGCGTGTGGAAGATGATGGCACCTTGAAGGCCACCTCGCTCGCGTTCGACCACGGGTATCGCTTGGTGATGGTGGATTCAACGGGCCGGTTGAAACTGCTGACCGATAACAACGGCAACGATGCGCCACTGGCCACCACCTGCTACGACCACGGATCGAACTTGCCTTGGACCTTCTGCGGGAACATCGTGTTCCCCACGGCGAAACTGGGTACGAGGAACAACGTGCCGCTAAGGCTCATCTCGAACAACGTGGAGCGCATGACGCTCTACACCAATGGCAAAGTCGGCATCGGTACCATCCCGCCTGGCGGCCTCATTGACCAATACCGCCTCTACGTGGAAGACGGCATCGTAACACGCGATGTGCTGGTGAAGGTGGGGGACTGGCCGGACTACGTGTTCAAGGAAGGCTACAACCTTCTGTCCTTCGATGCATGGCGATCGTTCATTCGCGACAACGGCCATTTGCCGGGCTTGCGCTCAGCCGCTGAAGTGGAAAAGAAAGGCGGGATCGAACTGGCCGACTCCCATACGCGTTTGGTGAAGGTGGTGGAGGAGCAGGCGCTGTATATCCTGAAACTCGAAGAGCGCTTGAGATCGGTTGAGGAGCAGTTATCCAGATTCCAAACCTCGCGCTAATGGATTCCTGGAAACCGCGGGGGTTAGTCATTTCGGTCCTCGCACTCACGAGCGTCGTCGTACCATGCGCGCTTATGGGGCAGGCTGGTGTTTATCGGACTCTGCCTCTTGAGAACGGCGTTTGGTGCATGAGCACGGCCTGCACCGACAACGGATGCGGGGACCATGGGTACATACGTACCTATTCGCAAGGCGATACCGCCATTGCCGGGAGCGTGTATTCGGTCATGCGGAATGATCTATATCCCGAGTCTGACGGTACATGTTGCCCGATCCCGGTGATGGAGCAACGGACGTACATCCGCGAGGACACGATAGCTCGGAAGGTCTACGTAAGGACAGACCTGATGACGTCCGATTCCCTATTGTATGATTTCACCTTGAATGTGGGGGATACACTTCATGGGTATCTGTCCTCCTGTGCGACCACGACTTATACCGTGCAATCCATTGATTCGATCCTGATTGATGGGGTGTTCAACAAGCGGTTCAACTTCGATACGGCCGACGTATGTAATTGGCTGGCAGTCATAGAAGGAATCGGGGCGACGACCGGCCTTACGTCTTGTTTTTCCGAGTCGTGGGATTCCGGGATCTACCTGCAATGTGTCACGGTAGACGGCAACATTCAATATTATGCAAGCTGTGGCCCGGACACGGCCGGGTGCGCGACACTCCCTCTCGTCATCGGCCCACCAGTAGCTCGGGGTGATGGCAGTAGCGGATGCGTGCTGCTGCGCATGTCTTGGGATCTGCTTGCGATCGGAGATTGTCAGCACCGATCGCCGAGCGCTTTCACCGTTTTCGACAATGTGGGCAGAGTCTGTCTTACCGGGGCCGTCGTGGATGCTGGATCGGCGATACACCTTGGGATGTTGCATCCAGGGCTGTACGGCATCAGGGTCAGCGACGTTCGAGGTGAGGTACTCATCACTGAAAAGTTCTTCCAGCCATGAGGAAGGTCCGCGCGATCATGTTCTGTGGGCTGCTATACGGCTTTGCCGGTGAACTGCAAGCTCAAGTCGAAGGAAGTGAGTACATGAACCGGATGGCCGATCCAGGTGCGGATTTCCGCCAGATAGTTGATCAATACGAAAGCGCGGTTCAACTCATGGATCTCGATGGCGAAGAGGAGAACGCCGCAACGGTCTTCGCCAAATGGAGATCCTTCTGGCAGGCGCGTCTTGGCGCTAACGCGGACGCCTCCTTTGAGGCATACTTCGATGCGCTGCGATCAATGTCCCAGTCGCCGATCTGCGAAGGTGGCAGCGCTTATCCGGCCAACTGGAACCTGCTTGGGCCGATCGAACTTCCGAGGCAGGAGATGGGAAGGATCGAGTCCGTGGCTATGGATCCGAACAACCCGACGGTGGTCTTTGCCGGAGCCCCGCTTTCTGGATTGTGGAGGACAGAGGATGTCACGGCCACAACTCCAGTGTGGGAGAATATCACGGACAACGCAAAGCTGCCTGGTCTGGGTGTGCTCGATATTCTCGTCGACCCCGACAACTCGGACATCATATACATAGCAACGGGTCTGGCCACCTATGGCGGGTACGGCTTGGGCGTGATGAAAACGACCAATGGAACGAGCGTTGAGCCGGATTGGACCTTCACCGACCTGGTATACGACCCATCTGAAGGGGACATGGTGGTCGTTCGAAGACTGCTGATGGATCCTGTTGATCACGATGTCATTTATGCCATCACGGATCGAGAGGTATTCAAGACCACCGACGGCGGTGCCACTTGGCCGTCGCTCGGATTCTACGCCGCGACGTCCAACGACAACGCGATCAACCTGTGGTACATCGCCTTCGACCCCCTGGACAATGACAACCTGATCGTTGCCGGCACGCAGGTCTGGAGGTGGTCCGGAACAGGTTCACAGTGGTCCGAGGTCACCTCCTCGCTGAGCGGACTACCCGTCTCAGGCATCGATATCTCTCCAAGCGGGAACAGCCTGTTTTTGCTCTACAAAACGATCGGGGACAAGAGGATCGACATCTCAACCGACGGCGGGCTCACATGGACCCTTCACACTACGACGAACGCTTTCGGTCCTCTGTTCGCAGTATCCGATGTCGATGCGGACATCATGTATATCGGCGATGGCCAGGGTACCAGAGTCGTGCACAAATCAACAGATGGTGGTGCCAGCTTCTTCACCATCAGCAACTATTCGCCTGAGAATCTCTACAATGGCACGTCCACGCATGCCGATATACGCGCACTGCGGCTGGTCAGCGGGAGCTTGGATGGCCTCTCCGATGTCCTTCTGGCAGGCACTGATGGCGGTGTGCTCTACTCCACCTCGGCCGTACCCCCAAGTGGTACCGTGGTGAATTGGAAGAACGCCAATGGTTCTGGTCTGGCGGTCAGTGAGTTTTTTGGGCTGTCGGTTTCAGAGTTAGCGCCAGAGCGCGTGGTCGGCGGTGCGCAGGACAATGGATTGGCCACGTACGAAAGTGGGAACTGGACGAACAAGGTGGTCGGGGACGCTTACTTGTCGGTTATTGGTCGGAACGACGCTGACATCGTCATCGGTGAGAAGATCGGCGCGGCAGGCCCACATCTTGATCAGATCACCTACCTCAAGAAGTCTGTGGATGGCGGCCAAACATGGTCGCAGAACTTGGCGCAACCGCCTTGGGGTGACCAAGCCAATGCCGTGAATGTCGGATACTCGCCCGATATCTGGAATGTGCTGGACCGGCCCATGATAGCGAAGCGTGATGGGGATGTGCTGATCGGATTCCACGATCTTTTCGCCTATGACCATACCACCACAACGTCCGTTCCCCTTTCCGATTTCACGTCCTACGGTGTTGAGCGGGAAAGAGGATGCCGGGCCTTTGCGGTCGCACCGTCGGATGAGAACGTGATCTATTTCGCTTTTGAGCATCAGACTTGGGATCCGGACAATCTCATCAAAAAGAAACTCTGGAAGACGAACGACGGTGGAGCAAGTTGGGTGGACATCACCGGTGATCTGCCTGTGAACTGGGCCGGACTAACGGGCGTGGCCGTGGACCCTGTGGATCCTGAGCGTATCTGGGTATCGTTCAATGGTGTGTGGGGCGGAGGTGGGATCGATCCGCCATACAATGGCATCAATCGGGTGTACTACTCTTCGACAGGCGGTGAGGGTACCGAGGCGTGGACCGACTATTCGAAGGGGCTTCCTCCCCTCCCGATCCATTCACTGGTGTACGAACGTGGTTCGAACGACGGGTTGTACGTAGGGACCGACGCAGGCATCTTCTATTCGAACAAGCAGTTGTACGACGCCGACAGCCCGCTCGACCCGGACAATGATGGTTGGCAGTGTTTCAATGATGGCTTTCCTGTTTGCGTTGTCACTGAGTTGAAGGTCAACTACGCGTCCAACACGATCCGGGCCGCCACATTCGGGCGTGGGATCTGGGAATCTTCGTTAGCCTGTCCAATCGCAGAGGTGTATTCGGAAAGTGCGACATACGCCACGAACACTTTCCTCGAGGCTCGAGCAACAATAACGTCGGAGGCCGTTGTTCCCACTGGACTAGGGGTGAACTATCGGGGTGGAACAGAAGTGCATCTTACTCCGGGTTTCCATGCAACGGAAGGTTCCCGCTTCCATGCTTTCATCCATCCCTGCAATGTGCCGGGGAACAGCTTTCAACCAAAGAGCATGCAAGGCGGTTTGGAGAATGATGGATCGGATTCAATCGAGCAACGGCCAGGCAGGGGACTAGTGCTATATCCTAATCCTACTCGGAACGCTGTAACGCTCAGGTGTCTCAGCCTGGGCGAACAGACTAGATCCCAGGTGAGATTCTTGGATGCCTTAGGGCGTGAGGTGCTCTCGACACGAATGAAAGGGACATTAGCCGTTGTGGATGTATCAGCCCTTAATGGGTTGTTCACTGTTGTGGTTGAATCTGAGCGCGATCGATTTGTTGAGCGCATCGTTGTTGAGTAGTACGGAGATGCGCCTGCTCACCTTCTTCCTATTCGCAATCGCTAATGGTCTGGTCGGCCTCGCCCAGTTCTATCCCGAAGCCAAGGCATATTGGAGGGGCGTGGATGACAATGGCGGGCCACCGTTCTTCAACGTGGCTCAGGTGATGCCCATATTCCCCGATACACTGATCAATGGGACGACCTACAAGAAGATCCGGGAGAACAATGACGCATCCGGCTCGTCGCAACTGATCAGGGACCACTTTGTTCGGTCCGACACCAGTGGCAAGGGCTATGTCTACATCCCTGACTCCGCTGCGGAGTTCCTTACAGGTGATTTGAACGCCCAGGCCGGGGATACGGTGCATGATGTACTCGTCAGTCTGACGAATTCAACGGATATCGACTATTTCTATCGAGACCTGGTCGTTGATTCCGTCGTCACATTGCTGGTCGAAGGCGATCCTCGCACACGGTGGTACATCAATGGCGATGACTTTGGGGGATTGCTACTCTTCTGGCAAGATGGAATGGGAACGATATCTGGCCCCATGCTCGAAATGAGCGGGGAGTGGTGGAATTGTTGCGTGAATGACACCGTACAGTTTGGTTCAGGGCCATGTCCGCAATGGATCACTGACGTGGGCGAAGCCTTGGATGCAGCTCCTGCGATCATGGTTGGACCGAACCCATCGAACGGTATTTTTCGGTTTTCCGTTGAATACCCGCAACGTTTCGCAGTGCTGAACGCCCAAGGTGCTTTCCTCCTCTCCGACCACTCATCGGTGATCGACCTCACTGGCCGACCTCCCGGCTTGTACTTGGCCGTAGTAGCTACTCCATTGGGCAACTACCCCCTCCGCTTGGTTGTTGAGCGATAGCTTTTTCCATGGTGGGCAGCACGGCGTCGATCTTGTGCTTCTTGAGGATCTCCTCGATGCTCTCGACCGTGAGCGGCTTCAGGTACACGTTGTCCGCCGTGACCGGGTCGGTCATGATGGTGGCCGGGTTGCTGTTGATCAGCGTGACCTCGATGCCTTCGTTGCGGAGCGAGCGGCTGGCCTGACTGCCTGAATAATCGAACTCGCAGGCCTGGCCGATGACGATGGGGCCGCTGCCGATCAGCAGGACGGACTTGATGCTGTTGTCCTTAGGCATGAAGAAGAATGCGTGTGAGGGTGAGCGGGAGAGAGAGAACAAAAGGGCGAGCGCGGCGGACCGCATCCCTCGCACCCTCGCACTCTTTCACTCTTGAACCGGAAAAATGAACCGCCCGATCGACCTCGACCGACCTGGAACCGAGGACGGCGCGAAGGAAAGGGACCTGGGGCATGTCCGGTAGCGGGGTACCGGAGCACAAAGGTACCCCAGCGTCGCACGTGCGGCCCGGCCCTGTGGATAAGCCGGGCGGATCGTGGAGAAGATGCACCCCGCCCTGCACGGACCGCCCCCGAGCGACCACCCGGCCGAAGCCCCCGATCTTCGCCCCATGGCCGGCGACCGGCATTTCACCCACGGCCCCCTGTCCATCGCCCACCGGGTGAGCGGTCAGGGCCCGGTGCATGTGCTGGCTTTCCACGGCTACGGCGGTTCGGTGCGCGACTTCGAGCCGGCGGTGGCGGCCTGGGGCGACCGGGTGACGCTGCACGCCTTCGACCTGTGGTTCCATGGCGGAAGCCGCTTTCCGCCCGGACGGACGGTGAACGAACCGGTGCTGCCCGCCGAATGGCGCGACCTGATGCAGGCCTACCTGGACACGCACGGCATCCGGCGGGCCTGGTACTCCGGGTTCAGCCTGGGCGGTCGCCTGGCCCTGAGCCTGCTGGAACAACTGCCCGACCGGAGCGCCGGCCTGCTGCTGTTCGCACCGGACGGCCTGGTGCGCAACCCCTGGTACCGCGCCCTGAGCCGCTACCGCGTGGGCCGCCAGCTGTACCACCGCTTCCTGGACCACCCCGAGGGCTGGCTGCGCGTGGTGGACAACGTGCACCGCCTCGGCCTGATCGGCACCAGGTTCCACCGGTTCCTCACCCAGCACACGGACAACCCGGCCAAACGCCAGCTGGTGCACGATGTGTGGCTGAGCCTGCGCGCCATCGAGCCCGACCTGGCCGTGGTGGCGCGCCACCTGCACGCCCAGGACCTGCACACCCACCTGCACCTGGGCCGCTTCGACAAGGTGATCCGCCTGCCCTGGGGCCGGGCCTTCGCACGCCGCGACCCGGCCCGCATCCACCTGCACGTGCACGAACGCGGCCACCTGTTGATGGCCCCTCCGGTGCTGGCCCCCATCCCCGACCTGTTGCACTGGGCCTGAAACGGAAAAAGGGGCCGCAGCCCCCTTTTCGTTCCGGAACCGGGACCGCCCGGCCGATGGCTTACTTCTTGCCCTTGGCCTCGTCGCTGACGGTGAGCTTCTTGCGGCCCTGTTTGCGGCGGCTGGCCAGCACGGCACGGCCGGCGGCGGTGCTCATGCGCTTGCGGAACCCGTGCTTGTTGGCGCGCTTGCGTCGGCTGGGCTGGTACGTGCGTTTCATGGCTACGGGTCGTTCGTTGGGGGCGCAAAAATAAGCCTTCCGTCCGATCCGGCAAGCCCCCGGCCTCCTGCCGCGCTCCGGCGCGCCCGCGGAGCGCTTTCCGGAGGGCCGCAACACCGGTCCCGCCGCCCCCGGTGCAGGCCCCGATGGCCGCCCCTACCTTGGTCCGAAGCGCAGCCGGTCCAACCCGAACGGGGTGACCCCGCCGCCCGCGAGCTCCACCAGCAGGCGGCCATCGCCGTCCACCTCCAGCGGCCGGGCCTCCACGAGCGCGCCGTCCAGTTCCATGGTGAGCCAGCGCCCCCGGCCCCACAGCGCCTCCCGGTAATCGGCCTCGAGCCCCGGCCGGTGTCCCTGGGCCTGGCGCCACCGCAGCTCCAGGCGGTCCAGCAGCAGGCACAGCAGCGCCTCCCGGTCGGCGGGGCGGCCCAGCTCCAGCCGCACGCTGGTGGCCAGGGCGCCCTCCACGGCCCCGCTGCTGTTCACGTTGAGGCCGATGCCCACCACGGCATGGCGCACCAGGCCACCCTGCAACTCGTTCTGGATCAGGATGCCCGCCACCTTGCGCGGGCCCACCAGCACGTCGTTGGGCCACTTGACCTGCACATCCTGCAGGCCGCTGCGCAGCAGCGCATCGCGCACGGCCAGCGCCGCGAACTGCGCCAGCACGAACTGGTGCCCGGCCGCAAGCCCGGCGGGCCGCAGCACCACGCTGAAGGTCAGGTCCAGACCGGGCTCGCTGTGCCACGACCTGTCGCGCTGGCCCCGCCCCTGTGTCTGCTCATGGGCCAGGATGACCGTGCCGTGCTGCACTTCCGTCAGCCGCAACAGATCGGCAGCATGCTTGTTGGTGCTGTCCACGGTGGCCAGCTCGATGCGCACCGACCCGATCATGGTCCACAGGCGCCCGACCCCTGCGACCTTCGGCGGCGGCGGGGGAACTTGCTACCTTTGAACGACCAAGATACACCGGATGAAGAAAGCGCAGGGCGCGGGGAACAGCGCCCGCTTGGTGGATGCCGTGATCCATGGCATCCAGGAGGTGAAAGGCAAGGACATCGTGCGCATCGACCTGCGGGGCATGCCCAACCGGGTGTGCGACCAGTTCGTGGTGTGCCACGGTGACTCGGCCACCCAGGTGGAGGCCATCGCCGGCTCGGTGGAGAAGTTCGCCCGCGAACGCGCCGGCGAACGCCCCTGGCACAGCGAGGGCCTGCGCAACGCCGAGTGGGTGCTGCTCGACTTCGTGGACGTGGTGGTGCACATCTTCCACCGCGCCAAGCGCGAACACTACGGTCTGGAGCACCTCTGGGCCGATGCCGCCAGCCAACGCTACGACAACGTGGCCTGACGAACACCGGACCGGAACGTGGAACAACCGAACGAACGCCCCAGGACCGACAAGGACCGCCCCCGGCGATCCTTCAACTTCTACTGGATCTACGGCATCATCATCGTGGTGATCCTGTCGATCAACCTCTTCACCATGGGCGGCGGCATGGTGGAGATCGAGCCCACCGAGTACAGCACCTTCGTGGCCGCCGGCGACGTGGACCGCGTGGTGGTGGTGAACGACGAGGTGGCCCATGTGTTCATCAAGAAGGACAGCCTGACCAAGGCCCCGCACAAGGACCGCATCCGCGGCAGCGTGATGGGCGGCACCAACGTGGCGGGCCCCCATTACGCCTTCAACATCGGCAGCATCGACGCCTTCCAGGAGGAGCTCAAGAAGGACTATGCCGAACAAAAGGTGCGCTACAGCTTCAAGCACCAGGAGAACTGGGGCCGCGAGATCCTGCAGTGGGTGCTCTTCGTGGCCATCATGGTGGCCATCTGGATGTTCATCATGCGGCGCATGGGCGGCGGCGCAGGGCCCGGTGGACAGCTCTTCAACATCGGCAAGAGCCGCGCCCAGCTCTTCGAGGCCGGCAAGAGCACCAACGTCACCTTCAACGATGTGGCCGGCCTGGACGAGGCCAAGGAGGAGCTGCAGGAGATCGTGGACTTCCTGAAGAACCCCAAACGCTACACCGACCTGGGCGCCAAGATCCCCAAGGGCGCCCTCCTGGTGGGGCCACCGGGCACCGGCAAGACCCTGCTGGCCAAGGCCATCGCCGGGGAGGCCAACGTGCCCTTCTTCAGCCTCAGCGGATCGGACTTCGTGGAGATGTTCGTGGGCGTGGGCGCCAGCCGGGTACGCGACCTCTTCAAGCAGGCCAAGGAGAAGGCCCCGGCCATCATCTTCATCGACGAGATCGACGCCATCGGCCGCGCCCGCGGACGCAGCATCAGCATGGGCGCCAACGACGAGCGCGAGAACACCCTCAACCAGCTGCTCACCGAGATGGACGGCTTCGGCACCAACACCGGGGTGATCCTGATCGGGGCCACCAACCGCGCCGACGTGCTGGACCGCGCCCTGCTGCGCCCGGGCCGCTTCGACCGCCAGATCTTCGTGGACATGCCCGACCTGAACGGCCGCATGGCCATCTTCAAGGTCCACCTCAAACCCCTGCGCCTCGACGCCGACGTGGACGTGGAGTTCCTGGCCAAGCAGACCCCGGGCTTCAGCGGCGCCGACATCGCCAACATCTGCAACGAGGCCGCCCTCATCGCCGCCCGGAAGAAGAAGCAGACCATCGACCGCCAGGATTTCCTGGACGCCGTGGACCGCGTGATCGGCGGCCTGGAGAAGAAGAACAAGATCATCACCGCCGAGGAGAAGAAGGCCATCGCCTACCACGAGGCCGGCCACGCCACCGTGAGCTGGCTCGTGGAGCACGCCTCGCCCCTGGTGAAGGTCACCATCGTGCCCCGCGGACGCTCCCTGGGCGCCGCCTGGTACCTGCCCGAGGAACGCCACCTCACCACCACCGACCAGATGCTGGACGAGATCTGCGCCGCCCTCGGCGGACGGGCCGCCGAGGACATCATGTTCGGCCAGGTGAGCACCGGCGCCCTCAGCGACCTGGAGAAGGTGACCAAGCAGGCCTACGCCATGGTGACCATGTTCGGCCTCAACGACCGCGTGGGCAACATCAGCTACTACGACAGCAGCGGCCAGAACGAGTTCGGCTTCGGCAAGCCCTACAGCGAACGCACCGCCCAGGTGATCGACGAGGAGGTGAGCAAGATCGTGGAGGGCCAGTACCAGCGCGCCAAGCGCATCCTCACCGACAGCAAGGACAAGCTCACCGCCCTGGCCGCGCAACTGCTGGACAAGGAGGTGATCTTCAAGGAGGACCTGGAGAAGATCTTCGGCCAGCGCCCCTTTGAACGCCCCGCCCCGCCCACCACGAACGGCAACGGCTCCGCCACCGCCACTCCGGCAACCCCCACCGATGCCCCCCCTGCCGCACCGCAACAGGTCTGAGGGCCGGGCTCCCGTGTGGACCGTGGTGCATTCCGCGGGCCGCGCCGAGGCCGAACTTGTCGTGGGCCGCCTGCGCACCGAGGGCATCCCGGCCGTGCTGCTCGACCAGGGCTCCAGCGCCTACCCTTCCATGCTCGGCGAGGTGCGCGTGCTGGTGGACCGCGACCGTGTGCTCCAGGCCCTTCACCTGCTGCAGCAGCCCGCCCCGTGAACGAGGTGCTCGTGCGCAGCCTCACCGGGCTGGTCTATGTCGGCCTCACCGTGGGCGCCGCCCTCGCCGGGCCCTTCACCAGCCTGCTGCTCTTCCTGCCCGTCACCGTGATCGCCGCCGGCGAACTGCACCGCCTCCACTGGCGCGCCGACCACGACGCCCCGCCCGTGCTCTGGTCCCGGGTGCTGGCCGCATGCCTCTACCTGGCGGTGGCGCTGCCCCCCCTTGCGACCGGCCGCGCCGCGGGCCTGCCGGCCCTCGCGGCCCTGCTGCCCGTGCTGCTGGCCGCTGCGCTCACCCTCTTCCGCGGCGGCACCGCACCCCTGCACGAACTCGGCGCACACCTGCTGGTGCTGCTGTACGTGGCCCTGCCCTTCGGCCTGGTGCCGCCCCTGGTGGCCCGGGGTTGGGAGCTCTTCCTGGGGTTCATGGTGCTGCTGTGGACCAGCGACACCGGCGCCTACGTCGTGGGCCGCCTGGTGGGCCGCCATCCCCTCTTCCCCCGCGTATCGCCCAAGAAGACCGTTGAAGGCCTGCTCGGCGGCCTGGCCTTCACCCTGCTGGCCGCCTGGGTCATCGCCCGCTTCTGGACCGCGCTGCCCCTCACCCACTGGCTGGCGCTGGCCGTGGTGGTCACCATCACCGGCACCCTGGGCGACCTGCTGGAGTCGGCCTTCAAACGCGCTGCCGGGGTGAAGGACTCCGGCACCCTGCTGCCGGGCCACGGCGGCCTGCTCGATCGCTTCGACGGGTTCCTGCTGGCCCTGCCCGCCACCTGGGCGTACCTGCTGGCGGTATCCTGAACGCCCGGAACACCGCGCCTATATTTGGCCGTCACCGCACCATGGGCATCCACCGCGAAGGCACCGCCACCCTGCTGCTGGTCCTCGCCGTCGTGTGCTTCGCCCTGTACGGGCTGGCACAGTGGTCCGCAGCCCCGCCCGCCCTGCGCATCGCCATCGCCGTCGTCCTGGTCGCGCTCCTGCTCATCGTCCTCTGGTTCTTCCGTGTGCCGCACCGCAAGGTCACCGTGGACGACGGCGCCATCGTGGCCCCCGCCGATGGCCGGGTGGTGGCGATCGAGGAGGTGCACGAGCCCGAGCATTTCCGCGACCGGCGCCTGCAGGTGAGCATCTTCATGAGCCCGCTGAACGTGCACGTGAACTGGTACCCCGTGGCCGGCACCGTGAGCTATGCGCGCTACCACCCCGGCAAGTACCTGGTGGCCTGGCACCCCAAGAGCAGCACCGAGAACGAGCGCAGCACCGTGGTGGTGCGCCACGCACGACATGGCGAGGTGCTCTTCCGCCAGATCGCCGGGGCACTGGCCCGCCGCATCTGCACGTACAGCACCGCCGGTGCCGATGCCGCGCAGGGGCGCGAGTTCGGCTTCATCAAGTTCGGCTCGCGGGTGGACGTGTTCCTGCCCCTGGACGCCCAAGTGAAGGTGGCCCTGGGCGACAACGTGCAAGGTTCCACCACCGTGATCGCCCGTTTCCACAACGCCTGACCATGCGCCGACCGATCCCCCTGGCCCTGCTCGCCGCCGTCCTGCTCTTCGCCTGCACCTCCGGGAACGACGCGGGCGACCCGCCGCCCGCACCCGCAGCCCCCGGGACCGTGACCCAGGGGCCCGCCGACCCCGGGGCCACCCCGCTGCCCGAAGGCATCGTACGCACCGACGGTGTGTACAACGCCACCATGGGCGGTGTGGCCTATGTGATGCGCTTCTTCCCGGACGGCCATGTGATGAACACCGCCGGCATGGTGTCCGACAGGGCCGGCCTCAAACCCTTGCTGGTGCCCTCCACGCCCACGGACGGTCGCAGCTCCGTGCACCGTTCCCCCGTGCTCATCAAGGGCGACAGCGTGCTGTTCGTCACCCAGGGCATGAAGGGCGAGATCGCCTACTTCGGACTGCGGTTGGGCACCGACTCCATCCGCTTCCGCAAGTACAGTCACATCAACGGCCGCGAGGCCACCCTCACGTATTTCTTCGAGGCCGACAGCTCAGCCGCGCAGTAGGCGGTGCAGCTCGCTGAAGTGCGCGAAGCGGTAGGTGGCCTCCGCATCGGGCACCGTGCCCGCCTCCCCGACGAAGTGCGCTTGATCGAGGCCGGCCGCACGCGCGCCGCCGGTGTCGTTGCGCGCATCGTCGCCCACCATCAGGCTTTCGTGTGCCGCCGCACCGGCCATTTCCAGCGCCCGCCGGAAGATCCGCGGGTCCGGTTTGGCGGCCGCGGCCTCCTCGCTGGTGAGCACCACCTCGAAATGTCCATCGATGCGGCTGCACGCCAGTTTCAACCGTTGCACCTCCTTGAACCCGTTGGTGATGATGTGCAGCCGGTGGTCGGTGGAAAGGTCCTCCAGCAGCGCCCGCACACCGTCATGCAGGGCCGGCTTGCGCGGGCAACGGTCCAGGTAGGCCGTGGCCATGCGCTCCGCCAGGCGCCCGCCCCGCACGCCGAAACGGCCGAGGGTGTCGCGGAACCGGAGCACCCGCAGTACCTCCTTGGGAATGCGGCCCGCCTCGTAGCCCCGCCACAGGCCCGCGTTCACCTCCTCGTACACCTCGATCAGCGCCTCGGGCGTGTCGATGCCCTGTCCGGCCAACGCCAGGTCGGCGTGCAGCTCCCGCAGCGTGGCCCGTGAATTGGCCCGGAAGTCCCACAAGGTGTGGTCCAGGTCGAAGAAGATGTGCCGGTAGTGCTTCACTCGAAAACCCGGATGATGCCGCCCACCACACCGGTGAGCGCCGCCGACACGCCAAGCGCCTGGGCCACCACGGAGACGAGCAAGGCCGGCAGCGCCCGGCGATCGTGGTGGAAGAAGCGCGCCGCCAGGATGCTGCCCACCGGGATGGTGAGCACCAACGGCGTGAGCGCCGCCACGCCCAGGTAGCCGCTGGCGCGCTTCACCCGGATGATCCACCGGTTGCGCCGCGTGAAGATGCGCCCCGCCACACCGCCGCGCCGCAGGGCCTCGTGGCGCCGCCGCAGCCAGCGCAGGCGCCAGCGCTCGCTGAGCCGCTCGCTCAACCGGTAGAACAGCACTACGCCCATGCACCCGCCCACGGAGGTCCACACGAAGGTCTCCATGAAGGTGAATCCGAAGCCCACACCGAAGCCGGCCGCCACCAGCAGCTTCACCATGCCCCAGGCGATGACCACCGCTATCTGCGCCGGTTCATGCACCGCTCACACCTTGCGGCCATAGGCCAGGTCGCCCGCATCACCCAGCCCGGGCACGATGTAGGCCTGGGCGGTCATCTCCTCATCGATGGCGCCGATCCAGATGCGCGTCTCGGCGGGCAGGTGCCTGCGCACGTACTCCACCCCTTCGCTGCTGGCGATCACCGATACCACGTGCAGGGCCTTGGGCCGGCCCAGGCGCAGCAGCGCCTTGTACACCAGCAGCATGCTCTGCCCGGTGGCCAGCATCGGGTCGCAGAGCACCACCACACGGTCCTCCAGCGTGGGGCTGCTGAGGTACTCCACCTCGATGTCGAAGCCGTCCTCGCCCTTGCGATGCTTGCGGTACGCACTGATGAAGGCGTTGTCGGCACGGTCGAACACCGACAGCATGCCCTGGTGCAGGGGCAACCCCGCCCGTAGGATGGTGGCCAGCACCGGCTGTTCGCGGAGCACCGGCACACGCGCCTGGCCCAGCGGGGTGGTCACCTCGCGCTCCTCGTACTCCAGGGTGCGGCTCAGCTCGTAGGCGAACACCATGCCGAGCCGTTCCAGGTTGTACCGGAAGCGCAACGGGTCGCGCTGCACCTCCGCATCCCGCATCTCCGCGAGGTACTGGTTCACCACCGTTCGCTCCTTGCCCAGCTCGACGATCATGCCCGTGTTGATTGACCTCGCAGGCCGACGGGAAAGCGTCGCAGCAAGGCGTGTAAATATAGGGTGGGCTCCGCGCCGAAACCCGCGTAGAACCGCGCCAGGGCCGGATCGCTGCTGCCGGCCAGGTCCAGCCAGCGCACCCGGCCGGCCCCTGCCTCGAGCATGCGGTCGATCAGCAGGTGCATGGCGTTCACCGGCCGCGCCTCGGGCAGCGCCAGCCCCTTGAGGAAGATGATGCGGTCGCCGTGCTGCACGAAGCAGCCCGCCGCCAGTACGCGTCCGTCGCGCCGCACGGCCACGCACCGGCCTTCGCCCCGCCCCACCACCGACCGCACCAGGCCCTGCAACGAGGCAAGCTGCCGTGCACCGACGTTCCAGCCGGCCCATTGCGGTGCCGTGGTGAGGAAGCTCAGGAAGGCCTCCGCCCCCAAGGCCATGTCCACCTCCAACCCCGAGCGCTCCGCGCGGCGCACGCTGCGTGCATGGTTCTCGCTGTATCCCGCCCGGACCGCAGCGATGGAACGGTCCGACCGCACCAACTGGTCCTGCCGCGGGGTGAAACGCCAACCCGTCCCCGCCCCTTCCACGACCGCATTGGTGAGGTAGATGTCCACCAAACGGAAGCGCTGCGGCACGGCACGGAGGAACTCCCCCGTCAACCGGGCGTCCGGAACGGCGGCGAACACCCCGAGCTGCTGCAACGGGAAGGGCTGGAACAGGTAGGGGATGCCCCATCGCCGGTGATGCGTGAGCGGCATCAGCGCCCCGCGCTCCGCGTCCCAAAGGGCTTCCCAGCCGGGACAGGCCGCATCGAGCACCGCGCTCCGGGCATACCACACCGGCCCGTCGCACCGGTCCAGCAGGGCGTCCCATGCGGCCTTGTCGATGCGGTCGTGGCGCAGGTGCTGGATCATGCCTTGGCGTGCTTGACCACCCGCTCGAGGACGGCGGGCCAGGGGGCGAACTCGCGGTGACCGCTCAGGTAGCGGTCGTGCCATACGCTCACGAAGGTGCCGCCCACGGCACGCACATGGTCGCTTGCAGCGCACATGGCGGCGGTCACTGCGTGCACCTTGCCGCCGTGCTGCGCGATCAGCGCACTGTCCATGGCGGCGAACGGCCACAGCACCAGGTCGGTGGCACGCTCGTGCTCCAGGTCGTACCACGGGAACGGGGTGCAGGTGGCCGCCCGGAAGCCGCTGCGGTCCACGAAGCCCAGGCTGTGCTCCTCGGCGAAGCCTGCCGCCGCCAGGGAACGCAGCGTGTCGGGCAGGTGCCAGCGCAGGAAGTGCTGGCGGCTCACCAGGACACGGGGTTCCAGGTGCTGCTTGAACAACGCCACCTCCGCCGCCATCCGGGCCGCATCGTCGCGGGTGGCGTAGGACGGATGCAGGCCCGGGCGCAGGTCCGCGGTCCCCCGCAGCCTGGTGCGCAGTTCGTCCGTCCAGCGGTCCGGCACCACCGCATGGTCATGGGGCCCGTCGCCGCGCAGCAGCAGGAAGAGGACCGGGGCCGCGGACCCGGCCGTGCACCGCTGCGCCAGGTCCACGGCACGCAGGAACGGGTCGGGGCGCAAGCCCCAGCGCACCGCCCATCGCTCCAGCACCGCGCCGGCGCGCAGCTGTACCAGGTCCTTCAGCGTGGCCCCCAGCGCCCGGCCCACGGGGCGGCCGGCATAACGCAGCAGGTTGTCCATGTCCACGGTGACCAAATGCCGGTAGGTCCGGTTGAACGACAACGCCGGCCACCGCTGGCGCAAACGGTCGCCGAGCGCGAGCACCCAATGGTCCACCCACGGCTTGTCGGCCAGCGCGCTGCGCACGGTGAACAGGGCGGCGGAAGGGATGCGCCCGTGCGGGTCGCGTGCGGGGCATCGTTGTTCGTCCACCAGGGCCAGCAGGAAGAACGTGGCCGCGAACAGGTCGAAGGAGCCGCCGTGGGGGAACAGCACCGGCATCCCGTCCACCTTGGCCTGCGGCGGGTCGTGGGCGGGCAGGTCCGTCAGGGCACCGCTCCACGGCACATGCACGGCACCTTGCACCGGCACGGTGCCATAGCTCAGCTTGGGCCCTTCCGCCCGGGCGAAGGTGTCCGCATCCGCGGTGATCTGCAGGGACAGTCCGAGCATCCGTCCCAGGGTGTGTTCCACCACCCAGCGGGCGCGCGGCGACGGGTGCTCCAGAAGGACGTGCAGCATGGTGGGCCGGGGCGCCGCGTCAGGGGAAGGTGCGGCCGTCGGCACAAAGTAGGGCGTCGGCCAGGTACTTGGTGGCCCAGTTGGGGCAGGCGAACTTCTCGTAGCGGCCCCACAGCGGGAAGGAGCCGGTGAGCGCACCGTGCCCCTCGGCGGGGCCCTCCGCCGTACGTTCCTGCAGCCCAAGAAGCAGTCCGCGCATCCGTGCCGCGGCCCCACCCCAGGACGCGTCGGCATCGCCCGCCGCGAGCCGTTGCCAGGCCACCGCCAGTTGCGCACCGCCGGTGGTGATGAAGGCTTCGCTCCCGTTCCACCGCCCGTCGTACCGGCCGTGCAGGATGCCGTGTTGCAGGAAACGCTCCCGCAGGGGCTCCGCCGCCGCACGGGCCATGGCGGTCCACCGCGCATCGCCCAGCAGCACACCGCATTCGGCCAGGCCGTCGATCGTGTAGGCCAGGGTGTGGATGATGGGCCGGTCGTTGTGCCGCACGGTGTTGTCCGCATCGGCGAACCAGCCGTTGGGCGCCTGCCTATGCGCCACCCATTCCAGGTTGCGCAGGGCGGCCTCCTTGAGCCCGGGCGTGCCGGTGCGGCGGTGCAGTTGCAGGAGCGGTGCGTCCACGTAGGTATCGTAAACCCGGGCTGCGCCCATGAAATTGTGTCGCGCCCAGCTGCCGTCGTTCTCCTGTGCGGCCGCGATCCAGGCACCGGCACGCACGGCCGCATCCAGGTAACGTTGCGCTCCGGTGTGGGCGTGTGCGGCCAGCATGCCACGCACCACCTGGGCGGTGTTGAACACCACGGGACCGCGCCGTTCACCCACCCTTCCGCCCTGCCAGCCCCCTTCAGGCAGTTGCAGGGCCAGCAACGTGTCCGCCGCTCGCAGGGCACGCTCCGCAAGGTCGGGCCGATGCAGCCTTGCGCCCGCCGCCAGCAGCGTGGGCACCAGGTAGCCCGTCGTTTCGGGATAGGTCCGCCCCCATCCGCGCACCAGGTGCAGGCTGCCCATGCCGCCATCGCCGCTGTGGTCCTGTGCGCGGGCCACCCAGTCCATGGCCGCGGTGAGCGCGGCCTCCATGGCCTGCACGGAGGGCGCTTCCGGAGGAGGCACCGGGCGGGCATGCGCCCCCAGGAGCCGCCGACCGTCGCTGCGGGCCAGCAGATGCGCCCAGCAGTGCAGGTAGTCGGCGAGGCTGTGTACCATGGTTCAAGCGCGACCGAGCAGGGCGGCGCAGATGCGTTCGGCGGTGTCGCCATGGCCGTACAGGCCGGTCGGGTCGGTGAGGCGCAGCCCCAGGCCCCGCACGGCCTCGGAAGCGATGCGGTCGGGATCGGCATCGGCCAGGGCCGCCCTGCCCGTGGCCACCAGCTCCACCCACTCGGTGCGGTCGCGCAGCACCACGCAGGGGCGCTTCAGGATGGCGGCCTCCTTCTGCAGCCCGCCCGAATCGGTGAGCACCACTGCGGCGTGCCGGGTGAGCACCAGCATGTCCAGGGGGCCCTGCGGATCCAGCACATGCAGCCCGGCACAACCCTGCAACGCCTGGGCGGCCTTCGCGTGGGAAGCTTCGGAGAGCGACCGCCGCACGCGGGGGTGCATCGGCAGCACCACCGGCAGGCCCGTGGCCCGCGCGGCCATCGACAGCCCTTCGGCGATGCCCGCCAGGCGGTCGGGGTCGTCGCTGTTGGCCGCCCGGTGCACGGTGGCCAGCAGGTATCCGCCCTCCCGGAGCCCGAGGTCGCGCAGCACGGTGGAACGCTCCCCGGCCAACGGCAGGGTGCCCAGCACGTGGTCGCACAGGATGTCGCCCACCAGCCGCACGGCCGGCGCATCGGGGCCCGGGACCGATCCCGCGTGATCGCGGATGCCTTCGGCGGCCAGGTTGGCCACGGCGGCCTCGGTGGGGCAGAACAGCCAGGTGGCCAGGCGGTCGGCGATGACGCGGTTGACCTCCTCGGGCATGCTGCGGTCGAAGGCGCGCAGACCGGCCTCCACGTGGACCAGGGGCACCCCGCACTGCGCGGCGGCCAGCGCACCGGCCAGGGTGCTCGTGGTGTCGCCGAACACCAGCACCAGCTGCGGCCGGTAGTGCGCAATGGCGCGGGCGACGCCCTCCAGCATCCGCGCGGTCTGTTCGGGGACCGGCGCGGCGCCGATGCCCAGGGGCACGTCCGGTGCGGGCAGCCCGAGCTGTTGGAAGAACACGTCGGAAAGCGCGCTGTCGTAGTGCTGGCCGGTGTGCAACAGGTGCTGGCGCAGCCGGCCCGGATATCCTTCGGCGATGCGGCGGGAAAGCACCGCGGCCTTCACCAGCTGGGGCCTGGCCCCCACCACCGTCAGGATCCCGAGCGTTCCGGCCATGGTCAGAGCGCCCCGTTGTCGGCGAAGCTGTAGTAGCCCGTGGCCGTGATGATCAGGTGGTCGTGGACGGTGATGTCCAGCAGCCGGCCCCCTTCGACGAGCTTGCGTGTGAGGCGGATGTCCTCCTCGCTGGGCACGGCGCGCCCGCTGGGGTGGTTGTGGGCCAGCACCACGCCCGAGGCGCGGCGGTCGATGGCCTCGCGGAAGATCACCTTGGGGTCGGCCACGGTGCCGTGCATGCCGCCGTGGCTCACGCGCACCTTGCCGGTGACGGCGTTGCCGCGGTCCAGCAGCAGCAACCAGAACTCCTCGTGCATCAGGTCGGCCAGCAGAGGGTGCAGCAGGTCGAAGGCCACCGCGCTGGTGGTGATGCGCACGCGCTCCCCGGGCATCGTCTCGCGCCGGCGGCGGCCCAGTTCCAGGGCGGCCACGAGAGCGATGGCCTTGGCCTCCCCCAGGCCCCTGACGCGCACGAGCTGCCCCACGGACATGCGCCCCAGGCGGCCCAGGTCGTTGCCGGCCCCATCGAGCACGGTGCGCGCCAGGTCCAGGGCGCTGGCCTGCGCCGTGCCGGTGCGGATCAGGATGGCGAGCAGCTCGGCATCGCTGAGGGCGCCCGCCCCAAGCTGCAACAGGCGCTCGCGTGGGCGGTCGTCCTTGGCCCACTCACGGATGGTGAGACGGGCCGGGGTCGGGCGCTGTTCTTCGGCCATGGCCTAAAAAAAAGCAAAGGTCCCCTTGCGGAGGACCTTCACCGGCAGGGTGATGACCGCAGGGGTCACTTCAGCTTGTTCACGTGCGTGGCCAGGGACGACTTCAGGTTGGCCGCCTTGTTCTTGTGGATCACGCTGCGCTTGGCCAGCTTGTCCAGCATGGCGCTCACCTCCGGCAGCAGGGCCTCGGCGGCCTTGCGATCGGTGGTGCCGCGCAGCTTGCGCACCGCGTTGCGCGTGGTCTTGTGCTGGTAGCGGTTCCGCTCGTTGCGGGTCTCGGTCTGACGCACCCGCTTGAGGGCCGACTTGTGGTTCGCCATGGCTGTTCAGGCTCTGAAAAGGACGGCAAATATAGTGGTTCCCACCGGACCGGCAAGCCGTCGTCCGCCTCAGTAGGCGTTGGGGTCCTTCCGGAGCATGTTGGTCACGGTCCGCAGCACGATCCGCAGGTCCAGCCCGAAGCTCCAGTTCTCCAGGTACCACACATCCAGCTCGATCCGCCGTTCCATCAGCTCGGGGGTGCGCGTCTCGCCCCGGAAGCCGTTCACCTGGGCCCAGCCGGTGATGCCCGGCCGCACGAAATGCCGCACCATGTACTTGTCGATGATGTCCCGGTACTGGTCGTTGAGCCGCAGGGGGTGCGGGCGCGGGCCCACCACGCTCATCTGCCCCATGAGCACGTTGAGGAACTGGGGCATCTCGTCCAGGTTGCTCTTGCGCAGGAAGGCGCCCACGCGGGTGACCCGTGGGTCGTTCTTGGTGGCCTGCTTGGTGTCGGCCTCGGCGTTCATGCGCATGGAACGGAACTTCCAGCAACTGAACTCCTTGTTGTCCCGCCCCAGGCGCTGCTGCCGGAAGAAGACCGGCCCGCGCGAGGAGAGCTTCACCAGCACGGCCAGGATGGGGAACAGCCAGCTGAAGACCAGCAGGATCACCAGGGCCGAGAACAGCACGTCGAAGGTGCGCTTCAGGGCGCGGTTGGCCCGCAGGTCCAGGGGCTCGCGCCGCAGCTTGCTCACCGGCACCGAGCCGTGGAACTCCAGGTCCGTGGTCTGCACCACGGGGATGAAGCTGTCCGCGCTGGGGATCACCCGGAAACGGATGGTGTTGCGCTCGCAGAACTCCATCAGGTCGGTGATGTCGGCCCGGCGCGTGCCCGGCAGCGCACAGTACACGATGTCGATGCGGTTCTGCACGGCGAACACCTTGGCGGCCTCCACGTCGCCCACGCGCTGTGCGCCCAGGGGGCCGCGCACCTCCTGATCGTTGAACAGCCCGCGGAACCGGTAGCCCCGCACGGTCTGGTCCTGGCAGTACTGGAAGATCTCCTCGGCCGCAGGCCCCTCGCCCACGATGATCAGGTCCTTCACCGAGGTGAGCGGCTCCAGGGTGAGCACCTTGCTCAGCCCGGAACCCACCTGTTGCAGGGACAACCTCTTGGACCGGAGCAATGCGGCCAGGTCGCCCATGCCTTCGGGGCGGGCGCTTGTTCTTCCGTGGTCGTTCGCTTCCATGCGCAGGGGCGGTGGGCCTTCGATCATTCGTTCCGGGGCAACTGGTCGCTTCCTGGCCGGTCGTTGGGGGAGGTCAAAACTAGGCCGGTCATTCCGCCTTGTCAAGATTTGTCGAAGAAAACATCGGATTCGTCGAAATCGAGCCCCTCTTGAAGCAAGCCGTGTGCCGCGATCCTGTTCATCGTACCGTGGCCGTGCTGTCCACCCCGGCGGCCACGCGCTCCGGGGTCCCACCGGTGAGGCGCTGCCAGGCCGTGCGCAGCGCCAGGCCGAGGAAGAGGGTGTTGGTCACCAGGTAACGCTTCCAGAGCCGCCCCGGTTCCAGGGCCAGGCGGTAGAGCCATTCGAGGGCCAGGTCGCGCATCCACTTGGGCGCACGGGTATCCACGCCGGCATGGAGCAGGAAGGCCCCGCCCAGGCCCAGCATCACGGCGTTCACCGAAGGACGCATCGCGGCCATCCACCGCTCCTGCTTGGGGCAGCCCAGGGACACCATGACGATGTGGGCGCCGCTGGCGTTGATGCGGTCCGCATCGGCGCGCAGTTCCGCGTCCGTCAACGGGCGGAAGGGCGGGGCGTGGGCGCCGGCGATGCGCAGGGACGGATGCTCGCGTGCGGCGCGTTCGCGGATCCGCTGCAGCACCTCCTCCCTGCCGCCGTACAGGTACACCGAGAGCCCCTGGTCGGCCGCGCGGCGCAGCAGGGCCGGCATCAGGTCGTTGCCCGCCACGCGCTCCTGCCGCTCGCCGCGGAACCACTGTAGGCAGCGCAGCAGGGGCATGCCGTCGGCGGTGGCCAGGTCGGCCTCGTTCACCACGCGGGCGAAGGCGGGGTCGCGTGCCGCCTCCACGGCCATGTGGGCGTTGACGCAGCACACATAGGCGGAGCGGCGGGCGGCCCCCAGCGCGGCGATGGCATCGACGTGGGCATCGAAACCGCCCAGGGTGATGCCCACGCCCACGACCTCCCGCTTGGGCAGGGCACCCGGCATGATCGCTTTGCGTTCAGGCATGGCCCACCACTTTGCGCACGGGATGCACGATGCGCTCGCTGCCGGCATCGTACCAGTCCACCATGGCCTTCACGCCCTGCTCCATGCTGTACGGCGCAGGCCCCAGGGCCTCGATCGTGCGGTCCATCGGCGTGATGTAGTCGCTGGTCATCGAGCGGAAACGACCGCTGGTGATGGGGAAGGGCAGGCCTACGGCCTTGAGCACATCGCCGGTGAGCGCCAGCCCGCGCACCATCCAGGTGGGGATGTAACGCACCGGCCGCCCGGTGAGCGCCCGGGACACGGCCTCCACCCAGGTGCGCAGGTCGAAGGGGGGATCCCCCACATAGAACACGCGGCCGTGCATCCGCTCGGCGGGCAGGCGCAGGATGCGGTCGATCTGCCACACCACGTTGCCCACATAGCCGTACGAACGGACCACCTTCCTGCGGGAAGGATGGAAGTAGAGGCCCTTGCGCATCACCTTGAACATCACATCGCGGTAGCGCAGGCTCCACGGCCCCCAGATGGTGGTGGGGCGGATGATGGTCCAGGTGCAGTCCGGGGCCGCCTCGCGCACGGCCAGCTCGGTAAGGCGCTTGGTCTCGCCGTACAGTGTGAACGGCTTGAAGTCGAGGTCGTCCTTGGGCTGGTACCCGGCCTCGCACACGAACTGGGTGCTGGTGACGATCAAGCGTTCCACCGTGGGGCAGGTGCGAAGGGCCTCCAACAGGCGGCGCGTGCCCTCGTGGTTCTGGATGTAGGCGTTGATGTCCTGTTGTTCCTCGGTGTCGGTGCGGGCGGCCAGGTGCACCACATGGGTGGGGCGGAACTCCGCCAGCACCGCCACGAGCGCCTGGCCGTCCATGAGGTCGAGCTCGCGCCAGGTGTTGCGCTGCCCGGGGTCCAGCGGCGGGTTCCAGTCCACGTTGAGGGCCTCCGCACCGGCATCGCGCAGATGCTGCATGAGGTTGGTGCCGATGAAGCCGGACCCGCCGGTGACAAGGACGCGCATGGTCGTTCGCACTAAGGGCGCAGGCCGAGGAAGGCCTCCTCCATGCGCCGATGAAAGCGTTCTAACGTGAAACGCTGCTCAAAGATGCGCCGACCGGCCTCGCCCATGCGGCGGCGCAGGGCGGGATCGGCGGCCAGGCGCGCCAACCGGTCGGCCACGGCGCCGGGGTCCTCCACGGGCACCAGGAAGCCGTTGACGCCCTCCTCCACCACCGACGGGATGCCGCGCCAGCGCGTGCTCACCACCGGCTTGGCGAACTGCATGGCCTCCACCAGCACCAGGCCGAAGCTCTCGGCATCGAAGTGCGAGGGGAAGCAGAAGATGTCGCAGCCGGCGAAATGCGCCAGCTTCTCCGCATCGCGCTTCACGCCTAGGAAGGACACCCGTTCCTGCAGGCCGTGCCGGGACACGAACCCCTCACAGGCGGTACGGAACTCGGTGTCGCCCCACTTGCCCATCAGCTCCAGGCGGGCGTTCACCCCCTGGGCGCACAGCCGCTGGAAGGCCTCCAGCAATACCATCACCCCCTTGCCCGGGATGAGCACGCCGGTGAAGAGCACCACCAGCGGCCCTTCCGGTCCGGCCGTCCGCTCGGGCACGGTGCCGCGCCCGTCGGGCACCCCGTTGGGCACCACGATGGATCGCCGCGCGCCCAGGGCCGCCCCGTCGTCGGGGTTCTGCTCCGCGGTGCGGATGGCCAGGTCGGGACGCCCGTAGGCCAGGCGGAACAGGGGGCGCAGCACAGCAGGCAGCTGCGGGCCGAAGCCCGAGACCCCGCTGGCGTGGAAGTGGAACACCGTGCGGCGGAACAGCCAGCGCACCGCAACGAGCAGGACCAGGTCGCGCAGCACGGGCACCTTGTTGGGCCCGGCGGGCGGGTAGTACAGCACGGGGGTGCGGTGCCGCACCCGGGCACGCCACACGGCCAGCACGGTGGTGAAGAGCACCAGCACCTTGCGCAAGCGGAACCGGCCCACGCTCTCCATGTCCTCGGAGAAGGCCATGCGCACGTGGTGAAGCTCCACGTCCCGGTACTGCCCCTCGAGCATGGCCTGGATCATGACCGCCTGACCGCCGAAGGGCGGCGGGGTCTGGCCCACGACGAGCACGCGGAGGGGTCGGCCTGCCATCGGCGGCCAAAGGTATCCGGCCGGACGGCCCCGGACGGGCATTCATCGACAGCCGGGTCCCGATCCGTCGAAAGAAGCCAACCGCCGGCGCGGTCCCGGGGTTCAAGGTACCCAACGACCCGCTCATGCAACACCGTCCACGCACCCTGTTCCTTCCCGCCCTGCTGATGGTCCTGCGTCTGTCGGCGGCCACGTACCACGTGTCGCCCACGGGCAACGACGCCCACAGCGGCACCAGTCCCGCCCAGGCCTGGCAGACGATCGCCCGGGTGAACCAGATCGCCGGGCAGCTGCAGCCGGGCGACCAGGTGCTGTTCCAGCGCGGCGGCGTGTACCGCGGCAAGCTCACCGTATCCGCCAACGGCGCCGCGGGCAACCCCATCACCATCGGTGCCTACGGCACGGGCGCCGACCCGGTGATCAGCGGCAGCGTGCCCGTCACCGGATGGACCGTCCACAGCGGCAACATCCACCGCGCGCCCTTCACCCAGGCCATGAAGCACCTGTACGTGAACGGCCAGCTGCAGACCCTGGCGCGCTACCCCAACAGCGGCTGGCTGCGCAATGACCAGGGCACCGCCACCAGCACGCAGGACGCGGCCCTCACCCAGCCCGCCGGGTACTGGACCGGGGCCACGATGGTGATGCGCACCACCAACTGGAGCTACGACACGGCGCGGGTGACCGCCTTCACCGGCAACACCCTCACCCACACCAGCACGGGCAACAACATCGGCGACGACCACTGGGGATACTTCCTGCGCAACAAGCTCAGCGAGCTCGACGCACCCGGCGAGTGGTACCACGACGCGGCCAACGGGCAGCTCTATCTGTGGTGCCCCAACAACGCCGACCCGAACAACCTGCTGGTGGAGGTGAGCGTGCAGGACCACGGCATCTCGGTGAGCTGGCAGCGCCACGACATCGTGGTGGAGCACATCGCCTTCCGCCACCAGACCGCGGCCAGCCTGCGGCTGAGCGGCTCCACCAAGCTGGAGGCCGCCCACTGCAGCTTCAGCGACACGCACCAGGCCATCCTCAGCACCGGCAACGACCAGGACTTCCACCACCTGGACGTGCAACGCACCTACGCCACCGGCATTTACCTGATGGACAACAACAGTTCGGTGACGCACTGCACGTTCCAGGACGTGGCCCTGCAGCCGGGGTGGGGCGAGAACAACTGGGGCTACTTCGGTCTGCGCCTCACCGGTTCGGGCATGACGGTGAGCGACAACCGATTCGAGAACATCGGGTACGTGGGCATGGTGGTGGAGCAGGACGCCCTGGTGGAGCGCAACACGGTGATCCATGCCCTGGCCATCCTCAACGACGGCGGGGGCATCGCCCTGGACAACGCCGACGGCATGATCATCCGCGACAACATCGTCATGGACATCAGCGGCGACCTGGAGAGCTCGGCCCCCAACTTCAGCAACTACGAGCCCATCTGCCACGGCATCTACTTCGGCAACATCAGCATCAAGAACACCCTGGTGCAGCACAACACGGTGGCCAACTGCCTGGGCAGCGGCATCCACGTGGACCACACCATGGTGAGCACCGGCAACCAGATCAAGGACAACGTGCTGTTCAACAACACGGTGCAGCTCTCGATCTCCGACTTCAGCAACTGCAACGGCCCCGGCGCCACCGCCCCCTACCACGTGCCCGCCTTCAACGACGTGTACACCGGCAACGTGATGTACGCCCTGAGCGTGGACCAGCTCTGCATGCGCCAGTACCATGTGTACTCGGCGAACTGGGTGGACTACGGCACCTTCAACAACAACTACTACTTCAACCCATACAACGACCGGAGCATCCTGCAGTTCAACACCTATGCGGGGGTGATGAAGTACTTCAGCCTGGAACGCTGGCAGGCCGAACGCGGCGAGGATGCCGGCTCGTTCCGCAGCCCGAAGACCATGAGCCCCTACGAGGTGACCGACGTGCTGAGCGCCAACCTGGTGCCCAACGGCAGCTTCGCCTACGATGTCAACGGCTGGAGCGGCTGGCCCGCGCAGGGGCAGATCACCCACGACTACGGGCAGCTGGACAACGGCGCCCTCAAGGTGCACTTCGCCAACAACAACACCTACAACGAGTTCACCCTCAAGCACAGCCAGACGGCCAACGTGCAGAACGGGCAGTGGTACCGCATGCGCTTCAGCATCCAGAGCACCATGCAGGGCGAGGTGAAGGCCGGGTTCAAGGGGCTCACGCAGCAGACCGGGCCGCAGATGGTCGCCAGCCGCTTCATCCCCTTCAGCCCCGTGCGCCGCGATGTCACCCTGTTCTTCCAAAGCGACCTCACCGACCAGGGCAACTGCACCTTCACCAACCACTGGACCGAGAGCACCTACTGGCTGGACAACGTGGAGCTGCACCGGGTGGACGTGGTGCCGCTGGACCCGCTGGACCGCCAGCAACTGCTGGTGAACGACCAGCCCACGGCGCAGACCTTCAGCCTGGACGGCTGCTGGAGCGACGTGCAGGGCGACCTGCACAGCGGGTCCATCACCGTGCCGCCCTACCGTTCGGTGGTGCTGGTGCGCGAGGAGGACGTCCTTTGCGGGCTCAGCACGGGCGTGACGGCGCCGGTGGCCTCGGGCACCGATGCCCCGCCGGCCCACCCCAACCCCGTGGAGGCCGGGGGAACGCTGCAGCTCCACAGCACCGGCGCGGCGGACCTGCGGCTCACGGACCTCAGCGGGCGTGTCGTGTGGACCACGCGCCTGAACGCCCCCACCCTGTTGACCCTGCCCGGCGAAGTGCGCCCCGGCACCTACATGCTCACCGTGGACGACGGCACCACGGTGCGCGGACAAAAGCTCATGGTGCGTTAGCACCCTCGAAGGCATTCCCGCCATACACCGAGCGCGGCCCCTGGTCCACCGGACCGGGGGTCGTGCGTTTCAGGCCGGGCGCCGGCGTGGCACGATCCGCGCCGGGTTGCCCACGGCGACATGCCCGGAAGGCACATCCTTCACCACCACGGCCCCGGCCCCGATCGCCGCATCGTCGCCCACGACGACCGGCCCGATGATCACCGCGTTCGCGCCGATGTCCACCCGGTCGCCGAAGCGCGGGCTGGCGCTGTACGTGCCGTCCGGCAGGCGCTTGTTGCCGATGGTGGTGCTGTTGCGCACGGTGCATCCCGCGCCGAACACGGTGTGGTCGTTCACCACCAACGCCTGCCCGTGGTCGATGCGGAAGCCCGGGCCGATCCGGGTCTTCCAGGGCAGCTCGATGCAGAGCACCCATTCCACCAGCAGCCTGTACAGGATGAAATAGGGCAGGAACAGCAGGAAGGTGAGCGTGCTCTGCCGAAGCGCGTGGGCGGTGCGGAACAGCAGCATCACCAGCCGCCCCTTGGGGTTGCCCCGGTTGGCGGCCCAATCCTGGGCGATGTTCCACGGACCGGCCATCGGCGTGTCAACGACGGCGGCCAAGGTACTGGTTGAGCTTCAGCTTCAGCAGCTGGGGCACGTAGAGCGCGGTGCGCACCACCTGGCCGGTGAGCACCCCGAGCGGGCCCATGCCCACGGAGCGGCTCACGCGTGCACCCTCGCGCAGCACCTTGCGCAGGGGGATCGTCATGCTGGCCCCGCCCGCGGTGAAATGCGCCAGCACATGCGGCAGGTGCAGGAACTGCCGGGGGTCCTCCATCCAGGCCCGCAGCGTCCATTGGTGGTCGCCGCTCACGCGCAGCTCCGGGTCGAACGGCCGGCCCGCGTAGTAGCTGCGCCGCACGAAGAACGAGGGATGGTTGAGCACCATCTCCCAGTGCCGCAATAGGAAGCCGCTCATGCGCGCACGCTTCACCCGGCTCACACCGCCCGGGTAATGGATCAGGATGTCGCCGTGCACGATGTTGATGCCCGGCCGGTCCCGCACGGCGGCCACCACCCTGGCCACGGCGTCGGGGGCGTACCAGTCGTCCGCGTTGATCAGCCCCACCCACTCGCCGGTGCACAGGGCCACGCCCTTGTTCATGGCGTCGTAGATGCCCCGGTCCTTCGCGCTCACCCAGTAGGCCAGCCGGTCCTCGTGGCGCCGCAGCAGCTCCAGCGTCCCGTCGGTGCTGCCGCCGTCCACGATGATGTGCTCGATGGCCGGATGGCCCTGCTCCTGCACGCTGCGGAGGGTGCGTTCCAGGGTGGCGGCGCCGTTGTACACCACGGTGACGATGCTCACCAGCGGCGCGCCGGCCGGTGGGGCCGCACCACGCGTGCGAAGACCGCCTTCCAGGGGGGCTTTCATTCCATCCATGCGCCTTCCAATGACCGTTTGCGGCGGGTGATCGCCTCGGGACGTAGTGCCAGCGGTGCCATCATGCAGAACAGGATGGCATGCCCGATGTCCACCCCGTAGCAGAAGATGTCGATCTGCCAGATGAACAGGATGTACACGAGCCCCGCGAAGATGGGCGCCTGGTCCGTGCGCTGGAGGTACTCCGCCCGGTAGTGCTTGAAGCCGCGCCACAGGATGATGTAGAGGAGGACCACGCCGAACACGCCCTGCGCCACCACCACCTCCGTGAAGGTGCTGTGCGAATGCAGGTTGTAGGCATGGTCCTCGCCCCAGAGCCGGGCCACGAAATCGAGCATGTGCAGTTTGTAGTGGCCCTTGTATCCGTTGCCGAACAGCAGGCCGGTGCGGTCGTTCCACGCCCAGTCCGCCACGGCGTTCCAGATGTAGCTGCGCCCGTTGAAGGTGGTGACGTCCTCCTTGCTCACACGCTGCAGGATGGCCTGGAAGAAGGGCAGGCTCAGCACCTGGTACACGAGCAGCGAGAAGCTCAGCAGCAGCGGCATGGTGAAGAGCGAGATGGTGTACAGCCCGCGCGCCACCTTGATGGCCCGCGTGAGGAACAGCACGGCCAGCAGCAGGAAGATCATCAGCGACAGGCGGCTGTTGATGCTCACCATCATGGCCAGGTTCACCAGCACGGCCCCGATGATCAGGGTGACGGTGACGGGCCGCCTGGCGAGGTCGCGCAGGTGGAAGAGCATCATCAGCGTGATGATCGAGAGCACGTGCGCCCCGGTGTAGATGCCGCGGATGAAGGGGAAGTTGGCCCGGCCCTCGAAGCTGTGGCCGAACGACCGCACACCGGCGGCATAGCCCAGGATGTTGATCAGGATCAACAGGCCGAGCGAACGCAACAACAGCGAGGCGTAGTCGAACCCGTCATCGTCGCGGTGGTAGAACTGCACCACCACCGCCGCATGGAAGGGGAGGGTGAAGAGCAGGATGGACAGCAGCACGTTGCCCGCATTGAGGCCCGGGATGCCCCCGCGCAGGCCCACCACCATCGACACGGCCAGGGTGATGATGTACAGCAGGCAGAGCCAGTAGGTGCCCGAAAGCATGTAGCGCACACGCTGGCGGTACACCGCATCGATGAGGTAGAACAGCACGATGCACAGGAAGGGCAGCGTGGAGACGATGAGGCCCTTGGACAGGCCCTGCTTCATGCCGATGTAGTTGCCGAACCCGTACACGGCGAAGCCGATCAGGAACAGCAGGTCGACCAGGTCGCGCTTGCGGATCATCCGGCATGGGCCTATCGCCCGCCTAACTTAGCCTTGAGGGCCGAGAAGGCCTTCAGCACGGGGCCCTGGGGCCCGCCAAGCGCGGCCTTGACGGAGCGTTTCAGGCGGTAGATGGGCGTGCTGCCGATGTAGCGGCGGAAGTACGCGCGGTCGCGCCGGGCATCGAGCATCATGAACCGCGGATGCCGCAGGGGGAAGGCGATGTCGCGTGCCGTGTCCTTGTTCCGCGGGTCCGACAGGGCCACCGTGTGCGTGCCGTCGGCCCCGAAGCCGATGTTGCGGATCAGGTTCACCGCGGGCAGGATGTTCAGCCCGTGGTTCATCACACGGGTGATGTCCAGCTGGTACGACCAGGAGTTCATGAGGCCCTTGTGCACGTGGTCGAACATGCTGTGCACGTCCTCCTGCTCGCGCCGGTCCAGGAAGAAGTCCTGCAGCAACGGGCTGCGCTTGAGCTCCGGCCAGGCCCCCATGTCCACGTCGTAGTGGGCCCACACCCGGCGCCAGCTGGCCCATCCCCAGGGCGCCCCGTAGCCGTGGGCGCTGTAGTAGTACGAGCCGTCGGTGCCGCCGGGCCAGTCGTCCATGAGGTTGTTGCCCATGATCACCCAGATCCGCTCATCGTCGCGGTAGCGCTCCAGCAGCTCCTGGCAGAAGCGGAAGAAGCTGGGCACCGGCAGCGTGTCGTCCTCCAGGACGATGCCCTCGGGCTCGTGCTCGAAGAACCAGGCGATGGCGCTGCTCACACCCTTGCGCAGGCCCATGTTGCGCTCGTTGAAGCGCACCTTCAGCTCGCAGGGCCAGTCCACTTCGCGGGCCAGCGCACGCACCTCCTCGCAGCGGGCGGCCTCGGCCTCGTTGCGTGGTCCGTCGCAGGCGAAGTAGAGGCGCGTGGGGCGGGCCGCACGGATGGCGCTGAACACTTGGCGTGTGGGGGCGATCCGGTTGAAGGCGATGAGCAGCACCGGCACGGTGAGCGGCGGGGCCTGTTGCGGTTCGGGCATCGCGGTCAGAAGATGTTGATGCGGTTGTTGCGGTGGAAGACCCGGTGGTCGGCGAACATGGAGACGGCATGGCGCGCCACGGCGGCGGGCGTGGCGTACTCGTCCACGAAGCGGTACAGGAAGAGCTGCATCACGTCGCGCTGGCGCACGGCCACGTCCTGCACGATGTTGCGGTAGCGGTCGTAGGGCAGCACCTCGATGCAGCCCCCTGCCAGCGCCGTGGGCAGCAGCATGTTGGAGCCGTGCACCCCGATCACGAACTGGCTTCGCGCATAGGCCCGGCACCAGTCGCGTTCCACCTCCACGGTCATGCGCCGTGTGCGCAGGTCCTTCACCCCGTCGCGTTCGGCCCGCGCATCGCCCAGGCCCACGAAGGTGGCCTGCACGTCGGGATAACGCTTCCGGACGCGGCGCAGCACGCGCCGGGCCAGGCGCTCCTGCGCGGCGGTGAACAGCGGTCGCGCCGACCCGCCGAGGCCCGCCCGGCGCAGCACCCGGTGCAGGGTCCGCGCCGCGCGCGAGCTGTACCACAGCCGGTCCTCCCGCAGCACGAAGGTGATGTGGCGGGGGGCCTGGTCGTACCGGGCCATGTCGAACGGGGCCACCCCGCAGAAGCGCTCGATGTCGATCGTGCTCTTGTCCGGATGGGCGTAGCCCTTGCCGAGGTACACCTCCTCGTACTCGCCGAGCCGCTCCTGCACGTAGCGGTCGATCGCCCGGTACCAACCGTGCGCTTCGCCCAGCCGCAGGTCCACCTCCCACACCTCGGCGGTGCCCTCGGGCACCATCCAGGCGAAGCTGCGCGGCACGATCAGCACGAGGCCGAGGTCCTTGTGCGCCTCGAGGTAGTACTGGGCGTTCCAGAGCTTGAGCAGCACGTGGCCGTAGAGGAAGTCCAGCGTGTTGAGCAGCACCACGCGCCGGGCCGGGCGCAGCACCCGGCGCTCGATGCGCACCGCACGGTCCGACGGGTTGCGGAAGCCCTCGAGCAGCGGCCCCCACACCCAGCCTTCGGCGCCACGGGCATCGTGCAGCGTCCCGTCCTCCCGGCCGATGGCCACGTCGTGGTCCACGGCGAAGCCCACCGGCAGGTCGTGCAGGAAGGCATAGCCGCAGGCCCGGCACCGGTAGTCGCCCAGCATGTGCACACCGGGCACCACCATGCCGAGCGCCTCCGGGCCCTCCGCACCGCAGCGCGGGCAGGGGCGTTCGGCGAAGAGCCGCGGCTTGACGGGGACGAGGTGGCGGTCCATGGGCTCAGGTGGCACGATGGAACCGCCAGAACGTGAACATGCCCTGCAGCATCCAGCGGAGGTTCGCCCGGGTGCGGGGGAACAGCAGGTCCAGCAGGAAGATGCTGACGAGGAACGAACCGATGGTGGCCCAGATGGCGCCGATGGACTTGAACGGCGGGATCAGGAAATAGTTGATGGCGATGTTGAGGCCGGCGCCGACCACGGCCGTGAGCAGGGCGTAGCGGAACAGACCCTCGTTGGTGATGAAGCTGGCCTTGGCCACGCCCATGTTGGTGAAGAACAGCCGGATGGCGAAGAGCGACAGCAGGGCGCCGGCCGGCGCGAAGGCCTCGCCGTACAGCAGGATGATGAGGGGCTCGGCCAGGAAGTACAGCGGCACGGAGGTCACCAGGAACAGCAGGAACATCAGGCGGTACTGGTTCAGCAGCCGGTCGGCGTACAGCGCAGGGTCCTGCACCTTGGCCCGCGTGATGGCGGGGGCGAGGCTCTTCTGCACGATCACCGGCAGGAAGCCCATGGCCTCGATCATCTTCAGCGCCACGGAATACTGGCCCACCTCGGCATACGCGGCCTCCTGCCCCAGCGTGGCCGTCAGCAGGTCGCCGATCATCACCTGGTCGATCTTGGCCTGGATGTACAGGGCGACGCCGTACACGAGCATGGGCCAGCTCTCGCCCACCAGGTAGCGCAGGGTGCTGCGCGACACCTTCCAGGCCCTCCAGCTGCCGCCGTCGCGCGCCAGGGCCAGCGTGTAGCCCACGGCCAGCACGAAGGTCTCCAGCACGTACACCCAGGCGAACCACACCAGGGAGGCCTTCAGGGCGATGAGGGCGAGCTTGAAGGCGGCGCTCACCAGCACCTGTGCGAACTGCACCTGCACGGAGCGCCGTGCCTGCACCTGCGCCATGAAGTGGTGCTCGATCACGCTGAAGGGGCGCAGCAGTTCGGCCCCGGCGATGATGATGACCAGGGTGGCCGTCAGGGCGTCCATGCCCTTGGCGAAGGTGGCGATGAGCACCACGGCCAGCAGAAGCAGCGAGCCCACCAGCTTGATGAAGGCGGCGGTGCCCAGCAGCTCGTCGCGCCGCTCGGGCCGTTGCACCAGGTCGCGCACCACGATCTGGTCCACCCCCATGGCGCTGAGGGCGAAGAACACGCCCACGAAACCGGTGGCGTAGTTGAGCTGCCCGAAGAGCGCATCGCCCAGGTAGCGGGCCACGTAGATGCCGGTGACCAGCACCACCACCAGCCGCACCACCTGCTCGCCGAACAGCCAGGAGGTGTTGCCCAGGTACTTGCGGAACCCCTCGGTGCGCAGCATGCGTCCGCCGGGCCTATTTGGTGTAGTAGCCGTAGCCGTCGCCGTAGCCTTCACCGGCCTTCACATCGTTGAGCAGCAGGTCCACCCGGCCCACCTTGCGCTCGGCGTACATCTCGTTGATGATGCGCAACGCCTTGCGGTGGGTGCGGTTCTGGCGCACCACGTAGAGGGTGACATCGATCTGGCGGGCCAGGATCACGTACTCGCTCACCAGGCCCATGGGCGAGGCGTCCACGATCACCTGGTCGTAGCGCGACCGCAACTGGCGGAACAGCTCGGCCAGGCGCGGCATCTCCACCAGTTCGAGCGGGTTGGGCGGCACGGGGCCCGCGGTGATCACGTCCAGGCCCTCGATGTCGCCCTTGCGGATGATGTCCCCCAGCTCGCACTCACCGATCAGGTAGTTGCTCAATCCGGGGCCGGCCTTCAGTTCCAGCGTCTCCTCCAGGCGCGGACGCCGCATGTCGGCATCGATGATGATGGTGCGCTGGCCGCTCATGGCCATCACGCCGGCGAGGTTCACGGCGCAGAAGGTCTTGCCCTCGCCGCTGGTGCTGGAGGTGAACCCGATCACCTGGCGGGCCGCGTCGGCGTTGAGGTATTGCAGGTTGATCCGCGCCGTGCGGAAGGCCTCGGCGAGCAGCGACTTGGGCTCGCTGGGCAGCACGCGCTTGCGTTTGCCGCCGGGGATGGTGGCCAGCACGGGGATCGGGCTCACCCGCTTGAGCTCGTCCAGGTGCTCGATGCGGTCGTTGAGGAAGTCGCGGATGAGGATGAAGCCCAGCGGCAGCAGCAGGCCCAGCAGCATGGCACCCCCGAGCACGGTCTTCTTGTCCGGCGCCACCGGCCCGAAACCCGCCATGCGCGCGTCGTCCACCACGCTCTTGTCCACCTGGTCGCTCGCGATGGCGATGCCCGCCTCGGCGCGCTTCTCCATCAGGTAGTTGTACAGGTTGTCGCTCAGCTTGAACTTGCGCTCGATGTTCACCAGGCGGCGCTCGTTCTCGGGCAGCTGGTTGAACTGGTAGTTGATCGATCCCAGGCGCCGGTTCAGCTCGGCGATGCTGATGTCCGCCTGGCTCACCAGGCCCTCGGCCGTCTCGATCAGCGAGCCCTTGATGTTCTGGATCTTCCGTTCCATCGCGATGATGGTCGGGTTGCTGCGCACGGTGCTCAGGTTCTGCGCGGCCAGGTCGGCGTAGAGCTGGGTGAGCTGGATCACCAGGTTGTTCAGCACGGGGTCGTCGATGCCCGAGCTGCTCGGTGCGGCCACGTTGCGGAAATCCTCGGCGCTGCGCAGCTTGCCCAGGATGGTGAGGCAGTACTGCCGCTTCTGCATCACGGCGCTGCGCTCATCCTCCAGCCGCGAGCGCTCCTGGAACAGCGCATCGCTGGTGGTGCCCGCGCTCATCATGCCGCCGCTGCTGCCCCGGAAGCTCTCCATGCTGCTCTCCACCTGCCGCAGCGAGTCGCTCACCGTGCCGATCTGGTTGTCGATGAAGTTGATCGTCTTGAGACCCTTCTGCTGCTGCTTGTACAGCTCGCCCTCGATGTAGGTCTCCATCAACTTGTTCAGGTAGTTGCGCCCCTTGCTCACCACCTCGCCCACCACGCTCAGCTGCACGATGTTGCTGTTGTCGCTGGCCGGCTCGGCGAAGGTGATCCCCTTGTACAGCTTGGTGAGGCCGTCCAGGCTGTTGATGTAGAAGTAGTAGTCGCTCTCCGGGTCGTAACGCCGGTCCGCCGGGAACTCGATGCGGAAGCTCAGCTTGTCGCCCACGAAGGGCTCGCCCACCTTGGCCGTCTGGTCGATGTCCACCCGGTCCAGGAACTCGCTGACCACCTCCTGCGCGTTCACGTTGTACAACCGCACGTTCCTGCCTTCGGCCCGCACCCGGTAGGTGCCGGCGGCCAGGTCCACCGCCACGTGGATGGGCACGCCGGTGATCTGCAGCGAGGCGGTGTCCAGCGTGATCTTGAACGGGGGATAGTCGTAGCGCTCCTGCTTCAGGAACCGGCGCTCCTCGTAGAAGGTGATGCCGAAGTCCAGCCGCTTGAGCGTCTTCTCCACGTTGGTGCGCGAGGTGAGGATCGCGATGTGGTCCTCGATGTCGCCCCCGCTCCGCAGGAAGGACATGCCCTTGAGGAACTCGTCCTGCCCGCCGCCGAAGCTGTTGCGGCTCTTCTCGCCCATCAGCATGGTGGCGCTGATCAGGAACTGCTTCGGGGTGGTCTTGAGATAGGCCACCGCCCCCGCCCCGGCGATGCCCAGGGTGATGAGGAAGAGCCACCACTTGGCGACCAGCTTGCGGAAAATGGCCCGCAGGTCGATGGTCTCCGCCGTACCGCTCTGTGCCGCCATCAGTTCTTGTTCTGGTTCAGGATGAACACGTTGGCCACCAGGGCCAGCGAGCTGATGGCACCGAACAGCACCGAGAGCAGCTCCAGGTTCATCCGCCCGGCCCGGGCTTTCAGGGTGGGCACGTACACCACGTCGTTCGGCAGCAGGTAGTAGTACTCACTGGCCAGCACCTCGGTCTTGGACAGGTCCACGTACAACGCCTGCACCCCGCGGTCGCTCTGCCGCATCAGCGTCACTTTGCGCTTGTCGCCGTACTCGTTGGGACCGCCCGCCATGGCCAGCGCGTCCAGGATGGTGATCTGGTTGTTGTAGATGAAGTACATGCCCGGGTTGCGCACATCGCCCAGCACGCTCACCCGGAAGCTCACCAGCTTGAGGATCACCGTGGCGTTGGTGAAGTACTCGTTGATCTTGCGCTGCACCAGGTCCTGCGCCTCGCCCACCGTGAGCCCCTGCACCTTGATGCGGCCCACCGTGGGCAGCTGCACCTGCCCGTTCTTGTCCACCGAGAAACCGTTGACGTAGAGCGCCGCGTCGTTCATGCCCAGGGATCCGTTCTGGTTCTCCACGTTGAAGAATCGGTGCGTCGCCTCGTCCAGCCCCAGTACACGGATGCTGAGCACATCGTTCACCTGGATGCGGTACTCGAACTTGCGGTTCTCGAACAGCTTCGCCGAGCCGGGGGTCAGCGACCCGTCCTGGAGGTAATTGATGTTGCGGCGCCCTCCCACGCAGCCCGTTAGCAACAGCAGGGCCGCCAGCAGCCCCCAACCCTTCCCCTTGAGCACCTTCATGCGTTCGCGTTATGCCGCAGGCCGCCGTCCCGCCGGGCATCCGCGCCCACCTTGGAAGGCAAGTCCCTGACGGACAAGCGCCAAAGATACGCGCCGGGCCTTGCCAAGGTTGCGTCAGAGCCCCCGAGCATGAAAAAGGGCGGGCGCCGCGATAGCGCCCGCCCCCATCGTTCCGTGCTGTGCTCAGCGTTTCATGACGCGATGCATCCCGGAGCGCACACCATCGGATACCCGCAGGCCGTACACCCCGGCCGGCAGCGCACCCATGTCGATGGCCAGACGTCCTCCCGCGGCCAGGCCCGTGGGACGCAGCTCCTCGATGGACCTGCCGGCCGCATCGCACAGGGTCACCTGCACGGCCCCGCCGACCGCCGGCCATTCCACCCACAACCGGTCGGTCACCGGGTTCGGGTAGGTGATCACCCCGGGTATCCCCGGTTCGCCCACACCGGTGCCGCCCAGCTTCTCGTAGTGCACATCGTCCACGTAGTACTCCCCGTCGGCTGCGTTGGTGCCCGCATAGGCGAAGAAGTCGATCGAGCCGAGCGCATTGGTGCCCGCCGTGCCGTCGGTCTGGGTGTTGAAGGCCCAGGAATGCACCGGCGCCTGGTCCAGGTTGAAGGTGGCCGTCGGCGTCGCCTCATCCAGCAGGAAGGTCAGGTCCACCTGGAACCATTGACCATGCGGGTAAGGTGCCGAGGCCGTGTCCCCGGCGGCCGTCACCAGCACCGTGCCGTTGAGCCGGAAGACGAACTCCGCGGCGAACTCGACACCCGGGTTCTCCAAGTGCTGGATGTTGAAGTAGCCGCCCTTGCCCGCAGGGATGTACATCTTCCAGCTCAGCGTATAGCTCCCGTTGGCCGAATCGCCCAGCAGCAACAGGCAGTCCACCGGCCCGCCGGCCGCCGCGGTCTGGATCACAGCGATGCTCTGGGTGCCGCTGCTGGCATAGGCGTTGGAGATGGTGGCGTCCTCCGAGACCACACCACCGCTCCAGGTGGACCACTGCGCCGGGTTGGATGCCGCGATGGTGGAGCCCACCGTGTAGGACTCGAAGTCCTCGTTGACGATCACCTGGCCGGTCGCAACGGAGCCGGCGAGCGCGAAGCAAATCAAGGGTAAGGTTCGTTCCATGGTCATGGGTTTTATGGGTTCAGCGGTTGAAGATAGGACCGACCGTTGAACCATCCACACCCAAGGACCACCCACCCTTGCACCTCCAATGGAGGAAGGAAGGACAGCCACGATCACCCCTTCGACCGACCCGAGCGGCCCCCGACCTCCCTGGCCCGGCCTGACCGGCGACCATCCCGCAGGGAGGAAAGGGGCGAAAGGGTCCCGGAACCGTCCCGCGGTTGAATGCCGAACCGCCGCTGTTGCCAAGGTTCCGACGGTTCCGGTGCAGCCCGTAGGAAGCCGAAGCGAGGACGCAGGATCGGAGCGTTCGGCTATTCCCCGATGGGCGCAAAAAAGCCGGGCGGATTGCCCGGCTTTTTGTAGCCCGTAGGGGAATCGAACCTTTTTACCATCCCTTTCCCATCCCGAACCCCGGTCCTAGGGAAATGCAGGCAGGACGGCCACTCCGGAAACAAGGGGAAAACAAGGGGAACCAAGGTCGATTAACTAAAACCGACAACGTGACCGACAACGGGCTATCTTCGCCCTACCAGTTATCGACCCTTGAACGCACCCAAATGGCACGGATCAACCTGAACCTGCGGGACCCCCGCAGCCGCGACGCATCGCCGATCAACGTCGTCGTCCGCTGGAAAGGACAACGCCTAGTGTATCCCAGCGGGGAGCGCATCGCCCCCCGGCACTGGTCAACCTCGACCCAACGCGCCAAAGGCAGCCTGACCACCGCACCGGAGTTCAACCGTAACCTCACCGGCATCGTCGCCAAGGTCGAAGGCGCCTACCTGCGGTTCCTGAACGACAACGACCAGCGGCAACCGTCCATCGGTGAACTTCGTGACCAGCTCGACCTAGCCCTAGGCCGCAAGGCGAACGAAGGCCCACGCACCTTGTTCGCCTACATCCGAGAGTACATCGCCAAGGCACGCGACCGCGTGAACCCGGACACCGGATCGCGCCTAGCGCGGACCACCCTGAAGAAGTACACGACCACCCTTCACCACCTAGAGGGGTTCGCAACGGCTACGCGTCGCCGGGTTGACTTCGATACGGTGGACCTGAAGTGTTACGATGGGTTCAACGCGTACCTCACCAACGACGAAGGACTAGCCCTGAACAGCGTCGGCAAGTACATCCAAACGTTGAAAACGTTCCTGCGGGCGGCTGCTGAAGAGGGCATCGAAGTGAACCCCGCGTTCCGCAGCCGCAAGTTCCGCGCACCGTCGGAGCTAACCGACAAGGTGTACCTGAACGAGCAGGAACTAACGGACCTGTTCCGCCTTGACCTCTCCGGCCAACCTCGCCTAGAACGAGCGCGCGACCTGTTCATCGTCGGTGCATGGACGGGGCTGCGGTTCGGCGACCTCACCACGATCCGCCCTGAACAGATCACCGGCGACCGCATCCGGATCCGCACGGCCAAAACCGGAACCGCTGTTGTCATCCCGTTGCACCCTTGCGTTCGCGCCATCCTGACCAAGTACGGCAACGCCTTGCCACGCGCCATATCGAACCAAAAGATGAACGCCTATCTCCGCGAAGTGACGGCGCTCGTTCCTAGCCTACAGGAGAGGGTGAGCGTTTCTAGCACGGTCGCCGGGGTTCGTCGGTACGTGACCAAGGCGAAGGCCGAACTAGTAACGACGCACACCGCGCGGCGGTCCTTCGCGACGAACATGTACCTCGCCGGGGTCCCGGTGCGCACTATCATGGCGATCACCGGGCATAAGACGGAGCAGGCGTTCCGCCTCTACATCCGCCTAGACGCGGACGAACATGCGGACATCCTACAGGCATACATGGACAAGGCCCGACCGCTAGCCGTCGTTGCCTGACCTTGGCCGATCCGCACGAATGTTAATTTCTTTTTGACACCCCTGTCGGGGCTCTATTTTCCTGTTACATAGCGCCTTAGGGAAATCCGCAAAAAAGTTTCCGGTCTGACCTGAAATTTGTTTGTCTTTTTTGTCCGTTTTTACCTATACTGTTGTGGTCGCCCATTCGCAGGGCGGCAATTTCGCCGCTCTCTAAAAAGGGCGGCACATGGATCAATTCATCTTGTCTCCGGTCCCTATTGAGGACCTTGAACGCATCGTCGCAAAGGCGGTGCAACGCGAACTCTCGTTCGCGCTGAAGTCAGACCCGGCGCCCGATCCCGATGAACTGCTGACCCGCAAACGGGCCGCTCAATACCTGGGTCTGTCCCTGCCCACGTTGCACGATTACACGCAACGCGGCATCGTGACCGCCTACAGGATCGGATCGCGGGTGAGGTACCGCCGGGGCGAGTTGTCGAACGCGCTGCTGAAAGTTCAGGCGGCGAAACACCAACCCGCCTAATGGACGCACCAGTTACCGCCCGTCACCACCGCATCGCCTTCGACCTCGACCGCGATGCTGGTTGGTATGTCCGTCGCCCTGAACTAGTGCCGTACCCCAAGGTGCCGCACCGCCTGAAGGTCGAACGCACACAGGTGGATCGGTTCCGCGAACAGGGTGCCGAGGTCATTATTACCGGCCCCATGCGTGCCAAACGACGCACGTTTTACACCGGGCTGCGGCCCCTGCCTGACGTGGGTTGGTACATCGGCAACGACCACGAACTGTTGAACGGGAAAAAGGTCCTGTCGTTGGTCCTGTTCTGGTTCAGCCCGGACATGGACGAACTGACCCTGTTCTACTTCCCCCGATACTATCGCGCCGATCGTACCGACCGCGAACGCTGGGCTGTCGCCTTCATCCGCACACAGGAACGACAAGGGGCCGCGTAACGGCCCCCTGTCTACCAGTTATCGCCATGAACGCTGGCCGCAGCCGGTCATGATCGACTACGCGAAGATAGAACTACCTGTAGAGGTGGGCGCCCGCCTGCTGCACCATCCGGCGCTATCCTTCATCGGCAAGTTCGACCACGCTACAGGGGCCGTCCTTGGTGACGCGCCCTGTATTGCCGAATACGGACCAAGGACCGCCATCGGGCGCACCAACGACACGGCAACAGACCGCAGGGCGCTACAGTTCATCGTGTACCCTAGCGGTCGCACCATCCTACACGGGTCGTTTCACAAGTACGCGCAAGGCGGGGCGAACTGGGGCGATTACACGTTCACGCAGTTTGCCGCGACGGTCGCCGAACTATGCGACACGTTCAACCTCGACCCCCATATGTTACGCCTGCTGCAATTAGAGGCCGGGGCCAATGTCGAACCACCGCTGCGGACATCGCGCACGCTACAGGCCATCGTTTGCCACCGCGAGGGCCATCCGTTCGGCCCGATGCGTTCCAGCAAGGGGCGGTCGTTGGGCATCGTCATGGAACGGGACCAGTACGCCGTTAAAGTGTACGACAAGGGACGGCAATACGCGCGACCCGGCGAACTGCTGCGATTCGAGCTGAAGTTCACCAAGGCAATAGAGCCGCAACGCCTAGGCATCTACACCGTGAACGACCTGCTGAACCCCGGCGCATGGCACCGTCTGCGGGCGCGTATCATGGACATCTACGGGGAACTGTTCATCGCCGAACCTTCGATCCACCTTCCTAGGCTCAACGCATCGCAGCGCACGTTCGTGGAACTTGCACGCAGCCCGCACTACTGGCAGGAACTGAACAGAGGGGCGCGGCACAAGGCGCGGGCGAGGTATGCCGCTATAGTAGAGCGGTTCGCAGGTAGCAACCTGAAGGACGCACTAGGGCGCACCCTTGACGCGAAGTTGAACGACCTGCTGAACGTGCCGTTGCAGGCATCCGCTAGGGGTGACGTTTTCACCGATATCCCCGCAGGCTATGCGACACCCTCCGGTGAACGATTTCACGGTTCAGTTAAGGTGGGAATCCGTTCACCTAGAACCTCTATAGTAGACGATAGTAGTGAAGGCGACCCGTTGCAAAGAACAACGGAAGAACAACGGCTGACCGGGACGGCCACCGGGGTGCGACGCTGCCTGACTTGCGGGCGTGACATCACCGACCAGCGACCGGGGTCGAGGTACTGTTCAGAATCGCGTTACGGGAAGGACGGCAAACGATGCCGCAACGCAGGCAGCAACCCACGGAACAACCGCCTGCGGTCCCTTCAGCGCATCGAACGCGAACCCCTGCTGTTCGATCACCGTCCGTTCGTGGTGGCGGAAACTATGCGCGGAAATGCCAGTGCCTAGACCTCGACCCGCAGGGACCGGGATCATGGACCCGATAACAACGGTGGAACTACGGCTGCGACCTGCCCCCCCGTGGCGCCATGCTATCCCGTAGGAACCCCGTCCTTTAGGTCGGCACCTCCACCCGGAGGGACACGCGGCCACATTAAACAAACGGGAAATAATGTGGTCTGCGGGTCTGTCGCCTACATACCCCCGCGCACCGTCCATGCACATCTGTTGACACCGACACCGGCGACCCTGGGTCTGCGCTGACCGGCAACCGAACGCACCGCGAATCACCGGCACCTCGCCCACCTGACCAGCTCGCCCCCCGTCGCTATCTTCGATCATGCGGCGACTTGTCCGACGTGCGATGCGGTTACTAGGGCTAGCCCTTGTCCTGCTGGTCACGCACCCGGCGCGATGGGATAGGGTCAGCCGCGAGTGGTGGGAAAACCCAAACAGTTGAACAGACCCATGATTCGGTCATTCGTTGTCCTTTCCACGGTCGCTATCGTGTTTCCGAGTGAATCGCTATCACAGGATACGGTTCGGTATCTATATCAGATTCCTTTAGAACAACACCCTGAAACGGGAAGGGTGTATTTTGAAGAAGTAGTTCAGGCACCGGGAATCTCAAAATCTGAACTCTACAATAGGGCTAGAGAATGGTTTGTTCGTTCCTTCAACAGCGCAGAAAGTGTACTGCAAATGGACGATCGTGAGGCGGGAAAACTTGCAGGAAGGGGATGGACCAATATCGAAATCGAATCCTTGCAGGCGATATGGCAGTTTAAGTTGAAGTTCCTTATCATGATCGAACTTCGGGAAGGGCGATACAAGTTGACGTTTACTGATATTGAATACCAAGGTCATCCGACTCCGAAGGATATTAATCCTGCGTCCATTCCTTGCGAATCAGTGATAATCGACAACTTGTTGAAGAAGAACGGTGAACCGAAACACGTCCCCCGGCAATACAAGGAACAGACGATAAAAACTTGGCGGAGGTTCAGTTCCGAGTTGAAGGATGCCCTTGCCCGACCTATGGGGGCTGAGGATGACTGGTAGATGACCCTATACGAATTCAACGCCTTGGACATGGACGGACGCGCGTCCTACCTATGGCAGCACGGGCAATACCTCACCGGGGCGATTGATGCCCAAGGCCGCAGCAATTTCTACGCGCTGGGGTCCTACTTCGTGGAGGTCGAGCTATTCGACGACGGTGACGCGATCGCCGCTGTCGTTCCCTTCACAACCGGCGACCGATACGAACGCCTGCTGCGACACCTAGACCTCGACCGCCTGCTGTCCTAGCAGGTCGTTCCGGCGGTCAGCGGCACGAATTACGCGCACGCGCGCGATGCGTTGGCACCCTGCGGAGGTTCGCCCCATGACCACCTGTAGAGGTGCCATCCGGGGAAAACCGACAACGTAGGCGACACCCCCGAAAAGGCGAACCGCCGGAAACCCCTGCTATTGCTGAGGTCCCGGCGGTTCCGGTGTAGCCCGTAGGGGAATCGAACCCCTGTTTCATCCGTGAAAGGGACGCGTCCTAACCCCTAGACGAACGGGCCGCGATGTCAACCCTTTCGGATGGGGATCCCGAAAGGGCGGGCAAAAGTAATGCACGGAGCGATCGCCGCCAAATCAGGTCAGGTCGTCCACGTCCGCCTGGAACCGGAAGCCGAGCCGTTTGCCGGTGGTGAGCTGCAGGCCCGCGTTCAGCTCGTTCATCTCGCTCACGGTCACCTGGTTCACCTGGTCGTAGGGCGGGCTCAACAGGTCGAAGTCCAGCACGTAGATGATCGTGGAGTACACGACCTGCCGGAGCAGCTCGCGGTCCATGCGGTTGCCGGCCAGGTCGTTGTACAGGAAGCCCAGCTGCCGCTTGCCCTGCACGAAGAAATGGCCCTCCTTGTTGAGGAAGATGCGGCTCACCAGGTATCCGATGTCGCGTTCCCGGTTGTACTTGAAGGAGTCGCTCAGGAAGTTGTACACGTTGATGACGCCGAAGTAGCCGCGCTGCTCGTCCTCCTCGAGGTAGCTGGTCTTCCACAGGCTGTGCCCCTGGTCCAGCCGGAACACGTTGGTGTGCATGTGGAACACCACCAGGTCGCCCGCCACCCGGAGCTCGCAGGCCATCTCCCCCTTGTCGCGGTACTGGACGCTCACGCGTTTGTCGCGCTGGAGCATCTCGTGTTCCAGGTCCTCGGCCACCTCCAACAGCACTTCTTTCAGCTGGGCGAAAAGGGCCTGGATGTTCTGGTACACGTCCTGTTTCATGCCGCTCTTGTGCTGCAGCATGCGCAGGATCAGGTCGCGCGGCCCCGGGGCGGGTGCCGGCTCGGCGGGGGGGGTGGCTTTGCGGGGGCTCATCAGTAGGCGCGTGCGAAGAGGACGCGGCGGGGGCTCGGGCGGCCGGTGACCATGCAACTGCCCGGGACCGCCTCCCCGTCCAGGGGGATGCAGCGGATGGTGGCCTTGGTCTCCTCCTTCACGCGCGCCTCGGTCTCAGTGCTGCCGTCCCAGTGCGCCAGGATGAAGCCGCCCTCCTCGATGGCCGCCTTGAACTCCTCGTAGGTGTCCACCGCCCGGGTGTACCGCTCGCGCATGGCCAGCGCCTTCTGGTACAGGTTGTCCTGGATGGCGGTCAGCAGGTGCTCCACCTTCTCGGCGATGTCGGTGGCCTGCATCACCTGCTTCTCCAGGGTGTCCCTGCGGGCCACTTCCACCGTGCCGTTCTCCATGTCGCGCGGGCCGGCGGCGATCCGCACCGGCACGCCCTTGAGCTCGTGCTCGGCGAACTTCCATCCCGGCTTCTTGGTGTCGTCGTCGTCGAGCTTCACGCTGATGCCCCGGGCCCGCATGCCCTCGATCATCGGCCCCACGTAGGCCCGCAGCGCCTCCAACTGTTCCGCGCTCCTGGCGATGGGCACGATCACCACCTGCACGGGCGCCAGCTTCGGGGGCAGCACCAGGCCGTTGTCGTCGCTGTGGGTCATGATCAACGCGCCCATCAGGCGGGTGCTCACCCCCCAGCTGGTGGCCCACACGTGCTCCAGGCGGTTCTCCTTGTTGGTGAACTGTACGTCGAAGGCCCTGGCGAAGTTCTGCCCCAGGAAGTGCGAGGTGCCGGCCTGCAGGGCCTTGCCGTCCTGCATCATGGCCTCGATGCAGTAGGTCTCCTCGGCGCCGGCGAAGCGCTCGCTGGCCGACTTGATGCCCTTGATCACCGGGATGGCCAGCCACTCCTCGGCGAACCTGCGGTACACCTCCAGCATGCGCTCGGTCTCCGCGATGGCCTCCTGCTTCGTGGCATGGGCCGTATGGCCCTCCTGCCACAGGAACTCGGCCGTGCGCAGGAACAGCCGCGTGCGCATCTCCCAGCGCACCACATTGGCCCACTGGTTGATCAGCAGGGGCAGGTCGCGGTAGCTCTTGATCCAGCCCCGGTAGGTGTTCCAGATGATGGTCTCGCTGGTGGGCCGCACAATGAGCTCCTCCTCCAGCCTGGCCTCGGGGTCCACCACCACCCCGTGCTCCGGGTCGCTCTTCAACCGGTAGTGCGTCACCACGGCGCACTCCTTGGCGAAGCCCTCCACGTGGCTCGCCTCCTTGGCCAGGTAGCTCTTGGGGATGAACAACGGGAAGTAGGCGTTCACGTGGCCGGTGTCCTTGAACATGCCGTCCAGCGCGCGCTGCATCTTCTCCCAGATGGCGTAGCCGTGCGGCTTGATCACCATGCAGCCCCGCACGTCGCTGTGCTCGGCCATGTCGGCCTTCAGCACCAGGTCGTTGTACCATTGCGCGTGGTCGTCCGCACGCTTCGTCAGAATGTCCGCCATGAGAGCCGCCCGGTGGTATTATTTTTGATGTCGGTGAAGCGGCCAAAAGTACAGCAACGAAACCGCCCTTCCGGGCTTCATCCATTCGCCATGGACACCCTCCGACACACCTTGCGCACCGTACTGCCGGCCTCGTTGTTCGCCCTGCTGCTTCCCGCCTGCGGCAGCATGCTGGGGACCACCGCCACGCACGACGGGGTGTACGACCGGCCGTCCACGGAACCGGTGGCCGTGGCCGCCGCACCGGAGAGCGCACCGGACCCGGCACCGGCACCGGAGGCCCCCAAGACGGGCCAGGCGGATTACTACGACACGGCCGAGAGCCAGCGCTACAACGACCCGCGCAACTACTACGACATGACCTACAACGATCCGTACTACTACAACTACGGGCGGTTCGGGTTCGGCATGGGCGTGGGCACCTGGGGCAACGGGTGGGGCATGGGCGGCTCCTGGGGCTCGCCGGGGTGGAACGATCCATACTGGAACAACAGCTGGCAGAGCGGCTACGGCGCCTGGGGATGGAACAGCGGTTGGGGATGGAACAGCGGCTGGGGCTCCTGCTGGAGCTGCCCGTCCTACGGCTGGAACTACGGCTGGAACAGCGGCTGGGGGCCCTACACGGGCTACTACGGGAATTGCTGGAGCTGCTACCAACCCGTGATCATCTGGGACGGCACGGGCAGCCATCGCAGCGTGGTGGCCCACCGCGGCAGCCTGGGCGGTGGTGGTGCGGTCACCGGCGGCAACCGGGCCCCGGCCCGCGATCCGGTGGGGCTGCTGGGGCAGCCCGAACGGTACGCCCGCCAGGAACACCGCACCACGCACACCGCATCCCCGGCACCAACGGCACCCGGCGCACGGCCCCAGGCGCGGCCAAGCGGCATGGACCGCCCCGCACGCTCCGGAACGCACGACCGCCCCGGCAGGCATGAACCGGCCACCCGGCCCGCGCGGCCCGCACCCGACCCGTCCCCCGCGCGCGACAGCTTCGACCGGGGTACGCGGGGCGGCAGCCCCTCCTCACCCGCGCCGTCCCGGTCGGGCGGTGGACGTCGCTGAGCCATGACGCCACGCACCCTCCTGCGCGGCCTCGCGCCGCACGGCCCCTGCCTTGCCCTCCTGGCGCTCGCCACCCCGCCGGCGCTGCATGCCCAGAACGAGGATGACGCGCTGCGCATCGTGTCCGCCCAGCCGGAGGGCACCGCCCGCAGCCTGGGGCTGGGCGGCGCCTTCGGCGCGCTGGGCGCCGATCCCGGCGCGCTGTGGATCAACCCGGCGGGGATGGCCCTGTACGCCACCAGCGAGTTCTCGGCCACCCCGGCGCTGGAGGTGAACGATGCCCGCGCCACCCTGCTGGGCCTGGGCACCTCCAACACCGACCAGCGCGCCCATTTCAGCAACCTGGCCATGGTGCTGCACAGCACCAGCGACAAGAGCCGTTGGAAGAGCCGCAGCTTCGGCGTGGTGTTCGACCGCACGGCGAGCCACCACTGGGAACGGACGGCCCGCGGCGAGCACCTGCCCTCCACCCTGCTCCAGCAGTTCGTCGATGAGGCCAACGGCACCCGCTACGATGCGCTGGCGGGCGCCTACCCCTTCACGGCCGACCTGGCCTGGCAGACCTTCGCCATCGACACGCTGGCGGGCGACCCCATGGCCTACGGCATCTATGGCGGCGGCTCGGGCCTGGGGCCCACCCGGCAGGACCACACCATCAGCACGGCCGGGGCCAACACGAACACCGCGTTCCACTACTCGGCCGGCCTGGACGACCGGCTGTTCATCGGCGGCGCCCTGGGCGTGCTGGGCAGCCGCTACGAACGGTTGACGAAGCACGACGAGACCATGCTCGCGGCCACCGACTCGCTGGACCGGTTCACCTACGAGGAGCGGCTGGTGATGCGCGGCAGCGGGGTGGACCTGAAGTTCGGCGTGCTGGGCCGCGTGAGCGACCACCTGCGCATCGGCGCTGCGGTGCACAGCCCGTCGTATTTCTGGATGACCGACGCGTACAGCACCACCATGACCACCCGGTTCCGCGCGGGCGACAGCTACAGCTACGACAGCCCGGACGGCAGCTTCCAGTACCGTGTGCAGGGCCCCTGGCGGGCGCTGCTGTCGGTGGCCGCCATCGTGGGACGCCGCGGGGCCATCAGCGCGGACTACGAGTACTGCGACCAGCGGTCCACGCGGCTGCGCCGGGCCAACGCCCTGTCGGACAGCTACGACTTCGCCCTGGAGAACCGCACCATCGGCCAGGTGGTGCGCGGGGTGCACGCCGTCCGCGTCGGCACCGAGTGGCGGCTGGGGCCGGCCTTCCTGCGCGGCGGCTTCGCCCACTGGACGGACCCCTTCACCGCGGGCGACCTGCGGCACGGCGAGGGGCGGACACGGTATTCGCTGGGCGGCGGCTTCCGGGGGGCGCGCCTCTCGTTCGACCTGGCCCTGGCCTGCGACCGCAGCACCGGCGGCTACAGCCTGTACGACCCCGCGCTGCTGGAACCGGTGCGCGAGGAACGGATCGCCTACCGCGCCCTGTTCACCGTGGCCTTCCGGCCCTGACCGGGAACACGAAGGGCCGCCCGCGGGCGGCCCTTCCGAATGTGTACCGGCGGGGACCTACTGGCCCTCCTTCACGCGCCCCACCACGTAGTCATCCACCAGGATGCGCCCGCAGTGCTCGCACACGATGAGCTTCTTGTGGCTGCTGATATCCAGCTGGCGCTGGGGCGGGATGCTGTTGAAACAGCCTCCGCAGCTGCCCCGCTCCACGGGCACCACCGCCAGGCCGTTGCGGGCGTTGCCCCGGATGCGGCGGTAGGCGCTCAGCAGGCGCTCCTCCACATGCCCGGCCACCTCGGCGGCCTTCTTCAGCAGCGCCTTCTCGTCCTTCTCGGTCTCGGCGATGATGTCGTCAAGCTCCTTCTTCTTGTGGTCCAGGTCCTTCTGGCGCTCCTTCACCAGGGCCGCGCTGTCGGCCACCACCAGCTTCTTGGCATCGATCTGCGCCTTGGTCTCCTTGATGCGCTTCTCGGCCAGCTGGATCTCCAGGTTCTGGAACTCGATCTCCTTGCTGAGGCTGTCGTACTCGCGGTTGTTGCGCACCTTGCTCTGCTGCGCCTCGTACTTCTTGATCGACGCCTTGGCGTCCTTGATCATGTTCTGCCGGTCGGCCACGTTGCTCTCCAGCTCCTTGAGCTCCTCCTCCAGCTTGCCCAGCCGCGTGTTCAGCCCGGCCACCTCGTCCTCCAGGTCCTGCACTTCCAGGGGCAGCTCACCCCGCTGGGTGCGGATGCGGTCCACCTGGGCGTCGATGACCTGCATGCGGTACAGGTCCACCAGCTTCTCGGCGACGGTGATCTCCGCCTTGCCGGCGGCATGCGTTGCCCGGGCCGCGCCGTTCTTGGCGGCAGCCGTGCCTTCGCTCTTCGCCGTGGTCTTCACGTCGGTCTTGGCCATGTTCAGGAATAGTGAATGGGGTCGGTGACGGTTTCCGTCAAACGGACGGCAAAGGTAGGGAAAACTTCCCCTAACCTGCGCTGGATCAGCCCCATGGTGAACTGCTCGCTGCCGTAGTGCCCCACATCGATGAGCAGCATGCGCCCGTCGGCCTGGAAATAGTCGTGGTACTTGAGGTCGGCGGTGATGTAAGCGTCCGCCCCGGCGGCCAGGGCCCTGCCGATCAGGAAGGCGCCCGCCCCGCCGCAGACCGCCACGCGGCGCACCGGCCGGCCGATGAGCGGCGAATGGCGCAGCACCTGCTGGCCGAACACCGCCTTGGCCCGGGCCAGGACCTCGGCCTCGGCCATGGCCTCGCCCCACTCGCCCACCAGCCCGCTGCCGATGCCGGGATGCGCGTTGGCCAGGGGCACCAGGTCGAAGGCCACCTCCTCGTACGGATGGGCCGCCCGCATGGCCGCCACCGCCGCCGCTTCCCGTGTGCGCGGCACGACCACCTCCACACGCGTCTCCGGCTCCACATGCCGCTCGCCGCGCCGCCCCACGTAGGCGTTGCTCCCCTCCCCCGGCCTGAAGGTGCCCTGCCCCTCCAGGTTGTAGCTGCACTCGTCGTAGGCCCCGATGCGGCCGGCACCCGCGGCGAACAGCGCCCGGCGCACCCCTTCGGCATGGGCCTGCGGCACGAAGACCACCAGCTTGGCCAGCTGCCCCGCCCGGGCCTCCAGCACACGCCGGCCCGCAAGCCCCAGCCGCGCGGCGATCTCGCCGTTCACCCCGTCGATCACGTTGTCCAGGTTGGTGTGGATGGCATACAGCGCTATGCCGTGCCGGATCGCCGCAAGCACCGTGCGCTCCACCGGACCGCCGCCCGCCAGGCTTTTCAGCCCCTTGAAGATGACCGGATGGTGGCTGATGATGAGGCCGCAGCCCTTGGCCGCCGCCTCCTCCACCACCTGCTCGGTGCAGTCCAGACAGACCATCGCGGCCGTCACCTCGGCCTCGGGGTCCCCCGTGTGCAGCCCACTGTTGTCGTAGTCCTCCTGGAGGGCGCGAGGGGCCCAGGACTCCAGGACGGCAAGAAGGTCCTTGATCCTCATGGCGATCGGTTTGGCGAACAACGCCGCACAAAGGAAGTACTGCGCCTCACGGTCCCCATGGCCCGCCCGTCAGGATGTACTGGAACCTCCTATCCAGCATCCGGGCATCCAGTGTGTCCAGCATCGCCTGGTCGATGCGCAGCGGATACAAACTGCGGTTCAGGGGTTGTTCCATCATCCTCAGCCATTCCGCCTCCGTGAAATGCGCCGGTCGGTTGACCAGCAGCACGGCGCGCGTCGTGGCGTTCAGCGTGGGGGTGTTGTCGGGCTCCCTGGCTGTCGGGGATGCGGGCTTCTGTCCCATGGCCATCAGCGGGAACAGGACCAGCGCGAAGAGGAACGAACGTGTGCTCATGTGTTTCATCCCGCCCTAGCGGGGGCCAGCGATCATGATGCGGGTGGATGCCGAATGTATGCCCCAGCCGATCCGGCAATTGTACAACCCGATGGATGCCCCAACGAGTTGCACCCGATGCACCTGGCTCCATGGCGGCAGGCGCTCGTGCAGCACGATCCGCCCCGACAAGTCCCGCACTTCCAGTTCGCCCACCATCGGCTGTGCCGGATAGCTCAGCGTGAAGGCCCCGGTGCTCGGGTTCGGGTGAGCCCGTATTCCCGCCCTCTCCCCGGGTGAGGGGCCGGGGGTGAGGCCCGCATTGATCCCCAAACTGTCGCACACGCTGCCATCCACCGGGCCCAGGTGGTAGTTGGGGTGGTTGGGCAGGGAATTCATGAAGTAGCGCGGCAAGGCGATCCAGTGCTGCACCATGCCGCATGCAAGACCCGTCGAATCAGGGTAATTGATCACGTGTAAGTGGAGTGTGCCGTTACCAGTACCGATATAGATCTTGCCATCAGGCGCCAGTTGTGCGATGTCGAACAAA
>WBZY01000131.1_pt4 | contig 52280 bp, 50 predicted proteins | sample 5204191 | NCBI WGS metagenome assembly WBZY01 (sample SAMN12344363, study PRJNA552823) | activated sludge metagenome | biome: Activated sludge suspended growth; feature: Anammox Sidestream; material: Wastewater; isolation source: activated sludge from anammox sidestream of wastewater treatment...
ATGGCGCAATGCTGGTCGAACCGACCGAATCGGTCGGCCGGCAGGATCTTGATGCATTCGTTGACGCGATGAAAGATATAGACAGCGAGATAGACAGCGATCCGGACCTTGTCCACAACGCACCTCATTCGACACGTATCGGCCGGCTGGATGAGGCAGCCGCGGCACGAAAGCCAGTACTGCGCTGGAAACCGGAAGCCGATTCGCTTAGTCAGGCGGTGGGCTAGGCTCGCTCAACGAACATTAAGTGATCTAAAGTTCAGATCACAGTCACATCTGAAAGCCGCGAAAAGTGTTTGATATTTCGCGGTTTTCGATTATATTTGCCCCATATTACATTCTTGGAGGCTCCGATCATGATAAGGAAGCTGATACTCGCCGTGCTCGCGATCGTCGTGTTGGCCGCCGTGGGGATCCTGGCCGCTACCTTGATCGCCCCGACCGAATTCAGGGTGGAGCGCGAAATGATCATCGCAAAACCGGCTCCTGAGATCTATTCATATGCCCGGATGCTCAAGAATCAGAATGACTGGGGGCCGTGGTATAAAAAAGAGCCTACGATGCGACAGGAATTCCGCGGAACTGACGGAGAGGTCGGGTTTGTGTCGTACTGGAAAGGAACCTCGGAGCAGGTCGGCGAAGGCGAGCAGGAGATCAAGGCTCTCACGCCAAATTCCAGGATCGATACCGAGTTGCGATTCATTCAGCCGTTCGAATCAAAGGCGGATGCATATCTGGTCCTCGAACCCGTAAACGAGGGCCAGACGAATGTAAAATGGGGATTCACCGGTTCGATGCCTCGGCCGATGAACGCAATGCTCCTGTTCATCGATATGGACAAAGAGGTGGGAAAGGATTTTGCGGAAGGCCTCGCCGGCCTTAAGGCAAGAATGGAAGCCCGATAGCGGCTCGCCGGATCCCAATTGCATAGATGAACGGCCGGGTATATAATCCGCGCTCAAGAACTTATTTACGCCGCCGACAGTCCTCGCATATCGACGACGAAACTCTTTCTTTTTTGGAGGTTTTGTATGTCGCAAGCAGCTATTTCCCGTGAGATCAACGAAGACAAAATGCACGCCTTTCTTGGCCAGGTCGTCACCGATTTTGGAGCGACCTTGAGCTCGATGCTCGGTTATATCGGGCTGAAGCTCGGCCTATATGAAGCGTTGGCAGGGGCTGACGGCATGACGCCGGCCCAATTGGCCGAAAAAACCGGCAGCAATGAGCGGTATATCCGCGAATGGCTTATCAATCAGGCAGCGGGCGGATACGTTCACTACGACCCGGCCACGGAAAGGTATTCGATGCTGCCAGAACAGGCTGTTGCGTTGACAGACGAAGCAAGCCCATTCTATGTTGGCGGCGGCTTCTTTGTGATCAAGGCGATGCTTAACGCTCAGCCGCGGATCTCAGAATCGTTCAAAAATGGCGGCGGAATGCTATGGGGCGAGCATGACCCGGATCTCTTTGTCGGCACCGAAAAATTCTTCCGTCCTGGCTATACGGCGCATCTTGTCGGTTCATGGATACCGTCACTCACGGGCGTTGAGGAAAAACTCAAAGCCGGTGCATCGGTCGCAGATGTTGGCTGCGGGCACGGGGCTTCGACCATCATTATGGCGAAATCGTATCCGAACTCGACATTTTACGGGTACGACAATCATGAGGCCTCGATCTCGAACGCTGCATCGAAGTTGGCGGCGGCCGATCTTTCTGACCGCGTGACCTTTGCGGTCGAGAACGCCTCCAACTACCCGAACAAAAATTATGACCTGATCTGCTTCTTTGATTGTCTGCACGACATGGGTGATCCGCATGGGGCGATGAAGCATGCCTTTGAGACGCTGGCCGCGGATGGCAGCGTCCTCATCGTTGAGCCGATGGCAGGCAATTCTGTCGAAGAAAACTTCAATCCGGTCGGCCGCACCTTCTCGGGTGCTTCAACGCTTTGCTGCACGGCAAATTCTATGGCACTTGGCGGCCCGGCGCTAGGCGCTGTCGCGACGGAAGATGCGATTCGCGACGTGGTGACGTCTGCCGGCTTCACGCAGTTTCGGCGTTCTGCCGAAACGCCGTTCAATCGGATCTTCGAAGCAAGAAAATAGGAATTACTCATTATCGAGCTCAGGGCGGGCAATTTCCGGCTTTCTTTTGCCGAACAAATCTTGGAGATGCCTCACTATGCGCGATCACGCATTCGCTTCCCTGTTCTTAGCCATGGCCCTATTCACGTCTGTCTTTGTTCAATGGGATGCGGCTTTGGCTGCCGCCGTGCCAGGGCCTCCGGCCCCGGCTCCCACTCCTGATTCGGCACCGCCGAGTTACGCCTATAAAGGGATAACCCTGGGAATGACGGCCGATGAGATACGAAAAAAGCTGGGTGAACCAAAAGACCGTTCCGACGCGCAAGACCTCTATGTTTTCGGCGATGAAGAGGCGGCACAGTTCCTTTACGGTCCCGAACACAAAGTCACAGCCATCATGATCACGTTTTCCGGCAAAATGACCGGGGCTCCGACGGCGAAAGAGGTTTTCGGCGAAGATGTTCCGGCACGGCCGGATGGGGGCATCTCAAAGATGGTCCGCTATACCAAGGCCGGTTATTGGCTCTCATACAATAAGGTCGTTGGTGAGAGTTCGATAATCAGTATCGCAATGCAAAAGCTCCCGTAACCATACGCGAAAAGGCGATGAACAGGGCGGCTCTCTCGCACCGTGGCCATTGACGAACGACCGGAGTTGTTCCTGGCGCGCTAATCGTTTAGAATTCCCGCATCCGAAGTCCGCACGTTTGCCCACTCGCGGGCCAGAACAACATATGACGCAAATTGGAATCCCAAAAGAAATTCACCCCGGGGAAAAGCGCGTTGCCGCCACGCCGCAGACCATTCTCAAGCTGAAAAAGCTTGGATTTGACGTTGCCGTCCAGGCGGGTGCGGGCCGCGAGATAAACGCACACGACGCGGAGTATAAGGAAGCCGGAGCGACGATAATCGACGACGCTGCCGGCCTCTGGGCCTCGTCCGACGTGGTGATGAAGGTGCGTCCGCCTGAGAACGGCGAGACCGACCTGATGCGCGAAGGCGGTTGGCTTGTGGGTTTTCTCTGGCCCGGCCAGAACCGCGAGATCATCGACCGGATGGCGAAGAAAAAGGCCACCGTTTTTGCGATGGACAGCGTTCCACGCATCACGCGCGCGCAGAAAATGGACACACTTTCGGCGATGGCGAATATTGCGGGCTATCGAGCTGTGATCGAGGCGGCCGCGCATTTTCCACGCTTTTTTACCGGCCAGATCACAGCCGCCGGTCGGATCGACCCGGCCAAAGTGCTGATTATCGGCGCCGGTGTCGCCGGCCTTTCCGCTATCGGCGCGGCAAAGGGTCTAGGTGCGGTCGTGCGGGCTTTCGATCCGCGATCGGCGACAAAAGACCAGGTCGCGTCGATGGGTGCCGAGTTTCTCGAACTCGACGTGAAAGAGGAAGGCGAAGGCAAAGGCGGCTATGCCAAGGAGATGTCAGACGCCTTTTTGAAAGCCGAAATGGCCCTTTTCGCCCAACAGGCAATGCAGGTGGACATCATCATCACGACCGCGTTGATCCCGGGGAAACCTGCTCCAAAACTGATCACAAAAGGCATGGTCGAGTCGATGAAGCCAGGCTCAGTCATCGTCGACCTCGCCGCAGAACAAGGCGGCAATTGCGCCTTGACCGAACCGGGCACGGTCACCCATCACAAGGGCGTCACAATAATCGGCTACACCGATCTCCCGTCGCGCATGGCCTCGATGTCTTCGCAATTGTATGGCGCCTGCGTGACCGCCTTGCTGGAAGAGTTACGGAGCGCGGACACTCCTGTCCGCATGGCCGACGCTTCGGCGGCCACCGATCGTACCGAACGAGATCCCGCCGCAAGCGGCGATGCCGACAATAGTGTCCACGCTCCGCTCCTTCACGTCGATCTCGATGACGAGGTCATTCGTGGGGCAATAGTGCTCCATGAAGGCAAAATGCTCTGGCCCGCACCGGTCAAGGAACAGCCGCCGCCGCCCGAACCGGGCGTCCCGACAAAAAGCACGGCCGCTGTCGCCGCCGCGAAACCTTCATCAGGCCATGGTCACGACGAAGGCACGGGCGTCAGCCCCTGGCTTCTACTCGTCGTCGGCCTGATAATGCTCGGCCTGGCGTTCATCATTCCGCCAAAACCGGCGAGTGCGGGAAGCGATTTCCTCGGCCACCTGACGGTGTTCATCCTCGCGATCTTTATCGGATTTCAGGTTGTCTGGAACGTAAAACCGGCTTTGCATACACCATTGATGTCCGTCACCAACGCCATCAGCGGCATCATCCTCGTAGGCGGAATGCTGCAGCTTACCGGCGATCTATTCACCGGCGGCGCGACAACCTTCGGCTCACTGAACCTGACCGTCATCCTCGGCGCCATCGCCGTACTGATCGCCGCCATCAACATCGCCGGCGGCTTTCTGGTCACGAATCGGATGTTGGGGATGTTTAGGAAATAGAACAAGCAATGAAAATATTCATTTTTAGCTCGTCAAATCTTACAAACATTTGGGCTGGCGTTGGTGCTCGAACATGGGCAGGAGGGTTTGCGACGGAATGCAGAAGCCCGCGCGTGAGCAAGGGCGTAACACTCAACTTAATTGCACCAAATGCTTGACGACGATGGATTTGAAATTCACGAAGAGAACGAGTTTCCATGCGCATATCTTTTGACATTTAGAACCTTTGGCACTTGGCTTCACGGTGACAAGAGATATTCAGTTGGAAGAACAAACAACAGCAAGTATGGTGAGCCAAAAATCCAGCCGAGCGTTCCATTTATTGAAACAATGGCTGAGAAGATCACGCAGCCACCAATGATCCTGGACAAGGCCCAACCAAAACTAGTCGCCGCCGCAATGGAAGAAGTTTGCAAGTATCGCAGCTATGACTTAAAGCCTCTGAATGTTCGAACCAAGCATTCTCACTCGGTTGTTTCTGCATTGATCAATCCGGAAAAGATTGTTAACGATTTTAAGGTCTATTCGACGCGAAAACTTCGGCAAGAATGGAACGTCGCGAAAACCGACAAGATATGGTCTCGCGGGGCGAGCACTCGACATTTGTGGAAGCCGCATCATGTCGCGGCAGCTATAGATTACGTACTCTATTGTCAAGAGGATATTCCTTTTTGAGTTTCGCTCTCAGTAGAATTTGATCTGAGTATTACGCCCTTGCTTACGCGCGGGCTTCTGCAACGCTTGATGACACAATCACTGATCACAATCGCATACATCGCCGCGAGTGCGTTGTTTATTCTGAGCCTTGGCGGGTTGTCTCGACAGGAGACGGCGCGTCGCGGGAATTGGTACGGGATCATCGGAATGGTGATCGCGTTGGTCGCGACCGGTGCGGCGATGAACCTGGGCGGGCTGCCGGTGTTGGCGGCGGCGCTTATTCCCGGCCTGATCGTTGGAGCAATTCTCGCAAGCCGCGTACAGATGACCTCGATGCCGGAGTTAGTGGCGATACTGCACAGCTTTGTCGGCCTCGCCGCCGTGCTGGTCGGTTTTGCGACCTATCTCGGGCCGCACGCAACGATGACGGCAGCGGAAAAGAACCTGCATACGGCCGAGGTCTTCATCGGTGTCTGTATCGGGTCGATCACATTCACAGGCTCGGTCATCGCATTCCTCAAACTTCGCGGATCGATAAGCGGCAAACCGCTCATTCTTCCGGCACGCCACCTGATCAACATCATCATGCTGATGGTCACGGTCGGCCTTGGCGTAGCGTTCTTTATGTCGCCGGACGAACACGCCGGCCAATGGCCGCTGCTGATCGCGACGGTGTTGACCGGCATTCTCGGCATCCATTTCATAATGGCGATCGGCGGTGCTGATATGCCGGTCGTCGTCTCGATGCTTAACAGCTACTCCGGCTGGGCCGCATCGGCCGCGGGCTTTATGCTGTCAAACGACCTGCTCATCATCACCGGCGCGCTTGTCGGCTCAAGCGGTGCGATCCTCAGCTATATTATGTGCAAGGGGATGAACCGCTCGTTTGTCAGCGTGATGCTTGGCGGCTTCGGCACCGAAGGCGGCGGGCCTGCGGCCACGGGCTCGGCTCCGGCGGGCGAAGTGAGGTCCATTGATGCCGAAAGCACTGCATCGATGCTGCAGGCGGCGAAGAAGATCATCATCGTTCCGGGCTACGGCCTCGCGGTGGCACAGGCCCAGCATTCGCTCGCCGAAGTGGTGAAACTGCTGAAAGAGGGCGGCACCGAAGTGAAATTCGCAATCCATCCAGTTGCCGGCCGCCTGCCGGGCCATATGAATGTCCTCCTCGCCGAAGCCAACATTCCGTACGACATAGTCTTCGAAATGGACGAGATCAACGATGAATTCGCATCAACCGACGTATCGTGGGTGATCGGTGCGAACGACATCGTCAACCCTTCCGCAATGGACGATCCGGCCTCGCCGATCGCCGGTATGCCCGTTCTCCACGTCTGGGAAGCCCGCGACACCATCGTCATGAAACGGTCGATGGCGTCTGGTTATGCGGGTGTCGATAATCCGCTGTTTTACAAAGACAACACGCTCATGCTCTTCGGCGACGCGAAGAAGGTGGTGGATGAGATCTTGACCGCGATGAGAGGCTAATGCCGAAGCCCGCGCGTGAGCAAGGGCTTAATGCTCAACGTACCGATCAAACCCTTTCTAACGCGCCGGCCTCCGCAATGAACATACTAATGCTGCTCGACGATTACGGATTCGAAACGTACGAAGAAAACCGTTTCCCGATCGCCTACTTACTGACATTCCGAACCTACGGAACCTGGCATCACGGCGACGACCGCACTTCAGTAAGACGAAACGGAAACAACATCTTCGGTGGCCCAAGAATAACGCCCAGTATTCCGCTCAAGGAACAGATGGAAGAACTTCAAAAAGAACCCTCTTTCCTGCTTGATGCTTCCCAGAGAAAGTGTGCTGAAGCGGCCATCATCGAAGTTTGCGAATTTAGGAAATATCTTTCGCGCGCTGCGTTCTCGCCACGCTCGACGAAAACATCCGCGGTGCGTTTGTGATTCCGAAGTAATCCTTCGGCGACGCGAAGAAGGTTGTAGATGAGATGCTAACGGTGATGCGAGGGGGACCAAAATGAGTTCGAGGAAATCAACTGTTTTAGTTTCTTGTCTGTTTGCGACGATCGGGTTTGTCATTCAGTTGGTGATTGTTCTTGCGACGGGATTCGCGGCACGGCTCGATTTTGTTGAGCATGTTGCTACCTCCGTAGTTGGTTTGCTTCTTTCGGCAGCAATCCTTGGATACCTTTCGCATGGTTACTTCTCAAGAAAATCGAACCGAACAAGAGCGATAATTCTAGGCGCTTCAATAGGATGGGTAGCTCTTTGGGCTCAGGTTCTCTTTGGTTCCTCGGTTGAGTATTTCCGACATCTTCACGAGAACTTCGCCTTTGGTAACTACGTGGTCAAACCTACTTTTTGGGTGATTTTTATCGGCACAATCCCGAGTCTCGTGATTGGTGGTATCTTCGGCAACACCGCATGGCGCAAACTCCACAAAGAACTGCCTTAGCTTGAGGGCAATCTCATCAACGCCAATCGCCCAACCACATTTCCCTCTCAAGACGCTCCTCAACGATCTCGGCCACAACTTCAGGCTGCACCTGGTCGTAGATGGTGCCGTCAGGCGAACCATGACAACGATGTTGCCGTTGGCAGGGTTTGGTATAATCTCAGCGAGGTGAAGATATGGACTGGCGAGAGCGAATTACGACAAATCCTTCCATTTGCCACGGGAAAGCTTGTATCAATGGGACGCGTATTATGGTCTCGGTAATACTTGATAATTTAGCTGCCGGTATGTCGGCAGATGAAATGTTAAGCGACTACCCTTCGCTTACCCACGAAGACATTCAAGCTGCCATCTCTTACGCCGCCGAGCTGGCAAACGAGCGAATCTTCCCTATGCCGGAAAAGGTTGCCGCGTGAAATTTAAGATCGACGAAAATCTGCCGTCGGAAGTTGCCAATCTCCTCATTTCAGCCGGGCATGATGCAGCGACGGTTTTCGGTCAAGGCCTTGGGGGCGTCGCCGATCAAGATATTATTGCGGTCTGCACAAGCGAAGAAAGAGCGCTCATAACGCTTGATATGGATTTCAGTAACGTTCAGGCATATCCGCCGAAAGATTATTGCGGCCTGATCGTGTTGCGTTTACGGCGACAAGATAAACCTTACGTCCTGGATGTGTTTAGCCAAGCAATTGCGATATTCGAACGCGAACAGATAGTCGGACGATTGTGGATCGTCGAGGAAGATCGGATTCGGATTAGGAAATAGTATCCCCTATCAACCATTGTTTAATCGCATCAACGCCAACCTTTCAACGACCTCACCCTTCTCAAGATGTTCTTCAACGATCTCCGTGACGTCTTCCGGTTGGACCTGGCCGTAGAGGATGCCGTCCGGGTGGACCATCACGGCGACGCCGATCGAGCAGAAGCCGATCGAGCCGCATTGGGTGAGCAGCACTTCGCCCATTGGGTTGCGGCCTTTTGATTCCTTGCCCTGGCGGAGATCCTTGTCGCGCAGGATGCGGTCGAATTCGGCAAGGACTTCCTCGCCTCCAACCTTAGAGCATGATTTTCCGGTGCAGACAAAAACCTGCCGTTTTATCGGGGCCTTAAGCATTGGGGCAAGTTTCTCAAGCTCGTTCCGGTCGGTAATGAACTTCTTTTCAGCCGTCTCCTTTATTTTGCCACGAATGGCCGGCGTTTGGCATCGAACCATACTGCGATTATGGTAGAATCTGACTTCGGTTAAGGTGGCCGAAATAGCCTCTCCTCACTGTCGGGGCTGCTGATAAATGGCAGTAGGTATTATCATTCACGTCTCGGTCGGGTCTGAGAAACGCACCGAATTCTTTGCGGAACCTCGCCTTAGCATCGGGGCTGACGAGACGTGTGATCTTCAGATCCATACCAAACAGATCGATGCCGCCCGAAAATGGATCGAGCTTGAAAATGCTGACGGTGTTTTCCGCGTGATCGATTTTGACCAGTCGCTCGTTTTTACGATCAACGAAAAACCGATCCGCCGTTTTATCGCGATATCCGACGGTGATGTGCTCGAGATCAAGAAGACTGACATTTCATTCGCCTTCTTCTCACTTTCCGAAAAACCAACGCTGATCACGACAAACCGCGATCAGCCGGTCATTGCCCAATTCATTGAGGAGGCGGCCCTGGAATCGGCCGTCTCGCCCAAACGCGATGACGCAAAGGCGTTCCTTCGCGAATTCACGCGCGAGCTGTCGCGCGAGATATCGGTAACCACAAAGCTGATCGTTCTCGTCCTCGCCCTCGGTTTTATCACGGGTGTGCTCTATTTGGGTTTTGCGGTAAACAGCGAGTTGAAACAGAGCACGGCCGTCGCCAAGCAGCAGGCAAATGTGATCGCTCGGCTTGAAGACGAGCTTTCAAAGGCACGCGACCAGATAGGCAAGATCGACGAATCGAACGAAGAATTCAAAAAGATGGTCTCGCTGGCGCCAAACCTCCGCATCCAATACGGAACCGGCGTTTGCCTGATCGTCGGAGTTTATGACCTGGTTGACAGGAGCAGCGGCCGCCAGCTCCGTTATCCGGACCCAGCCCGAGCTTATAACATTGAACCATTCGATTCGGGCCAATCCGAAGATCCGACTCGACAATCTGGGCCCGTTGTCGGCCTGACGACGGAGGGGAGCGGCAGCCCGGTGGAGTATGACTTTATTGGTACGGGCTTTCACGTTGGTGGCGGATATATCGTTACGAACCGGCATGTGCTGCAACCCTGGTCCGAAGATGATGCCGTCAAGGCTATGATGGCTTCGTCCAATGGCCGTGCCCGCGTCAAGCGGCTGGTCATCTATTTCCCGAATTACCCTCAACCTTTTCCGCTCAAGGTACGAGAATTCGGCCAACGCGAGGATATAGCGGTGGCGACGATCGATCCCGCCAGCCTTCCGACGGACGTGCCGGTATTGCCGCTCGAAACTGATTCAGACGCCGCAACGATCGGCAAAACGGTTGTCACGATCGGCTATCCGAGCGGCCCGGACCGGCTGCTCGCAATGGTTGACGAGAATGAGGCCAAGTCGATCAACGAACGGTTTGGAAATTCGCGTCAGAACCTGATCAATTTTCTTGCCCAGTCCAGGAAGATCACACCGCTGACAACACAAGGCTCGATAACCGACCTTGATACGCGGCGCATCGTCCACGATGCCAAAACGGCCGAGGGTGGTTCGGGTGCCCCGCTATTCGGCCAGACGGGTAAGGTTATCGGTGTCAATTTTGGCGTTTTTACTGAGAATACCGCGTCGAATATGGCGGTTCCCATCCGGTTCGCGATCGACCTGTTGAGAAAGGCCGGCTGGAGGCCCGCGGACGAGATACTTCAGGAAAAGGATCGGATGAACGCAGAATCCAATTCGAATACGAATACGGCCGCCGCGAAATAAGCCGCCGTGCCTGCCGCGTCATTACCAAATGGATAGCCTTGTTTTTTCAAATATGCTTCACCGCCCGGCGCGAACGCTGGTCAGCGTCGTCGGTATTTCAGTGGGCGTGCTCTTGATCGTATTTACGGTCGGGTTGGCAAACGGTTCTATCCGCGAACAGGCCTCACGCGAAGCAAATGTCGGCGCCGAAATATTCTTTCGGGCCTCCGGGGCGCTCGGGCCGGGCGGCTCTGAGGCCTTTCGGATACCCGAAACACTAGTTAGTGATGTACTGAGCGTTGAGGGCGTCCGCTCAGCCGTGCCGATCGGGCAGAATTCTGTTGATGCGAAAGACAACAACACCGGCAAACGGCTTTTGGACGGCGTCCATTTTGATGAATATGCCGCGATCTCGGGCCTCCGCATGATCGAAGGCCGTCCCTTTGCCGAAGGCCGGGACGAAGCGGTGATCGATACGGCGTGGCAGCGGCAAAAGAAATTGAAGTTGGGCGATACGATCCCGCTTTACGAGCGGCCGTTCACGATCGTCGGAACATATGAGCCTGCAGGAGGAGCACGGATAAAGATCCCGCTTTCAACGATGCAGGAGCAGCTCGGCAGCGAAGGCAAGGCATCTTCCATTCTCGTGTCGGTCAAGCCGGGTTATACGGCGGATCAGGTCGGACAATTGCTTCAGGACCGCTTCCCTGACAACCAGATCCTGCTTACGCGGGACCTGGAAGAGCTTTACATGTCAAGCATACCTGCTCTCAATGTGTTTCTGAATGTGTTTATCGGGGTTGCCGCTGTCATCAGCGCACTTGTGATCCTGCTGACGATGTACACGACCGTCACCGAACGCACACGGCAGATCGGCGTGATGAAATCGCTTGGGATGAGCAACGGCGATATCGGATGGACGATAACTAAGGAGGCATTGCTGATCAGCCTCTGCGGGATCGTGCTTGGCATCATCCTCACCTTTGTTCTCCGTCTTGTACTAACCCAATTCGTAACTCTTGAGGTCGAGATCAGTCCCGTTGTGATCGCCATCACGTTTATCGTCGGGTTGATCGGCGGTGCCATTGGCGGCCTCTATCCTGCCCTTAGGGCAGCCCGGCTCGACCCGGTAGAGGCTCTGAGCTACGAGTAAATAGCCTGAGATTATCATGACCAAAGAACTTTCAAAAGATGTCGGCCTCTCATTCATCGGCTGCGGAGTTATGGCCGAATCGATGATCGCCGGGCTCCTTCGCGAGAAGATCGTCAGGCCGCACCAGATCGTTGCCAGCCACCCACGCAAGGAGCGGCGCGATGAACTAAAAAAGAATTACGGAATAAGGGTATTTGCTCAGAACGGGGCGGCCGCCAAAGCCTTCACGGGCCCGAATTCGGTCGTCTTGATTTGCGTAAAGCCGCAAAGAATGAATTCGGTCTTACGCGATCTTGCCGGATCGATCAGGCGGGAGCAACTTGTCATTTCGATCGTTGCCGGCGCCACGATCGATACGATCTCGCACACCCTAGACAATCACTTGGCCGTCCGTGCCATGCCCAACACGCCTTCACAGATCGGTAAAGGCATGACGGTCTGGACGTGCTCGGCCGATGTTGATTCGGGCCACAAACAGATGGTCAAGATACTTCTCTCGGCCCTGGGGAAGGAATTGTTCGTAGAGACCGAGAACATGATCGACATGGCCACGTCGCTGAGCGCAACCGGGCCGACGTACACTTTCCTCGTAATGGAAGCGATGACCGACGCCGGCGTTCACCTTGGTTTCTCGCGCGAGGTTTCAAAAGAACTGGTGCTGGAAACGATGCTTGGATCGATCCTCTTTGCGATGGAATCGCACAAGCATCCCGCTGAACTCCGAAATATGGTCACGTCGCCCGGTGGAACGTCGGCCGAGGCGATCTATCAGATGGAAAAAGGCGCACTCCGAACCGTGCTTTCCAAGGCTATCTACGGAGCATATCGGCGGGCGGTCGAACTGGGAAAACGTAACTAGCCTGGTCAACATTTCCTCTTTGGGCAAAATAAGAATTCGACCAAAGCTAAGGCTGCTCCGTTACATGCGGCTGGTTGCGAGCATTAATGTTCGTCTGCTCGGCCATAACCAGCCGTTCGCCTTCGACCTCACTCGGTTCGATGCTCGGGCGCGGCAGGAACAGCGAGGTAAAGAACGCAAGCAGCGAAACGATCGCACCGACCCAAAAAACTGGATGGATCGCCCTTGCCATTGCTCGCTGCAATATCGCGAGTGTGTCCGGCGGCAGCGCCGCCCTCGCCGACGGCTCGATGATCGCATTCGGGTTTGAGGCAAAATCTGAGGCCTGCTCGTGGGTAAAGATACTGCCCGAACCTTCCGCCACCGAATGAAGCTGCGACGCAAGCCCGGCCGTTAGTACAGCACCCATGATAGCAACGCCAAGAGCCCCGCCGATCGACCGCGAGAATTGATTCAGCGACGTAGCAATGCCCAGTTTACCCCGCTCGACAGCCTGCTGTACCGCGATCAGAAGGGTCAGCATCGTTAGGCCCAGACCGGCCCCGATACACATCAGGTTGGGATAGAGCAGCCACCGTGGTGTATCACGCTGAAACATCGACAGCAGCACAAACCCGCCCGTCAGCACGAGAAAACCGAGGTTTGTTATTATCCGGTAGCCGTGCCGGAGCATCAATCTCCCACCAAGGACCGACATCGTCACCCAACTAAGCATCAACGGTGTGAGCAGCGAACCTGCTTCGGTTGCTGAGAATCCAAGCGCGCCTTGGGCAAAAAGCGGGATGTATGAGATCGCGCCGAACATTGCGACGCCCCCAAGGAATCCCGCGATCACTGCGATGAGAACGGTTCTATTGCGGAACAGATCGAACGGAATGATCGGGTCCGAAGCCCGACGCTCAACGCGCACGAAAAGCAACAGAAGTATCGACGAGGCAAGCAAGAGGCCTAGATTTCGTCCGGAGAACAAAGTGGAGCCTGGCCCAGCCTCGACCATCGCCAGCATCAGCAGGCTTATCGCTACCATCAGCAATGCGGCACCGGCGTAGTCTATTGATGGTTTCCTCGTGATCGTCGGCTCCTTCAGGGCAAAGCCGATTATCAGGGCCGCCAAAATACCCACGGGCAAATTTACCCAAAAAACCCAGCGCCACGAGATCTGATCGGTTATGAAACCACCGACAATCGGCCCAACCACACTCGACAGGCCCCAAACGCCGCTGAACAACGCCTGCATTTTCGTCCGTTCTTCGACCGTAAATGTATCGCCAATTATGGTCATGCCGAGCGGCACAAGCGCGCCGGCCCCAAGTCCCTGGATCGCGCGAAAGACGATCAATTGCGTCATCGAACCGGAAAAGCCGGAAAGGAGTGTTCCCACGAGGAAGATCCCGATCCCGAGCTGATACATCAGGCGCCGGCCATAAAGATCGGACAGCTTGCCCCATACCGGAACTGTCACCGTGGACGTGACCAAGTAGGCCGAAAAGACCCAGCTATAGTGGCTAAGGCCGCCAAGTGTTGCGATCACCGTCGGCATGGCCGTTCCGACGACGGTCGCCTCAAGTGCCGCTATGAACATGCCGGTCAGGACACCGGCCGTAACTGCCCATCGCCGTCTTTTCGACATCTCCAGCAGGGGCTTATCGGGCCAGGTCGGTGCGGACCTCATCTGCTCATCGTTCTCAGCCATTGCCATCGGTCTTACCAAACTCTTCGCGGTCGCGTTCACCCAGTTCCGCGATCCGGGCCATCAGCAGGTCCCCGATCTCCTTGTGCGTGCGGATCGAGTCGCGCATAAGGTAGAACTCGGAAAACTCTACAGGTTCTCCAAACCATATCCTCACCTTTTCGCCGCCAGTCCAATTTCCTAAGATCTGTCGTGGAAGATCATTGCCAAGGCCCGCGATGAATACAGGAATTACCTGCGGACGGGCCTCAAATATCACCTTACCGATACCCGGCTGGGCCGGTAGGAACGAGTAAGGGTCTTCGCCAAGATTCCGTTTCCCTTCAGGGTGGAAGCCGATGACGTGGCCGCGGCCGGTCGAGCTCAGTCGGACAAGTTCGCGAAGCGAAAATTTATCGAAACTTCGCTTGGCCGCCTCGTTCTGTTCGCGAAAGAACGGCGGATACATCGCCCACCAGCCCATCACAAGGTTCACGAACCAGCCAGCGGGGTTATCATAGAAAAACTTCGCACGCACGGGAAAATACAAAACGATCGGCCGGTTCGTCCGTCTGAAAAGCACGCTCGAAACAGTGTACATATCAAAGAACGAGCGGTGGTTTGCTGCCAGAAGAACAGGCCGTTCCGGGTTCGTGCGTTCAAAATTCTCGATCCCTCGCACGTTCATCAGCCGGTTCGTGGCGAGATAGATCCAGAGCGAACCCACATGGCGCTGGCAAAAGGTCCAGAAGCGTTTTGCGGGACCACGGTTCATTGCGCGAACCAGCCGGAATCCAGCCCGCTCGGTCGCGTTGAGTACCGACAGCTCATCGCTGGTCGGCGCGGCCCCGCGAAGAGAAACGGGCGCCGCGACGTCAGAAACCTCGGATAGCTTTGTTTCGTCCATTCCCAAACGTCAGATTCTACCATCCGCACCGCCGGCGACGAACCGCCGAGACCTGAAGCGGGTTTGCGTCCAAACGGCCGTCCGCCCCTCTGCTAAACAGGAATTCTATGGACATTGCACGTTTTTTCCGCTAGTATGGGATATCGACGACTGGTCAGATCCCTTATTATTTCGTTCTCATTAAGGCTCAGTTCCGCGGCGTACGCGCGGTTTCGCATCGATTTCGCCGATCAACCAATATTGCGGTCATTCTACTAAATCTGTAAGGAGTATTTCCCCAATGTCAATGAGGCATATTCGCCCGATCTTTCTTTTCGTTATTGTCGCTCTCCTCGCCGTCGGCCACGTTCTGGCAAAAGGGTCGGGAGACGGTGTATGGAAGGAGGTCAGCGATACATCGGCATCGTTTCGTTCGGCAGAACGCTTGAATGTTCCGAGCCAATACCGCACATTCCAGCTCAACAAAACGATGCTCAGAACCATCCTGGCGTCTGCTCCGGAAGAGATGCGAGGCTTCGGGATCTCAAGCACGGTCCTGACGGTTCCAATGCCCGACGGCACATTCCAGCGGTTCAGGATCGAACATTCCCCGGTCGTCGAGGCGGGCCTTATCGAGAAATACCCGGAACTTGGGAAGACATTTCTCGGGCAGGGTATCGACGATCCCACCGCGACGATCAGGTTCGATCTTATGCCGAGCGGATTTCATTCAATGATCCTGTCAGAGCGCGGAACCGTTCTTGTCGATCCTTATTCAAAGAACGACACGGATCATTACATCAGCTATCTCAAGGAAGACGGGCAGGCGGTAGAGAGTTTTGCCTGCGACTTCGATGCGCAGAATGCGGTGGACCAGATATCAAAGGCGAAGAAAAAAGGCTTCCTTGATTTTGTCCCGGAGGCCGCAGTCGCGTCGCCGTCGGTAAGTTCCGGCACGCAGCTTCGTACGTATCGCTTAGCGCTTGCGGCGACAAATGAGTATGCGGGAGTGGTCGGCAGCAACACCATCGCCGGGACGCTTGCGGCCCAGGTGACGATCATGAATCGGGTCAACGGAATCTACGAACGTGATCTTGCTATCCGAATGGTCATCATTGCCAATAACAACCTGATCGTTTATGCGGGCGACCAACTCTGTGGTGGAGTTGCATGCACCGGTTCCAACGACCCATACTCGAACACTGACGGCTCGGCCATGCTGACGCAGAATGTCAACAACCTCAACTCGGTGATCGGCGCGGCAAATTTCGATATTGGCCACGTTTTTAGCACGGGCGGTGGCGGTATTGCAGGGCTTGGAGTAGCGTGCGGAGCCTCGAAAGGACGCGGGGTGACCGGCCTCTCCAATCCAATCGGGGATGCGTTTGCGGTTGACTATGTTGCGCATGAATTGGGACACCAGTGGGGCGCAAACCATACGTTCAACGGCGGGATCGGCAACTGTTCGGGTAACAATCGGAATGGGTCTTCTGCCTATGAACCTGGCGGCGGCGTAACGATCATGGGGTATGCTGGTATCTGCGGAAATCAGGATCTTGCGGACCACAGTATTGATACTTTCCACGTTAAGAGCCTTGAAGAGATCATTGCTTACAGCCAAACCGGTACCGGCAGTACCTGTGCCGTTGCGACCCCGACGGGCAACACGCCGCCGTCGGTTACCATTCCTTCGGGGACTACGTACAATATTCCGAAGCAGACCCCGTTCACGCTCGCTGCGAATGCAAGCGACGTAAACGGCGACACGATAAGTTATGACTGGCAGGAATACGATCTTGGCGCGGTCGCAACCGGAGTTCCGAACGATGATACCGACGGCTCTCCTCGGCCGATCTTCCGAGCATTTTCGCCGACGGCAAGTCCATCGCGGACATTCCCACAACCGATACACATCCTGAACACCGCAAACATTCCACCGAATACCACGGGCGGACTCCTGACCGGCGAGATTTTACCGTCGATCGCGAGAACAATGAATTTTCAGGTGATCGCGCGCGACAATCGGGCCAACGGCGGAGGTATCAATACGGCCGCTGCTACGGTGAATGTCGCGGCGACCGGCCCTTTCCAGGTAACCTCACCCAATACCAACGTGACATGGTTCCTAGGGTCGAACCCGACCGTGACCTGGGATACCGGCGGATCGGAGAGTGCACCGATCAATGCGGCGAACGTCCGCATTCTGTTATCAACCGACGGCGGAGCGACCTTCCCAACGGTGCTTGTCGCCAGCACCGCGAATGATGGCTCGGAAACGGTCACTTCGCCTGCGATCAATACTACGACCGCGAGGATCCGCGTAGAACCGATCGGTAATATCTTCTTTGACGTAAGTGACGCCAACTTCACTATCTCCGATCAAGCGGCAACGAATGGCCCGATAGCGGGCCGCATTACGACGCCGGGCGGTCGCGGTGTCGGCAGAGTATATGTGGTTTTGACGGGCGGCGGTTTGTCGTCGCCAAGGATCGCGTTGACCAACGTATTCGGTTATTACCGTTTTGATGCGGTGCCGTTCGGGCAGTCATACACGATCACTCCGCGTCCGAGGAAGGGTACTACTTTCAATCCAGCGAACATCGTCCGAAATCACTCGGCCGATGCGTTCGACCAGAACTTTACGACCAATTAGCGATCGGCTCATGCGTAATGCAAAGAGGAGGGATACGCGTTCCTCCTCTTTTTCTATATATCGAGAACGATCGGCGCATTCGTTGGCGAATACTCCTCGTCACAGATCGATGCGTTAACGAACCGGATATCCTGTTCTTCGTGCCCGCCGTATCCGCAATGAATATGGCCGAAGACGTGCAGTTTCAGCCGGGAAAGTTCGGCGATCTGTTCGATCCGTTTCCGAAGCTCTTCGCATCCCGTATTCTCATCCCAGCCACGACGCGGCACGAGGTCGAGGATCCCGTATGGCGGGCCGTGCGTGATAAGAATGTCAGTGTCCTCCGGGATCAATGCCCACTTCTCGGCCAGCTCGTATCCGCGGTTCAGATTGAATGCCCAATCAAAGAATCTCGGCTGCCACGGTGAACCGTATATCTTTAGGCCCTCGATCTCGATCGACGCATCCTGCAGATAGATGGTGCCGAGGTCAAGCAGCGAGACCGCCGCCTCACGGTCATGTTCAAACAGCCAATCATGATTTCCCGCAACAAAGATCTTGTATTGATGCGGCAATCCGCCAAACCATTCATTGAAAAGGGTTATTTCATGCAGCGTTCCGGTGATCGTGGCATCGCCCGAATGGATAAGAATATCGCCGTCCGGGACGTCGATCTGAGAATTGCAATTGTGCGTGTCAGAGAGGCAAACGATGCGTGGCATTATTCGATGTTGAAATACTTAGCTTCGGGATGATGGACGATGATCGCCGAAGTTGACTGCTCGGGGTTGAGCATGAACTCGTCCGTCAGTTCTACATCGATCCGAGCGGGATCAAGGAGCTCAAAGAGCTTTGCCTGATCGGCGATGTTCGGGCAAGCCGGATAGCCAAAGCTGTAACGGGAGCCTTGGTAGCCCTGATGGAAGAGCTTTGCAAGTTCGGGAGCATCATTGCCGGCGATGCCTAGCTCTTCCCTCACCCGCTTGTGCCACAACTCGGCGAGCGCCTCGGCCGATTCGACCGAAAGGCCGTGGAACAGCAGATAATCCTGATAGTTGTCCGATCTGAAGAGCTTTGCGGAGTGCTCACTCGCCTTTCGCCCCATCGTGACAAGCTGGAACGCGACAACGTCCGTCTTGTCGGAACCGGAAGCATCAGCGACCGGGTTCCTCGACGCAAAATAATCTGCCAAACATAAATTCTTGCCGCCACGCTGTTCCTGCGGCTGGCGCGGAAATGTAAATCGAAGCCGTTCGGTCCTCTCATCGTCCTGATAAATGATCAGATCGTTCCCTTCGGACCGACACGGAAAATAACCATAAACCACCTTTGCTTCGAGCAGCTTATCGCGGATCGCCGATGCCTTCAGTTCGGCGAATTTCGGATATACGATCTCGTCCAGTATTTGCTGATACTCTTCCTTCAACCGCTTGCCTTGCTTGAACTGCCACTGGCCTTTGAACAGCGCCGTTTCGTTGACGAATTCAAACACCTTTGTCAGGTCTTTTATCTCAACAACCGTCGAGCCATAGAACGGCGCAGTTGGGATCGGGACATTCTGCGAAACATCCGAACGAACAGTATGCGAAGTGTCGCCAGCGGAACGCGACGAGACCCGGGCTGCCTCGACACCGAGTTTTGCGTCTTCGCCGACAAGATCTTCCGCATCCGAAACGATCTGAGGCCCGTCGGGCACACTCCCTACCGGTCGTGTTACGGCCTGTGCCGCCGCGGCCGTCCTCACCTTTTCTGTGCTCTCTGTGTTCTCGGTGGCGGAGCCCTCTTTTCGCGTCAGTTCGTCCATTGCGTGCAGGCCGTCAAACGCATCGCGGGCATAGAACAATTTGCCCTTGTACAAAGGGATCAGATCCTGATCGACATAACGCTTGTTCAAAGCTGCTCCGCCGAGAATGACCGGTACATCTATCGATCGTTCGTTCATCAGCTCCAGGTTGTCACGCATAACGAGCGTCGATTTTACAAGAAGCCCGCTCATGCCGACGGCGTCAGCTTTCGTCTCGGCGGCGGCACGCAGGATTTCGTCGATCGGCTGCTTGATGCCAAGATTTACGACCTTATATCCGTTGTTCGTCAAAATAATATCTACGAGATTCTTGCCGATATCGTGAACGTCGCCCTTTACCGTCGCGATCACCATAGTGCCTTTTTCGACACCTTCAACGCGGTCCATGAACGGTTCGAGAAACTTGACCGCCGACTTCATCGCCTCCGCCGACTGCAGCACGAACGGAAGCTGCATCTGTCCGCTCCCGAACAGATCGCCGACCACCTTCATTCCGTCGAGAAGAATGTTATTGATGATATCGAGCGGCGGGTATTTTTCGAGCGCTTCTTTAAGCGAATCTTCAAGCCCGATCTTTTCGCCTTCAATGATATGTTCCTTTAGCCGTTCTTCGACAGGCAAGTTGGAAATGTCCGGCTTGATAGACTGTGCCGTTTTGCCTTCAAAGAGTTTTGTAAATTCGACGAGCGGATCGTACGTGCATATCGGAGCGGCGACACTCTTGTCGGCAATGCCGCGATCGTCAGCGGGTTCTACGCCATCGGCACTCGACAGGCTGGTGGACGACGAAGCGTCGTCCATGCGGACAAGAGTGTCCGCGCTCCATTTGCGCCGGTCGTAAATGAGATCGCGGGCAGTATCGATCTCGTGTTCGTTAAAGCGAATCAGCGGCAATATCTTCGACGCATTGACGATAGCAGAATTCATCCCTGCTTCAACGCAATCGTGAAGAAAAACGGAGTTCAGAACCACACGCGCCGCCGGACTCAATCCAAACGAAATGTTCGAAACGCCGAGGATAATATTCGCCTCGGGCAACTCGGCCCTGATCTGACGGATAGCTTTTATCGTTTCATCGGCGTTCTTCCGGTCTTCCTCTATACCGGTCGAAATGGGAAGCGCAAGCGGATCAAAGAAAATATCGTGGCCGGGGATGCCGTGCTCCGTTGCCTGTTTGTAGGCTCGCCTTGCGATCTCAAGCTTATTCTCTGATGTCCTGGCCATGCCTTGCTCATCGATCAGGCCAATGACGACGGCCGCACCATATTCCTTGGCAAGGTCGAGCACCTTCAGGAATCTCGGCTCGCCGTCCTCGTAATTTGTCGAATTCAAGATCGACTTTCCGCCGGCGTGTTCGAGGCCTGCTTCCATCTTTTCCCATTCGGTCGAGTCGAACATAAGCGGGATCTTGACGTTCGTGACAAGCCGCGAGGCAAGTTCGTGCATATCCGCTACGCCATCTCGCCCGACAAAATCGACGTTCACGTCCAGGATATGAGCGCCTTCCTTCTCCTGAGATTTGGCGAGATTGACGAGCCCGTCCCAATCTTCCGCATCGAGCAGATCGCGCATCTTCTTGGACCCCGATGCGTTTACGCGCTCGCCGACTATCAGGAACGATGCGTCCTGCGTGTAAGGCTGCTGAAAATAGATCGACGACGCCGAAGGGGCAAGCTTTGCATCGCGCGGTTTGGGCGAGATACCGCTGACGCGATCGATCACGCGTTTCAGATATTCCGGCGTCGTCCCGCAGCATCCTCCGACGATGTTCGCTCCGAGGTCTTTTGCAAAATGCTCTACCTGTGATGCGAATGTTTCCGGCGTTTCGTCATAGTGCTGCTTGCCGTCCTTCACCTCGGGCAAGCCGGCGTTCGGCAGCACCGAGACCGGTATCGGCGAATTTTCGCACAGATATTTCAAGCTCTCCGCCATCTGCTTCGGCCCGGTGCCGCAGTTCATCCCGATAACGTCGATCGGGAACGGCTCGAGCGCCGTCAACGCCGCACCGATCTCGGTCCCGTTCAGCATTGTGCCAAAAGTTTCAATGGTGACCTGGGCGATAACCGGAATGCGCGATTTTGTCATTTCAAAATGCTCAAATATCGCGGCAAGCGCAGCTTTTGTCTGAAGCAAATCCTGACAAGTTTCAACGATCAAAACATCGCTGCCGCCGTCGATCAACCCGCGAACCTGTTCGCGATACGCATTTTTCAGATCGCGATATTTGATATGCCCAAGCGTCGGCAACTTCGTGCCGGGCCCGATCGAACCGGCGACAAATCGCGGCTGAGACGCGGTCGAGAAATCACCCGCAACCCGCTTTGCCAACTCTGCGGCACGCCTGTTCACGTCATAGGTCTTCTCGGCGATGCCAAATTCCTTCAGCACCACTTCGCTTCCGCCAAAGCTGTTCGTCTCGATCACATCACAGCCGACCTCTAGAAATGCATTGTGCACCGCCTCGATCGCGTCCGGCCGCGTGTAGAGCAGATTCTCCGAACAATTCTCAAAATTCGGCCCGCCCCATTCCTCGATCGGCAGATCGAGCGATTGAAGATACGTGCCCATCGCACCGTCGAAGACGATGACCTTATCGCGTAAAAGTGTTAAAAAATCCGTTGCCATTCTCAAATTCTGATTTTTATCTGGTGTCTATAAATTCCAACCGATCAGCCCCTTGAGGTGGATTCCGTCAGCCTTGGGTATTTCTTCCAGAAACCGTGCCAATCGTATCGTTCTAAAGCATGAAACCGCTTCTTATAATCGTAGATCGAGGGGTGTTCGAACGAATAGCCCATGTAGTAGAACTCCTTCCTCTGTTCAATTGAATACTCGATCTCTTTTAACATTGTAAAAATACCAAGACTTCGCCATTTGATCTCCGGACTAAAGATACCGTAGTACCCGTATGACGAATTGTTTCCCATTTCCAGATAGCTCGCCGCGATGAGGTGACCATTTTCAAATACCCAGATCTTTTTGTTGTGCGCATTGGGTCTCGGTAGCTTTACTTTCTCGGGGGCGTTGCTGCCTAACCTCGACCTGTGACGGTTGAAGAGCAGAACTTCCGCGTCATTCATTTCAGGGCTTAGCGGGAGAATATCAAGATCAAGGTCCGCGTTTAGCTTTAGAACGCGGCGTTGGCTTTTTGAAAGCTTGAACTTGCTAAGGTCAACGCGTAGCGGAACTGATGTGGCAGTACGCCTTCTATTAAATCGAATAAAGTAACGGTCGTAATGATACCAACCCTCGGACATCAACCTGTCGAAATTTCCCTCTTGTTCACCGTCAAGGATCGCCTCTTCGAATGACTCCCCGCAATCAGATAGTACGCCGGTTATCGAACTAGGGCGTCGCTGCTCACGCTCTGCCGTTACGCCATCAACCAGCGGTGACCCATCTTGAAAGTCTTCTAGCCTCGCATTTTCAGTCGGGATATACCTTTGTGCAAATTTTGCGTCAAATCTCGCCCTAAGCCACTCAAGCTGTTCCCAACCATGCTTGCCTCGGTGATAGACATGAAGGAAAACGTTCCCAGTATTCGACAAACGATTGGTTTCAAATTTCTTTGAGGCTATCGTGTATGCATGATTGAGGCTCGTTGCTATTATTTTCAAACCAGGCAGATAACATACACAAGGGGAAAGCACACTACTTTTGGTGCCTCGATGCCACAACCGTAAGGGCTCTGACAACATAACTTTTACAAATCCGGGTTTAGGCGCGTCTGGCAGATTCTCACCCAGATACGACCTTGTTATGAGACCTGGGCCACTCTCATCAACCCGCACGTTGATCAAAAGAACCGAACCTTTCGGCAGCAACTCCGATACATCCTCGTACGAAAGGTTGTCCCCGTCGGTTTGGTTGATAAGTGCGTAGGCCGGAATAACTAGGTCGCCAACGGTGTCCGAGATTTTTGGCATTACGCCACCGTAGAAAAACTGCACTTGGCCATTTACAACTTTTACCGGGATCTTTACCGTCTTTTTCGATGGGTCAGGAATGGTCATTTCTTAGACAATAGTCGATCGGAAAGAGCTAAAAAAACTCCGTGCCAAACAAGCACAGAGTTTCTTTGAAAACCAGTCTAACTCTTGCTGTTTAGCCGTTTGTTTTACGTGGCCGCAATTTGCAATAACTCACCACGCTGTATAGGTCTAGTTTAGCGGTGCCCGCAAGCGCAGTCAAAAGCGGAGCGCTCGCTGCGAACGTTTTAATTTGTGCTCACGACCGTCGGGGCATCCGAGTGAGGGACGAAGCATTTTCGGCAGCGTGCCTCATATTTATCGGCCGCGCCGACCTCAACTCTGGCATCAGATTCGACAGTACGCTGAGTGAAGTTGGCGGTGGAACCGCATTTGACGCAAATAGCGTGGATCTTGGTGATGTATTCCGCAACACAAAGAAGCTGCGGCATCGGCTCGAACGGCTTGCCGGTGTAATCCTGGTCGAGCCCTGCAATGATAACGCGCTTGCCGGCATTCGCAAGTCCGGTAACGACATCCACAAGACCCGGATCAAAGAACTGGCCTTCATCTATGCCGATCACCTGCGTCGCCGGGTCGAGATTCTCGAGCAATTCAGCCGCGCTTGCGACCGGCGTTGACAAATGTTTGCGTCCCGAATGCGACGCGATCTCTTCGATCGAATAACGCGAATCGATATTCGGCTTAAAAACCTGGACCTTTTGGCGCGCAATTGCGGCCCGGTTGAGCCGCCTGATCAACTCCTCAGACTTGCCGGAGAACATCGACCCAACGATGACCTCAACCCAACCCGTTCCATTTTGCCTGTGCTTGCGGCGCTCTTCCGTATTGTCGAAACTGAACTCTTCAACCATCGTGCCCGAACTTTTCCATTAACGAGAAAAAGCAAGATTAGCACGGCGGTCCTGCAATTTCCTAGACGGCCTGCCGCTACATAAGCCGCAGATCGGTGCCGATCATATCAGCCGGTGGGGCGATACCAAGAGAGCCGAGAATGGTCGGCGCGACATCGGCAAGTGAACCTTCGGACGCCAATCGCGTGTGCGGCGATCCTGGGTCAACGATGTGAAGCGGGACGCGGCAAGGCCCGTCATTGACCGCAGTATCGACCCCAATGCGTTCACAGCCGGAATGAGATGCGGTAATCACGGAAACGCCGCCCATCGAGCGAACCTTTGCGACCACGCCGCCCAGACATGTGTCAATGAACTGCACGGATTCGATGGTTTTTTCCAGGTCGCCTGTTTCCGCAAGCACCGCAGAGGCCGGAAAGTTCAATACGAATACGCCGTCCGCCGCTGCTTCGAGTCCGCGAATAGCGGTATCAGCAACTTTAAAGCTTCGCGATTCGGGCCCCACGTCAATGCCTTCACGGCCGTGGCCGGAAGGTCCGAGGAAAACGTGTCGCTCCATATCGGCCTCAGCAACCGAATTTCCGTTGAAGAATGTGGAAATGTGCTCCGAGCGTGATGTTTCGGTGATCCTGAAATTTCTGATCCGCTCAGCCGTCAACACATCATTGAGAAAACTGCCGGCCTCGCGGCCAAAGGCAACGGGCAGGCCGAATGCCGGGTCATATTCGGTAAGGCAAACGGCATCGACACGCGGCCCCGTTGAGTTCTGATCGGGCACCGCAACCGACCGAACGATCTGCCGCATGCCTTCGTCCCTGTGATTGAAAAAGACGACAAGGTCGCCATCCTTTATCGTCGCAACCGGCTCGCCGCCGGCCCTCTCGATCACCAACGGCGAAATGAACTCGTCCGAAATGCCCCTAAGAAACGATGCACGAACTGCGGCCACGGCGTCGGCGCTCCTTTCGCCTTCGCCAAGGACCAGCATCGTGTACACACGTGCCGTGCGTTCCCAGTGCTGGCTGCTGTCCATTGCATAAAAACGCCCGCAAAGCGACGCGATGCGGCCAAGTCCGACATCGGCCAGTTTCACCTCAAGTGCCTCAACGTAAACGTCGGCGGTCCGCGGTGGGACATCACGGCCATCCAGTATGGCGTGAACGTAAGCTTCGCTCACGCCGGCGAGCTTCGCCATTCGAAGCAGCGCAAACAATGAATCTTGCGACGAGTGGACCCCGCCATCGCTCAGCAGTCCTAAGAAATGGACGGCCTTGCCGCCCGCGGCCGCGCGCACGAACGCTGACCGGAGGACCTCATTTCGCAAGATCTCGCCCGACGAAACCGCGTTGGAAACGCGTTCCGCATCGGTTTGAATAGGTCGCCCCGCCCCGATCGTCCGGTGGCCGATCTCGGCTGCGGCAGATCCGCCGATCGGCGTTCCGCGGGTCAGGCCTGGAACAGCGAGAAGCGTCGAAGGACAGAATTTACAGAGCTCATCATAGAACGGGGTATGCGCGCGGGCGACAGCATTGCCATCCGAAGATGGCGAAACGCCCCAGCCATCCAGGATAATTAAGGCAAGCGGCCGTGTGTTTTTCGAACTCATACGGGAATATTGACGGAGGGCGGGAAGGACTTGGCGTTGGTGCAGCGGGCTGTTGGCCGCTAACGAACATTATACCCGAAACCTATATGTATGCGGCAACAAATTTCGGGCACTTGGGAGGCGGCCCCAACGGGTCAGTAGGCGTTCGGCGCCGGACGTTCCATCCAGCGTTCCGGATGGACGAGTTCGTGAAAGCCGAACTGTTCGTATAGCTTATGGGCGTCTCGCGTTGCAAGTACCCAGCGGCGAAGGCCCTGAAGGTCAGGGTGAGCGATTATCATCTCCATCAGCCACTTACTCAAACCACGGCCGCGATATTCGTTGAGAATGAAAACGTCACCCACGTAGGCAAAGGTCGCTTGGTCGCTGACAACGCGGGCAAAGCCGACCTGGTCAGAGCCATAATACAGGCCAAAACAGATCGAATTATCGATCGCCGCCAAGGTTTGCTCAAGTTTTCGATCCCGCGCCCAATAGGATTCCTCATTCAGGAACTTCTGTATCACATCGACCTGCAGTCGCGATCGCTGAGTACTAATGACAAATCCGTCTCGGCTGGTCTCCATAGCTTACGTCAAGGCGAGTCGCTTCTCCAAGGGATCCGGAGAAGGCGGATCTTCCCGACCCGCTGGAACCTATCACCACGACCTTCTTCATTTTCCTGAGTTGAGTCGCCTGATCCGAACCCTTAGGCCCGCGGATGTTGTTCTTATCTGATCATTCGCCACAAGGCGAAGCTCTTTCATTAGGGACGGATTCTCAGACGCAATACGCGAGGCCGCCGTCAGAGCAAAGCATCGAACGGCGACCGGCTCATTCGGATCGGCGAGAAGGTCGATACAATAGCAAAACACCTTTCCACGCAAGTGCTTCGGCACGTCAACGTACTGAAGCAGCCGGGTTATGCTCCGCCTGACCGCGTTATGCACATCCTTACGAGGGAGATACCTGACAAGTTTCGCGAGATGCGGAGCGAACAGTTCCGGATGGCGCTCGGCGATGACGCTAATAGGCCACGCCGCCACTTGCTTTGTTCGACGATCACCGGCGTCAAAGATACGGATCAGTTGTGCTAGGCGTTCAGCACTGCCGCCGATCTCATCGACGACCGCTTGCGTCCTGGCCCTGGACTGGCCTTCGGAAAGTAACTGCGCAATATCCAGATCAGTTCAGCCCCTTCACCGAACTCGCTTTCGGTTGGCTCAATTGATAGAACGCACGGCGGCCGGGAAAACGTGCTGAGTCGCCGAGGTCTTCTTCGATCCGCAATAGCTGATTGTATTTTGCGATCCGGTCGGAGCGGCACAGGCTTCCCGTCTTGATCTGGCCGGCGTTTGTCGCGACAGCCAGGTCGGCGATGAACGTATCTTCGGTCTCGCCAGATCGATGCGAGATTATCGCCGTCATATTGTTGGTCCGGGCAAGTTCGATCGCATCAAGCGTTTCCGTAAGTGTTCCGATCTGATTGACTTTTATGAGAATCGAGTTGGCCGCGCCCTCGTCGATCCCTCTCTGCAAAAACTTAACGTTCGTCACGAACAGGTCGTCGCCAACAAGCTGCACATTCTTGCCGACCGAATCTGTCAGGTTCTTCCAGCCGGCCCAATCATTCTCGGCCATGCCGTCCTCGATCGAGATGATCGGATATTTCCCGCACCAATCGGTCCAGTACGCGGCCATTTCTTCCGACGAAAGCTCGCGCTTGTCGGATTTTTTGAACACGTATTTGCCGTTGGAATAAAATTCGCTAGCCGCCGGATCGAGTGCGAGCATTACGTTCTGGCCGGCTTTGTAGCCTGCCTTTTCGATGGCCTCGAGGATAGTTTCAACAGCCTCTTCATTGGATCTCAGATTAGGAGCAAAGCCGCCTTCGTCGCCAACACCGGTCGAATAGCCGCGAGACTTCAGAACCGATTTTAGGCCGTGAAAGATCTCGGCACCGCAGCGAAGGGCTTCGCTGAAGGTCTGTGCGCCGACGGGCATCACCATAAATTCCTGGAAATCGACGTTGTTATCCGCGTGTGCCCCGCCGTTCAGGATGTTCATCATCGGCACCGGCAGCGTTTTTGCATTCGTGCCGCCAATGTAACGATACAGGGGCAGTTCCTGAAACGCTGCGGCCGCACGAGCGCTCGCAAGCGAAACGGCAAGGATCGCGTTCGCTCCGAGGTTCGATTTGTTCTCCGTCCCGTCGAGGGCGATCATCGTTTCGTCGATCTGGGTTTGATCGAGTACGTCCAGGCCTTCCAATTCACGGCTGATCTTCTCGTTAACATTCTCAACCGCTTTCAGCACGCCCTTGCCTAGATACCGGAGTTTGTCACCATCCCGGAGTTCAACCGCCTCATTCTCGCCCGTTGATGCACCGCTTGGCACTGCCGCCCGGCCCGTCGTCCCGGATTCAAGGACTACCTCGGCCTCGATCGTCGGATTACCTCTCGAATCCATTATCTCGCGGGCCCAAACCTGTTCAATTATGCTCATAGCACGCTGCTCCCTATTCAAAATGTTCCAAAATATGACAGATTATACTCCATTGCGGCCTGATCTTCCGCATGCGGCCACTATGCCGCATCCTCTCGACGTTCGGTCACCGAAGCCTCGCGCAATCTGACCTGGACGATCCGGCGCTTGTTCACCTTCTCAACAGTGAAGGTATGCCCGTTGTACGGGACCACGTCGCCAACAGAAAGGACCGAACCTGCCGCCGACATTAGAAATCCGGCAACGGTCGTGTAGCCGTCCGAGACGGGCACATTCATCGTCAGCCGACGATTCAGATCGCGGACCGCCAGGCCGCCATCAAGGACGATGCTTCCGTCCGGCTCTTCATTGATCTGCTCGTTGACCTCCTCGTCATGCTCGTCCGAGATCTCGCCAACTATCTCTTCGAGCAGGTCCTCGAGCGTGATGATGCCCTCGATCCCGCCGTGCTCATCTACGACAAATCCAAAATGGAACTTTTCACGCTGCATCTGACGCAGGACATCTTCCAGCCGGGCCGTATCGACGACGTACATCGGCTTCTGGATTATCCGTTCAAGCCTGAATGCCTTCGGCCGAAAAATGAACGAAAGGGCGTCCTTGCTGTGAACAAAACCCACGATGTCATCCAGCGATCCGCGGTAAACCGGTACGCGCGAATAGCCGTGCCTTCTGAATGTCTTTACCAACTCCTCAAGCGTACTCGATTCCGGAACAGCAACGATCTCGGTCCTCGGCACCATCGCCTCTCTGACCGTCGTTTCGGAAAACTCGAAGACCTTGTTGATCAGGGTCCGCTCCTCGATGTTGATCTGGCCGCTCTCCTGCGACAACGTGACGAGTTGGCGGAGTTCCTCTTCGGTGTAAACGGAAGTGTGATCGAGCGAAGCGGAAAGGCCCAGAAGACGAGCGACCATACGGCCGGCAGAATTAAGAACCCAAATTATAGGCGAAAATATCTTTGCGAATAGCTCCAGCGGCCTGGCTGCGAACAAAGCAAATTTCTCAGCCCGCTCGAGCGCGAACATCTTCGGAACCAACTCGCCAAGGACCACGTGGAGGAAAGTGATCATCGAGAACGCGACCACGATCGCGGCACCGTGGGCGATATAGGCAGCCGACGAGGTTCCAACCAGCCGATCCGCCAGTGGAATAAGAAGTTGGGCGATGGTCGGCTCGCCGACCCAGCCCAAAGCCAGGGAAGCCAATGTAACGCCAAGCTGTACGGCAGAAATGAAAAGCGTCGGGTCATTCAGCAGGCGGAGCACGGCAGCGGCACCGCCCGCACCTTCATCCGCAAGGCTCTGGATACGGGTCCGACGGACCGAGACGAGTGCGAATTCCGAGGCGACAAAAAAAGCATTAAGCCCGACAATGAACAGGACAAGAAGAGCGTCCAAAAGAAGTTCGCCTGCCGTTATCGACGCGGCAGACTCGATGGGTTGAAGCAAAAGAAGGAAACTACTGCCAGGGTCGTCCATTATTGAAGTCGAATATTGCTTGCGGCACGTCAAATAGAACCCGGCTCTCCCACCCAAGTCAGATGACGATCCGGTTCCGTGCCACGAAACTTCGTCGAGTATATCATAAGGCAGCGCGCGGTCGTTCGGTCAATCTTCCCTGTCGCGCTGATCCAAAATTTCCTGTATCAGCATCCGACACGACCCGCAACCTCCGCCCGCCCGACAGGCCCGTGTCACATCATCGACGGTGCTGGCCAAGCCCGTAGAGACAAGAGATTCGATGGTGTCTTCAGATACACCAAAGCACGTGCAGATCAGGGCCTTTTCACCGGCGAATTCTTCGAGAACGAAAGCACGATGGTCAGCAAGCGCCGCCTTGGCGGCCTCGAGGACGACACGGGCACATTGGCTTCGTCCGGCTGGAAACGGACCGAGCCCGGTCTCGCAGAATTCGATGAATTCGACTTCGTCCATCGAATGAAGATCGGTAAGACAGGCATCCGAGAGCCTTTCGGCTGCAAGATCGGCAACGGCCACCATAAAACCGCAGCCGTTCGTCTGAAAGCCGGCCTTTAGGACGACTTTAGTCTCGAGGTCGACCGCGATCGAAATCCGAACAAAACACCCGCACGAAAAACTTGCACTGGTCCCAACTCCATTCGCTCCGGATACACGGCCAGAACAACACGGCGACGTGAGCCGTTGACATACGCGAGCCGGGTAATATCCCATTATTGTAAAGTAGAAACCCTCGCTTGAATTGTAAAGGCGCGGTCAGCGCACAGCCCGCGAATAACATTCACCGCCAATTTTGTGTAAGATATTGACAGATGAAGTTTGCCATTCCGTTCGTTCTTGGCCTTTTTCTGCTGTCGATCGGGTGCAGGCCCGCGGCTGCCCCGGTTGCGGTGGGTGAAAAGCCCGTCTCTATCAACGGCGTGCCAATGAAGGATTCAGCAGCCCGCCCGACGAAACCGATCGCTGAAATGGGCTGGACCGGATTTGATGGCAGCATACAAAAGCTCAAAGACAGCCGTGGCAAGGCCGTCGTGCTGGATTTTTGGGCCACGTATTGTCCTCCGTGCATCGAGGAGATACCGCACCTAAAATCCCTTAAAGCAAAGTATGGTGAGGAGTTAGTGGTGATCGGGCTGCACGTGGGAGGCGAAGAAGATCGTCCGAAAGTGCCGGAATTTGTCGACAGATTAAAGATCGATTATCCCTTGGCGTCTCCTGAGGACGCACTGACCTCGTTCATTTTTGGACAGGACAGTGCCATCCCGCAAACCGCCGTGTTCGACCGCGAGGGACGTTTGGTGAAAAAGATCACGGGCTTTGATGATACGATCCGCCAAGAGCTTGACCAGGCCGTTGAACAGGCGGTGAAAGGCGGCTGATCATGACTCCGGGCACGCAACCGACGAAAACTAAGGATCAGTTCTCCGCCGGCGGTGTTGCTTACCGCACGCAGGACGGCGTCGTTCAGATCGCCATCATTCTGACGGATCCGGAACACCGGTGGCAATTGCCAAAAGGCATGCTCGATCCGGGTGAAACATCGGAACAGGCGGCCGTTCGGGAGGTTCGTGAAGAGGCCGGGATCACTGCCACGCTTATCGCCCCGATCGGCCAGACCGAATATCGCTTCGTTGGCAACTATGACGGCGAGCGAAAGCGGTTTCACAAGCGGGTCGAGTGGTTCCTGATGGAATACGTTTCCGGCGATGTCGCCGACCACGACCATGAGGTAGTGGAGGCCCGCTGGGTCACGCCTTTAGGGGCAGAAAAGCTTCTGACCTTTAAGAACGAGCGTGACATCGTGGTAAAGGCCATCGGCATGATCGACGGCCGATCATCGGGCCGATAGACCCTCTGGCGTTCCAATCTATAGATATGCGCGATATTCCGGTCGGAAACGGCAGTCTCCTTGTAAACTTCGACGACAAGTATCAGATCCGCGACATTTATTTTCCGCACGTTGGCCAGGAGAATCACACCGAAGGCTTCCCTTTTCGGTTTGGTGTGTGGGCGGACGGCGAATTCTCATGGGTCTTTTCTGAAACCTGGACCCGCTCGCTGAAATATCTTCCCGAAACACTTGTGACCGATGTTACGCTGGCAAACCCCTCGCTGGGAATCGAGATCGTCTCAAACGACACGGTGGCAAGCGACGAGAATATTTTTGTCCGCAGGGTGCGGGTCACGAATACGGCCGAAAATGCCCGTGATATTCGGGTGTTTTTGCATCATGATTTTAGGATCTACGAAAACAAGGTCGGCGACACTGCATTCTATGATCCTGAAACACGGTCTCTGATCCACTACAAGAAACACCGCTACTTTCTGATCAATACCGAGCCCGGATTCGACGCCTTTGCCACGGGAAGAAAGGCCTTTCGCGATCATGAAGGCACGTGGCGTGACGCCGAGGATGGCCACCTGAATTCGGGTGCAATCACTGAAGGCTCCGTCGATTCGACACTCGGCGTCCATACGACGCTTGGACCTGGCAAATCGTTCGAGTTCTATTATTGGATCGCGGCCGGAACCTCGTATCGCGAGGCGGCTCGGCTCAACGCTCACGTCCTGGCCCGCAGGCCGGAACAATACTTTGCTTATACGGGTGCCTACTGGCGTGCGTGGGTGACGAAGAACGACACGGATTTTCGCGAACTGCCCGAGCAGGTCGTTCAGATGTACAAGCGCTCGCTGCTTGTTATTCGTACGCAGATAGATAATGGCGGTGCAATGCTCGCTGCCAATGACTCGGACGTGGCCGAGCGGGCAACCGATCATTACAGCTACCTTTGGACGCGAGACGGGGCGTTCATCGCGAATGCTCTCGACCTCGCCGGCTATGCCCATACAACTCGGATGTTCTTCGAACTCTGCAGCAAGATCCTCCACCCCGACGGTTACTTTCTTCAGAAATATAATCCTGACGGGACCGTTGCCTCAGGTTGGCACGCGGCGTGGGACCCGCACACGAGATCGGAGCTTATTCCGATCCAGGAAGACGAGACAGCCCTTGTACTTTGGGCCCTCTGGCAGCATTACGATCGGTACCGCGATATCGAGTTTGCTCACCGAATGTACCAGAAACTGGTGGTTCCTGCCGCGAATTTTATGGCCGATTTTCGTGATGCCGACCTGAAGCTGCCACGACCGAGCTGGAACCTCTGGGAAGACCGTCGCGGGATACACACATTCACATGCAGCACGGTCGTCGGCGGCCTCAGGGCTGCGGCTGAATTTGCCCGGCTTTTCTCAGAAGATGAACTCGCAACCCGATATGCGGATGCTGCAAACGAGATCGTTGGAGCAATGACCGAACACCTTTACAGTGACGAACTTGGCCGCTTTGTTCGCTCGATCGCGGTAGGCGATGATGGGTCCGTGATCTGCGATTCGACGGTTGACGCATCGTTATTCGGAACGTTCTATTTCGGCTGTTACTCGCCCGACGATGATAAGGTTATCGGGACGATCGCGGCCATTCGGGAAAGATTATCTTCCGGCGGCGGCCTCGCCCGTTTTGAGAATGACGGCTATATGAGAACGTCCGACTCGTTGCCGGGCAACACGTGGTATATCTGCTCGCTGTGGCTGGCTGACTTCTATATCGCGAAAGCGAGATCGAAAAAGGACCTCGAGCCGGCGCTCGATATACTTGAGTGGGTGACGGCAACCGCATTGCCTTCAGGTGTGCTTGCTGAACAGCTTGATCCGGAAACCTCCGAACCGGTTTCAGTCTCGCCATTGACCTGGTCGCATTCGACCATTATTGCAACCGCTTCAAATTATATGCAAAAGGCCCGGCAGTTGACGGACCGGCGTAAATAGCGAGGTTTGGCTTCCCTGATGATCTTGCACGACATACACTAGATACTTATGCGCAAAGCAAAGATCCTGGCCACGCTCGGGCCTGCATCCAACACGCAGGAACGGGTTGAGATGATGATCAAGGCGGGCGTTAATGCCGTCCGGATCAATATGTCTCACGGCTCGTACGAAGAGCATTCGGCAACCATCGCACACGCCCGGGCCGCGGCAAAGAAATTGGCTAGTCCGCTGGGAATCTTGGTCGACCTTTCGGGCCCCAAGATACGGACGCGGGCACTGATGGGCCATCAACCTGTCGAACTGAAAGAAGGCAGCCTGTTCACAATAACAACACGAGATATTGAAGGCTCAGAACACGAGGTTGCGACAAACTTTGAGCACCTTCCGGAGGTTGTCGCCCCGGGGACACGCATTCTGGTCGACGACGGCGCGATCGAGTTGGTGGTTGAATCCGAAACTGAAACGGATGTGATAACCCGTGTGGTCGTCGGTGGCGTTCTCAAGGAGCGCAAAGGGATAAACCTGCCCAATACGCCGCTTCCGATCCCGTCAATGACAGACAAGGACCACCGGGACCTTGTCTGGGCGATGGGGCAGAACGTCGATTACATTGCTCTCTCGTTTGTCCGAAAAGCCGAAGATTGCCGCGAAGTTAAAGACCTGATCAAGAAGTTGAACACGCGTACGATGGGGCGGGCCCTTCTTGTCGCCAAGATCGAGATGGCTGAAGCGATCGAAAATCTGGATGAGATCGTTGCGGAAACTGATGGCGTAATGGTTGCCCGTGGTGACTTGGGCGTAGAAACAAGCGTTGAGCTCGTGCCGGTTTATCAAAAGCGGATAATTGAAACGGCCGTCTCGAACGACAAGTTTGTTATCACGGCGACACAGATGCTCCAATCGATGATCGAGAATCCGAGCCCGACACGAGCCGAGGCGTCTGACGTTGCCAATGCGGTTTGGGATGGCAGTGATGCCCTGATGCTTTCCGCGGAAACGGCCACAGGGAGCTATCCGGTCGAATCAGTTCGGACAATGGCCCGTGTGATCGACGCGGCCGAAACCGTAAAACCGACCCAACTCCGGAAACCGGTGAAATTCTCGCAACCTCCATCCGGCCGTACCAGCCAAGCGCTCTGTAAAGCGGCCGCCTATGCGGCCCGTGAAATAATGACCGAAAAGGTTGCGGTATTCACTGAGTCCGGCCTTATGGCACGCCGTCTTTCAAGCATCAGGTCGGGCTTGCAGACCTTCGGTCTGACCAATTCGCAAGACGCATGCAACCAATTGGCCTTGATATGGGGCGTCCGGCCGTATATTCACGATTCGGGCGGATCAACAAAGCAAATGCTGGCCGAGGGTGAAAAGACTCTTATCGAGGCGGGTGTTGTGGAAAACGGCGAGACGATCGTTATGATGGCCGGCCGACTCCCAGGCCACGGGCTTTCGAGTTCCGTTATAGTGTGGACGATCGGCGAGAATGTGCCGCGACGCTGAGCCGCCGGCCAAAGCCAGCAGAAAATTTATGGCATTGTTGATATTGTCACGCTATGATAGCCATGACCGTCCGTCCAACCGGCAGTCGGGCTCTAGTATGCTCAAACAAGTTGCTCCTACACTGGTCCTGCTTCTTGCGATCGTTTCTGTTCTTGGGCAGGACCCGATCAACGATCGTCAGGTAAGTATCACATCCGAAGCAGATGTTGCCGCAAAGCGTGCCGCCTTGATCGAGTACGTCTGGGGCGCCGATGGCTTTCCGGCCAGTAAGCTTCCGCGTTTTCCAGTCATCCGCAACGATGAGAATCCTGAAGATTAACTCCTGCAACGGCGATTGGGCCCCATTGGGCGTTGCCCAAGCCGCTACCGCCAATCCGGCGGCGGCGGAGTGCGGTGGACATATGCTCCTTCGTTCTCGTCAAAGCTGCCTTCTAAATCCGGTCCAGGCGGGATCATTCCGCCAAATTGACGCTGGCCTGACTTGTCGGCAATTTCGGGATACACATCCTTCCACTCTTCGCCGCAAAAGTACCACAGCGAATAAACGGCAGCGAGAGTTCCAATAGGCACATTCATTGCCGCGAGCGCGGCCCCGACGATCCCTGCGATCCGGGCCCACGGTTTCTTCGTACGTATTGCGTAGGCCGCAACAAAGTTCGGGGCGAGAACTATCAGGTTGATGATACCGGCAAAACCAAGTATGAGGGCGAGAAGTTCAGGCGGAAAACCTCGGCCGTCGCCCAGGCCAAAGCTTAGCCAGAAATACATGAACACGAGTACAAATCCAAGCATCAGCAGTTGGAAAAGTCCATTGGCGAGGAACGTCCAAGATATGTACTTATTGTGCTCTTCGCTGGTCATAAGAGCCCGGGAAGAAACCCGCCTGTCGAAAAATTACGGTTGAAAGAGAACGTTATTCCGCGCTGATAACCTGCGCGACCGTTTCTTTTTTGATGCGATTCCCTTTGCGTTTGTTGTAATCGGAAAGTGAGATCTGCGGGTCGCGCCAGGCATCGAGGTGGCCGACCTGGTGGACGCACTGGATGGTGCAGGTAGGTGCGCACCATTTTTCTGTTATGTACTCGCGTTCCATATCCTCGCGGGTATATTCAAGAAGCGGAATGCCTGGAGTTCCTCGCTGCTGCGAGCACCAATTGACCATGCCGAACTCGTCGATGTACAAATAACGGGCACCGGCGCGGCAACGCCATTCGTATTCCTTCCCTTCGACAAGTTGGTCCTGAAACCAGTTCCAACGGGCATACGAACGCGTGCCTTTTGATTTTATTTCCTTGTAAACTTCCTTTTCGCGGTCCGTAAGGCCCTTATTCAGGCCCATTTCGTCGTGGATAACGCCAACCGTGGACGAAAACCCAAGCTCGCGGGCACGATTCGCGATTACCAGTGCCTCGTCGGGATTTGCAACGCCGCCACCGACCACCGAATTGATATTGACCTTGAACTTCGCATGCTCGCTCAGGTTCACAAGCTTGGCGTCAAGCACCTTGAGGCTCTTTTTCGAAACGTCGTCAGGCGTTACGTTGTCGATCGAGATCTGAAGGTAATCCAAACCGGCCTCGTTCAGTTTCTTGATCTTATCGACCTGAAAGTAGTACCCGTTCGAGATCAAGCCGGCGATCATGCCGTGGTGGCGGATCCGGGCAACGATGTCATATATCTGCGGGTGCATCATCGGCTCGCCGCCGGAGATCGTAATGACCGAGGTGCCAAATTCGGCGAGCTTGTCAATCCGGCCGAGCATGACATCGATCGCCACGGGATCACTCGTCTTGTCAAATTCGTTACAGTAGGTACACGCCAGATTGCACCGCCGCATCGGCACAATGTGCACCAGCACCGGGTGTTTCGTCGAAGCAAACGCACGTACCGTGTGCCTTACTCCGCGTGTGAACCTGCTGAAACTGCTCGCCTTTGGCATATTAGATCGAACCGGGAGAATTATAATGGGCGCCGGCCGCCAAAACCCTTAATTATACGACTCGATGTTCCCAATTCAAACCTCCCGGTTTGATCTCACCAGGTTCGGCGTACATTTACGTTCTCGCAGTCGTGCAAAAGGATCAGCTGTAATGCAAAGTTAGCTCTTCTGGATCTTGGTACCCTTTGCCAGGGTTATCTGGAAGGCATCTCCCGCAAGTGTCACGTTTTTCTCCAGATTGCTAAGTAATACCGTCGTCGAATCGTTGTTCGCCTCAACGATCTTCGTCTGCAGCGGCATGCCATCCGGGTCAACCCAAAGCTCGGCCCACTGATAGCTCGCCTTATTCTTTGGCGTTAGCTTAAGGTGCCATGTTTGGGCTCCGCTGCTCAAGGTCTCGTTCTCACCCAGGAGTTGAATGGTGTAATTAGCATCGAGTTCGGCCTTGGACATGGTCATAAACGCAAGTGCCGAGCCAGTCTTCGGATTCCCGCCCGCACTTTTTGCGGATCCCGTATAAGCAATATTCAATTTCGGGCGATACATTATGTATTCGCCATTTTTTACCGCGAGTGATTCCTGAGGCTTTTCCCAGTCGATCCGCACGAATGGATCCCGTCCCTTGCCCTTTGCGTAGATAGCCAGTCCGGTTTGCGAATCGCTCACGCCCAAAGCCGCCTCTGCTTTGACCATCGTCACCCTGGCGCGTAGCGTAGTAAGGCCGCGATTGTGGTCGTCCATCCGCTTTTTGATGATCTGTAGTTTGTTCTGGGCCTCGGCCCTATCAACTGCAAGCGTGCCCATGAACAGGCCAATTGCCGCCGCCGCGAAGGCGTTTTTCAAAAGTCTTCCCATAAAAACATTCCTTAATAAAAAATGTTAGAGATCAGCCAAACTCTCTAAGCGTATTCGATCGTATATTGTATTTCGTTCGTTAGCGGATATCGATCTCGTAAAACGTCTCGCCTCGGCCATCCCTTCGTTCGCGCGTTGCGACGATCTCAGCGTTTGGACGGCCGCTCAGTTCGCGGACCCGTCTTTCGAGCACGACCCGATCCGGCGAAAAATCCTTTTGTTGGACGATCAGTTTCGACGTTTGGGTTGCAATCGGTTCTCGCTTATCGAACCATGATTTAGGCGTCAGAAATATAAATGCCACGATAAGCAGACAAAAGACAACGTAGATCGACGTTTCGCGGCTATAGCTCCATAGTACGATTTTTTTAATGAGATCCATCCTTCACCAGGACCAAAGCCAGAAAAGCAGAGGTTTCCCACTATTAATACCTGACTAGCCAATTCTTAATTACTAATGAGGAATATCCCCGCGCTATTCATCCACCACGTGCCCGTCACGCATCCGAATCGTTCGCGAGCACACTGACGCTGCCTCGGGATTGTGAGTGATCATAATTATCGTCTGACCGAATTTCGCGTTCAACTCTTTGAACATCTCCAAAACGATCTGTGAGTTTTCCGAATCCAAATTGCCTGTCGGCTCATCGGCCAGAATGATCGCCGGGCTGTTCACCACCGCCCGCGCCAGCGCGACCCTCTGTTGTTCGCCGCCCGACATCTCTAGCGGCTTGTGGTGCATTTTATCTTCCAGCTTAAGCAGCCGCAATACCTCGCGCCTCTTTGCCGGATCGCCTCCACCGTTGCCCGAATGTATCTTCTCGGCCAGTTTCAGGTTGCCTTCGGCACTAAGTGTCGGGAAAAGATTGAACCTTTGAAATACGAAACCTATCTTCCGCCGGCGAATATCGGTCCGTTTGGCATCGGATACTTTTGAGATGTCCTCACCGTCGATTATTATCGAGCCGCCAGTGGGCGAAAGAAGGCCGCCAAGCAAGTGCAGCAGCGTCGACTTGCCGCACCCCGACGGGCCCATTATGGCAACGAACTCACCGCGCTGAATATCGAGGTCTACGCCCCGCAACGCCGGAACTTCGAGCTTGCCGATCCTGTATGATTTCTTTAGATCCTGGGTCCTTAAGATGCTTTCCATCACGCTTGTGCCTGGCTCCATTTTCTCAATTACGGCCGCCTTTTGCTAGCTGAGAGCGGCCCGGCCACGCAATAGCGCTGTCCAACGAGCGGATGCTCGCTCCTGTGATCGGAGCCTCCTAATACCCTGGCAATCGTCCGACTAAACCGGGAAGATAGAACTAATGAAGCCGTAATGCGGAGTTGCTGTTGAGCGCGGGCTTGGGTTTCTGGGCCATCACCTCCCGAAGCCTCTTATCAAGATCGATCTCTTCAAGTCCCCATGAATTCTCAAGAACAAACGCAGCGTCGGGGAATTTCTTGCCTATCTGGACATCCTCCGGCGTCTGATAGGTAAGCCGCATAGCGTATTTCTCCTGCGGCCGAGTCACAAGGATCTGCAGCGGTAGGCGATTGTATTCGCCTGTATCGGTCAAATTGCCCTCGGCCCCGTAAACGATATCTGATTCGATCTCCGCTTTGTTGCCGAAGATCTGCTGCCGCGCGAGCCGAATGCCGCCGACACGATCGAACCAAAAACGACGGGTTATGCTCAGATCGCCATTTTCCGACCGGCGATACTCGTCAAGCAGATAATAACCGCGGTTCACCTTTCTGAGCGGTGATTTTTTATCCGCCGTCACGTCTTCTTCGATCTGAAAGATCGTACTAACGGCATACGCGTGCTCGCCGTCAGTGGGGCGAACCAACATTGCATCGGTAAAATGCTGCGGCCTCAGGTTGGCGAATGCGTTGACGTTCTGCTTGACGGTCTTGTCGGCGTCATTCGATTGATCCAGGTTCTTCTGAAGTTTGGAGTAATCTGCGCTGTTCGTCCCCATTACAAATTTCCGCCATTTGCCTCCATCACTGTTCAGCAATACGGCAACTCGAAACTTCTCCCCATCCGAGGTCATTTTCGCGACATCGGTCTTGATAACCGGGATCTTTACGGTCATCAAGATCTTGCCCGGCCGCTGAACGACAACTTCACCGTCAGCCTCGCGATACACATCCTTATTTCCAAATTCCGCAAAGGAATTATCCTCAAACTTGAGGTACATCTTCGCTCTGAGTGATTCGACTCGCGCAAATCGGTTGACATCGGCCATAAGATCGGCCTGTGTCGCATCCGTAGTGCGAAGCAGTGTTGGTACCTTGTCTTTGGTCTTCGGGGAAAGACAGCCCGTAAAAAGGACCGCCAAGATCGAAAGAATACCTATGGATAAATGCAGACTGCTTTTCCTGATAAACATCTCCAATGTCCGATGTCCGGGCCAAAAGCCATGTTGTCCCACCCTTTTACGCGTAAAATGCCCGGAAGGCGGCACTAAACCGAAAATAATAACACGCAGTGCGATGCCGAACCTAACAGTAATCTACGCATTCCGGGCGAACAGTGTTCAGGAAAAGGTGGCTGTCATGCGACACCTGCAAAAAAGAACGCGGGGCGAGAAAGCAGACCGCTCTCTTGCACCCGCGTCCTGATCATCTTTGACCAGCCCTCGCCTAGGTGGAAAAAACGCCCGTAACGCGCGTCAGATAGTCCTGCATCGTAAAGGCGAACATTATTGCCATCCAAAAAAAGCTGGCCACGAGGCAAAGCCATATAAGCTTTGGGCTCCAATAAACGTGCATAAAGAACAACATAACGCACGTCATTTTAGTGAAAGCAATAAGCAGGGCGACAAGGGTATTTGCCCCCGGAAAAATAAAATCGAGATCGATGGTTGCGGCGTAATACGTCAATATCGTGCCGACAACAAGCACGGCAAAGACCCCGAGATACTTCGGGATATTCATATGATCGTGCTCAATGTGCTCGTGTTCAGGGTCGTTAGCCATATTCGTATCAGTTCTGAGATCTGTCCGGTCCTCCAGCCCATTTGCTCAAGAACGCCCGGACGACCTTTGCCACCGTGGACGCTCCTAATGCATAAAATGTCTGCCGAGCAGATATAGCAGCGGGAACAGAAATATCCACACAATATCAACAAAGTGCCAATACAAGCCCGACATTTCCACGGGCATATAGTACTCGCTATGGTACGTGCCTTTCCATGCGGTCCATAGAAGCCACGACATAAGCAGCAGGCCGGCGATCATGTGCAGGGCGTGCAAGCCGGTCATCACAAAATAGAGATAATAGAAGATCCGGACAATGCCTTTGAACTTCTCGATATCGATCTCGCCGTTGGAGTAATACCCAACGCGTTCTGACTCGGTCAAATAGCCCCCGTCCTCGGCGAGCTTCACAAGCGAACAATCCGTCCAGAGAAATTCTCCACGGGGGTTTGGGTGAACCGTGGGCGGGGCGTTGTGGTCCACCTCCCAACACGGCTTGGCAGTTTCATGATGCGAAGCATCCGCCTTGACCTTCTGGTTCAGGCCGGTCATTGGGACCAGCCCGTGATGATACTTGTCCGTGTATTCGATCGCCTTAACGCCAAGAAAGACGGTACCGAAGAACATCGTCAGGATGATCATTATCACCTGCATGTTCCGGTTGCTCTTCTGCGCGAAATACACGGTCAGGGCCATCGTCAAAGAACTGACGATCAGCACAAGCGTGTTGAGGCCGCCCCAAAAAGCGTCAAGGTGGTTACTGCCGGCGGCGAACGCCATCGGATACCGCGAGCGATAGACCAGATAGGCCGTGAACAGCCCACCGAAGAACATTATTTCCTGCGCAAGGAAAAGCCACATCCCGATGGATACGGATTCTTCCTGCTGCTTCATGTCCCCGAACTGATGCTGAAGCCCCGGTTCGTGATAAACGAATTTGTCTGATGCGTGTGCCGACATAAACTATTTTGCGAATTTCGATCTGCGACCTTCGACGTGAACCGTCCGGAAATCAAGTTTTCCGGGTTTCTCTCGAAACCGATCGCAAATCGCAAATCAAAAATCGAAAATTAACTCACCGTTGCCAGATCGCGACGCCTGGCTTCTTCGAAATCAAGGCCGCTTTCTTCACCGAATTCGTACGCTTCCCACGTAACGACCGGCATCGTTTCAAAATTCTCGGTCGGCGGCGGCGACGAGGTTCTCCATTCAAGGCCCGGTAACAGCCAAGGATTATCACCGGCCGGCTTGCCGTAGAACAGCGAATGTACAAGATAGACGGCCGGCATCAACATCCCAACACCAAGCACGGACGCGCCCGCCGTTGAGAAGATGTTGAGCACTTGAAGTTCAGGCGGATATGCCGCATATCGTCGCGGCATTCCCTGATAGCCAAGAATGAACTGAGGGAAGAACGTCAGGTTAAAGCCGACGAACACAAGCATTGCCGAGATCTTGCCCCAAAATTCCGAGTACATTCTGCCGGTCATCTTCGGCCACCAATAGTGCAGCCCGCCGAGATAGGCGACCACCTGCCCGCCGACCATAACGTAGTGAAAGTGCGCAACCACAAAATAGGTATCCGTGAGATGCACGGTCAAACCTATCGAACCGAGGAACAAGCCCGTCAGTCCGCCTATCAGGAACAGGCCCATGAACCCGAGGCCGTAAAGCATCGGCGTGCTGAAGTCGATCGACCCTTTATAAAGTGTTGCCGTCCAATTGAACATCTTGATGGCCGAGGGCACCGCGACGACCATGCTCAGGAATGAAAAGACCATTCCGGCATAGATCGACTGGCCGCTGACGAACATATGGTGTCCCCAGACGAGGAAGCCGAAAACGGCGATGGCGATCGACGAGAACGCTATGAACTCATAGCCGAAGATCTTCTTACGGGAAAAATTCGAGATCAGTTCACTGACCACGCCCATTCCGGGCAAGACCATGATATAAACGGCCGGATGCGAATAGAACCAGAACATGTGCTGGAACAAGATAGGATCGCCGCCGATCGCAGGATCAAAGATGCCGACACGTGCTATCCGCTCCACAGCCACCAGGAGAACGGTGATCGCAACCACCGGTGTGCCGAGGATCATGACAAGGCTTACGGCATACATCGCCCACGCAAACAGGGGTAGTCGGAACCACGTCATTCCGGGTGCCCGCATCGTGTGAATGGTAACGATAAAATTCAATCCGGTCAGGATCGAGGAGAACCCATTGATGAAGATCCCGAGGCCAACAAGCACCACATACTGGTTCGAGAATGTCGTGCTGTACGGCGCATAAAAGGTCCAGCCCGTATCAACGCCGCCTTCCATCAGACCAAGCAAGGCGAGGGCGCCGCCAAGCCAGTAAATGTAAAGGCTCAGCAGATTGATCCGAGGCAGAGCCAGATCTTTGGCACCGATCATTATCGGCAAAAGGAAATTACCCAGGACGGCCGGAATGGAAGGGATCAGGAAAAAGAAGATCATCAGGATCCCGTGCTGAGTAAAGACCTTATTATAGGTCCCCGTCTGAAACAGATCGCTTGCGGGCGTCAGCAACTCGAGCCGAATGGCACCAGCATACAGTCCTCCCATAAGGAAGAACACCGATACTGAGATCAAATACATGATCGCGATCCGCTTATGGTCCTTGGTCAAAAGCCAGGACTTAAGCGTGGTGCCGTTGGTGAGGTAATTCAATTTTGGCGTCTCCGGATATCCGGAGCTGATCACGTCTGCGCTTTGCATAATTCTACCTACTACTTAACTTTGCTGTTCCCGCCCGGAGCACTTGGTTTCGCCTCCGGTTGGCCGGCCTTCCCACTGTTTGCTGCGTTTGCGGCAGTTGAATTTGCCGCTGGTGTCGTTGGGCTCGAACCTCCCGATGGCGAGGATCCGGCCGGCGTCGTAACCCCGCTTAACGATTTAATGTATGCGATCAGGGCAAGCAGCTGTTCCTCCGTCACCTGCCCCTTGAATGTCGGCATAATGGGCTGGAAGCCTTCGACCACTTTTGCGCCGGGATTAAGGATCGATTCACGGATATACGCCTCGTCCGCAACGACAGTACCTCCACCCGTCAATTTCACCTCATGCCCGAAAATGCCTTCAAGCTTTGCCCCGCGCTGCTGCGGCCCGCCGGCGTGGCACGAGGCGCATCCGAGCTTGTTCTCGAACAGGTCGCGGCCCTGTTCGGTCGGCGTCTGGCCGGACACATTCCCGCTTTGCCACGCGGCAAAATCCTCACGCGACATCACATACACATAGCCGATCATCCCGGAATGGTTCAGCCCGCAATACTCAGCACAGAAAAGCTGATACTTGCCCGGCTTCGTCGCGTTGAACCACATATACGTGTACCGTCCCGGCACCGCGTCCATTTTGGTCCGAAAGGCGGGAACGAAGAAGCTGTGGATAGCGTCCTCGGTCGTCATCGTGAGCTTTATGTTCGTATCGACCGGTACGTGCAGTTCGTTTATCTCGCGCTGGCCGCTCTCATGCTGGATCTTCCACATCCACTGCTTGCCGACCACGTATATCTCCATACCGTCATCCGGAAGCCGGTACTGGTTGTAATAAACGTATGCACCGCCAACGAAGATCGTCATTGAGACCAGGAATGGAATGATCGACCAAACGGTTTCAAGCACAACCGAGCCATGGATCCCTTCAGGTACGGCGAATTTTTGCCGTTCCCGATACTTAAGCCCGAAGATGAAGATCGCAACGATGATCGGAATAGTAAAGACAACGCTAACGAGGATCAGGTAGAAATACAGCCAATCCACCTGCCACGAAAAGCTGGAAGCCGAATCCGGAAAAAATGGCACCCACGAAGTTTGCATACTTTAATTAGTCCAAAGTTCAACGGTCGAGCCCGGGATCGAATATCGCGCCATTCGAACCTACGCGCCGGCAACCGGACCTTGGGCCTTCTTATTCCTTCTCCAAAAGACGAAGCCCATCACGCCCATTCCAAGAAGCGTGAGCACGGCTCCAACCCTTACTACCCTAAGTATGGCCAAGCCATACTTGCCGCTTGCCGGATCATAGTGGTAGCAATAAAGCAAGAGCTTCTCAGCCGCATTGCCAACCTTGTTCTCGCTTGATTCCATCACGCCGAACTTCAAGTCCTTGGGCGAATAGTCGATCCCATAAAAATACTTGGAAAGCCGGCCGTCGGGGGTCACGACCATGATTCCGCCGGCGTGGGCGAACTGATTGCTCTTTTCATCCCACTTGTAACCGAACCCGGCAGCGCTTGTCGCAGCATCGATCGAAGCTTGGGTACCTGTCAGGAAATGCCAGCCTTGCTCGGTACCGGGGCGGCCGTACCGCTCCATATAATTTGCCTTCTTGTTCCTTGCCAGATCGGGCTTTTCGTTCTCGCGGGCGTCAAAGCTGATCGCTACGACATCAAAATCCTTGCCCGCGTCGAACGAGATACCCTTTAAGGATCCGGTCAACCCGTTGAGCACCTCATTGCACAGCATCGGGCATTCGTAGTAGACGAATGCAAGGATCACCGGGCGCCCCTTATGGAAAAAATCGCCCAGCTTGACGGCCTGGCCATTCTCGTCTTTGAATTCTGTATCAAGCGGCAACTGTGCCCCTAGTTTCTGCTCTATTCCGACCTTCTGCAGTATGTCCGGAAGGCCGTTCGTCGTCGGTTGTGACGGATCGTAAACCTTTGGTGAATAAAGCGGTGAATTGTAATGCTCGGTCTTCTGCGAATACGCTGCTCCTGAACAAAACAGCATCAGCACGGCAGCCATGATTGACAGCCTTTGCAAACTTCGTTGTGCCGATGTCCTTTTCATAACAACTTCCTTTCGGGGCCCTAGCGTCGGTGGAGATCAGCAACGCGGCCCGAACTTGCACTGCTGACATACATTCTCGAGTCTTTAAGCGCTTTTTCTGCTTCGGCGCCCGATCTTGCCTTCACGGACTTTTCCAGAAGGAGTTCTTTGGCCTTGTCGATCGGCATCGCGATAACGGTTCCCGTCTTAGGATCTTTCAACCCTTCCTCCCAGAGCGTCGTCCACTGCTTGTGCAATTCCCAGTATTCGGCCTGCGGTGCTTTCAATTCCAAAACAACGCTGCCGCCTTTGGGATCCGCAACCTGAAAGCCCGGAGCGACCTGAAGCCGAGGCTCGGGCGGAAGCTTGTCCTTGTCTTTCATTTGGGCCCGCATTGGGTTTGTGGAAGACTTTGTTGCCAGTGCGTCATCCTCCAGCACATCATGAAGGGCCCACATCAACCCGAACGTGATCAGGATGAGCAGCAGCAGGCCGACACCAAAGTAAACGATCCCCTTGAGGCCAATTACGTTTTCCTCATAGCCTCTCTCAAGATCGACAAAACTATTTTCGTGTTTTGCTGAGCTCATAATCTTTAATGACCGTGACCGTGCTCGACCGCCTTTTCAAGGAACGGGTCCATCACCGGCACCAGCGGGCGTTTCATCAACTGGCCGAAGAAATACCACAGCCAAAGCCCGCCAACGGCGATCGGCGCGACAATGTCCATCCAGCTAAAACTATCGATCAGGCCCAGCGTCGCTCCGTGCGTTGATATCCGCGGCGTCGGGCTGATCAGCCAGAACATATCGACAACACGCATGAACAGGATGAATATCGCCACCCACGCCAGCGTTTTCGCCCGCCGCTTTAGGTCCTGCATCAACAGGATCACAAATGGGGCCGCAAAATGGAACAGGATCAGGGCCCACGCGACATAGCCCCACCCGTTGTACATCCTCGCCTGAAACCAAACCGTCTCCTCAGGAACATTACCGGACCAGATGATCAGGAACTGCGAGAAATTGAAATACGCCCAGATCATCACAAGCGCCAGCATCAGCTTGCCGATGTCATGGAAATGTCGGCGGCCAAGCACCCGATCCAGCGGCGGCTTGTCCGATAGGAATGCAAGCACGGCCACAAAGAAGCAAAAGCAGCTGAGCGCCCAGCCCGCAACAAAAAGAAGCCCCCAGATCGTCGAAAAATAATGCGGATCAAGGGTCATAACCCAATCGACCGAGGCAAACGTGACAAGCAGCGAATAAAAGACCATTGCCGGCCCCGAAAATGCCGTCGCCCGGCCGAGAAACCTCTCGGCGTCCTCGTAATTGTCCGTTTTATCCTGCTCCGACCCCCATTTGGCCAACAAATACGCCATTATGCCGAAAAGAATGAAATAGACCACCGATCGGAGTATCCAGCTCTGCGACGTCATGAACCAGCCGCGATGCTGCATAATGTGTTCCGTGGCCGGAAGGGTCGTCCACTCGTAAAGGCTGTTGACGCCGAACAGGAGCGGAAGAAAAAGCACAAAAACGATCGGCAATGTCAACGCCCCGGCCTCAGCCACACGGCGAATAACGACGCCCCACGCACCGCCCGTGAGGTACTGAAGCGTAAGCACCCCGATGCTTCCGATGCCGATACCGCCCCAGAAAATGAACCCGAGAAGCCACGACCGAAGGCCTTGCTCCAGGTTGAAATATGTCCCGATCGCCCATACGATGAGGGCGATGGCGCCCGCCCCAAGAGCGATGGTCCGATAGCGGTTCAGTTCCGCAGGTGCTCGATAGTTCCCTCTGTCCACCATTAATGTCCACCTCCCGGCGAAGCAGCCGCCCTTGGTGGCGGCGCCGCCGTGCTTGCGGCGGGATCTGAGTTCATCTTTTGTAATTCTTCAGGGTTCTGGCTAAGCTGAAGGGCCCGAATGTAAGCGATAATGGCCCACCGATCGGCGGCCTGTATCTGCGCCGCGTATCCGTTCATTTTTCCCCAGCCATTCGTGATCACGTCAAAGTAGTGACCGACAGGAGCATTTCTAAGCCGATCGTCATGATAGGTCGGCGGAGCTGAGAACCCGCGGCGAACGATCATTCCGTCGCCGTTGCCCGTAGGCCCGTGACAAACAATGCAGTAAATGTTGTAACGCTCCTGCCCGCGATCGATCAATTCTTTCGTCACCGGGACCGGAAATTCGTCGATATCATTCGGGAAACTCGTAACTATCGTGTTCCCTTGGGCATTGGTCGTGGTCTCGACCTGCACGTTCGGGTTCGGATTGTCGATCTTCCCTGTATAGAACGCCTTGTCCTCCTTCAACAATCCACGTGCGACCGTTCCCTCCGGGTAATCCCGTGACGACCTGTGGTCATCGAAGAAGGTTCCGTCCTCCCACCGATACGCCTTGTAGCGCGGCTGGTCCTGCATATCGAAACGTACGCCGCATCCAGCGGCCAAAAAGCAGAACACGCAAAGCAGCACGCTGTAAATGGTCCGGCGGGAAGCTATCGGCACCGCACTCATTGATCGCGGCCTATTCAGGTACATCGAACACCTCCTGCGCCTTAAGGCCTTCCATGAAACTCCTGGTCTCATCGTAATGAAATTTCGGATCTGCCGACTCGATCAGCAGGAAAAATTTTTCTCTCGTCGCGAGTGCGAACCTGGGAACATTGAAAACCGGATGGTACGGACGGGGCAACCCGTTCAAAAACAGCATTCCGAAAACGGCCGTAAACCCAGCGAAAAGAATGGTCAACTCATATGCCGGTGGGATGAACGAGGGCCAGCTTAGATAAGGGCGGCCACCAATGTTCAGCGGGTAATCGATATAATGAATAAAGATCTGAAGCCCAAGCCCGCTCAGCAGGCCGGTGATCCCGCCGCAAAAGACCAGGAGCGGCAGAATGCTTCGCCTGATCCCAAGAGCCTCATCTATATCGTGCATCGGAAAAGGCGAAAAGGCGTCCGTCTTCGTGAATCCGGCCAAACGCACCTGGTTCGCCGCGTCCACCAATTCAGTGGGCGTATCGAACTCCGCCATTAATCCGTATAGATTGCTGTCCATATTCTTATTGCTTCATCCGATCGATCGGGATCGCCCACTCTTTCGGGGCCCGAACCCTTTGCGACAACCGCTACTTGTTTGGCGGATCCGTCCGCTCCCACGTATATTCGATCTCCAGCACGGCATCGTCAAAATCCTGTTGCCGCCCGTGTACGTTCGCCGAAGGCAGTAGTGTTCTCACCTCGAAGATCGATATCACCGGCAGGAACCGGACGAACAGAAAAACAAGTGTAAAGAAAAATCCGATGGTTCCGATATAAAGCGACCAGTCCCAAAGCGACGGGGCATACATTGCCCACGACGACGGCAGGAAGTCGCGCTGCAAACTGGTAACGATGATCACGAACCGCTCCAGCCACATCCCAATACTGACAATGATCGAGATGATGAACAGCCAGAACGGGCTTTCCCGGAAGTATTTGAACCAAAGGGCCTGGATCGCTATCACATTACAGGAGATCAGCAGCCAGTACATATACCAGTACGGCCCGTTCCAGATTCGGTTCGTGATCATGAAATACTCATATTGGCTTGCGCTGTACCAGCCAAAATACGCTTCCATCACATAGCTGTAGCCAACGATCAAACCTGTCGCCAACATTACCTTTCCCATGTAATGCAGGTGCGTGTCGGTAATGAAATCCTTCATGTTGTACCAGACACGCAGCGGAATGCAGAGGATCAGCACCATGGCGAACCCGGCATAAATAGCACCGGCAACGAAATAGGGCGGGAAGAATGTCGCGTGCCAGCCCGGAAGCTGCGAGACCGAGAAGTCCAGGGAGACGATCGAGTGAACGGAAAGCACCAGCGGCGTAGAAATACCGGCAAGCAAAAGGTAAGCCAGTTCATATCGGTGCCAGTGCCTGGCCGAGCCGCGCCACCCCCAAGAAAAAATTCCGTAGAGGAACTTGAAATACTTGTTCTTGGCACGATCGCGAAGTGTTGCAAGGTCGGGTATCAGTCCCACATACCAGAACAACAGCGAGATGGTGGCGTATGTTGAAACGGCGAAAACGTCCCAAATGAGCGGCGATCGAAATTGCGGCCAGATGCCCATCGTATTCGGATAAGGGAACAGCCAGTAGGCCGCCAGCCACGGCCGGCCTGTATGAATGACCGGAAAGATCGCAGCGCAGGCTACGGCGAATAGCGTCATCGCTTCGGCAAACCGGTTGATCGATGTCCGCCATTTCTGATTGAGGAGCAGCAGAATGGCAGATATAAGCGTTCCCGCGTGCCCGATGCCGATCCACCATACGAAATTGATGATCGGAAAGGCCCACCCGACCGGCTGGTTTGTACCAAAGATACCGATGCCCTTAGCCAAGAGGTAAACGACCGACACCATCAAAAGCTGCGCCACCATAAAGGCGATGCCAAAGCCGATGAACCAGCCAAACGGCGTCCTCTTTTTCAGAGCAAGATCGCCGATCTTGTCCGAAACGGTCGCGAACGTATGGTCGCCCTCGACCATCGGCGGGTAAACCCTTTGCTGGATCTCCTTTAAGTCAGCCATATCATCGAAAAATTCAAAGCTATGCTTCTGGTTATCGCGTTAGGCCGAATACCTTCCGGCCCTTCACATCGTATCTTCCTTCGCCTACTTCACGGACAGCAATAAGCCTTAATGCCCTTGGCCCGTTGCGGCAGGGCCGTCCTCTTTCTTCTCTGCCTTATGCACCGGCGGCTCCTTGAACGCCTTGAAGTCCGGCATTTCCTTGTTCTGGTTTTTCATCTCAGCAAGGTACGTCGTGCGCGGCTGTGTGCCAAGTTCGTTAAGCAAAATGTAGTTGCGATGGTCCGCCTTCGACTTCGCCACCTTGCTGTTCTTATCGTTCGCGTCCCCGAATATTATCGCGTTCGTCGGGCACGCCGCCTGGCAAGCCGTCAAAATCTCGCCGTCAGCTATCGGCCGCCCGTCCTTCTCAGCCTCGATGCGCGCCGCAGAAATGCGTTGGGTGCAGTAGGTGCATTTTTCCATTACGCCGCGGCTTCGAACGGTCACCTCAGGATTCCGCATTAGTTTGTACTGCGGCGTGTCCCAGTCCTGATAAAGCATGAAGTTGAACCTTCGGACCTTATACGGACAGTTGTTCGAGCAGTACCTCGTACCCACACATCGGTTGTACACCATGTCGTTGAGGCCTTCGGGGCTATGCGACGTGGCAGTGACCGGACAAACGACCTCACACGGCGCCTGTTCGCATTGCTGGCAGAGTACCGGTTGAAAATGCAGGCTGCCCGGATTATTTATATCGTCGCCGGTGAAATAGGTATCGATGCGAAGCCAGTGCATCTCTCGGTTGCGCTCGACCTGATCCTTCCCGACGACAGGAATGTTATTCTCGGCCTGACACGCGATCACGCACGCATTGCATCCGACACACGACGTCAAGTCGATGGTCATCGCCCACTTGTTGTGCGTTTTGTACCAATCAGAGTAAGTATCCTCATAGGCGTACTTGTACATCGACGCCGGATACATGTCCTCCTGATGCCATTTCGTTGGCGTGGCCTCAAAAACATCTGCGTCAAATACCCTAAGGACGTCGCGGCCTTCCATATTGAAGTGGATCTGCGAGGTAACGATCGTTGCCTTTTCGCCCGTGCGCTCAAGTGAGCCGAAGCCCGAATACATTGCGTCCGACCGGCGAACATCAAAGGCGTTGTAACCCAACCCGTTGCCGACGCGCCCGGCCCGCGAACGCCCATAACCCATAAAAAGGGTGACCACGTCATCAGGCTGCCCGGCCATTATCCAGATCGGCACAGGCTTCTCGATCTTGCCATCCTGATACGTAAGAGTGACAAGATCGGACGTCATATTGTTTCCGCGAGTGGTCACGAAGGCCAATCCCCGTTCGCCGCCCGAGATCTCACGTTTATCGTTACCTTGATTCAAGCCGAGTTTCGCTGCCGTATTCGGGCTGACGAGCGCCACGTTCTCCCAAGTGATCTTGGTAAGCGGATTCGGAACTTCTTGAAGCCACCCGTTGTTGGCAAATCGGCCATCGTAAACGCACGGATCTGCGACGATGGAGATCTCAATTCCGGAGCCGGCCGGTTTCGATTCCGGCTGACTCAAGAATGCCGTGCTTGCCGAAAGCGACTTCGCCGGCAACGCGGTATTTGCCACAAATCCATCGTGGATCGCCCGTTTCCAGTTGTCCTCAAAGGTCTTAGGCCCTGCGGTCGGAGCTGCCGAAGCAGTGCTTGGGGTGGCCGTCGGGCGTTCGGCGATCGTTATCGTTTCACGTGCGGCATCGGGTGACGGCTTGGCCGCGGGGCCTTCTGCTCCGGTTTTTTTCTCAACCGAACTTTGAGCAGCCGGGGCCGCAGTCGACGGAACTGGCCCGGCCGCCGGCGCTGTCGGCGGTGCTATCGT
>WBZY01000196.1_pt1 | contig 52081 bp, 48 predicted proteins | sample 5204191 | NCBI WGS metagenome assembly WBZY01 (sample SAMN12344363, study PRJNA552823) | activated sludge metagenome | biome: Activated sludge suspended growth; feature: Anammox Sidestream; material: Wastewater; isolation source: activated sludge from anammox sidestream of wastewater treatment...
GGCGAGCTGAACATCGACTGGAACGACGAGGTTTTCGCGCAGTCCTGCCTGACGCACGAGGGTGTCGTGCGGCACGCAGAGACTGCGAAGGCACTTGGATGACGGACTGACGGCGAACGGCCTGGCTGCCGGCCATTGGCCATCCGCCCGCGGCCGCGGAGCGAACAATGACGGGAATCGTGGCGCTTTACATTTTCATGCTCGCAGCCTTCACCGGCTACGAAGTCATCGCGCGCGTGCCGGTGATCCTGCACACGCCTCTCATGTCGGGCTCGAACTTCGTGCACGGCATCGTACTCGTCGGCGCGATGGTCGCGCTCGGCGCGGCCGTCACGCCGCTCGAGAAGACGATCGGCTTCATCGGCGTGCTGCTCGCCGCCGGCAACGCCGTCGGCGGCTATGTCGTCACCGAGCGCATGCTCGAGATGTTCAAGTCGAGCGGCGCGCGGGGCGGCGGCTCGAAGGGAGCGCACTGAGATGTCCGGCGTGCTTTCCGCGGACCTGCTGATCCAGGGCAGCTACCTCCTCACGGCGTTCCTGTTCATCATGGGCCTGAAGCGCATGAGCTCGCCGGTGACCGCCCGCAGCGGCATCGTCTGGGCGGGCGCCGGCATGCTGCTCGCGATCCTCGTCACGTTCCTCTACCCGGGCATGACGAACTACCCGCTGATCATCGCCGCGATCGTCGTCGGGTCGCTGCTCGCGTGGTGGAGCGGCAAGCGCGTCGCGATGACCGACATGCCGCAGATGATCGCGCTCTACAACGGCATGGGCGGCGGCGCGGCGGCAGCCATCGCGGCGGTGGAGCTGTACAAGGGCGAGGCGCACGGTCTCGTGACGATGGTGCTCGCGGTGATCGGCGGCCTGATCGGTGCGGTGTCGTTCAGCGGCAGCGCGATCGCCTTCGGCAAGCTGCAGGGCCTGATCAAGCGCTCGTTCCGCTTCGGCGGCCAGCAGGCATTCAACCTGCTGCTGCTGGTCGGCGCACTCGTGCTCGGCGGCATGGTCGCGCTGCACTTCAATGCCTCGCCTGCCGTCATCACGGGGTTCTTCGTCGTGGCGCTGGTGCTCGGCATCACGATGACATTGCCGATCGGCGGCGCGGACATGCCGGTCGTGATCTCGCTCTACAACGCGCTGACCGGCCTCGCGGTCGCCTTCGAGGGCTTCGTGCTCGGCAACGCGGCGATGATCATCGCCGGCACGGTCGTCGGTTCCGCCGGCACGCTGCTCACGCAGTTGATGGCCAAGGCGATGAATCGCTCGCTCGGCAACGTGCTGTTCGCGGGCTTCGGTGACACGGGCGGGGGCGGCGCGAGCGAAGTCACCGGGAGCATGAAGCCGATCGAGGCGGCGGACGTCGGCGTGATGATGGCGTTCGCGAACAAGGTGATCATCGTGCCCGGGTACGGCATGGCCGTGGCGCAGGCGCAGCACAAGGTCTGGGAGCTGACGCAACTGCTGATCGACCGCGGCGTCACGGTGAAGTTCGCGATCCACCCGGTGGCGGGGCGCATGCCCGGCCACATGAACGTGCTGCTCGCCGAGGCCGGCGTGCCCTACGACCTGATCTCCGATCTCGATGAAATCAATGCCGAGTTCGAGACTGCCGACGTCGCGCTCGTGATCGGCGCGAACGACGTCGTGAATCCGGTCGCGCGCAACGACAAGTCGAGCCCCATCTACGGCATGCCGATCCTGAACGCCGACAAGGCGAAGAACTGCATCGTCATCAAGCGCGGTCAGGGCGCCGGCTTCTCGGGGATCGAGAACGCGCTGTTCTTCCTCGACAATACCCGCATGCTCTACGGCGACGGACAGAAGGCAGTGGCCGAGCTGATCGGCGCGGTGAAGGCCATCGGCTGATGGAAGTACGCGCCTGCGTCACGGCAGATCTGCCGGCCGTGCAGGCCATCTATGCGCACCACGTGCTGCACGGCACGGGCACGTTCGAGGAGGTTCCGCCGACCCTCGCCGAGATGACTGCCCGTCACGAACACATCGTGGCGGATGGCCGGTTTCCGTTCCTGGTCGCAATCGACGGCGGCCGCGTGATCGGTTACGCCTATGCCACCGAGTTCCGCGCGCGTTCGGCCTATCGCCATACCTGCGAGAGCTCGGTCTACATCGCCCCCGATGCGCTGCGCCGCGGGGTTGGACACGCGCTGATGCACGCCGTGATCGATCAGTGCCGTGCGCACGGCTTTCGCGAAATGCTGGCCGTGATCGGCGACTCGCAGAACCATGCCTCGATCGGCCTGCACAACGCGCTCGGCTTCGCGCACGCAGGCACGTTCCACGATGTCGGTTACAAGTTCGGCCGCTGGCTCGACGTGGTACTGATGCAGCTGTCACTGCGGTCGGGTGAAGCGTAGCGCCGCAAGCGGCAGGCCCGTGCCGATAATGTGACGGACGGCGCGGGCGCACCCCGCCCGGACCTTATACTGCCCAGCTGCCAGCCAGTCGGAACCATGTCGGGGGTCGGTCATGCTCGGAACTCTGGTCTTCCTCGCGGTCATCGTCGCAATCGCCCTGGGCGCCATCGGGCTCTACAACCGCCTGGTCGCGCTGAAGCACCGCGTCGCAACCGCCTGGTCCAATATCGACGTGCTGCTGAAGCAGCGTCACGACGAGCTGCCGAAGCTCGTCGACACCTGCAGGCAGTACATGCAGTACGAGCAGGAAACGCTCGAGAAGGTGATGCAGGCGCGCAATGCCGTGCACGCGGCACGCGAAGCCGGTGACGTGGCGGCGGTCAGCGCGGCGGAAGGCGGCCTGCGCGCGCAGCTCGGCAAGTTGTTTGCGGTGGCCGAAGCCTATCCAGACCTCAAGGCCAATGCCTCGTTCCAGCAGCTGCAGGGGCGCATCAGCGCGCTCGAGACCGGCATCTCCGACCGGCGCGAGCTCTACAACGAGAGCGTCAACGTCAACAACGCGACGATCGAGCAGTTTCCGGCGTCGATCATCGCGGGCATGTTCGGCTTCAAGCCCGCGAAACTGCTCGAGTTCGCGGCGGGCGAGAAGGCGGATGTCGACGTGAAGGCGTTGTTCAACGCCTGAGCCATGGCGGCCTTCGCGATCCTGCTCCTGCTGTTCGTCGCGGGCGTCTATGTCGTGGCGCTCTACAACCAGCTCGTACTCGTGAAGCACAACGTCGCCAAGGCCTGGGCCAACATCGACGTGCTGCTGAAGCAACGCAACGACGAGATCCCGAAGCTGATCGAAGTGTGCCGCGCGTACTCGGCGTTCGAATCCGCGTTGCTCGCGCGGCTGGCCGCCGCGCGGGCTGCAGCGGCCGCCGCGCTCGCCGGTGCCGACGCGGGGGAGATCGGCGTGGCCGAAGCGCGGCTGCGATCCGGCTTCGCGCAGGTCGTCGCACTCGCCGAGGCGTACCCGGATCTCAAGGCCAATGCACAGTTTCGCGCGCTGCAGCAGCGCATCTCCGGGCTCGAGGCCGCGATCGCCGACCGGCGCGAGTTCTACAACGAGAGCGTGCGGATCAACAACGTGACCGTCGAGCGCTTCCCGACGAGCGTGCTGGCCGGATGGTTCGCGTTCCGTCCGGCCGAGTTGCTCGAGTTCCGCGATGTCTGACGAGCTGGAGGCTTTCGTCGTCGCGGCCGTGCTCGGCGCCAGCGGTTACCTGATGTGGCGGCGGAACATGCGTGCGATCGGCCTGATGGAAGGCACGGCCACGTCGCGCGTCGCGACCGCGGCGAAGGGCTACGTCGAGCTGTTCGGCAAGGCGCGCACCGCGGGCGGCACAGCGGTGCGCGACCCGATCCAGTGGCAGGACTGCCTCTGGTTCAAGGTCGTCACCGAACGTCGCAGCGGCAACAAGTGGGAAGTGACCGCTCGCCAATCGAGCACCGAACCGCTGGCGCTCGAGGACGAGACCGGCTCGTGCCTGATCGTTCCGGGCGAGGCGAAGATCGACGACGAACAGGATCCGGATGTGGTCGTGCCCGACGGCTCGTCCCGCCGGCACAAGATCTGGCGTGTCGTGGACGGCGATCCCCTGTATGCGCTCGGCTTCCTGGAACGGCGCAATCCGCCGCTCGCCGGCCCTGCACCCGGGAGCGTGGCCGCAGACCACGCGGAGCTCGAGCTGCTGCGCGTGTGGAAGCGCGACCAGCCACAGCTGCTGCGACGTTTCGACACGGATGGCAACGGCCGCATCGATGCCGCGGAATGGGAGCGGGCACGACGCGCCGCGCGCGCCGAGGTGGCGACCGACGTCGCGCACGACGAGGCGCAGGCGCGCGCCGCTGCTGCCGCCGCGCCCGACGCGAATATCGAATACCGGTTGCGGCCACCGGAGGACGACCGACCGCTGCTCGTGTCGAGCTACCCGGAGGCCGACGTGCTCCGCCGCCTCAGGCGACGTTCCTGGCTCGGGCTCGCGATGTTCGTCGGCGGTACACTCTACGTGCTCTACGCCCTCGGCCGGTACCTCGCATGAAGACGGAACTCACCGCGCTCGAAGTCCGCGTCATCGGCTGCCTCATCGAGAAGCAGGTCACGACGCCCGACCAGTATCCGCTGTCGTTGAATGCCCTGACGAACGCCTGCAACCAGAAGAGCAACCGCGACCCCGTGCTCGCGCTCGGCGAAGGCGACGTGCAGCGCACGCTCGATGACCTGTCGCGCAAGCACCTCGTGATCGAGCGCTCGGGCTTCGGCAGCCGCGTCCCGAAGTACCAGCACTGCTTCTGCAACACCGAGTACGGGTCGCTGAAGTTCACGCCGGTCGAGCTCGGCATCGTCTGCGAGCTGATGCTGCGCGGACCGCAGACACCGGGCGAGCTGCGCGGCCGCGTGCCGCGCTTCGCGACGCTGAGCGATCCGGGCGACATCGAGGCGGCATTGCAGGCGCTCGCAACGCGCGATGCCGGCGCCGTCGTCGTACGCCTCGCGAGGGAACCGGGGCGACGCGATTCCTGTTACGCACACCTGTTCTCTGGACCAGTCGCCACGGGGCCCGACGCGACGGTGACGGCCACGGCGGCGGATACGTCGACCGACCGACCGCGTTCGCCGTCGATCGCCGATCGGCTCGACCGGCTGGAAGCCGAAGTACGCGCCTTGCGCGCCGAGCTCGAGCGGTTGCAGGGCCGCGATCCGGGCGCCTGAGCCCATTCAGGCCTGCGGCGCGAACCACGGCACGTGCGTCGCACGGAACGCGGGCAGGGCCTCGCATCGGGCGACGAAGGCACGCAGCGCGGGATAGGCACCGGTATCGAGCGCCACGACCGGCGAATCGGCGAGGAACGTGGTGATGACGGCGACCGCGATGTCGGCATGCGTCATGCGCGCAGCGACGAGCCAGGGCGAGTCGCCCCGCAGGGCGCAGCGCCGGTCGAGTTCACCGAGCGCACCGTGCATCTGGGAGCGGCAACGTTCGATCCACGGCTCGTGCCGCTTCTCCGCGGGCCGGAATGCGTTTTCATAGATCTGCTCCCGCCCCTTCTCCGCCGCCCCGACCGCGAGTGCGATGACTCCCAATGCGTCGCGCCGTTCGGCGCCTTGCGCCGGCATCAACGCCTGCTGCGTACCGACCCGTTCATCGATGTAGTCGAGTATCGCCGACGATTCGACGAGCACTTCGCCCCCGTCGAGCACCAGCGCCGGCACGCGCCCGAGCGGACTGAACTCGCGTATGCGCGCGAAATCGCGCCCGACGGACCAGTCGAGGCGCTCGAATTGCAGCCCGCAGAGATCCATCGCGATCGCCACGCGCCGCACGAACGGGGAATCGAGCATGCCGATGAGTGTCATGTTTTCCGCTACGATGGCACCAGGAGGAAACCTGCAGTGTGGCAGTCTTGAACGCCCGTATCGAGTCGCTCGCGTATTACCCGGTCAAGGGCTGTCGTCGCATCGAATGCGCCGCACTCGAGCTCGTGCCGGCCGGCGCGCGGGGCGATCGCGAGTGGATGATCGTCGGGCCCGACGACCAGTTCGTCACCCAACGGACCGATGCGATCCTGGCGACCATCGCCCCGGTGACCGACGACCGGGCGCTCACCCTGTCGGCCCCGGGGCACCCACCCCTGCAGGTGCCGCTCTCGTACCGTGGCGAGCGCCGCACGGTGCGCATCTGGAAGGATACGTGTGCCGCCGATGACATGGGTGACGCAGCGGCCGACTGGCTCACCGCGGTCGGCGGAAGGCCGCTGCGCCTCGTGCGGTTCGCGGCCGACGGCGTGCGGCACGCGGACAAGACCTGGGCGCGCGACGATTTCGCGCCGGTGAAATTCACGGATGCCTACCCGGTGCTGGTCACGCAGTCGGCCTCGCTCGGCGCGCTGAATGCCGCACTCGGGCGTGCGAGCGAGGGCCCGCTGCCGATGAACCGCTTTCGGCCGAATATCGTGCTCGGCGGACTCGCAGCCTGGGACGAAGACCGCATCGAGCACTTGCGGATCGGCGGGGTACTGCTGCGCCTCGCAAAACCGAGCACGCGCTGCATCGTGACGACGACGAACCAGGACAGCGGCGCGCGCGGCGTCGAACCGCTGCCCACGCTGAAGCGGCTGCGCTGGCACCGTGGCCTGAAGGGTGTGACCTTCGGCGTGAACGCGACCGTGCTGCAACCGGGCACGGTACGGGTCGGCGATGTCGTGGAGATCGCCTGGCGCGAGTCCGCCGCCTAGCGCGCGAGGAAGCGGGCGAGGCACACGAGCGCCCACGTGTCCTGGCGGCAGTACTCGAGCAGCGCAGTCTCGAGCGCCGCGCGTCGTGCCGCGTCGGTCGCATCCGCGCGCAGTTCGAGGAATGCGAGCTGCGCGGCCTCCCCCTCCTGCACTTCGCCGAGACGGGTGTAGGCGAGCTCCGGCGCAATGGTCGGGATCACGGCCTTGAGCGACCACGATCCCTGCATCCGCGGGTCGTAGTACGCCTTTCGCGTGATGGGCAGCAGGTCGACGAGGCGTGCGCGCAGCGCATCGAGTGCAGCGGCCTGCGGCGGCACGTGCCGCGCGAGCAGCGCGAGCACGCGCGCCTCGAAGTGCGCGTTGTAGGCGAAGACCGGTCCCGATGGGGGCGCCGCACGCAGCAACGCCGTGGCGAGTGCGGTGAAGTCGCCGAAGTCGTCGCGCGCGAGAAACTCGGCATGCCGCAGGTCGCCCGATGCATCTTCGACGTGCAGCGACCACTGAAAGGGCAGCTGTTCATACGGCCGCGTGCCGACGATCTCCGGCACCGCGAACGCGATCGTCTCGAAGTCGAGGTAGGCGCGCGGCCAGGGCGCGTCGCGCACCTCGGCGGCTGCGGCCCGATCGACGATGCGCAGGCCCGCGCGCACGCGCGCGTCACGGTGCGTCGACAGGTCGGGCGGCGGCGCACCGGCCGAGCAACGCTCGATGAACGGACACGGCCAGGGCGCGTGGCAATGCGGACCCATGGCGATCGCGGGCGCCGATCGCTCCGCCATCACGCGATGCAGGACCATGGCCTCTTCGGCGAGCGCCGGCAGGACGGCCTCGACCTCTGCCGTGATGTCCGCTTCGCTGGCGAGACCGGCGTACTCGCCCTTGCGCGCGAGCACGAACGTGTTGTCCACGTGCGCGATCGATACCCGCTGCACCGGTACGCGCGCGCCGCGCAGCACGAGCGTCTGAAAGGCGGCGTCGGGAATGTGCTCGGGCTTGACCTGCGTCGACGCCTTCACCTCGATCAGCTCGCTCACGCCGCGATCGCGCCGCAGGATGTCCGCAATCACCGCGAACTCGCCATGCCGCACCGCCGGCTGATGCAGGACCGGCGCACCGCCCGCCGCCAGCACACGCGACGTTGCCGCGATGGCGGCGGGCAGGCCACGATCGCGCGCAACGACGCGGCCGGGTACGAGCACGCGCATGAGACTGTCGAACTCGCGGCCTTGCCGGATCGCCATGCTCTCGGGCGCCCGCGTCGCGAGCGGCGCATGGACCTCGAACCACAGGCGCTTCGCGCATTGCCGGCCCGCCATGAAGCGGGATTTCGTCAGCCAGGCCATGCGGCGGGTTATACCGAATTTCGCCGAAGCGTTGTCGCGGCGCCATTGCGACCGACTATGCTCGCCGCATGTTTCCTGCGCTCTGGATGGCGGCCCTCGCCCTGCAGCAACCCTCGACACAGGCACCGCCGCCGGAATCGCCGACGGAAGAAGTGATCATCGCGGCACCCGAGCCGCGCTACGTCGCACCGACGCTGCGCGATCGCATCGGTCGCGTGTGGGCGCCCGTCTACGTGAACGGCGCGGGCCCGTTGCGGCTCGTGCTCGACACAGGGGCGAGCCGCTCCGCGATCACCGCCGACGCGGCGGCGCGCCTCGGCCTGCCCTTGCAGGGTGCGCCGACCGTGCTGCTGCGAGGCATGACCGGCGAGGCGCAGGTCCCGCTGATCGACGTCGAGCGCCTCGACATCGGCGATCTCGTGATGGAGCCTGCGAAGCTGCTCGTCGTGCAGGATGCGTTCGGGGGCGCCGAGGGCGTGCTCGCGGCACGCGGCCTCAAGGATCGGCGCATCCTGATCGAGTTCCGCAAGGACCGCATCGAGATCGTGCGCTCGCGCAACCAGCGGGCCCCCGACGGCTTCACGGTGCTGCGGATCCGCCTGATCCGCGGCCACGTGCCGAGCGTGCAGGCGGTGGTCGGCCGCGTGCCCGTCAAGGCCATCATCGATACCGGCGCGCAGCTGACGACCGGCAACCTCGCGCTGCGCGATGCGCTGCTCGCGCGCCGTCGGCTCGACGAAAAACAGGACAAGCTGATCGGCGTCACCGGTGACGTGCAGGAAGGACCGACGAGCCGAGTCCCGCCGATCTACCTCGGCAACGTGCAGGTGAGCAACGCGCAGATCATGTTCGTCGATCTTTACATATTCAGGCACTGGCGACTCACCGACGAGCCCGCGATCATGCTCGGCATGGACGTGCTCGGCGTGCTCGACACGCTGATCCTCGATTACCGGCGGCACGAAATGCAGATCAAGCTCGTGAGGTAGCCGCCTGTCGCCTCGATCTTGACCCCGGTGGGTGACAGGCATAGGTTCGGCAATCTTCGCGTGCCGGGCCGGCACTGGAAGTGCACGAGACCTGGCGGCATCACCAACAGGGGAACTGCACATGACTATTCTTCGAGTCGGATGGCGCGTCGGCGTTCTGCTCGGCGCATGCATGGTGGCGGGCAGCGCACTCGCCGGCACACATGTCGAGACCATTGCCCAGGGGCTCGTCAATCCGCGCGGCATCGCGCTCGCGCCGAACGGCTGGCTCTATGTCGCCGAGGTCGGCAGCGGTGGTTCGGGACAATGCATCCCGTCACCCGAAGAGGGGCAGCCGCCACGCTGCTACGGCGAGACCGGGGCGCTGACGCGCATCGATCCGGACGGCATCGCGCCGCCAAAGCGCGTCGTAACCGGCCTGCCCTCGATGGCTGCGGCGGGAGGCTTCGCAGCGACGAGCGGGCCCGTCGACGTCGACTTCTTCGGCATGCAGGCCTACGTCGTGATGGGCTGGGGCGGCGATCCCGCGCTGCGCGCGGGCGTCGGACCGAAATCCGCGCTGTTCGGAAAGTTGTTGCGCGTGCTGCCGGGGGGCCAGGTCTGGCCGGTGGCCGACATCGCGGGCCACGAGGCGCGTGCCAATCCGGACGGCACCGACATCGACTCGAACCCCTATGGCGTGCTCGCGCTGCCGGGACGGCAGATCGTGGCTGATGCCGGCGCGAATGCCCTGGTGGAGCGCAGCCCGTTCCTCGCATGGTTCTGGCCGCACCACAGTACGCGCACGTTTGCGGTGCTGCCGCGTACCGCCGCGAACCTCGATGCGGTGGCCACCACGGTTGTCGAGGGGCCCGGCGGGTACATCTACGCCGGCGAACTCACCGGGGCACCGTTCTTTCGCGGCGCCGCCACGATCTATCGCATCCCGCCGTTCGGCGGCACCCCGCAGCCTTACGTGACCGGGCTCACGGCCGTCGTCGACATGGCCTTCGATCGCCGCGGAACGCTCTACATCGTCGAGATTGCGAGCGGTCTCGTGCCGGGCCCCGGCGCGGATCCCGGCGTCGGCGTCGGGCGCCTGCTGCGCAAGAAGCGCGGCGGACCCGTGGAGGTCGTGCTCGACCAGGGTCTCGTGTTTCCGTCGGGGATCGCGATCGCACACGACGGCACGCTTTACCTGACGAACTACGGCGTGTTTCCGGGCGGTGGCGAAGTGCTGAAGGTAACGGTCGACTGAGGATGGGATACGAAGCCGCGCCGCGCGCCGACACCGATGCGACGCGGCTTCGCTGCTCCAACCACGCTCGACCGGACGCGCAGCGATGAACCGCGCACTCGTGCTGCTCGGGGTCTTGATCGTCATCGCCGGACTGTTCTGGGCGCGGCTGCGGACCCTGCCTTACTTCCGCCTGCCCGGCGACATCGTGATCGACCGGCCGGGGTTCCGGTTCTTCTTCCCGATCACGACGATGCTGCTCGTCAGCGCGGCCGTATCGCTCATCCTCTGGTTGCTGCGACGCTGAACGATTCGTCTGGCCCGGGCTGGCGGACATGCGCGACAATCCGCGCCATGACAACCGGCAAGGATTCCCTGCTCGAGCTGCGCGATGCCCTGCGGCATTTCGCCGCCGAGCGGGACTGGGACCAGTTCCACTCGCCCAGGAACCTCGCGGCGGCATTGTCGGTGGAGGCTGCGGAACTGCTCGAGCACTACCAGTGGGGCGAGGCCGCGAACCCCGAACAGGTGCGTGAGGAAGCCGCGGACGTGCTCCTCTATCTGATCCGGCTCGCCGACAAGCTCGATATCGATCTCGCGGCCGCCGCTCGCGACAAGATCGCGCTCAATGCGCAGAAGTACCCCGTCGAGAAAGCGCGCGGCAATGCGCGCAAGTACGATCGCTTTCATCCATGACCGAAACTTTCATCCTGATCGACTTCGAGAATGTCCAGCCGAAGAACCTCGCGCAGTTGCGCGATCGCCCGGTGCGCCTCAGGATCTTCGTCGGCAGCCAGCAGGCAAAAGTGCCGTTCGACCTCGCGCAGACCGTGCAGGCGCTCGGCGACCGCGCCGAGTACGTGCAGATTGCCGGCACCGGCCGCAACGCGCTCGACCTGCACATCGCATACTACGTCGGCCGTCTCGCCGTGCAGCATCCGGACGCCGGCATCTACATCCTGTCGAAGGATCGCGACTACGACATCCTGTTGAAGCACCTGCAGGCCCAGGGCATCCACTGCCACCGCAAGGCCTCGCTCGACGAAATCCCGGCCTTGAAGTCTCCTCCGGCGACGAAGCCCGCGGTCGCGCCCGACCGGCTCGCGCCGGTGATCGCGCACTTGCGCAACCTCAAGGCGTCGCGCCCGCGCAAGGCGAAGACCCTTGCGAGTACGCTCAAGGCACGCTTCGCGAGGGACGGTGGCGAACGCGATGTGCAGGCTCTCGTCGAGGAACTGCGCCGGCGCGGACTCATCGTGGTGGAGGGAACCAACGTCACCTACAGGCTGGACTAGCGCAGGTGCACGGCCTGCCGGGACACCGATGACTACACCCATCCACCAGAAATACGCGACCGCCTGTTATGCGGTGATCTGTCGCGACGTGCCCGACAGTGCCGTGAAGCGCGCGGCCGCAACGCCGGCACATTTCAGGTACATCGAAGGCATCCTCGACGAGATCCTCGTCGCCGGGCCGCTGTTCGACGACGAGGGTCGACGCGTGATCGGCAGCATCCTCATCCTGCGCACGCAAAGCGCCGAACGCGCGACGGAGCTCGTGACGACAGATCCCTACAACGCGGCGGGCGTCTGGGCCTCGATCGAAATACGGCCGTTCCTGCCGGCCGCCGGGAGTTACGTCGGCGGCACGTCCTGGTAGGCGGGAACCCGGCCGGTCACTCGTCCTCCCAGGGCTCCCTGCGGCGCCTCGCGCGCACGACGCGCATTGCGGCACCCGCGATGAACACGAGCGGCACGATCACTCCGGCGAAGCGCACCGCCGTGCGCAGTACCGGCGGCCCCTCCACGCGCCGCAGCAGCAGGAACGCACCGAGCGCGAGCAGCCCGTTCAGCCAGCCCGGCAGGCGGCTCACCGACTCGAGCAGGTCCTCGAAAAGTCCCGTATGCCGCTGCCGTTGCCGCATCACGCGGCCTTGTCGGCCAAGGATCGGGCTGCCGGTGCCGTCTCATCGGCGCGCACCCGCAGCGCCGTCATCGACAGGCGCACGGCGAGCGCGATGCCGCCGACCCGCCAGGCGTGGCTTTTCATGAGTTACCCCCTCGGCCTCGTGGGCGGAGCGCCGCGGCATGGTATCACCGGCCGCGGAGCACGCGTCCCGGCGCGCTCGACCGCAAGCTGCGGCGTGGCTATAACAACCCGCCGGGAGGACACATGGCAGCCGACATCACCCGCCGCGACTTCCTGAACGGTGCTGCGCTCGCGATCGCTGCGGGCCTGTCACCGATCGACCTGCTGCAGGCGCAGGCGTCGGCACCGCACGGGAATGCACCCTACCCGCCTGCCGGCGGCGGCTTGCGGGGCTCGGCGCCCGGCAGCTTCGACATCGCCCACGCGCTGCGCGACGGGCGGCGCTTCGCGACCGATGGCATCGCCGTCGATGAGCGCTACGACCTGATCGTCGTGGGCGCGGGCATCAGCGGCCTCGCGGCGGCGTGGTTCTATAGGCGCGAGAAACCGAACGCACGCATCCTGCTGCTCGAGGCCAACGACGATTTCGGCGGCCACGCGCAGCGCAACGAGTTCCTGATCGATGGGCGCCTGCTCGTCTCCTACGGCGGCAGCGAGTCGATGCAGTCGCCGCATTCGCTCTACAGCCGCGACGCGCTCGGCCTCACGCGCGCGCTCGGCATCGACCTCGATCGCTTCGAGACCGCATTCGACCGCACGCTCTATCCGGGGCTCGGCCTCTCGCGCGGAGTGCTGTTCAAGCGCGAACACTTCGGCGCGGACCGGCTGGTCACCGGCGACCCGATGCGCATGGTCGCGGACGATATTCCTCCGGATCGCATGAATGCCCGCCCGCTCGCGGCATTCGTCGCCGACTTCCCGGTGTCGGAGGTCGCCAAGCGCCAGCTCGTCGCACTGTATACGTCGCGGCGCGATCCACTGCCGGGCCATTCACGGGCGCAGAAGGAGGCGCTGCTCGAGCGAACGAGCTATCGCGACTGGATCACGAAGGTGCTCGGCTACGAGGCCGCGGTCGCGGACACCTTCCAGTGCCGAACGCACGACTTCTTCGCTGCCGGAATCGACGCGGTCCCTGCGGGGTGGGCCTTCGAGGACGGCTACCCGGGCTTCGCCGGCCTCGGGCTCGGCAACGCGGCGGACAACGCGAAGATGGACGATCCCTATATCCATCATTTCCCCGACGGCAATGCGTCGATCGCGCGCCTGCTCGTGCGCTCGCTGATTGCCGGCGTCGCGCCGGGCCGTGGCATGGACGACATCGTGCTCGCGCCGTTCGACTACTCGCGCCTCGATGCCAATGGCGCGCTGATTCGCCTGCGCCTCGCCGCCACCGCGATCGAGGTTCGCGAGCGCACTCCCGGCCGCGTCGAAGCGTACTACTCGCGCGGTGGCGTGCTGCACGCGGCGCGCGCGCGGCATGCGGTCATGGCGTGCTACCACTCGATGGACCCGTACCTGCTGCCGGAACTCGGCGCAGCCCAGCGCGCGGCGCTCGCGCTCAACGTGAAGATGCCGCTCGTGTACGTGAAGGTCCTCGTGCGCAACTGGCGGCCATGGGTCAACCGTGGCGTGCACGAAGTCACGAACGCCGTCGGGTTCCATTCGCGCCTCAAGCTCGACTACCCGGTGAGCCTCGGCGATTACCGCTGTCCGCGCTCACCGGACGAACCGATGGTGCTGCACCTCGTGCACGTACCCACGGTGCCGCTCACGCCCGGCGTCGATCCGCGCACGACGCTGCGCGCCGCACGCGCGCAACTGCTCGCGATGCCGTTCGGGACTTTCGAGCGCGAGGCACGCGACGAACTGACCCGCATCGCCGGCGCCGGCGGCTTCGACGCGGAGCGCGATATCGTCGCGATCACCGTGAACCGATGGGGTCACGGCTATTCGGGCGGCGACAACCCGCTCTACGACCCGCCGCGTCGCGGTGCGGAACCGTACGAGATCGCGCGCTCGCGCCTGGGCGGCATCGCGTTTGCGAACTCGGATTCCGCATGGGCGGCCTATGCGCACGCCGCGATCGACGAAGCCCACCGTGCGGTGGGCGAGCTGCTCGGATGAGGCCTCAGTCGCCGAACGATTTCCTCACCGTGAATTCGACGTACGGCCCGATCCGCAGCGTGCGCGTATCGACATAGTCGAGCGGCGCGCTGCCGCGCATGCCGTCGTAGATCTCGCGCCGCCGCTCGGCGGCACGATCAGTGAGGTTCTTCACGTAGAGGCGCAGGTACCAGCCGTCGGCAGGCCGCACCTCGGCGAAGATGTCGAGCCGCGCCCCGACGCTGTCGGTCTTCACTTCGTCGAAGCGGTATTCCGCCTCTTCGCTCGCGAGCGTGGCATCGATGCCCCAGCGGCTCTTCCAGAACGGCAACTGCTGCGAGAAGTGTGCCGATGCCTCGAGCGGCTTGTCGTCCGAGATCCTGCGGAACGTCCCGGTCGCGGGATCGGTGGCGCGGCTCCTGCGCCACACGCTCGTCACCTTGAGGAGCCCGCCGGTGATGTGCAGGCGATCGAGCGGCAGGTCGACGCCCAGCTCCAGCTCGTTGCGTGTGCCTGACCCGATGTTGCCCACCGCGTCGAACGTGCCGTCGGGTCCCGTCACGGGGATGCGATCGATCAGGTCCTCGATCTCCTCGTGGCGCGCGCTCAGCACGAGCGCACCGGCACCCTCCATGAAGTGACGCTCCCATGCGAGCTCGGCGCGCCATGTCCGGTCGGGCTCGAGATCCGGATTGCCGGCCGTCACCGTGCCGGCCGACAGCGAGGCGGAACTCGTGAAATCGCCGAAGTCGAGCTGCCCGACATCGCGCTCGACCAGCAGCCGCAGGCGATCGTTGCCGGTGGCGGACCACGACAGCAGCGCGCGCGGCTTCGGGAAGAAGAAGGTCTTCGTCAGCGCACGATCGCCACTCTGCGAAAGCTCCGAGCGCTCGAAGCGCGAGCCGGCCTCCAGCGTCCACGCCGGCGAGAGTCGCCAGATCGCGAGCAGCGAGGCTTCACCGCGGCGCTCTTCGACACGCACGTCGGCCGTCGGCAGCGGAGCCGGGATCCCGTTCTCGGTGAGCGAGGTGTGGCTGTCGAGCACATTCACGGCCCCCTCGAGGCTGCCTTCGATCGTCCAGCGCTCGCCGGTGCGGCGCAGCGTGCCGCGCAGGATCGTCTCGCTCGTGGTCGCGAGATCGTGAAACAGTGACGTGTCACCGCTGTCCACTTCGCGCTCGCGCTCGCCTTCATCGTTGTCGGCGTCGCGACGGATCGCGAAGGTCTCGAGTGCGAGCCGCTCGCCGAACGGCCGGTCGTAGCGCAGGCCGAGCTCGGTGCGGCGATCGTCCTTGAACTCGGCCACGATATCCTGGCCGGGGTCGGGGAAAACTTCCGTCTGGACGATGTCGGCGCCGAAGCGTTCGCGCTGCCAGGCGATATTCGCGCGCAGCTTGCCGCCGGCGAGCGGCCTGTCGAGGGCGCCTGCGAGCTCGCCGATCTTCGAGCCCTCGTACTGGCGGTAGTCGATGTCACGCAGCAGCGTGCCGCCCGGCGCCACGCGCGGCCGGTCGCCGACGCCGTGCTCGTCATCCCACTCGCGATACAACGCGCCCGACAACTCGTAGCGCAGATCGCCACTCTCGCGCAGGAACTCGCCGGCGACACGGGGCGCTTCGTAGCCGCGCTGGAACAAGCCGATGCCCACTTCGGCCGACCCGTGCAACTGCGCGCCCCGCACGCGCACGACATTGGCGAGCACGGCCTCGCCCTGCATGTCGACACCCGGTGCGCCGGCCCGGATCACCTCGATCCGCTCGACGGTGGCGGCCGGAATGCGGCGCAGGAGGGTCTCCAGGGTCTCCTGCTTGCTCGCGGGCCGGCTGCCGTCGATCAGCACGTTGCCGCCGGCCCCCACGAAGCCGCGCACGTCGGCGTTGCCCTCACTGAAGGTGTAGCCGGGCAGCACCGCCAGCATGTCGAAGGCCGAGTACGGTTGTACACGTGCAAAGAATGCATTCGGGTAGGACGTGACCCGGCTGGTCGAGTCCTCGGCCGAGGACGCCGCCGCCGCGAAGCACAAGAGCAGGCACACCGGTATTCGCATGGGACCAGCATGCCCCAGCGCGCGTTATCGTGAGATTATGCAGGGCGAGGGAGGATCCGATGCCGGCCACCGTGACGCTCTACCACTCGCCCAACACGCGCTCGACCGGCGCCCTCGCGCTGCTCGAGGAGCTCGGCATGCCCTACGAGCTGCACGTACTCGACATGAAGGCCGGCGAGCAGCGCCAGCCGGCATTCCTCGCCGTGAACCCGATGGGCAAGGTGCCGACGATCCGCCACGGCGATGCGGTCGTCACCGAACAGGGGGCGATCTTTCTCTACCTGGCGGACCTCTGGCCACAGGCCGGCCTCGCGCCGTCGATCGGGGATCCATTGCGCGGCCCGTACCTGCGCTGGCTCGTATTCTATGGGTCCTCGTTCGAGCCCGCCATGGTCGATCGCGCCTTGAAACGCGAGCCCGGGCAGGCCTCGACGATGCCGTATGGCGACGTCGACACGACGGTCGCGACGCTCGCGGCGCAGCTCGCGCAGGGTCCGTGGATCCTCGGCGAGCGCTTTACCGCCGCGGATGTGCTGTGGGGCACGGCACTGTCGTGGATGCTCGCCTTCGGGCTGCTGCCACCCGAGGAGCCGTTCAAGGGCTACGTGGCGCGCTGGAACGCGCGCCCTTCGGTTGCGCGCGTGCGGGAGATCGATGCAAGACTCGCCGCCGCGCAGGCCCCGGGCACTCAGTAGTGCGGCGGAATCTCGATCGCGGTCGCTGATGCCGCGGTCGCATCGTGCGCCGCGGCGAGCTGCTGCGCGAGCAGCTGGTTGCGCGCGCGCAGCTCGCCGAGTTCACGCTGCTGGCGCGCGACCTCGTCGCTCAGTTCCTGCAGCGCACGTTCCAGGTGCGCCAGTTTCACCTCGAGCAATTCGATTCGCGCATCGCCCACGGACCCTCTCCCGTCATTCCAGCGCGAGCTGCTTGCGCGCCTGCACGATGAAGGCCTGTGGATCGTGTGGCGTCACGAGCACTTTGCCACGCACGAATTCGAGCAGCACGGCCCGTGCCGGATCGGTCGCGAACGCCCGATAGAGTCCGAGGGTCCGGTTCCAGAACCAGCCCGTGATCGCGAACAGCCCGCCGTTGCCGAAGAGTCGCAGCGATCTCCGCATCCCGTCTGGCACGCCGCGCACCTCGCGCAGCCCGTCGAGCGACAACGTCGTATCGAAGCCGAGCCGGTGCACGACCAGCCGGCGACTCGTGAGTGTGTAGCCGCGCACCATGAAGGGCAGCGTCGCGAGGATCGCAAGGAGCGGCGCGCCCACCATCGCGAGGCGCCAGATGAGCAGCTGCCGCGGCCCGGTCGCGAGCCCGAGCCCGGCGATCAGCAGCAGCACCGCGAGGCTGAGCGCCGTGGCGATGCGCAGCCACCGGCTCCACGGGGCGCCGTACTCCTGCTCCATGCGCCGGAGTGTACTTCACGTTAGGCTTGTGCCAGAGGTGAATCATGCGACATCGGGGCTCGCGGTACCGGTCGATGGCCATTGCTGCAGTCGTCCTGCTGCTGGGCGCTCCGCTCGCGCAGGCGCGCGAGAAGATCGGTCTCGTGCTCGGCGGCGGCGGTGCCCGTGGCGCAGCGCACATCGGCGTGCTGCGCGCGCTCGAACGCGAGCACATACCCGTCGACTACATCGCCGGCACCAGCATGGGCGCCATCATCGGCGCACTCTACGCATCGGGCTATTCCGTCGACGAGATCCAGCAGATCCTCGACCAGATGGACTGGGGCGACGTGTTTCGCGACGGCGCCTCGCGCGACGCAATGCCGATGCGCGAGAAGGAACTCGACCGCGCGCAGATGATTCCGTTCGAGGTCGGCGTCGACCGTCATGGCATCAAGGTGCCGCCGAGCATCGTGATCGGCCAGAAGCTCAACCTCGTGTTGCGACGTCTCCTCGTGCAGACCACCGAGAGCATCGACTTCGACACGCTGCCGATTCCGTTCCGCTGCGTCGCGACCGATGTCGGCAAGGCGAAGGAAGTCGTCTTCGGCGACGGCGACCTGACGACCGCAGTGCTCGCGAGCGCCTCGATTCCCGGCGCCTTCGCGCCGGTGCATTACGACGGCCGGCTGCTCGTCGACGGCATGGTCACGAACAACATCCCGGTCGATGTCGCGCGGGAGATGGGCGCGGACCGGCTGATCGTCGTCAACGTCAGCGAGCCGTTGCTCGCCGCCGACGAACTGACCTCGCCCGTCTCGGTCCTGATGCAGGTGCTCTCGGGTCTCGTCGATCGCGAGAGTGCCCGGGTGCTCGCAACCCTCACCGCGAACGACGTGATCCTGAAGCCCGATATGCCCGGGATGACCTCGCTCGACTTCGCGAGGGTCGGAGACGCGGTGCGCGCCGGCGAAACGGCAGCGGTGGCGCAGTCCGCCGCGCTGCGCCCGCTCGCCGTGAGTCCACAGGAGTTTGCCGCGTGGCGCACCGCGCACCGCCGAAAGCCGCTCGGCAACCCGCGGATCGAGTTCGTCGACGTGCGCGACGATGCGAGCCGCACGGCCGGGCTCGTCCGCGATCGCCTGTACACGCAGAAAGACAAGACCTTCAGCTTCGACGAGGTGTCGCGCCTCGTCGATCGCGCGTTCGGCGCCGGCACCTACCAGCGCATCGACTACCGCCTCGAGGAGCGCGAGGGCGAATACGGATTGATCGTGCGCCCGGTCGACAAGGCCTGGGGCCCGAACTACCTGCGCTTCGGCCTGCAGTTCGAGGACGACTTCAAGGGGCGCGACGACTATCAGCTGAACGCCGAACTGCGCATGACGGGCCTCAGTGCGACCGGCGCCGAGTGGCGCAATCTACTGCAACTCGGGCGCGAGAGCGGCATCACGTCCGAGTTCTATGCACCCTTCGGCGCGCTCGGACGCTGGTTCCTGTCGCCGCAGCTGCAGTACCTCGCCATGAACCAGCCGGCGCGCGTCGGCAATGACGAAGCCGCCCGCTATCGAGTCGATACGTCGACCGGCGAACTGCGATTCGGACGCGACTTCGGTGAGCACACGCGCATCGCGGTCGTCGCCTCGCGATCGCACGATCGGGGCAAGCGGCTCGTCGGCGCCGCGCCCTTCCCCGATTCGCGACGCGCCGATCTCGCGGGCGTGCGCCTGCAGTACCTCTACGATTCCCTCGACAGCGTCGCGTTTCCGACCCGCGGCGGGCGCATCGAGGCGAGCTACGGCCGGTTCGGCCACGGGCTCGGCGCGCACGAGCGCGGCGACCTTGCCCGCCTGTCCTGGGACCAGGCCGTGAGCTTCGGGCGCAATACCGTATCGCTCGGCGCCCGCGCGTCGGTGTCGACCGACAACGTCGCGGCCTTCAGCACCGATGCGAATCTCGGTGGACTCACTTATCTTTCCGGGTTCGGCGAGGACGAGCTCCTCGGCAGCCAGATGGTATTCGCACGGGTGATGTACTACCGCAGCTTCGGCGCGATCGAATCGTTGTTCCGCATGCCGCTCTATGCCGGGTTCAGCGCCGAAGCGGGTAACGTGTGGGACGACTTCGATGCGATCTCGAGCCGGGATCTCGTGAAGGCGGGCAGCGTGTTCGTCGGCGTGCCGTTGCCCATCGGCCCGCTGCGCTTCGGCTTCGGCTACGCCGACACGGGCGACCGCTCGTTCTACCTGACCTTCGGCTCCTACGTGCGCGCGGGCTTTCATTGACGGCACGGCGATGAAGGCGCGCACGAGGAAAAGGCTCCGGGGTCTCGCGATCGGGGTGGCCGCACTCGCTGCCCTGGCCGCACTCGCGTTCGCGATCGCGTTCTTTTATTACGACCGCGAGGTCGCGCAGCAGTTCGAAGGCCGCCGCTGGACAGTACCCGCGAAGGTGTACGCCGCGCCGATCGAGCTGTACGTCGGGTTGCCGTTCACGATCGACGACTTCCTCGCCGAACTCGAACGGCTGAAGTACCGCGCGGCGACCGAACTCGACCGCCCGGGCAGCTACCGCCGCCGCCGCGGCCGCTTCGAGATCGCGGTGCGCGCGGCACGCTTCGCGGACGAGCTGCGCCCGGCGCAGATCATCGCCGTGACGATCGAGGGCAACGCAATCTCGGGCCTGCGTGCCGCGGACGGCGCCGACATTCCGGTCTTCCGGCTCGACCCGCTGCTGATCGGCAGCATCTTTCCGATCCACGGCGAGGACCGCATCGTGCTGACGCCCGACGATGTGCCGCCCCTGCTGCCGGCCGCGATCAAGGCGGTCGAGGACCGCAAATTCGACACGCACCACGGCATCGACCTCGAGGCGATCGCGCGGGCGCTGTGGGTCAATCTGCGTGCCGGCAAGGTCGAGCAGGGCGGCAGCACGCTCACGCAGCAGCTCGTCAAGAGCTACTTCCTCGACGGTCGCCGCACGCTCGGGCGCAAGCTCGAGGAAGCGATGATGGCGCTGGCGCTAGAGGCGCGCTACGACAAGCGCGACCTGATGACCGCGTACATCAACGAGATCTATCTCGGCCAGCAGGGTGACCGCGCGATCCACGGCTTCGGCCTCGCGAGCCAGTTCTGGTTCGCGAAGCCGCTCGACGAACTCGACCTGCCGGAGCTCGCCCTCCTCGTCGCGATCGTGCGTGGCCCGCCGTATTACGACCCGCGGCGTTTCCCGGACCGGGCACGCAAGCGGCGCGACCTCGTGCTCCGCGTTCTCGCGCAGCAGGGCATCGTCAGCGGCGAGGCGGCGGCGGCGGCCGCGCAGGCGCCGCTCGGCGTGGCCGCGAGACCCTCGGGCGGCTATTACCCCGCGTATCTCGACTTTGTCCGGCGGACCTTGCGCCGCGACTACAAGGAAGCGGATCTCACCGAAGCCGGCCTCAGCGTGTTCACGAGCTTCGATCCGCGCGCGCAGCTCGCCGCCGAACGTGCGATCGAGACCGAACTCGCGCGGCTCGACCGCACGCGCCCGCCGCCGGCCGGCAAGAGCGGACTCGAGGGCGCGGCGATCGTCACGCTGCCGCAGAGCGGCGAAGTGATCGCGATGGTCGGCGGCCGCAACGTCAACTTCGACGGGCTGAACCGCGCGCTCGCGAGTCCGCGCGCGATCGGCTCGCTCGTGAAGCCGTTCGTGTATCTCGCCGCGATCGAATCCGGACGCTGGAATGCCACCAGCGTGCTCGACGACACGCCGATCGAGGTGCCGCTGTCGAAGGGCAAGGTGTGGCGCCCGCAAAACTACTCGCGGTATGCGAACGGGCCGGTGTCGATGGTGCGCGCGCTCAGCGAGTCGCTCAACCTCGCGACCGTGCACCTCGGCCTCGATGTCGGCGTGGCGAAGGTCGCGCAGATGTTCGGCCGCTTCGGTCTCGATGCGACACCTGCACCACTGCCGTCGCTGCTGCTCGGCGCAATCGACCTGCCGCCGATCGATGTCGCGCAGCTCTACAACGGTCTCGCCAACGGGGGCTTCCATGTGCCGCTGCGGGCCGTGAGGGCGGTCGTGGATGCGCAGGGCGAGCGCCTCGGCGCCTACCCGGTGAAGATCGCGCCGGTTGCCGCGCCCGATGCCGTGTACCAGGTCGACCGGATGATGACCTACGTGATCGCGCGCGGCACCGGGCGCGCGGCGGCAGCGCGCCTGCCGCGCGGACTCATCGTCGCCGGCAAGACCGGCAGCTCCTCCGACCTGCGCGACGGGTGGTTCGCGGGCTTTTCCGGCACGCATCTTGCGGTGGTGTGGATCGGCTACGACGACAATCGCCCGACCGGGGTGACCGGCTCGAGCGGCTCGCTCATCGTGTGGCAGAAGATCATGTCGGCCCTCGATACCACGTCGTGGCAGCCGCCGATGCCCGAATCGCTCGAAGACATGGCGATCGACTACGCGTCGGGCCTGCGGGTGACGACCGGCTGTTCGCAGGACGAGGTGGTCGTCGCGGTGCCGCGGGGCACGCCCACACCCTACATGGCCGGTTGCGCGCCGCCCTCGGGCATCGTCGACTGGCTCCGTGGCATCATCCGCTGATGCAGCGAGTTGTCCTGACGATTTCCCTCGCGCTCGCGCTCGGCGCGTGCGCCACCGCGCCGTACGAACCGGCGGCGCCCGTCCGTCCGTCGGCGCCCGGGGCCGCGCCCGGCGAGGCCGGCGTGTCGCAGTCGCCGGCGTCGCCGAATCCGGCGTCACCGGCCCCGGTGCCGGAGCCTGTGCCCGCGCCCAGGTCTCATCGCCTCGGCGCCGCAACGAGTGCCCTCGTGACCCAGGCGCGCAGCGCCTCTGCGCAAGGAGATTTCGACGCGGCGGCCGCCACGCTCGAGCGCGCGCTGCGCATCGAACCGGACAATCCGCTCGTGTGGATCGAGATGGGGCGCATGCGCCTGGCGAGCGGGGACGCCGCGCAGGCGCAGTACATGGGCCGGCGTGCGCTGGCACTCGCCGCAGGCGCACCGCGCGAGCAGTCGGCGTCCTGGCGACTGATCGCCGAAGCGCTTCGCGCGCGCGGCCGCAATGCCGAAGCGCAGGAAGCCGCGCGCAGGGCGGACGAGCTGGCAGTCCCGTGAGGGTTCGGGATGCGAACCGCGGGCACATGCGGGCAAGCCCGTACGGGGGGCGCCGAATTGTCGGGTCACCCGCCGCTGCCTAGCCTCTACTCCCGAGAGAGTGGGGAAGCGGGCAGCCCGCCGGGCGCCCCCGCTTCCGGCCAGCGCCGGGCGTACCCCATGCCCGGCGCTGGCGAACTCTTCCGCGCCACACTCTTCATCGCCGCTTATGTCTTCGTCGACTGGCTGAGCTACCTGCAGCCGGCGCTGCAGCTCGGCATCACGCCGTGGAATCCGCAAACCGGCGTCGCCCTCGCCTATCTCATCTGGCAGGGCCCGCGCGGGGCGATCGCGGTGGCGCTCGCGGCGCTGCTGTCGGAAGTGGTCGTGCGGGATGTGCCCGCCGGCAGCATTGCGGCGATCACGACGTCGATCTGGATCGCGATCGCCTATAGCGCACTTGCGGTATTCCTGCGGCGCAAGGGACCCGCGGCGCTCGTGCCGACACCCGCCGATGCGGCCCGCTTCGTCGCCGCCGGCCTCGGCGCGACACTGCTCGTCGGCGCCGGATTCATCGCCATCATGCTCGCGATGGGCGCACTGCCCGAGAACGTCGCGCTCGGCGGTGTCGCGCGCTACTGGGTCGGCGATTTCAACGGCGTGCTCACGCTCACGCCACTCCTGATGTGGGCGAGGTCGTGGCGCGCCGGCCTCGCGTCGCTGCGCGCCCGCTGGCGCGAGGCACTGCTGCAGTTCGTGGCGCTCGGCTTCACGATGTGGATCATCTTCGGCCTGCTCGCCGACGAGGCGCTGCGGTTTTTCTATCCGCTGTTCGTGCCGATGATCTGGCTGGCGCTGCGCTGGGGCGTCGTCGGCGCCGTGGTCGGTGCGCTCGCGATCCAGCTCGGTCTCGCGCTCATGGTGAAAGACATCGGCGTTGCGCCGCCGCTCTTCGAGTTGCAGTTCCTGATGCTGACGCTCAACCTCACCGCGCTGCTGCTCGGTGCCACCGTCAGCGAGCGCCAGCGCGCACAGGCGCAGCTGCGCGAGCGCGACGAGGCGCTCGCGCGCGCGATGCGCTTCGCCACCGCCGGCGAGATGGCCTCGGCGCTCACGCACGAGCTGAACCAGCCGATCACCGCACTCGTGTCATACCTGCGCGCCGCCGAGATTCTCGCCGCGCCCGGCGGTTCCGCGGATGCGCGCCTGCCCGACACCCTCGGCAAGGCCGCGCAGGAGGCCATCCGCGCCTCGGCCGTGCTGCGTCGCCTGCGGGACTTCTACAGCACGGGTCAGGCGGCGTGTTCGCCGCTGTCGCTCGCCGCACTGTGCCAGAGTGTCGGCGCGACGTTCCACGAACGCCTGCGGCGCGCCGGCGTGCAGCTCACCTCGAGCGTGAGCCCCGAACTGCCGCCGGTGGCCGGCGATCCGACGCAACTCGAGATCGTGCTGCACAACCTCGTCGCCAACGCCATCGATTCGATCGCCGCAGCGGGCGCGGGCGCGGGCCGCATCGAGATCGCGGCCACGCGTCGCGGTGACATGGTGCGCCTCTCGGTGACCGATTCGGGCCCGGGCGTGGCGGCCGATGTCGCCGCACGCGTCTTCGAGCCGTTCGTGACGACCAAACCGGGCGGCATGGGACTCGGGCTCGCGATCAGCCGCTCGCTGCTGCGCGCCCAGGGCGGCGACCTCGAGTACACCATCGATGAAGCCGCGGGTGGCGCGTGCTTCGTGGTTGCCCTGCCGCTGGCGCTCGCCCATGACTGACGCGACGGTCTTCGTGGTCGACGACGATGCGGCGATCCGCGACGCGCTGAGTCTCCTCATATCGCTGCGCGGCCTGCGCGCACAGGTGTTCGCCTCCGCAGAGAGCTTCCTCGACACCTACCGCGATGCCTGGCGCGGGTGCCTGCTCGTCGACCTGCAGATGCCCGGCATGTCGGGGCTCGAGTTGCAGGCGGAACTGAACGCGCGCGGCATCACGCTGCCGGTGATCGTGCTCACGGCGCACGGCGATGTCGCGACGACCCGTGCCGCGCTGAAGAACGGCGCGGTCGACTTCCTCGAAAAGCCGGTCGACGATGCGGTGCTGATGGACGTGCTCGGCAATGCGATCCGGCTCGATGCCGAGCGGCACGACACGGCGCACGCGCGCGCAGCCGCGGCCGAACGCCTCGCGCGCCTGACGCCACGCGAGCGTGACGTGCTGCGCCTGCTCGCCCAGGGCCGGCAGTTGCGCGAGATCGCGCAGCAGCTCGAGATCAGCCCGCGCACGGTGGAAGTCTACAAGGCAAGGATGATGGAGAAGCTCGGCTGCCGCACGCTCGCCGACGTGGTACGGGCGGGCAGCGAACTCGGCGCGTGACGCGTCAGCCCGAGGGCTCTTCCACCGCGAATGCCGCGTCGAACGGATCCTCGCCGAGCACGAACGCGATGTCGTCGCTCGTTGCGGCAGCGAGCATCGCTGCGGGAGCCTCCCCTTCCCCAGGGGCCGCAATGGCGGGCGCCGGGACGCCCTGCTCCGGCGTCGCTGTCGCGAGCGGCGGCGACGCCACGTCGGGCCGCTGCGACCAGAGGAGAATCGCGACGACCGCCGACGCCCCGAGCGCCGCCGCGGGCACGAACGCCCGCGACAGCCACCCGCGCGAGGGGCGTCGCCGCAGTTCGTCGAGCGCCGCGTGGCGCGCCTGGGTGAGCCGCGAACGCACGCGGGCGTCGAGATGCGCCACGCTCGCCTCGAGCGCCAATCGCGTACTCCGTTCGATGTCGCCGTCGGTCCTCACGTCGCCGCCTCGGGGTCGAGCGCCGCGCGCAGCGTGTGCACGGCACGGGAATAATGGGTCTTCACGGTACCTTCGGTACAGCCCATCGCCGCCGCCGTCGCGGCCACATCCAGTCCCTCAAAGTTTCTAAGAAGAAACGCTTGGCGCTGTCTCTCAGGTAATTGTGCCAATATATCGCCCAATATAGACATCGACTCGCCCAACTCGACCTGCGCATGCGGGCCTGGCAATGGGCTCTCCGCGGCGTTCGCCGGGTCCGGATCGCTTTCTTCGGCATCGTGGCGGTGCGCCGGCCACCACGCGAAGATGCGCCCGCGCGTGCGCCGGCGGCGCTGCAGGTCGCGCACGCGATTCTGGAGAATCCGGTAGAAAAGCGGCTTCCATTCCGGCTCCGGGCGCGCACTGTACGCGCGCACGAGCTGCAGCATCGAGTCCTGGACGACATCGAGCGCGTCGTCCTCGTCCCGCAATTCGAGCTGCGCGATGCGAAACGCCTTGCGTTCGACCGCAATGAAGAACCGTTCGAATGCCGCGCGCTGCGCACGCTCAACCTGCTGCATTTCGTCGCCATCGTCGAGAGCGAAGGTCATGCTATAAGCGCCCGGCCATGTCGCAAGTGCCTGCATACGGGCTGGCTAACGCGGCGGCCGGCACCGCGTTGACATGGTTTCTCAAATATCTGATTCATAAAAGGTTTTCGTGGCAGCAGGGTCGGTGATACGCGTCGCGGTCGACACACCGCTGCGCCAGACGTTCGACTATCTCGCGGGCGCGGCGAGCCCCGTGCCCGGGGCCCGGGTGCGCGTCCCGTTCGGTCGCAGGCAGGTCGTCGGCGTCGCGCTCGAGTGCGCCGCCGGGTCCGACGTGCCGCACGAGAAGCTGCGCCGCATCGGTGAGGTGCTCGATACCGAGCCCGTGTTCGATGCGGAACTGCTCGCGCTCCTGCGCTGGGCCGCGGACTATTACCACCACCCGATCGGCGAAGTGCTGTTCGCCGCGCTGCCCAAACTCGCGCGCGAGGGCGCGCCGACACGCCGCATCCGGGCGTGGTGGGTCGCGACGCCGGATGGCGCGGCGGCGCACGCGGGCGATGCCTTGCGTCGCTCGCCACGCCAGCGTGCCGTCCTCGAGGCGCTGCTCGCGCGGGGTGGCCTCGATGGCGAAGCGGTCGGAGCGCTCGAGGGCGGCGCGCGCGAAGCGCTGGCCACCCTCGTGCGACGCGGCTGGGCGGCCTCGCAGGAAGGTCCGCCCGACCCTGCGGCCGATGCAGGAGGGCCGCCCCCGGTCGCAACCCTCGCGCGCCCCTCGCCCTTCACGCTCACCGAGGCGCAGCAGGCCGCGGTCGACGCCGTGCTCGCGAGCCACGGCCGTTACGGCGCGTTTCTCCTGCACGGCATCACCGGCAGCGGCAAGACGGAGGTCTACCTGCGGCTCGTCGAGCACGTGCTCGCACGCGGCGAACGCGCGCTCGTCCTCGTGCCCGAGATCGGCCTCACGCCACAGCTCGTCGGGCGTTTTGCGGAGCGATTCGCCGTGCCGATGGCGACGCTGCACTCGGCGCTCACGGGCGCTGCACGCCTCGCGGCCTGGCGCGATGCGCTGTCGGGTCGCGCCCGGATCGTGCTCGGTACCCGATCGGCGGTGTTCGCGCCGCTTGCCGGACTCGGACTCGTGGTGATCGACGAGGAGCACGACGCCTCCTTCAAGCAGCACGATGGCGGCTTTCGCTACTCCGCGCGCGATATCGCCGTGATGCGTGCGCAGCGCGCCGGGGTGCCCGTGGTGCTCGGCTCGGCGACGCCGTCGCTCGAGAGCCTGCACAATGCGCGGCTCGGCCGCTACGCGCGCCTCGCGCTGCCGCGCCGCACCGGCGCGGCGCTGCCGCCGCGGCTCGCGCTCGTCGATCTGCGTGCCGAGGCGCTGCGCAACGGCCTGTCGACGTTCGTGATCGAAGCGATCCGCAGGCATCTCGATGCGCGCGGCCAGGTGCTCGTCTACCTCAATCGCCGCGGCTATGCACCGACGCTCGCGTGCACCGCGTGCGGCTGGATCGCGGGTTGCGCCTCGTGCGATGCGCGCCTCACGGTTTATGCGCGCGTCGCACGCCTGAAGTGCCACCATTGCGGCGCCGATGCGCCGCTGCCGGCCCGTTGCCCGACCTGCGGCTATGAGGTGCGTGCGGTCGGCCAGGGTACCGAACGCGTCGAGGAGACGCTCGCGACGCTCTTTCCCGACGCGCCGCTCGCACGGCTCGACCGGGACGTCGTGCGCCACGACGAGGAGCTCGCCGCAGTGCTCACCCGTGTCGCGTCGGGCGATGCACGCATCCTCGTCGGCACGCAGATGGTGACGAAGGGCCATGATTTCCCGGACGTCACGCTCGCGGTGGTGCTGAATGCCGATCAGGGTCTTTTCAGCACGGATTTTCGCGCCGCGGAGCGCCTCGCGCAGACCGTCGTGCAGGTGGCGGGGCGAGCCGGACGCGGCGCACGTGTCGGCGAGGTGCTGATCCAGACCGAGTACCCGGAGCATCCGCTGCTCACGAGCCTGCTCGCGCACGGATACGAGGGATTCGCGGACACCGCGCTCGCGGAGCGGCGGGCGGCGGGCTGGCCACCTTACGGCCGGCTCGCCGCAGTGCGCGCGTCCGCGGGTTCGCTGCAGGAAGCGGTGGACTTCCTCGGGGAAGCTCGACGCCTCCTCGCGCCGCCGCGCGGCCTTCGCCTCCTCGGCCCCGCGCCCGCCGCGATGGCGCGGCGCGCCGACCGCTACCACGCGCAACTGCTCATCGAGAGCGGCGATCGCTCGCCGCTGCATCGCTTTCTTGCGGAGTGGCTGCCGCGGGCGGCAGCCCTGCCGGGCGCCCGGCGGGTTCGCTGGGCGCTCGACGTCGATCCGCTCGAACTATTCTGACGGCTGGGCGGGAGCCGCATTGTCCATGCGCTTGCCCTGCGGCATTTCATCGCGCGTGATCTTGCCGTCCTTGTTCCGGTCGAGCTGGTCGAAGCGCCGCCACAGCATCGGCATGCCGGCCTCGGCCTCGCTGCGCGAGATCGCGCCATCACCGTCCTTGTCGGCGGCCTTCCAGTGCTCGACGGCACGTTCGCGCATCTTGCCGCGCATCTGGCGCATCGACTCGCGCGCTGCACTCAGTTCGTCCTGCGTGAGGTATCCGTCCTTGTTCTTGTCGAGCTGATCGAAGCGCTTGTTCGCACGCTCGACTGCCGCATCCGTCGATTCCTTGCGCGACACGCGGCCGTCGGCGTCCTTGTCGAAGTGCTTGATCAGCGCGCCTTCGTCCATCCGCTCATCCATCCGGTTGTCCGTCGGGTCGGCGGCAAATGTCACCAGTGGCACGGCGACCAGGGCAAGGGACATCAAAACAGCTTTCATTTCGCGCTCCAGGGGTGGGTCATTGTCCACCAACGCAGCTGAGACCTGCCGGTTGACCGCCCGGTTCCGCTAAAATGGCGGCTTGAAAACCGAACTCGAGACGCTGCTCGCCGCGGCGCTGAATCATCTCGGCGAATCGGGCCGGCTGCCGCCCGCCGACCCGGCCACCATCGTGGTCGAACGCACCCGCGACGCGAAGCACGGTGACTTCGCGTCGAATGTCGCGCTGCGCCTCGCGAAGGCGGCCGGCCGCAATCCCCGTGAACTCGCCGCGGAGATCATCGCGGCCCTGCCGGCGAGCCCTCTCGTGGCGCGCACCGAGATCGCCGGCGCCGGTTTCATCAATTTCCACCTGCGGGCCGCCGCAAACCAGGACGAGCTGTGGCGCGCGCTCGAAGCCGGCGCGAACTACGGGCGCACGACCGAGCCGGGTGCAGGGCGCAAGGTGATCCTCGAGTTCGTGTCGGCGAACCCGACCGGGCCCGTGCACGTCGGCACCGGCCGCCAGGCCGCGTTCGGCGCAACGCTCGGCAACCTGCTCGAGGCCACTGGCCATGCCGTGCATCGCGAGTACTACATCAACGATGCCGGGCGGCAGATGGACATCCTCACGGTGAGCGTCTGGCTGCGCTACCTCGAGGTCTGCGGCGAAGCGTTCGAATTTCCGTCGAACGGCTATCGCGGCGAATACGTGCGCGCACTCGCCCGCAGCCTGCACGCAGCGCACGGCGAGACGTACCGCCGCGGCGCGGCCGAGACGCTCGCGGGCCTGCCGCCCGACGCGCCGGCCGGCGGCGACAAGGACCGGTACGTCGATGCGCTCATCGAGCGGATGCGTGCACTGCTCGGCGCCGCGGATTTCCGGGCCGTGCTCGAGTTCTCGCTGGCGGCGATGCTCGCCGACATCCGTGGCGACCTCGAGGATTTCGGCGTCGCGTTCGACCGGTGGTACTCGGAGCGCTCGCTCGCGACGAGCGGCGCGATCGATCACGCGCTCGACGTGCTGCGCCGGCAGGGCCGGCTCTACGAGAAGGACGGCGCCACCTGGTTTCGCGCCACCGAGTTCGGCGACGACGAGGACCGAGTCGTCGTGCGCGCGAACGGCGAGAAGACCTATTTCGCCTCCGACATCGCCTACCATCTGGAGAAGCGCGAGCGCGGCTTCGATCTCCTCGTCGACGTGCTCGGCGCCGACCATCACGGCTACGTCGCGCGCGTACGCGGCGGGCTCGTCGCGATGGGGCAGCCGGGCGACAGCCTCGAGGTGATCCTGATCCAGTTCGTGAGCCTGTGGCGCGGCGCCGAGAAGATTCCCATGGGCAAGCGCGACGCGCAGTTCGTCACGCTGCGGGAACTGCGCGCGGAAGTCGGCACCGACGCGGCCCGGTTCTTCTACCTGATGAGGAGCCACGACCAGCCGCTCGATTTCGACCTCGAGCTCGCAAAGTCGCGCTCGAACGAGAACCCGGTCTACTACATCCAGTATGCGCACGCGCGCGTCGCGAGCGTGATGAAGCAGCTCGTCGCGAGGGGCTATCGCTACGACGAAGCCTCCGCGCGTGCGAGCCTCGGCCTCCTGACCGACACCCACGAACAGGCGGTGCTGACGGCACTCGGGCGCTACCCGGAGATCGTGCGCCAGGCGGCGGCGAACCGCACGCCGCACACGCTGGTGCACTACCTGCGCGAGCTCGCGAACACGTTCCATACCTGGTACAACGCCGCGACGTTCATCGTGCCCGACCCGCCGCTGCGCAATGCGCGGCTCGCGCTCGCGCTCGGCGTTCAGCAGGTCGTGCGCAACGGGCTCGGCCTCCTCGGCGTGTCGGCGCCGGAGTCGATGTGAGGCCGACCGCGCGCGACTACAAGACGATGCGCGGCGGCACTGATCCCGGCCGCTACCGGCAGTTCGTCTACGGGCTCGCGAGCGGGCTCGCGGTCGCGCTCCTCGTGTTCGTCGTGATGAACCAGCGCGCACTGCAGGGTCGCGACGAGCCCGCCCGCCCGCGCCCCGAACCACGGATTGCCCCGGAACCGGCGGATTCCGCAGCCTCCGGCGGCGAAGCGACGGCGGAGCAGTACGACTTCTACGAAATGCTGCCGAAGTTCGAGGTCGTGGTGCCGGAGAAGGACCGCGACGTCAAGCGCGACGCACCGGCGTCGCCCGTCGAACGGCCGGGTGTGTACGTGCTGCAGGCGGGCTCGTACCGCAACCAGCCGGATGCCGAGCGGGTGCGTTCGCAGCTCGCGCTGCAGGGTATCACTGCGGTCGTGCAGCGGGTCGCGGTCGATGCCGACGTGTGGCATCGGGTGCGCATCGGACCGATATCGGATCTTGCCGAGTTGAACCGCATACGGGACAGGCTCAGATCGGCCGACATCGATGCGCTCGTGATTCGCGTGGGGGATTGACCGTGGCGCCGGAGGACGTCGTGCAGCCGTCGGGCTGGCCCATCGCGTGGTACGCGAAGCGCCGCAGCGCGCGTCGCGTTCTGGTGGACAGGCTGCCGTGACCCGGGCGCGTAGCAGCCCGCGCTTTGCCGCCGCGATCGCCGCGGCCGCGATGGCCGTTGCGCTCGCCGGATGCGTCACGCCGCCGAGCGCTCCACCGCCGCCGGTCGAGCCCGTGGCATCGCCGCCGCCACCGCCACCACCCGTACCGCTGCCGGTGTCGATCGCCGCAGTCGGCGACATCATGCTCGGCACCGACTATCCGGAGAACATCCTGCCGGACGACGACGGCGCCGGTTTCCTTCGGCAGGTGACGCCGATCCTGTCGGCAGCGGACATCGCGTTCGGCAACCTCGAGGGCGTTTTGCTGGACGGCGGCGAACCCGTCAAGCAGTGCGGGAACTCCTCGCGCTGCTTCCTGTTTCGCACGCCCACCCGATATGCGGCGTATCTGGCCGCTGCGGGCTTCGATCTCATGAGCCTCGCCAACAACCATGCGCGCGATTTCGGCGAGGCCGGCCGGGATTCCAGCATGGCGGCGCTCGACGCCGTCGGTATCCGGCACTCGGGGCGCGAAGGCACGTGGGCCGAGGTGACCGTTCGCGGCGTGCGCATCGCCATGATCGCGTTCGCACCGAACGTCGGCGCCAATTCGCTGAACGACCACGACATCGCGGTCGGGCGCGTGCGCGAGCTCGCCGCCACGCACGACATCGTGATCGTGTCGTTCCATGCCGGCGCCGAGGGCGAAGGCGCCGAGACACTGCCGTTCGGGCGCGAGTACTACGCCGGCGAGGACCGGGGCGATTCCGTGCTGTTCGCGCATGCGATGATCGACGCCGGCGCCGATCTGCTGCTCGGCCACGGCCCGCACGTGCCACGCGCCGTCGAGCTCTATCGCGATCGCCTGATCGCGTACAGTCTCGGCAACTTCGCGACTTACTACGGCATCTCGGTCGAGGGCAACCGGGGCATCGCGCCCATCCTCACCGTGCAGCTCGCTGCCGACGGCCGCTTTCGCGACGGCCGGATCGTCTCGACGATCCAGTTGCGGCCCGACGGCCCGTCGCCCGATCCGGACGGGCGCGCCGCGGCGCTGATCAGGGAGCTCACCGCGGCCGCCTTTCCCGATGGCGACCTCGTGATCGACGCGGATGGGCGCATCGAGCGCCGCGGGCCATGAGCTATATGCTCTTCACGCCCACCTTGTCGATCCGCTTCCCGTCCATGTCGAGCACCTCGATCCTGAGGCCGCGCCAGGTGACGATATCGCCCACCTGCGGAATGCGCCCGAGGCGTGCGAGCACGAAGCCCGCCACCGTGTGGTAGTCGCCCGAGGTCATGTCGCTGCGGCCGAGCGCGCGCTGCAGCTCGCTGATCGGCAGATGGCCATCGACCAGCGATGAACCGTCCGCACGCGCGACGATCTCGGGGCGCTCGCGGCTGCCGACATCCGGCAATTCCCCGGCAATGGCCTTCAGGATGTCGATGGGCGTCGCGACGCCCTGGATCTCGCCGTATTCGTCTATGACCACCGCGAGATGCGTGCTCGAGCGGCGGAACTGGTCGAGCATCTGCAGGATGGAGATGCTCTCCGGCACGTGCAGCGCGGGGAGCAGGTCGTGGTCCGGATCGAGCGCGCCACGCCGCAGCGCCTCGCTCAGGTTCGCGAGCGTCAGCACGCCGGCGAGCTGGTCGAGACTGCCGTGCGCCGCGAGAAAACGTGCGTGCCCGCTCTCCTTCGCCTCCTGCCACAGCGTCGTCAGCGGCTCGTCGAGGTCGAGCCAGACGATATCCTGTCGCGGCACCATCACGGCGGCGACACGCTGGTCCGCGAGCGCGAGCACGCCTTCGATGAGCCGCTTCTCGCTCGCGAGGAACACGCCCGCCCGCGTACCCTCGGCGATCATCGCGCGCACATCGTCCTCGGTGACCGATCGCTGCGATGCGGCACTCACCGGCGAGAGCTTCAGCACGAGATCGACCGCGCCTCGCAGGAACCACACGAACGGCGTCATCAATGCGGCGAAGCCGCGCATCACCGGCGCGACCAGGATCGCGAGGCCTTCGGCATTCTCGAGCGCGATGCGCTTCGGCACGAGTTCGCCGAGGATCAGCGTCACGTAGGTGACCGCGATGACCACGAGGCCGAACGCGGATTCCCGGGCGTAAGCGAGCGGCACGCCCCAGGCCTCGAGCACGACATCGAGGTGCGCCGCGAGCGTCGCGCCGCTGTAGACGCCCGTGACGATGCCGATCAGCGTGATGCCGACCTGCACGGCGGACAGAAAGCTCGTGGGGTCCTCGAGCAGCGAGAGCGCGATGCGTGCGCCGCGGCTGCCCGCGGTCGCGCGCGCCTGCAGGCGCGCCCGGCGCGACGACACGAGCGCCATTTCGGAGAGTGCGAAAAATCCGTTCAGCAGAACGAGGACGAGGATGACGATGACTTCGGTTGCAACCATCGGGCCAACGAGCCTAGCACGCGCCGCCTCTGGCCATGAGCCATGAGCTTTGGGCCATCGGCCTTTCCCCTTAAGATCCCCGCCCATGCACGCCCCGGCCCATCGCACGGTGCTCGTCGCCGACGACCATCCCCTGTTTCGCGCGGCCCTGCACCGCGCGGTTGCGGAGGCGATCGACGTCGTCGAGGTGATCGAGGCCGTGGACGCCGCAACGCTGCGCGCAGCCGCCGACGGCACGCCCCACCTCGACCTCGTGCTGCTCGACCTGATGATGCCCGGCAGCCGCAGCTTCGCGCCGCTCGCGTGGCTGCGCAGCCAGCACGCCGGCATCGCCGTCATCGTGGTTTCGGCGAATGACAGCGTCGCCGTAATGCGTGCGGCGCTCGAATTCGGCGCCGCGGGTTACGTGCCGAAGTCCGCGCCGCTCGGCGACCTCGTCGCGGCGATCCGCACCGTACTCGCATTCGGCCAGTGGTTTCCTGCCGCGGCACTCGCGGCGGAGCCGGTGGAATCGCCGTCGGCGGCGACGGCAGCCCGTCTCGCGAGCCTCACTCCGCAGCAGTACCGCGTCGTCGAGTTGCTGGCGCTCGGCAAGTTGAACAAGCAGATTGCCGCCGCGCTCGGCATCACCGAGCAGACGACCAAGGCGCACGTCTCGGCGGCACTCGCCAAGCTCGGCGCGCGCAATCGCACACAGGCGACATTGCTGTTCAGGTCACTCGAGATTCAGGACGCCGACTCGCTGTCCCTCGAGCGCTGATCCGCGCCCTGCAGCGCCCTGCGCAGTACGCCATGGAGGGCGAGCGGACGCACGGGCTTGCGCAGGTAGACGCCACCGGCCCCGTCCACCGCCTCGCGGATCGCGTCGGCGGCATCCGCGGTGATCACGATGAGCGGCAGCTCGAAGCCGGCCCGCGCGCGCAGGCGCGCGGCGAGCGCGACACCGGTCACGCCGCGGTCGAGATGAAAGTCGACGATCAGCGCCTCGGGGCACCAGTCGTCGGGATCCGGCAGGTCTGCCTCGCCGGCAGCGCCGCGCACCACGCACTGCCAGGACTCGAGCAATGCGATCATGCCGCGCAGCACCGCCGTGTCGTTGTCGACCACCAGCACGCGCACCCCGCGCAGCGAGCCGGCCGTGCGCGTGCGTGTCGCCTGGCGTGCGACCGGCTGCAGCGCATTGCCGTGCGGCACTTCGACGGCGAACATCGAGCCGTGGCCGGGCCAGGACCGCACGATGAGCCGATGCCCGAGACGCCGTGCGATGCGATCGGCGATCGCGAGGCCAAGTCCGAAGCCCTTGCCCGACACCGCGTCGCCTTCGCGTGCCGCCTCGGTGCGATAGAACTCCTCGAAGATGCGCCCGAGCTGGTCGGACGCGATGCCGCGGCCGGTGTCCCAGACCTCGATGCGGAGCATTGCGCCCCGCCGGCGGCAGGCGACGAGCACGCGCCCCTCGCCCGTGTAGCGAATCGCATTGGCGATGAAGTTCTGCACGACCCGTCGCAGCAGCTTCGCGTCGCTGTGCGCCACGGCGCGGGTCGCGCGCATGCGCAGCCCGAGCCCGCGCGATGCGGCGCCGAGCGCGAACTCGGCCTCGAGTGACGCGAACAGGTCCCGGACCGGCACGTCGCCGATCTGCGGCTGCACCACCCCGGCATCGAGCTTCGAGATGTCGAGCAGGTCCGTGAGCACGCCCTCGGCCGAGCGCAGGCACTGTTCGAGATCGCCGAGCAGGGACTTCTGCTCGGCGCGATCGAGCTTCTGCAGCAAGGCTCCGGCGAACAGGCCGGCCGCATTGAGCGGCTGCAGCACGTCGTGGCTCGCGGCCGCGAGAAACCGCGTCTTGCCCTGGTTCGCATGCTCCGCGGCGGCCTTCGCCGCGGCGAGTTCCTCGTTCATTGCGGACAGCGCACGCGTGCGCTCGCCGACCCGCTGCTCCAGCGCGGACTCGGTGCGCTTGTACTCGGTGACGTCCGTGTAGCTCGTCACGAAGCCGCCGCCCGGCATCCGGTTGCCGCGGATCTCGAGCACCCGGCCGCCGCTCGCTGCGCGCTGGTACACATAGTCGGTTCCGCGCCGCAGGTGCGCCATGCGTCGCGCCACCTGCTGCCCGGCGTCCCCCGCACCCATCTCGCCGCGCGCCGCGTTGAACTCGAGCACCTCCTGGATCGGCTTGCCGATGTAGAGGAGATCGGCCGGGTAACCGAACATCTCGAGATAGCGCCGGTTCCATGCGACGAGGCGCAGCTCGGCATCCACCACGCTGATGCCCTGGCTCACGTTCTCCATCGTCGCCTGCAGCAGCTCGCGGTTGAATTCGACCGCGCGCGATGCGCTGTCGACGATCGTGACGACATCCTCGAGCACGAGCTCGCGGCCGGATGCGGCCGCATCGAGCACGCGGTGCGCCGACGCCGCGCCGATCACCGAACCGAGCAGGCGCCGCGTCGACTCGAGCTGCGCGGCGCTCGCGGGGCGACCGAGCGGCCCGAACTGCGCGAAGTGGGCCTCGGTTCGCGGCGTGCCGACGAACTGCGCGACGAGCGCGTGCAGTTCCTTCAGCGTGAGGCCGCCGGCCCGCGTCCCGGCATCGATCGGCGCACTGTCTGCGGCATCGACGAACGCCGCCGCCTGGATGCGGTCGACGAGCGTGCGACGCGTGGCGAGCGAACCTGCGATGAGGCCGACGGTCGTCGCGAGCACGCTCGCCGCGAGACCGTGCGCGAGGGGATTCAGTCCCTCGATGCCGAGCAGCGCCGTGGGCCGCAGCCACGCGGCGCCGAACGGGCCGTCGGCGACGAGCGCGGCCGGCAGGTAGCCCGCATGTGCGAATACCGGCACGATGAGCGTGTAGAGCCACACGGCGAAGCCGCAGGCGAGCGCGACCAGCGCCCCCGCCGCATTGGCGCGCTTCCAGTAGAGGCCCGCGACGACGAGCGGTCCGAAGAGCGCAACCGCCGCCATCGCGATCTCGCCGATCTCGGCGAGGGCACCGGCGTAGGCGATGGAGCGGTAGTAGACGTAGGCCGCCGCGAGCAGCAGCACGATGGCGACGCGCCGCACGGCGAGCAGCAGGCCGGTCAGGTCCTTGCGCCGACGCAGCGACGGCGACAGATGCAGCAGCGCCGGCATCGCGATCTCGTTGCAGATCATCGTCGAGAGCGCGATGCACGCGACGATCACCATGCCGGTCGCGGCGGACAGGCCGCCGATGAACGTGAAGAGCGCGAGCGCGGGCTGGCCGCTCGTGAGCGGCAGGTTCAGCACGAAGAGGTCCGGATCCGGTGCCGCGGCGCCGAACATCGCAAGACCCGCATTGGCGACGGGCAGCACGAACAGGCTGATCGCGACGAGGTAGAGCGGGAACACCCAGCGCGCCACACGCAGGTCGCGGGGCCCCGAGTTCTCGACCACCGCGACGTGGAACTGCCGCGGCAGGCAGAAGATCGCGAGCACGCCGAGCACCGTGAGGGCGAGATAGTGGCCCACCGGGCGCGCGGCCTCGCGCAGGGCGCGCACCTCCGGGTCGGCCGCGACGCGCGTGGCGAGATCCATCGGGCCGTCGAACAGGCCGAAGGTGACGAACGCACCGACCGCGAGAAAAGCGCTCAGCTTGACGAGCGACTCGAAGGCGAGCGCCAGCATCATGCCGGGGTGGTGCTCGGTCGCATCCGCATCGCGTGTGCCGAAGAGAATCGAGAAGGCCGCGAGCACGATCGCGACGTAGAGGGCGGTATCGGCGTAGAGCGCGCTGCCGCCGGCTGCATCCGCACCGAGCCCGGAAACCGCGGTGAAGCTGATGTCGATCGCCTTCAGCTGCAGCGCGATGTACGGCGTCAGCCCGCACACCGCCACGACCGTCACGAGGATCGCGACGCGCCGGTCGCGCCCATAGCGCGCGGCGAGGAAATCCGCGATGGAAGTGATCTTCTGCTTGCGCCCGAGCCGGATGAGCTTCTCGAGGAAACCGGCGCCGAAGAGGAACAGCAGGATGGTGCCGGCGTAGGTCGGTGGCAGCCACCAGCCGAGCTGCGCGGACTGCCCACCCGTGCCGTAGAACGCCCAGGACGTGCAATACACCGCGAGCGAGAGGCTGTAGACCCAGGGGCGCGCGGCGAGTCCGCGGCCTTCGGCGGCGCGTCGATCGCCCGCGTGCGCGACGACGAACAGCAGCCCGACGTAAGCGAGCCCGAGCAGCGCGATCGGCAGCGGTGTCAACATGCCCCCGCTATCGTCTCACAGCGCCGCGCTCACACGCTGAACAGCAGCACCGCCAATGCCGTGCCGAGCACGGGTACGAGGACCGTCAGCACGCCCATCGCCGGATAGGCGCCCGCATAGGTTTCACCGCAGATGGCGCGGATGGTCGTCACGACGTAGCCGTTGTGGGGGAGCGAGTCGAGCCCTCCCGACGAGATCGCGACGACGCGGTGCAGCGCTTCCGGATCGACGCCCTGCGCGAGGTAGTGCGGCGCGAGGAGCGGCAACGCGATCGACTGGCCGCCCGATGCCGAGCCGGTGAGGCCCGCGATCACGCTCACCGCGACCGCTGCGCCGATCAGCGGACTGCCGGGCAGGCTCGTCATCGCGTCGACGGCCGCCTGGAAGCCTGGCGTCAGCTTCGCCACGCCGCCGAAGCCGACGACCGCCGCGGTATTGGCGATCGCGATCAGCGCGCCGACCGCGCCCGCCGCCGTCGCCGCGGCGAGGCGGTGTGCATAACGGAAGTTGAGCGCGAGCGCTGCGAGCATGCCGCTGCCGAGCGCGACGATCAGTGCCGACTCGGCGAGCCGGTGGTGCAACGCGAATGAAACCGCGAGCACGACGCCGAGCGGCGCGAGCCCGCGCCACACGGGCGGCAGGTCGCGGTCGTGCGGCTCGGGATCGGAAGCGCGCGTCTCGAAGGATTCGCCGCGCGCGCCCGCGCGGCGCACGGCGCGCATGAGCCACCACTGGCCGAGAATCAGCATGGCGAGCGCGACCACGAGGCTCACCTGCCACCCTGCGTAGGGCGTCGTGCCGAGGAAGCGGATCGGGATCCAGTTCTGGATCTCCGGCGACCCGGCCGACGTCATCGTGAAAGTGACCGAGCCGAACGCGATGGTCGCGGGGATGAAGCGGCGCGGCAGGTCGGCGCGGCGAAAAAGGCTCACCGCCATCGGGTACACCGAGAAGGCGACCACGAACAGGCTCACCCCGCCGTACGTGAGCACGGCGCAGGCGAGGACGATCGCGCTGACCGCGTGCTTCGCGCCGAGCTTGCCGACGATCCAGTTCGCGACGCTGTCGGCGGCGCCCGTGCATTCCATCAGCTTGCCGAAGAGGGCGCCGAGCAGGAACATGAAGAACCAGTTCTGGATGAAATCCACGAAGCCCTTCATGTAACCGGTCGTGAAACTCGGCTCGCCCGCGGCCGCGAGCTGCGGGAAAGGGGCGAATCCCGACAGGATCGCGACGAGCAGTGCACAGAGCGGTGCCGCAATCAGCAGCTCCGTGCCGCGCATGGTCAGCCAGATGAGCAGCGCGAGCCCGAGCAGGAGTCCGAAAAGGCTCAGCATAGGGCGCGCAAAGTGCCGTGCTTCGGGGCGGGCGCTCCATAGTACTAAGGTATCAATGCGGCCCGGGGGCCTGCGGCGTACGTTCCCCGCCATCCATGCAGAGGGGATCTCCCATGACGATGAAGAATACGACACCGTTCGCCATTGCGGCGCTGGCCGGCCTCGCGGCGAGTGGCGCCGTTGCCACGGCACGCGCGCAGGCGCAGCAGCCGGGTGCCGAGCCGACCGCGGCGCTCGAGGAAGTGCTGGTCACGACCCGGCGACGCGAGGAGAACCTGCAGGATGTGCCGGCGGCGGTTTCGGCGTTCTCCGCCGACCAGCTGCGCGAACTCGCGATCACGAACCTCGAGGACATCAACTCGCTCGCGCCGAACATCAAGGTGAATCCGGGCCGCGCGACGAGCAACACGATCAACGCCTACATCCGCGGCGTCGGCCAGAACGATCCGCTGTGGGGCTTCGAGCCGGGTGTCGGCATCTACATCGACGACGTCTACATCGCCCGTCCGCAGGGCGCGCTGCTCGACGTGTACGACGTGCAGCGCATCGAAATCCTGCGCGGCCCGCAGGGCACGCTCTACGGCAAGAACACGCTGGCGGGCGCCATCAAGTACGTGACCCGCGACATCATCGGCAAGCCCGCGTTCGACGCGACACTGGCGCTCGGCAGTTACGGCCAGATCGACATGAAGCTCGCCGGCTCGCGCGGGTTCGGCGAGCACGTGTATGTCGGCGGGTCGCTCGCGAAACTTACGCGCAACGGCTTCGGCGAGGTCGTCGCCGACGCGAACTCCTACCAGTTCAACCATGTCGGCGAGGATGTCAGCGACAAGAACATCCTCGCCGGACGCGGCGAAGTCGACTTCCTGTGGGGCGATTCGAGCCGCCTGCGCATCATGGGCGATTTCGTCAAGGACACATCGAACGTCCGCGGCGGCCAGCGCCTGAACGACGTGTTCGGGCCGCGGCTGCCGAGCCGCTACGACGTGCGCAACGACATGCCGGTGAACGAGGAAAACTTCGAGAACAAGGGGATCTCGGCGACCTACACCGTGAACGTCAACGACCAGTGGGCCGTGAAGGCGGTGGGTGCCTATCGCGAGGGTGACGGCACGACGTTCCTCGACTTCGAAACGCTCAACGTCAACCAGTTCAACGTGCCCGCAGAGTACGCGGACCACCAGGGAAGCGGCGAGCTGCAGCTCACGTACACCGGCGGGCGATTCAAGGCGGTCGGCGGCCTGTACTATTTCGACGGCACGGCGGCCGGTTCGTTCGATGCGGTGCTCGGCACGTTTCCGCTCTTCGGCGGCCTGATCGGCCTCACGCAGGGCTCGGTCGCGACCGAGAGCTACGCCGGCTACATCGACGGCACGTTCGCGCTGACCGATCGCTGGAACCTGAACTTCGGCGCACGCTACAACGAGGACAAGAAGAAGGCCCGCGTGTTCGTCGCGCAGCTCGGTGGCCAGATTCCCTCGAACGGCAGCGCGTTCGACCCGGCGAACCTGCCGACCGGCGTGTTCGCGCTCGGTGCGCCGCAGAGCAACTACACGAGTGAGCGCACCGACAACGAGCTGTCGCCGAAGCTCGGTGTCGATTTCAGGTTCACCGATGACGTGATGGCCTATGCGCAGTACAGCGAGGGCTTCAAGAGCGGCGGCTTCGACATGCGCGGCAATGCCACGGTATTCCCCGGCACCGTCGACGGCTACAAGCCCGAGACGGTCGACAACTATGAACTCGGCCTGCGCTCCACGGTGCTCGACGGCCGCCTGCGCCTCAACGCGACGGTGTTCTACGCCGACTACAAGGACGTGCAGGTGACGACGCAGCAGTTCGTGACCGTGATGGGCGTGCCGACCAACGCGACCGCGGTGCTGAACGCCGGCAAGCAGGTGAACCAGGGCGTCGAGATCGAGTCGGTCTGGCAGCCGGTCGACGCGTTCACGCTCTCGACCTCGATCGGCTACCTCGATGCCGAGTTCAAGGAGTTCTTCGCCTCGAACCCCGCGAGCCCCGGCACGATCGTGAACTACGCCTCGGTGACCCCGGTCATCAACGCGCCCGAGTGGACCTTCTCGACCGACGCGCAGTACCGGTTCAATGTCCTCACCGGACAGGCGACGGCTCGCCTCGGCTTCCAGTGGCGTGACGACACGTCGATCGCGCCACCGCCTTTCTCGCTGACGAGCCCGACGGACCAGCCCGCCTACGGCCTCCTCGATCTCGGCCTCTCGTACGTGACGGCCGACTCGCACTGGCGTGTTGCGCTCGATGCGAAGAACGTCACCGACAAGTGGTACCGCACGGCCGGCTACGACTTCGGCACGACGGGCCTCTTCGGCAACGTGAGCCAGATCGGCTATTACGGCCCGCCGCGCACCTATACGCTGAGCCTGCGCTACTCGTACTGACGGAGACGGGAGTTGGTGCCGGGTTTTCGGTTATTCGGTTATTGGCGCGCCGGGCGCCGGCAATGACCGAATAACCGAAAACCCGGCACCACTCTTCCGCTCAGCGCGGGATGTCGAGCGCCTCACCTTCGAAGGTGATTTCATCCGCGCCAGGCTCCGCACGGATCGCCTCGCGCACGACCTGGCTCGGCGGCAGCGGCCGCGCATCCCCGCGCAGTCGAGCGGCCATCAGGTCCATTGCGGCTTCGAGAAACGGCTGCATCGCGACATAGTGCCCCGCGAAACCCGGGAGCGGCAGGAACGCATCGAAGTGCTGCCCGCGCTCGACCTCGTAGTAGCGGATTCCCGCGCTGGCACCACCTGCCGTCGCGCTCGCGTAGTAGTAGGGCCGTGAGCTGTGATTGACCGCGATCAGCCCGTCGCCGCGGCCGTGCAGCACGATCAGCGGGCGCGCGTCGGCGCGCGGATGCGCAGCCACTGCAGCGACCCCCGGCGCGAGGCGATCGCGCAGGCCCCGCAGGCACCGCGCAAGGTCGACGCTGGCGAAGTTTTCGGCACGCAGCGCGCCCCCTGTGCTTTGCCCCACGAGGTTCACGCCCGCGGTCGGTGCGATTCCGGTGCTGTCGGCGAAGAATCGCGCGAGTTCCTCGGTCGTCAGCACGCGCGGTGCGCCCGCCGCATCGGTCGCGGCGAAACTCACGCCGCACGGCAGTTCGTCGGGCGTCATCTGCGCGTACGCGGCCGCGTACGACACTGCAATGGCGCTCCAGAGCGACGCGTGCACGTTCACATGCCCAAGCCGCAGCGCCTCGGGCAGGATGCCGAGCGCGAGCAGCATCTCGCGCGCCGCACGCGCGAGCGCGGCGACATCGGCGGAGGCTGCTGAACCCGGCTCGATGCCTGCATCCCGCAGTTCGCCACGCGCCGCAAGGTTGCGGCACCACTCCTCCAGCGCCGGCCGCGCGGCCGCGGTCGCGGCGAGGAACGGCGCGGTCCTGTCCTCATCGGCGAGCAGCGCGCAGGGCTGCAGGAGCAATTGCGCGACGGCGAGGTCGTAGAGCGGCCGCGTCTCATGACCGAATAACCGTAAACCCGGCACCGAGATGTTGGGTTCGGAGACCACCGCGCCGTCGATCCAGCCGGCCGTGTCGCGCTCCATGGCCTTGAGCACCGTGCCGCCGCCGTTCGAGATCCCCGCCGCGATCACGAGCGTGTTGGCGGGCGTGAAAGGCGTCGCGCGATCCGGAAGCTCCTCGTTCAGCAGCCTGAACGCAACATCGATCGCCTGCAGCAGGTACTCGCCCCAATGCGCCTCGACATTGAGACCGGAGTTGGCGTGACGAAACAGCACCGCAGTCGGTCGCGCCGCCGCGAGCTTCGCCACGGCTGCCTTATCGGGCTCGAACGACAGCAGCGGATCGCCTGCCTCGCCGATCGTGCCATCGATGCGCAGCCCGCGACCGCTCGCGACATCGAACACGCCGCTCCCGGTGCCCTTGTCGGTGTGCACGACCGCGCAGCCATGGCGCAGACCCCAGACACCGGCGGTCGGCAGCGCGCCGTAGATACCGCGCGATCCCGAGCTCGCCACGGCGACCAGGCACGGATTTGCCGCATCGAAATCGCGCGGGATCTGCAGCATCGCCGTCGATGGCCCGACGGACGAGCGCAGGCCGACCAGGAGTTCGACTCCCGCCACCGCCGGACCGGCGCCCGGCGCCGCGCCGGGATCGGCGAGGCCGCGCCAGTTCATGTAGATTGCGCGGCGGCGCAGTTCGCGCGCCGTCGGATGCGAAGGATCGGCGAAGCCGGGCGCGGGCCCGAGAAGGCCTGCGGTGCCGAGACCCGCGGTCAGCAGGTCATCGCTGACGCCGTCGACGGCGTAGCGGATCGGCGCCGTGACGGGTGCGGCGCGCGGGACCTCAGGGGTTGAACCGGGTGGTGACACGGCACACCCCGCCAGCATGGCGTTCGCGATCGCCACCGCGATGCAGGAACTGTCTTTCGCATTCATGCCGGAACTTCAGCGCACCGTCCAGCGGCGCAGAATAGTACTAAGGTAGCAGGGCCCGCACGGGGAGGTCTCCGTTAGCGTGTCGACATGACCACACGACGCATCCTGATCACGGGCGCCGGCAGCGGCATTGGCGCAGAGCTCTGTCGACTGCTCGCAACCGACGGCCACGAGCTCATCGCCACCGACGTCGACGCCGGCGCCGCAAGCCGCGTCGCCGAAGCGATCACATCGACGGGGCGGCGCGCGACGGCGCTCGCGCTCGACGTGACAGACGCGCGCGCCGCGGAAGCGGCCGTGCGCAGCAGCGGACCGGTCGATGTCCTCATCAACAACGCGGGCCTGCAGCACGTCGCCCGCCTCGAAGAATTCCCCGCGGATCGCTGGGCCTTCCTCGTCGCCGTGATGCTCACCGGCGCCGCGAACATGGCGCGCGCCACGCTGCCCGGCATGCGCGCGCGCAACTTCGGCCGCATCGTGAACATCGGCTCCATCCATTCGCTCGTTGCCTCGCCCTTCAAGAGCGCGTACATCGCCGCGAAGCACGGCCTCATCGGTCTCTCGAAGACGCTCGCGCTCGAGAATGCGGATGTCGACGTCACCATCAATACGATCTGCCCGGTCTACGTGCGCACACCGCTCGTCGAGAAGCAGATCGAGGCGCAGGCGCGCGAGCACGGCATTTCAACCGAGCGCGTCGTCGCGGAGATCATGCTGAAGCCGATGCCGAAGAAGGCGTTCGTCACGGTCGAGGAGATCGCCGCGCTCACTGCCTACCTCATGAGCGACGCGGCACGCAATGTGACCGCGCAGGCGATCGCGATCGACGGCGGGTGGACGGCGCAGTAGGGGGGCGCCGCCGCGCGCGGGTCAGCTGCGCGTCGACAGCGCCACGCCCCACGCGAGCACGAGGAGCGCGAACGCTGCCGCACCGGTGACGCCTTGCGGCACGCGCGCGAGCACGCGCTCGACCGCAGGGCGCGCGATCACGAGTCCGGCCGCAGCTCCACACGAGAAGCCGAGGATGTGGGCGATCACGTCGGTGTGCTCGCCTTCGGTGCCGAGCCAGCCGAGGAGCAGCACGCCGCCCACGAGCGGCGCCCAGCGCACGGCCCAGCGCGCACGCAGCGGATAGCGTTCGCGCCACGCGTGCGCGGCGATCAGGCCGAGGGCCGCGAACACGGCGGTCGATGCGCCCACCGAACGGTGCGGCACGGGGCCGAGATACCCCTCGAGCAGGTTCGCGGCGGTCGCCATCGCGACGGTCGCCGCCCACGCGTGGCCTGGCCCGAGCCGGCGCCCGGCGAGGTAACCGAACCAGCTGCCCGCGACGAGATTCGCGACGAGATGCGGCGCATCCACGTGCAGCGTGAGTGCCGTGACGGCCCGCCACCACTCGCCGCTGCGGATGAGCGCCGCATCGGCAATGCCGCGGGCATAGGCGTCGAGCGGGCCGAAGCCACCGCCGATCGCGAATGTCACCGCGACCAATGCCAGCACGTAACAGGCGCTGCCGAGCCAGGCGGACGGATGCCCGGGCCGCGACGGCAATGCCGCGGGTGGCGGCGCGCGACGTTCGGCGGCGTAGCGCGCGAGGTGTTCGCGGGCGTCGGCCGCGCGATCTGCATCGACGAACAGCGCGTGGCCCGCCGGCGCGAACGCGATGAAGTGCGGGATACCGACTGCGGTCAGCACGAACGCACGCTCTTCGCAGGCGCGCAGGTCATCCGCCACGAACACCGCGACCGGCGGTTCGGCCATCAATCGTCGCTGGTGCTTCGGAACTCGACCCCGAGCGAGCGCAGCTTGCGATACAGGTGGGTGCGCTCCATGCCGACACGCTTCGCCAGCTGGCCCACCTTGCCGTTGCAGAGCAGCAGCTGCTGCTGCAGGTACATGCGCTCGAACTGCTCGCGGGCTTCGCGCAGCGGCAGCGCGAGGAGATCCTGCTTGACGAGCGGCTCGGTCGCCGGCGCCTGCACGGCGAGCTCGCGCTCGACTTCCTCGAGACCGATTTCATCCGACCCGCCACGCAGCAGCAGGCGATGCACGAGATTGCGCAGCTCGCGGATGTTGCCGGGCCAGGGGTAGTTGCGCAGGCGATTCTGTGCGGCGACGCCGAAGCGGCGAAACGGCAACCCCTCGGCATCGACCAGGCGATCGACATAGTGGTGCAGCAGTTCCGGCACGTCCTCGGCATACTCGCGCAGCGGCGGCACACGCACGATGATCGTGCTCAACTGCGACAGCAGGTCGCGCCGGAACGCGCCGTCTGCGGCGCGCTGCTCGATGCCCGGCTGCGCAGACGCGAGCACGCGCGCACTGAACTGCACCGGTTCGCTGCCGCCGACCCGGGTAAAGCTGCCGGTCTCCAGCACGCCGAGGAGAATGCGTTGCGCCGCTGGTGGCAGGTCGTCGATTTCGCTGATGAAGAGCGTGCCCCCGGCTGCTTCCTCGAGCACGCCGGCCTTGACCTGCCCGTCCTGCTGCGACCCGAGGAGCACCGGTTCGGGGTCGGATTCGCGCACCGTGCTCGCGACGAGCGTGACGATCGGGCGCGCGCCGTGATCGGCGGTCTCGTGCACGTAGCGCGCGAACGCTTCGCGCCCGCTGCCGGACTCGCCCACGAACAGGACACGCGCGCTGTGCGCGATCTGCGCGAGCTCCGCGCGAAGCGCACGCATCACGGCGCTCTTGCCGAGCGGCGCAGCGAGCGGCGGCACCGCGAAGCGTCCGGCGCCCCCGCGCCGGCGGCGCCCCGCGTCGAGCGCGCGCTCGACCGTTCGCAGGAGCTTCGCGAGCGACAGCGGCTTCTCGACGAAGTCGAACGCACCGAGCCGCGTCGCCTCGACTGCGGTCTCGACGGTCCCGTGGCCCGACATCATCACGACAGGACAGCTGTCGCTGCCCTGATTCGACCATTCACGCAGCAGCGTGATGCCGTCGACGTCGGGCATCCAGATGTCGAGCAACACGAGGTCTGGCACGCGGCTCGCACGCGAGGCGCGCGCTTCGCGCGCGTTGGCCGCGGCGTCGACCTCGTAGCCTTCTTCCGAGAGGATCTCGGTGAGGAGGCTGCGGATGTCGCTCTCGTCGTCCACCACCAGTATGTGCGCTGCGCTCATGCCCGTTCCCTTCGCTTCTCGTTCCTGCGCTCCCGGCCCGCGGCAGCCCGTGCCGCGTCGTCGAGCGGCAGCGTCACCGTCACGCGTGCGCCGCCCCCGGCCAGATTCTCCACCTCGACGTGCCCGCCGTGCTCATCGGCGATGCGGCGCACGATCGCGAGTCCGAGCCCCGTCCCCTTGGTCTTGCTGGTCACGTAGGGGTCGAACGCCCGCTCGATGATATCGGACCTGAAGCCCGGACCGTTGTCGCTGACCGTTATCTGCACGGCCGGGCCCGTCCCGGCGGCCTCGAGGCGCGTCGCCACCTCGATTCGGCCTCCCGACTGGCCTTCGAGCGCCTCGAACGCGTTCGCCAGGAGGTTGTTCAGGATCTGGCGCACGCGGCCCCGGTCCGCCACGAGCGACTCGACCCCGGTGTCGAGGGCGAGCCGCAACGCGACACCCGCGTTCTGGGCACGATACAGGTCGGCCACCTCGGTGACGAGCGGATTCAGCGCAAAGCGGGCCAGCGTCATGTCGGGCGTGCGCGCGTACTCGCTGAACGCGTTGACCATCTGCTTCATCGCCTCGACCTGCTGGACGATCGTGTGCGTCGCGCGCTCGAGCACCGCGGCGTCGCTCGCGCTCATGCGCGACAGGAAGCGGCGGCGCATGCGCTCGGCCGACAGCTGGATCGGGGTCAGCGGATTCTTGATCTCGTGCGCGAGGCGGCGTGCGACCTCGCCCCACGCCGCCTCGCGCTGCGCGACGAGGAGCGCCGTGATGTCGTCGAACACGAGCACGTAGCCCGCCTCGTCGTCGGCGCCCGGCAACGGCGTGCACGCGCACATGAGGACGCGGCGCCCGGCCTCGCCGGGCAGCTCGATCTGCTCGCGCCACTCGCCGCGCCCGGCCTCGGTCCGGCTGCGAAGCTCCTGCACGAACTGCGCGACCCGCGGGTTGCCGCCCACCAGTTCCTCGAGCGGGCGGCCGCTCTCGGCCGCGAGATCGACGCCGAGGATCGAGCTCGCCGCCGCGTTGGCGAGGCGCACCGTGAACGAGCGGTCGACCGACAGCACGCCCGTCGACAGTCGCGCGAGGATCACCGCGAGCCGTTCGCGCTCGTGCTCGACTTCTGCCTGGCTCCGGTTCGCCTCCTCGCGCGCACGGCGCAGCCGCCGCGTCATGTCGTTGAACGACTGCACGAGGAAGCCGAGTTCGTCGCGCGACGGCAGCGGCAGGCGCGCCCCGAAATCGCCCTTGCCCACCGCCCGGGTGCCCGCGATCAGGTCCTGGACGGGGCGCGCAAAGCGCCGCGAGGACACGATCGCGCCGTTGATCGCCGCGAGCATCGCGACGAGCAGCACGAGGGTGAGCGTGAGCCGGAAGCTGTACTTCAGCGGATCGCGCATCGCGGCGAGCTCGCCATACTGCGAATACGAGCGCTGCACGGCTTCCGACAGCGCCGCGAGCTGCGACGGCACTTCGTACACCACCATCACGAAGCGCGGGTCCCGCCGGACGGATGCCGCGCCGAGCGGCGCGGCGATGCGGATGTCGTACTGCCCATCCGCGCGCGGCTCGAGCGCGACATACGGGCGGCCCTGCCCGACCTGCCGCAGTACTTCATCGGTGGGCCGCGCCGGCGCCCCCGACAGCAGCGCCCCGCTGCTCGCCGCGATCAACTGCGAGTTCGCCCCGAACAGCACGACCTCGGTCGCACCGCTCGCGCGCCGCTCGGCGTCGATCGCGGCGGCGAGTTCGGCATCCGGCATCTCCGCGAGCGCCTGCGCGAATTCTTCCACGCGACTCGCATGCTCGCGCAGATGACGATCGAGCGCCGCGCGCGACAGGACGAGCGCCTCCGACAGCCCCTGCTTGACCTCGACCCGGAACCAGCTGTCGATGCCGCGGTTCAGGAAATCGAGCGAAAAGAGGTAGACGATCACGAGCGGCGCGATCACGAGTGCACCGAAGGTCGTGACGCTGCGCACGGTGAGGCGCGAGCCCGGCACGTGGTTCCTGTAGTCGCGCGCGAGACGGGCGATGCGCCGCACGAGCAGCACGGTGAGCGCGATCACGCCGGCAATGTTGAGCAGCAGGATCCACGGCTGCAGTCGCCCGAACTGCGCCGAGTTCTGCGCGGTCTTCGCCAGCAGGATCAGCAGGGCCGCGCCGATCGCCACCCACAGTGCGACGAGGGCGGCCGAACCGAAGCGTCTTACACCGGCAGGGACCACGAGTACCACTCGCTCGTGCGATGCCAGCTGTCGGTCCAGAACATCAGCACGCGCAGCGTGTCCGGCAGCCGGCCGCGTCGCACGCTCGCGCGCACGCTGACCCGGTAGCGCGCGTCGGGCTCGAGCTGCGGCTCGACGAGCACCGGCCAGTCGTCGACGGTCCCGATCGCCTCGAGCGCCTCGTGCAACGTGGCGTAGCTCTCCTGTGGGGCATCGCCCGTGCTGTCGCGCACGACGTAGCGGTTGCTGACGGTGTGGTAACTGAGCTCGCGGCGGCGCGCGACCGACACGATGCTGGCATCGAACCAGTAGCGGCGCTCGCGTGCGATCACCACCTCGATATCGAACATCAGCGTGACGCCGTCGTCGAGCGCCGCGCGGATGTCGTCGCTCTCGGGATACTGCACGTGTGCGTGCAGCTTGAACACGCCGTGATCGACGTTGACGTAGGCCGAGCGGACCGCGAGCACGCCGTCGAGCGCATTGGCGAACGCGCCGCCCGCCGCGAGGAAGGTCGCGCAGAGGGCCGTCCGGAACGGAAGATTGCGGATCATGTCGGAGGTGCCTTCGTCAGTGAAGCATAATGGAAGCCGTCGGTCGCCGCCCGGACCCCTGGCCACAGCTGCACGGCGGTGCCGGCGAGCCGCGCGCCGCGCTCGAAATCGAGGAAGCGTTCGATCACGCGCCCATTCTCGGCGGCGAGGATCGAGCAGGTGGCATACAGCAGCCGTCCGCCCGGCGCGAGCCGCGCAAAACAGGTGCCGAGGATCGCGAGCTGCGTGCGCGCGAACGCCGCGATGTCACTTGGGCGACGCAGCAGCTTGATGTCGGGATGACGGCGGATCACGCCGGTCGCGGAGCACGGCGCGTCGACCAGGATCCGGTCGAACGGCGCTTCGCCCGCGAGCGCCGCCGGGTCGCGCAGGTCGAGTTGCGCGAGCCGCGCATGACGCCCGAGGCGTTCGAGGTTCCGGCCGACGCGCGCGAGTCGCCCCGCGTCGCTGTCGACCGCGAGCAGGTCCAGGTCGCCGCCCGCAACTTCCAGCAGGTGCGCGGTCTTGCCGCCCGGCGCCGCGCAGGCGTCGAGGACACGCATGCCGGGCTCGGGCGCGAGCAGCACCGCGGCGAGCTGGGCGCCGGCATCCTGGACCGACAGCCATCCTTCCGCGAAGCCCGGGAGGCTGTCGACGGGCACGGGCGTCTCGAGCACGAGTGCGGCTGCGTAGCCCTCGAGCGGCGTGGCCGCGATGCCGCGCGCCGCGCAGGCGGCCTGCGCCTGCGCCCGTGTGGTGCGCGAAAGGTCGACCCGCAGCGTCATCGGCGCGCGCACGTTGCCGCCGGCGAGCACATCCTCGATCTGCCCGGGCACCTCCCTTTCCAGCACGTCGACCAGCCAGCGCGGGTGCGCGTGGCGCACCGCCGGGTCGGCGTCGAGCTGCGCGAAAAGGCTCGCATGTTCGCGCACGAAGCGGCGGAGCACGGCGTTCGCGAACCCGCTCGCGCGCGCCGCGCCGAGCGCGCGGGTCGCATCGACCGCGGCATCGACGATGCCTTGCGGGGCGTTGCGGGAATAGACGATCTGGTGCGCGGCGGTCACGAGCAGCGCATGCACCGCCGGGGCGATGCGCGCGGCGGGCCGGTCGAGCAGGCGGGCGATCGCGGGCGCGAGACGCAGATACCAGCGCAGCGTGCCGAAGGCAATCGCCCGCACGGCGGAGCGCTCCGCACGGTCGTCGTCCGCGCCGCCGAGCACGTCGTCCGCGGAGCGCCGCTCGTGCGCGACTGCATGCACCGCGCGCGCCGCGGCGACGAGCGCCGCCGTGCCCTCATTCATCCGAGCACCGCGCCCTCGAGCGACACGCCGAGGGCGAAGTCGAAGGCCGCCACGGGCCGTCGCCCCGCGCGCTGCACGCTCTCGAGCACGAGTACGCCGGCGCCGCAGGCGACGCGCACGCCGGCGGCATCGACACCCAGTACGGTACCGGGCGAAGCCTGCGGCGCTCTGCTCGCCTGATCGACCCGCGCGCGCAGCACCCGCAAGGTCTCGCCGTCGAATCGCGTTTCGGCGACCGGCCAGGGGTTGAACGCGCGGACCTGCCGATCGATCGCCGTCGCGCTCGCGTGCCAGTCGATGCGGGCTTCGGCCTTGGTGATCTTCGCCGCATACGTGACGCCTTCGGTGGGCTGCGGCGATGCGCGCGTCGCGCCAGAATCGATCGCGGCGAGCACATCGATCAGGGCCGCAGCGCCGAGCGCGGCGAGTTCATCGTGCAGTTCACCTGCAGTCGTGTGCAGCCCGATCGGGACACGGCGTGTCTCGTACACGGGCCCGGTGTCGAGCCCGGCCTCCATGCGCATGATCGCGACGCCGGTCTCCGTGTCGCCCGCGAGGATGGCCCGCTGGATCGGCGCCGCGCCGCGCCAGCGCGGCAGCAGCGAGGCATGCACATTGATGCAGCCGTGGCGCGGCAGGTCGAGCACGGCCTGCGGCAGGATGAGGCCGTAAGCGACGACGACGAGCACGTCGGGCCGCCAGGCAGCGAGCTCGGCACGGTCCGCGGCGGCCCTGAGCGAGGCGGGCTGTGCGACCGGCCAGCCATGGGCGAGTGCCTCGTGCTTGACGGCGCTCGCCGTCAGCGCGCGCCCGCGCCCCGCGGGCCGGTCCGGTTGCGTCAGGACGCCGACGATCGTGTGGTGCGACGCGAGTGCGCGCAGCGGCGGCACCGCGAACCCCGGCGTTCCGGCGAACGCGACGCGCATGGCGGGCGGCCTGCGATCAGAGCGCCGGCACGCGGACCGGCAGCGGGGTGGCCGGCGCCGCGGCGCGCGCCTTGCGGTCCTTGTCGAGCTTCTTCCTGATCCGCTCGCGCTTCAGGTCGGACAGGT
>WBZY01000204.1_pt1 | contig 51006 bp, 44 predicted proteins | sample 5204191 | NCBI WGS metagenome assembly WBZY01 (sample SAMN12344363, study PRJNA552823) | activated sludge metagenome | biome: Activated sludge suspended growth; feature: Anammox Sidestream; material: Wastewater; isolation source: activated sludge from anammox sidestream of wastewater treatment...
TTCCTTTATGAAAGCGGGGAGATTGCTTCGGAAAAGGCCCTCGCAATGACAGCGACCATGCACTTTGATGGCACATTGCACGTTGTCATTGCGAGTGAAGCGAAGCAATCTTTCACTCATAAAAAACGGCACCTCTTGAAAGGGGTTTGTGAAAAAACTTACAAAAAAAAGAAGTTTTTATACAGTAATACTATAGAGACTATACATTAGCTCATCAATATCAGCCGTATCAGGCAAATGAGAAATTGCATTTATGGCTTCTTGCTTTAACATATTCATATCTTTTGTTATCCTCCCTTCATTCTCAAGGGTCGTTGACATTGTTCTTTTGTAACACTTTAGTTTTTTGAAAAGGGGCGAAGCATTTGCCTGCTTGGGGTGTGAATACCTTTATGCCAATTTATGGCAAATGCTTCGCCCTGTTTAATCCACCAATCTCTGATAATAATCTTTGTTCAGATCCTGGTATTTTTCCGGCAGCCCTTCTTTTAAGGCGTTCAGAATATCCTCCCTGAATTCCTTGGGGACCTTGTATGCCTCCTCTGATGGTATTTCAACCTTTTCCGTGGAAGCGCCAAACTGTCCTTCGTCCCTCTGTCCCCGGAAAGGCATGGGCATGGGCATGGGCATGGGCATTCCTTGCCCCATCATCCCTCTCGCGATACGTTCCTTTGCCTTTTCCATACCTTTCTTTGCTTCTGCAAGGCGGTACAGAGATTCCCGTTCGTCATTGAGGGCGCCCTGCATATCGTGTTTCTCCAGCTTCTTTCCTGCCCCTTCCATCGACTTCGATGCCAGGTCGAGCTGGTTATCGGCATCCTCGTCCATAAAGGGATTTTGCTGAGAACGTTCTCCTGTCATTTCCCTGAGATCGTCCGTCTCTTCCTGCAATTCTTTTTGCTCTTTGGCATATTTCCGCAGGGCATCCTGGTCTTCCGGTGTCATACTGGCAAGTTGCTGATCTTCAAGCCGCTCCATCATCGCCTCCAGATCCTGAATAATGTGTTGATTTTGCCGGGCTGCATCCTCGACCCGTTCAGGTATTTCCCGGTCTTTTTTGGATATATCCTCTTTCCCGGCGACTGATTTCTGCTCCAGGGTGCGCTTCATACGGTTGTTCCATTGATTTACGCTGTTTGACAACTCCTTTGCCAGCCCCAACGACTCTTTTACTTCCCAGGCATTTAACATCTCTTCCAGATGAGTCAGGGTCTCTTCCGCCTGCGGGAGGTCCCGGGACATCGACAGGAAGTCACGCTGTAATGGATCCTTATTGATAGCCCGGTTTAGTTCGGCATTTTTCTTTGCTGTTTCCGTCACGGCATCGAATTCTTCCACATAATCCTCTCCCTCTTCATTGCCGCCAAACAACTCACGAAACCTGCCTGCCATCGCGTTTCTTCCATCCGACATACGTTGTAATTCGCGGTTTACCTGTAAATACTCCTGCAATAATTTGTTTTGCGCCAGCATTTCCTTCGCTTCGGCAATATCTTTTCTGATGGTTGCTACCCGCTCCCCTTGCTTTTGGAAAAAAGACCGAAGGTTTTCTTCCGTGGCTTCCGAGATGCGTTTCTGGATATCTTTCTTCAATGCATTGGTGTTTTCGGTGAGCTTTCTTTCCTTATTTTCCAACTCAGATATTTTATCGAGGAACTGGTTGGTTTCCTTGAGCATCTCATCATAGGATGAGTCCGCAAGGTTTTTCGCGGAGGATTGCATCTGGTTCATCATACCCTGAAGGGCGGAAAGAAATCTCTGGGCTGATTGTAAGGCTGCATCCAGGTTTCCCTTGTTGAATGCCTCCTTCATAGCATCCAGTTCCTTCATCACATCCTTCTGCTCAAGCTGCCTCAGTGCATCAGCATTCAAAAATTCATCCATATGCTCTCCCTGCGCCATCTGCATAAGCTTTTCCATCATCTGTCGGATGGTTTCTTCGATTCGCTTGAGCTCCGCAAGCACCTTTTCATTCAGCTTGGCGTCTTCACCTTTCCGTAACTGCTCCAGCAGCTTTTCAAGAGTATTCTGGGATTGAACCAGATTTTTCCCCGTGTCCAGGACCTCTTCCAGCCTTTGCTTTCTTATGAGGTCATGCAAGAAGATGATGCTATCTTCTACGTTAATCACCTCTTCGTCCTGGAATTTTTGTAACTCATGCAACTGTGAAATCGGGATTGTGGTCGCGTCAGAACTGAGGACGGCGTGACGGATGGCCTCACGTTTCTTCTCCGTAACGTTACGGAAGTTGTTTTTCAGGTTTTCGAGGGAATAATAGACGCTGTAATTTGCCATGACATCGTCCTGCATACCCACCAAAATATCGGTGAAGAGGCCAATAATCTTTTCTGCCCGGTCCTGGATACCATCTTGCGTCATGGTCAGGTACTCTTTCACTGCATATCTTTCATCGTCGATCCTTTTCGTGAGGTCGTCTGCCAGCATATGAATCAGTTCTTGCAAAAGCGCCTCCTGGAGCTGCACTAATTCTATGTGCTTTTTCCGTGAACTGTATATCTCCAGATAAAAGGTTGTGGACCTGCTGACCTTGGGACCAGAGATCGCATCGTTATCCTTCACCTCGATGTAGTACGCAATTTTATCATCCGGCTGCAGGGTCAATTCGCTCAACGACCATGCATACGCTCCACTATACTGGAGTTGCGTTTTACCAAAGCTGGCAAGCACCCGGTTCTTTCTTTCTTCTCCCTGTTCATACACCAGGGATATTTCGCCGATGCCGAAGTCGTCTTTGGCGGCATACCGAATCTCGACCGTATCTTTCTCATGCACGGCAAGATCCTTTGCAGGCATGTGTATCGTTACTTCAGGAAAACGGTCGGGATCCACCTGTATGGTATGCGGCGTAGCGTCCTGAACCGTTCTGCCTTTGGAGTCGGTCGTTTCAAAGACGTAGGTGCCGCTCTCAAGCAATGACAAGACGCCTTTTATGGTGCGCCCGTTTTCTATGAGAAAGGGAATCCTTTGGGTATGGTTAAAGATAATCGCCGCTGATAGCAGTGATTGATCGCTGAGAGCGCTCATCTGAATCTCACTTCCCTTTAACGCCCTGATATCGCCGCTGGTATTATATACCGTCTTTGGCTGTAATCCGGAGTAGAGAGGGAACCGGTAACTCATGGTAATGTCCCCAATAACCGGGCTGGGTGGACCAGGGAATCCAGATTCCCCCAAAGCCTTTCCATTTCTTAAATAGCTTAAAAGGATGGGAATGTTCTTGTGCAGGTATGAAGGCTTCATAATGCCTATCACACCAAAGACAAGCGCGGATGCAACCAGCATGACACAACTCAACCGGAAAAATCTTTTACTGATCACCTGGCTAAGGTCCAGCTGTTTTAATTGTTTTGCGGTATCGTCGATCAGCATCGAGATCAGGCGTTCGGAATATCCTGTGGCCTTTTTTCTCCGTGATTTGTCCACAGACAATTGTATCGAGCTGATCAGGCCGTTATTTAGGGAGGGATACTTCTGTTCAATCAGGAGGGCAATCTTTTCTCTGTTCAGCAAGGACAGCAAGGGGAGCAACAACGCCCTGAAAAATATGAAGCAAAGCGCGATCAGGCTGACCGTATAAAAAACAGCTACTCCAAAAGGGAAACGGAAAAGGACCGAGAGCCCTATTCCACCAATGATGAGAAGAAGCAGGCTTGTGGAGCATAAGAGCGCCATTCCTCCATACACCCTGTTGACAACAGCGACCTTGCAAACGGTCCACAAGGACGACTTGATAACGCCTTGGCTATCCTGCGCTCTCTTGTCTCTGATGTTGAAAAGGGTCAAAAAGTCGATGCAATCTCTTTTTATTTGAATCGACTGAAAAACCAATCTCTTTGCGAAATTCTTTATCGTTGTATACCCACGAACATCCCTTTTCATATGATTTTAAGGTTATGTCTTGCGTATTGAATTGTCAAACAAAATCTTCTCTCGGTTTTTTGTCCTTCGACACCTTTCACTTAAGATCGTATGGTAGGGTTTATAGGTGGTCAACGCGTGACTGAAATTCCTGCCGAATTTCATGGAGGATTCTCTTGCCGCCGCTTTCCAGCATCCTCCCGGCAAGTTCTTCTCCCAGTGCTGCAGCTTGCGTGGAAGGGCCGTGGTGGCTATCCTTGATGGCATGGCCACCGTCCGCGGTGCAAATAATCGCCTCAAGGAACACCTCATGCTTCTGTATTTGCGCATGTGCCCCAATAGGCACCTGACATCCGCCTTGCAGTTTTGCTAAAAGCGCCCGCTCCGCTTCTATTGCGATTCGGGTTTGTGCGTCGTTCAGACATGAAACAAGTTTTTGAATCCGCGCATCATCTTTGCGAATTTCGATGCAAAGCGAACCTTGTCCCACAGCCGGAAGCATGATATCAAACGGGATGATCTGGCTGATGGGCCCGGTATAACCCATTCTCCGCAATCCTGCATGGGCAACGACAATGGCGTCCAGGTCATCAGTTTCAAGTTTTTTCAGCCGTGTATCCAGATTGCCCCGGAGGTCCAGGATTTTAAAATCGGGACGAAAGGCGAGGAGTTGCGCCCTTCTCCGAAGGCTGCTGGTGCCAATACGCGCATTATCCGGCAGCTTTTCCAAATTGGCATTATTGTTACTGATAAGGGCGTCATGAGGGTCTTCACGAGTGGGTGTAGCGCCGATCATTAGCCCCTCGTGCAGCTCCGTTGGCACGTCTTTGGCGCTGTGGACGGCAAGGTCAATCTTGCCCTTCATTAACGCCGTCTCCAGTTCCTTGGTAAAGAGACCAACTCCCCCTAAACGTGATAAGGGTGCATCGGTAATCTTGTCGCCCTTGGTAGAAATTTTTTCGATCCTAAATTCATATCCGGGATTTAACTTTTTGAGCTCTGATATGACCCAATTTGTCTGAATGAGCGCAAGTTTACTGCCCCTGGAACCTACGATAATCTGTTTTTCCTTTGTCAATGCAGATTCTCTCCATTTTGATAAAAAAATTAATGAATTAACGCAAAAGGCCGCGTTTGATAATAGCATAATATGCTATGGGTGTCAAACTCCTTTGTCAGCCGCGTATATGGTTCAGAGGACTATTTTCAAAGGGGTGGAATACTGCGATAGTTGAAAAAATCAAACTGGCATTTTTTGAAAAAAGCAATTCCCGCCGGACGGGACACCGATACAGGATAATGCGATTTTCGCTTGACACACACTCGATACAGGTTTATATATGAAAAGGAGACAATCAGCCTGATAAAGACGAACTCCTGAGTGATCAGGGGACGCCGGGTAAGGAATTTTTTGTCACAGCATAGTGCAATATCCTCCCCGATAAAAAAACGGCCCGCTGGCGAAGATGTTTGTGTGAATATTCCTTTGCAACAAGGCTTCTTTGGTCACGGGGGCGCCGCCATTTTTGATGAACGGAAAGGAGCGATAATCATGAACCTGTTCGGAAGAACAAGACGTGGCTTCATTGCCGGTGCCGTCGTATTGATGACGTGCATGGGAGCCGTACGGATTCTGCCGGTATATGGCGATCATCCGGAACAGACAATGCAACGCAAAGAAAGGGAAATGTCATCGGTAACCCTTGAGGATGTGACAACGTTTACTAATGAATACATCTTAAGAAATTCAAAAGACGGCCTTTTTACATATTATGATAAGAATGCGAAAAAAGACCTGGAACTCATCCTTGATAATATCCATCGCGAAAAACTCTCGAAGACAAGAAAAAATGAATATTTTGTCTGCGCCAACTTTACCGGACGAGACGGCAGGACCTACGATCTTGATTTTTTTGTGCAAGGAAAAAGCAAACGGTATTTCACCATTGATAAAAAGGGCATTTCTATCCATAAGGTAAATGGAAAGGAATGCTACGTGTGGGTCTACCATGAGAAAAAGGATGTGTGGACAAAGAAGATCATAGAAACAGAAGAGAAACAATCAGCGCAGCCTGCATACCCGAAGCCGGATTATCCTTAAGAAGGTAACTACTGCCGGGCATGCCGGTGCAAGTTCTAAATTTATTTACCGTTCTGTAAAGGAGAACCAAGTATGAATCTGTCTATAATACCGGGAAAGGGATTGTGTATCAGTGCAGTAGTATCGATGATGTTAGCAGGGGGCGCTTCATCTGGTCTCTTCGCGGGAGAGCATCCGGAGCATCCGCGCGGTGGATATGCTGCCGTTGAGCAAAAACCACGTGTTACCAGGGAAGATGTGGCAAAATTCGCCGAAGAATACGTCGGGAAGAATTCACGGGAAGGAATTTTTAAATATCTGGATATAACCACGGGGAAGGAACTGGAACTGATGCTTGAACAGGTGCATAAAGACAAACTCAGTCCGACAAAGGCGGATGAGTATTTTGTTTGTGCTGATTTTTCAGGGAAGGATGGTAATCGGTATGACCTGGATTTCTTTGTTCAGGGTGCGGACAAAAGTAGTTTCCGGATTGATAAATCCGCCATTGCCGTTCATAAGATAAACGGGAAAGAAAACTACGCCTGGAGCTTTAATAAGAAAAGAGACCTGTGGGAGAGGAAGGCCATTATTATTGAAAAGGATTATCCGGAATCCCCAAAAAAGGAACATCCCGGATAACGATAATGCAGCACAGGCCGCACCCTATCGTTAACGTTACAAGTAAGCCGACAGGTAATACATTGCGAGCGGCAGCGAAGCAAGCCAGTTCTTGAGGCTTCGTTGTGAGTTCAGTTGAACGATTGCTTCGGGCCGACGCCCATGTAATGGTAACGTTCCTTTTGCATTTACGATTGCACGCTGGGAGGGGGGGGGCGGACAAATCTTGTTTGTCCGTGTCGTCTCCATAGACTATGGCGCATTATCAAGTTTGCAAATTATAAACTGTCAGTCTCTGGAGCATGCATGCCAACGATACATTTTGAAGACACCTTACGACTGCATGACGTCCGTCTCTGCCGCGAGACGCTGAAAACGCTCCAGATAAACGTGGGAAAATTATGCAACCAGGCTTGCGCTCATTGTCATGTGGATGCCGGCCCGGGGAGGACGGAAATCATGGCGGAGGAAACGGCGGACCGGGTAATCAGCCTCCTTGCCGCGACGCCGTCAATTGAACGTATCGATTTTACCGGAGGCGCCCCGGAGCTGAATCCGGTATTTCGTTCCATGGTTACCCGTTCTCGTTCATTGGGACGCCGTGTCACGGATCGATGCAACCTCACCATTCTGCTGGTGAAGGGGCAGGAAGACCTGGCAGCATTTTTTCGGGACAATTCCGTTGAAATTATTGCATCGCTGCCTTGCTATTCCAGGGAAAATGTGGACAAACAGCGTGGCAAGGGGGTATTTGCTAAGAGCATTACAGCATTGCGTATGCTGAATTCCCTGGGGTATGGACTGGCAGGGAGCGGGTTACGGTTAGATTTGGTTTATAATCCTGCCGGGGCATTCCTTCCTTCGTCCCAGGAAGGATTAGAAAAACAGTATAGAAAGGAACTGCAGGAAAAATTTGGAATCGAGTTCAATCATTTGTACACGATGACAAATATGCCAATCAGGAGATGGAAGGAATATCTCGAACGTGCCGGACAGATGGAACGTTACCGAGAACTTCTGATCAGCGCATTCAATCCACAGACGGTCGACAGCCTGATGTGCAGGACGCTCGTTTCCGTTGGATGGGATGGCCGGCTTTATGACTGCGATTTTAATCAAATGCTCGAAATTCCGATTGGTGGTCGTCATAAATCACTTTGGGATATCGAATCGTTTGAGGAGTTTAATCATGGTTGCATCGCAACCGGCGCACACTGCTTTGGTTGCACTGCGGGGGCAGGAAGCAGTTGCGGTGGTGCACTGGCTTCAAAGGCATGGTCAATGGATGAGTCCACACATCCTGACCCGAACAAGCCGGAAAAGAGAAAATCCAAAGCACGAAATTTGTGAGTCAATCCAGTCGGGGTTTAGAACCCTGACTGGGTTAGTTATACTCAAGATGCTCATAAAATGTGAATTTTAAATTGATAATAAGGTGGCATGGACAAACTCTGTTTGTCCGTGCTGAACTACTATAAATCATAAATTGTGAGCCTGTGGAGTATAACAGCAATGCGTTCGTAAGATTCCCGTTTTTGGCCTGCCGGTTACCTTAGATGACTGTCCTTTTATGAAAGAGGTCGTGAGTTATGATGACAGAACAGGCGGTTTTAAATCGTTATCGTATGGCAGCATCTCAAAAGGAAGAATCACTGTGCTGTCCTGTTACGTATGATCCACAATATCTGAAAATCATTCCCCAGGAGGTATTGGATCGTGATTATGGCTGTGGTGATCCTTCACAATATGTACGCAAGGGCGAAACGGTTCTGGATTTGGGATCAGGCGGCGGCAAAATCTGTTTCATCGCAAGCCAGGTAGTCGGGCCCTCCGGACGGATAATTGGGGTTGACATGAACGATGAGATGCTTGCGCTCGCCCGCAGGGCAAATAGCGAGGTGTCAAAACGCCTTGGATATACGAATGTCGAGTTCCGTAAGGGCAAGATACAGGATTTGCGCATCGACAGAGATGCGCTTGATGCATGGTTGAAACGGAACCCGATAAAAAGTGAATCCGACCTTGCTCTGCTGGAGTCATATATACAACAGATCGGTGAAACATCTCCCCTGATTCCTGACGGGTCGATTGACGTTGTGATCAGTAATTGTGTCTTAAATCTCGTGGATCACAAAGAAAAAACCAAGCTTTTCCGGGAGATTTATCGGGCGCTGAAACGGGGCGGACGCGCCGCAATCAGCGACATCGTATCCGACGAGCCGGTTTCACTGAAATTGCAGCAGGATCCGGAGTTATGGAGTGGATGTGTCTCTGGTGCGCTTCAGGAGTGCGAATTTCTCAGGGCATTTGAGGATGCCGGGTTTTATGGGATCACCATTGCCAAGCGCGACGAAAGACCATGGCGAACGGTTCAGGGCATCGAGTTCCGAAGCATTACGGTGCTGGCTTACAAAGGAAAAGAAGGACCATGCCGGGACCACAAGGAGTCGGTTGTGTATAAAGGGCCGTTTCAGGAGATTACCGATGATGATGGCCACCGCTACCGCCGCGGGGTACGCGTCTCTGTCTGCCGTAAGACATTCAATATCCTGGGGCGCGAGCCATATGCGAATTTTTTTGAATTCATAAGGCCGACGAAAGAAATCCCGGAAGAGCATGCGCAACCCTTCCCCTGCACCGGGGAAATGCTGGTCAGATCCTCCCGTGAGACAAAAGGTGAGGAATACAACATAACAAACGAAGGTAATTCTTCGTGTTGCGAACCGGGGAGTTGCTGTTAATGCAGTTTGAAAGCGGGTTGCTCTTTTACGGTTTCATGCAAAGATTGATGTGAATTCAGGTCTGCGCATGCCGATTGCTAAACAGCCGGTAAGGTTTATACGAAAAGCAACGTTCGCTGAACCTTTAAAATAATCCTTACGCAGTTTTCTTGTATTTCTGCGCCAGCAGCGGTGTTTTGCCATGAACGACTTCGGGAGTAACCAAAAAAGAAGAATCGCCTTTCTGGGAAGGGAGGTGATACATGGCATCCAGCATAAAACTCTCAAATATGGCCCGAAGCGCCCGCGCTCCCGTCTTCTTTTCGAGGGCCTTTTTGCTGATTTCTCGTAAGGCCTCGTGAGTGAATTCGAGCCGGGTCTCTTCCATCTCGAAGAATTTTTGATATTGCTTGACGAGTGAATTTTTTGGCTCCGTCATGACCTTGACCAGGTCGTCCTGAGTCAGGGGCATGAGGGGCGCAATAATGGGCAGGCGTCCGACAAACTCCACAATCATTCCGTAATCAATAATGTCCTCAACTTCGATTTTGCCCAGGATATCAGCGAAAGATTCATCCTGTTTATCTTCTTTGCCGGAGTCAAATCCGATGTTGGTTTTTCCAATCCTCCGCCGGATAATCTCCTCGATCCCGGTAAATGTTCCACCGCAGATGAAAAGAATGTCCCTCGTGTCCATTTGAATATACTGCTGTTCAGGGTGCTTCCTGCCGCCCTGAGGAGGTATGTTTGAGATCGTCCCTTCCAGCATCTTCAGAAGGGCCTGCTGCACCCCCTCGCCGGAGACATCCCGGGTGATTGAGGGGTTCGTGCTCTTCCTGGCGATCTTGTCAATTTCGTCAATATAAATAATGCCCTGCTGTGCGCGCTGGAGATTGAAATCGGCATTTCTTAACAGGCCTAAGAGCACATTTTCCACGTCTTCTCCCACGTAGCCTGCCTCGGTAAGGGTGGTGGCGTCTGCAATAGTAAAAGGAACATCAAGGATTTTGGCGAGGGTGCGTGCAAGAAGTGTCTTCCCGGAACCCGTGGGGCCGATAAGCAAAATATTGCTTTTTTCTATTTCAACACCCTCACTGCTGGTCCTCGTAATTAACCGCTTATAATGGTTGTATACTGCAACGGCAAGCGTTTTTTTTGCCTTCTCCTGACCTATGATGTATTCATCCAGATGTTCTTTGATTTGTGGCGGGGTGGGTATTTTCCCGATAGGTTTTGACGGGATGTGCTTTTGGTCTTTTTTCAGCAGCAGGTGGCATGCATCAACGCATTCATTGCAGATGTAGGTATCTGCATCGCCCTGAATCAAACGGCTCACCGCATCATAGTTTCTCCCACAAAAAGAACAGCTCTTTTTAGTCCCCGCAGCCTTCTTTGCCATACGTTCTTTCCTCAAAATGTCAATACAAAAAGTGGTTTACCATCCCTCTTTTATCCTGAAGAATAATAACAAACCGGATCAAATTATGCAAATGTTTTTAAAATGCAATACAGGAGTTTTTTGGAAAAATCCAATAACAACATCCGTTGCCGTGCAGGGGCGCGGCATGTGACATGACCGACAGACCTCCGTTCAAACCTAAGCCGGAACATGCTTCTTCTTTGAGCATTCATTTTATTTAAAATTACTCTTGACAATCGTGAGAGAATGAATATAATTTGGCCTGTCTTTGGTTGAGAGTGAGTCTCATTCAATTTTTATGTGATTTTTGAAAGGAGGAAAAAATGCGGTTTATGTGGTATGGGGCACTGATAGTTGCATTATGCTTGGTGCCGGTGTTTTTCATTTCGAATGCATTTGCAGAGTCTTCTGAAACGGAGATGTTGAGGAGCAAGGTCGATAAGATGGAAAAGGAGTTGTCCGAGGTAAAGGACCTCCTCAAGCAGCAGCTTGAAAGAGACATGAAGAAGGGGCAGGAAATTGCTGAATTACGGGAGAAGGACGCAAAGAAGGATAAGGAGATTGCTTCATTAAAGGAGGTGGACGCCCAAAAAGAAAAGGAGATCGCTTCGTTAAAGAAAGAAGTAGCGGAGACTCAGGTTGTTCCCAGCGAAGAGGGGTCAATCGGTGGCGAGGCATATTTTGCCAAGAAATATGATGACGTTGAAAAAAAGCACCTTGGCCCCGCCTTTCGTGACCCTTACACGAAGCCATTTTTGCGCAGGTTCGGGAGAAATACTTATGTCGGCGGTTATATGGATTTTGAATACTGGGCGTCTGAATCCGATAGCGGAAATCACGGTTTTGACCAGCACAGGTTCATACCCTTCATATATTCTGACATCTCGGATCGTGTAAAGCTTGCGGCAGAAATTGAATTTGAGCATGGCGGCGTTGAAGGGGGCAGGGACGGTGAGGTGATTCTGGAATTTGCAACCATGGATTTTTTAATAACGGACTGGATTAACTACCGGGCTGGTTTCATTCTTACCCCTCTTGGAAAGTTTAATCTGGTTCATGATTCCCCTCTGCAAGACCTTACGGATCGTCCCTTAATAAGTCAATATATCATCCCAACGACCCTTACGGATGCTGGGATGGGGTTCTTTGGCAGTCTTTATCCGACAGAGTTGGGCAAGCTTGATTATGAAGTTTACGTTACCAATGGTGTATTTCATGGTTTAGATGATGCTGGCGACTCAGATTTTACGGCCAACAGAGGTTTGAGAGCCTCCCGGGGGGGATTTGAGTTTGATAACGAGAATCAGAGCCCTGGTGTTGTCGGACGCATTGCGTATAGCCCATTTATCGGTTTGGAATTTGGCGGTTCTACCTATACGCAGCGGTATGATGACAAAAACGAGAATCAGATAACCATTCCGGCGTTGGATTTTGCATATCAAAAGGGGCCATTTGAATTGGTTGGCGAAGGCGCTTATGCCTTTATAGAAACAAACGATTTTGCAGAAGACGCGGGTATCGCTGATTCTATGTGGGGATATTACCTGGAAGGCAGGTACCACTTTATGCCCTCATGTTTAAGATCCTGGGCGCCAAAGATCTTTACCGAGAACTCAACCTTTACGGGTGTCTTGAGATGGGATCAGGTGAAAACGTCAGAGCTTGATGCTACTGATGGAAGGATCGACTATCTGAGGAACAGGGTTACCCCTGGTATAAACTATCGCTATACTGAAGATACGGTCTTTAAGTTTGATTATCAGATCAATATGGAAGAGAAAGACCTTGCTGATCGTGGTAACAACGCATTCGTATTTTCCGTTGCGACCTATTTCTAATGATGTTGCTGTATCTGAAGCGCTGCATGACAATCCCCTCCCGGCGGGAGGGGATTGTGGCGGCGCGGTTTGCTCCGCGGTATTTTGTTCGAACGCATGGATTTTGCTGCATATATGCAAGGGCACTAACCTGTTTTTATCCCTTAACATAAAAACACTCTTCTTTTCCTGTCATAGTGCCCTTGTGTATGTGCGGCGAAGGGAGCGCTGTCGTGACAAAAATGAGAAATATCGTTGTCCTTGGTGGCGGTCCCTGCGGATTATCTGCAGCATGGGAGCTGTCGGAGAACGGCTATGATGTTACCGTTCTCGAAAAGGATTCCGGGGTCGGGGGATTGTGCATAACCCATGAATATCAGGGTTACCGCTTTGACCTCGGCGGGCATCGTTTTGTTTCACCGAATAAGGGGTTCGTGGACCGCGTTTGCCGGATGATGGGTGATGAACTCCTTACTGCGGAGAGAAAGAGTGTTATTCTGCTAAACGGGAAAACCTTTCAATATCCGCTCAGCGCGCGAGATCTTTTTGCAAAGATTGGTTTTCGGACGGGCATCATGGCCTTTTTTTCCTTTATGAAAGAAGCGGTTATCGCAGTATTTCTAAGGAAAAAAGAGGTTTCCTTTTATGACTGGGTGACGCATCGTTTCGGACGCATTCTCTATGATCTGTTTTTTGGTCCCTACACTGAAAAGGTGTGGGGTATTTCCCCAAAACTCATCTCGTCAGACTGGGCGTCTCAGAGAATCGCGCTTCTGAATCTCAGTGATGTATGCCTGCGGCTGTCCGGTCTGAAAGAGGATACGCCGCGCACGTACGCCCGCACCTATTTTTATCCCAGAAAGGGGATCGGGCAGATCTTTGAGGTCATGGCAAAGGTAGTGCGGCAAAACGGCGGGCGGATCGTGACGCATGCAGACGTTTCCGGCGTGGAAGTTTGTGGCGGCACGGTAAAAAAAATACGGTATATGCACCATGGTTTCCTCAGGGAAATTGATTGCGATGGCGTTATTTCTACCATGCCATTGCCTGACCTGATCCATGCCCTTCCGGAGCATCTTGTGCGGGATATCCTGCCGGATGCGCGCGGACTCAGGTATCGTGCAATCCGGTTTATGAACATGTTAGTAGACCGTCCTGATATTAGTGACAATACCTGGATGTATGTTGCTGAAAAGAAATATGTCATGACCCGTATTCAGGAACCCAGACGGCGCAGCCCTTTTAATGCCCCTGATGGCAAGACGTCGCTGATGCTGGAGATGCCGTGTGATGTGAATGATGATCTGTGGAATTATGGTGACGAGGAGTTGCTTGCACGGTGTCTTGCTGACTTGTGTGAATTGGGAATCAATGTGCGGGACGACGTTACCGGATATTTTACGTCCCGGGTAACGCACGGCTATCCGGTATATTCCCTTGATTATCGCAGTCACCAGGGAAGACTTTTAAATTTTCTTGATCAGTTTGACAACCTGATTACCTGCGGCAGGCAGGGTGCGTTCCGGTATATTTTTATGGATACAGCTATGGAGATGGGCATTGCAGCAGCTCGGCATATTGTGTCTGAAAGGCATTATGAAAAAGGACAAATACAGGATATGCGTTCAGGGGCCGGGTTGTTGGAGAAAGATTTTATATCGGTATCAAGGTAAAAAAATTTTTATGAATATACTGAGAGCAAGTCTCATTCGCATCAAAGAGGCCGTTCTTTGCTTAGGGATTTCAGTCTTTTGTAAATCGTCTCTGGAGAGAGGGTCAGGGGTGTGTTGTGTTTGCGGGAATACACCCACCGCCCCAGGCAGAGCGACCAGCCTGGTCGCTCTGCACTGAGGGGAAATTAAAAGCCGCTGCCAAAGGCAGCCTAATTCATTGAAGTCTATTTTTAAGGAGAGGGAAGTGATGACAGGAATAAAAGTATGGTATGGATTGTTAACGGGTGCATTGATGACCGGCGTAATAGCGGTGGCTCCGGTCAGGAGTGTATCAGCCGTTGAAATACTTGATACCGTTGCAAAAAACCCGGCTGAAATTCCACCGCCTATTACACGGAGCAACCCCACGACAGTTACCGTAAATTTGGTTATTAAAGAGGTTATTGCCGAATTAGCGCCCGGGAAGCAATTCTGGTTTTGGTGTTTTGCGGAAAAAAAGGGGGATGTTGTCGGGCCATGCACCGTGCCAGGCCCTATGATACGGGTCATGGAGGGCGATACCGTAGTGATCAACCTGACCAACGATTCGAATAATGTGGAACCTCACAACATAGATCTCCATGCGGTTATTGGTCCTGGCGGTGGCGCCGCAGTTACAGACGTTGAGCCAGGAGAAACCAAGACCTTACAATTCAAGGCAATGAGGACTGGCGCTTATATTTATCACTGCGCTGGTGAAGGAATGCCGTGGGAACATGTAGCCTACGGTATGTACGGCCTGATTATGGTGGAGCCAAAGGGAGGACTTAAGAACGCGTACAAGGCGCTCAAAAACTCGGACGAAAAGGAGGGAAGAGAGGTTAAAGAATTCTACGTCGGGCAGGGGGAGTGGTATATAAAATCAGGCGTTGAACACCATCCGGATATGGACGGGTATTCCCTTGATGAGGAGAAGGCTTTGTCCGAGCGCCCCGACTATTTTACCTTTAACGGACATACAAAAGCCCTTACAGATCCATCAATACACGGCAATACCATGATGGTAAATCAGGGTGATATGGTTCGCATTTTCTTTGTTAACGGCGGACCGAACATTGGTTCCAACTTCCACATCATTGGTCAAATCTTCGATAAATTTTATCCGGGTCACTACCGGAGTGTTATAAGGAACGAGGAGACGGCGTACATTCCACCGGGATCAGCCGCTATATTTGAATTTGAGGCATTGGTGCCCGGACAGTATCCGCTGGTCGATCATGCCCTTTTTCGGGTGGTCAAAGGCGCTGAAGGATATCTGCACGTAAATAAATCAAAAAAGTGGCCTCATAACATTTACAGTCCGGAGGCAACGGGATCGGGGCATTAAGGGTTGGTAAAATTACCCGTTATGATAATTCGTTCGCAAGACGCGGGGAAACAAGCCTCGTCGTCGTCATTCACTTTGGAAAATGATCCTAAGTTATTCTTTATTATGATGTCCGAACGATGAGGATCTGTGATGGCCTTAATGGCCTTAATGGCCATGGGCGCCGGGTTGACATCAGTCCGGATTAACCGGTGTCCTGTCTGATACCGATTCTCGACAGAGAGGTAGACGCAGGACTAAGGAGATGAATTCGCAAGGATGTGGGGAAGGAGGAGAAACGAAATCATTGAAAATACTTAGGATGAGCACGTTTTAAAGGTTTATCAGAATCATGTTTTTTATGAAATGAGGAGGAGCAGAAATGAGTTACAGAAAAAAATTTTCACCTATGCGGCTCTTGATTGTCGCAGTTATAGGGTTGCTTGCGCTCGTGAGAGTCTCAGGCTTGATAGCCCAACCACTTCCGGGAGGAACCCTGGATCCACTGAAAATTCCCAAGTATGTGGAACCGCTGGTCATCCCGCCGCCGATGCCCAAGTCTCCCTCACCCGCGAGCTTCGCAGGCGATTACTATGAGATATCCGTGCGGCAGTTTAAACAGCAGATTCTGCCCACAGGCATGCCGAGCACAACGGTATGGAGCTATGGCTCAGAGTCAAACCTGGCAGGTACGCTGAATTACCCTGCTTTCACGATAGAGGCTCAAGTCGGCAAGCCCGTCAGGGTCAAGTGGATCAATGGTCTGGTGGATGAACAGGGTAATTTCTTACCCCACCTGCTTCCGATTGACCAGCATCTTCACTGGGCAAACCCCGAGGCCGGAGAGGGCAACCAGGACAGCCGCGGCAAGACCGCCGTCAAATACAAAGGCCCGGTTCCTATGGTTGTCCACCTGCACGGCGGGATAAATCAGCAGCAGTTCGATGGATACCCTGGGGCTTGGTATCTCCCCGATGCCAAGAACATTCCGGCCGGCTTCGCTACCAAAGGGTCATTCTTTGACCATTTCAAAAATCTGCCTTCCAATACCCTGGGGAGTGAATGGGGCGGCGGGGCTGCCACCTATGAATATGACAATCAGCAGGCGGCCACGACCTTATGGTTCCACGATCACACCCTGGGTATGACCCGTTTGAACGTCTATGCCGGACCGGCGGGTTTCTATCTCTTACGGGGCGGTAACTTCGATGTCAATCTGGGGTACAACCCACCGGGATCAGGCGCGGACGTAATCACGGAAATTCCTATCGCGATTCAGGATCGGTCATTCAACAAGAACGGCTCTCTGTTCTATCCGGCGCGCCGGAAGTTTTTCGATGGCTTTAATGGTCCGTTTATTCCGGCCAGCGACGTCCCGCCACGGTGGAACCCCGAGGCATTTTTTAACACCATGGTAGTAAATGGCAAAACCTGGCCCGTGCTCAACGTGGAGCCAAGACGCTACCGCATCCGGTTTTTGAATGGTTGCAACTCCCGGTTCCTGATCCTCAAACTGGTAAAGGACCCTCTTGCCGCCAGACCCGCAACCGCGGATCTGAGTTTTGTGCAGATCGGTGCGGAAGGAGGTTTTCTGCCTGAAACGGTGACCCAGGGTCAATTACTCATGAGTCCGGCGGAGCGAGCTGATGTCATCATAGACTTTACGGGTAAAAATAACGAAACTTTCTACCTTATCAACGAGGGGCCTGACGAGCCATTCGGTGGCGGTGCGCCAAATGCGGATTTCCCTGCAGCCGACCCCGGCACTACCGGTCAGGTAATTAAGATCGTGGTTGGGAATTCAATTACTGGAACGGATACAGGCATTATTCCCACTAATCTACCCAAATCTCCGTTTCTGGGTGAGGTAAGCAACACTCGTCAGGTAAGCCTGAACGAGTTAACCTCTTCGCTGTCCTTTGGCGGGCCAATCGCCGCTTTGCAGGGAACGGTAAATTCCCATCATCCTTTTCACCCTATAGGAGTGCCGCTGATGTGGGATGAGCACATCACGGAAAACCCGGCAAAAGGCGACGTTGAAATCTGGGAAATATACAATTTTACCGAGGATGCCCACCCCATCCACATCCACCATGTTCAGTTCAAGGTTGTTGGTCGCAAACCGATAGGTGGCGGTACGAGCGTTGCCGGGCAAAATACTCCGCTGCCCGCTGAGATGGGACGAAAGGACACCGTCATTGCCTATCCAAATGAGATCACCCGCGTTAAGGCCCTGTATAGCTCCGCGGGTCTGTTTGTGTGGCATTGCCACATCCTGGAGCATGAGGACAACGAGATGATGCGTCCGTATTTCATAGGCGATCCAGCTGATCTTCCTATCCCGATGAAGCACGGAGGAAAGTAACGGTTCATAACAGGCTGTCTGAGAATTGCTTTAAGCGCCGCGGCTATACGATATATTGATCTGTAACATCAATATCAGGCAGTATACGGTGTATGTTTGAGATTGACATTGAATTCTTGGACAGCCTGTTAACTATAGTCTTTGACAAGAGGGCGTTGTCCTCTCGAAGGAGCATGACGACTGTGAGATTCTGAGATTTCAATGAACGGCTTGCTATAACGAATATTCTGCGTCAACTTTTATTACGTCGTTTGCGGTAACATGGAGAGTGAATTACAGAATTAACACAAGGAAGAGGGCAGAAAGGAGAAAAATTATGTCTGCGATGGTAATCAGTAGTCTGGATCGATTCATTGGCATGGCAAAAAAACTGGAAAGTTCCGGGGTGACAAACATACACCTTTGCTATGCAAAAGGCACGGCTAATTTAGACCTGTCCGTAGTTGCACTGGTACCGTTTGTTGATTACGTGATCGTAGGGGAAGACGCCCATCGCCTGCCGTATCTCAAACACATAATTACGGAGGCGCACCTGCGGCAAATACCCGTTTTACCGGAAGAGCGTATCACCGCAGTAAAAAGCAATAATGGTTAAATACCCTGGTGCAGCGCTGTCGTACGTAACCCCCATTTCTGCTTGTAATCGGGAGAAAAGGAGAATTCCTTATGCAGGATCATCTTTGGAAGGTATTTATAGGTGGTATTGTTGTCTTAACGGTTGGCTATCTCGTGTATTTTTTGAAGATAGTCGTGGAGTATATGAAAGAGGCAACTCTTGGCCTGACGATATTCTATCCCTTATAAAAATGTCAGGAGGTTATCCTGATGAGGGCTGAGAAAAAGCCAATCTTTCTTTTTTTGCAAGTTTTTTTGCAACCCTATTTACCCCTTATCAGAAGGTGCTATTTATTTATAAGAGAAGGATTGTTTTGCGGAGTTTACACTGAGCACAACGAATGTGCTCGCAATGACAACGTACCGTCTGTCATCAAGGACATAGCCCGTGTCATTGCGAGGGTCTTGTCCGAAGCAATCTCCCGCTTTCACAACGGAGAATTGGTTGCGGCAGTGCCGCGCTATGGTATAAACGATATTGTTATACAGAAAACAAACCGTTTGTTCCAAACAACGGATTAGTATTTTCCGTTCCGGAACACAGACAGATAACGACAGAAAAGAAATTGTACCGACACGGATAAAATTTTCATAATTCAATGAGTAAAAATCTTAAGTGCAGTTTATGTCCTTTTAGAAAGACGCCCCAATGTACGAGGCGACCATTTCAATGTTTTGTCAAAAAGAACTTTGGTGAGGAGGAAAAAACCATGGCTCCATTAAGTATTTTGCCGGGCAGAATAAGGTTTGAAAGCCAATATCTTATTGGAAAACCGCATATTTGCGGGTATTTAAAGGAAAGCATCGTGAATTATTTCGGAGGAGTGACGGAGGTAACTGCAAATCACAAAACAGGGAGGATACTGGTTCGTTTTGATGAGCGCCAGATTGACCGGCAGGCCTTAACGCAATATATCAATCAGGTCATGAAAGAGGGTGCGGAGAGGGCTGCCAATAACTGGCAGTTTCTGACGGAGGAAAAGAATTCAAGGCCACCCGTTGCAAGGCATGCCTTGCATGCCTTGGCGGATGTAATTACCCATGCGATATTACCAATGCCTTTGAATGCCCTGATTCCAATGGCAATAAAAGTGGCAACTGGAAGGTAGTTCTTCCTGATGTTGTACGTTTAATCTGATACGATGTGATGAGGTGTTTGTCGTATTATAGGTTTACTTGGGATACAAAAGGAGGTACTTGTGGAAGAAAAGGTCGAGGAGAAGGGAGAAGGCAAAAACAATGAAACGGAGAGAGGAGAACATATGAATGGTTTTTTTATAAGCAAACGCAGTCTCTGGTTGGTGGCAGGAGGTGCAGCGGGTGTTCTTGCCGCTATTGGAATTAGTAAGTTGTCAAAGAAGATGAGGCCTGCTGCGGTTGGCGTTACAAAGGAAGGCCTTGCATTCAAAGAGTGGTTGGTTGCAAATTATGAAAAAACGAAAGAGAACATAGAAGACATCGTTGCTGAGGCAAAATATGTACATCAGAAAGACCTTGAGACAACGGTAAAGACAGAAAAAAAGGAGGAAGATCTCCTGAAGAAGGTGGAACAGATGGTAGAAGAGGTTTTAAGGCAGAGGTCCAAAAAGGAGGAGGCTTAACGATGAGTATTATCAATAAGACAAGGACGTATCTTGGTTCACTGTTAACCGTTGCCGGCGGTGCCGGCGCAATCATGGCCGGGGCATATATATTTTCCCGAATTAGGGAAAAGCATGAAAAGGAAGCGCGGTTTGAGAGAATAGAGCAAATACTACAAAAGCTGACCGAGGAGATGGAAAAGGAGGAATGAAGTATGACATTGTTCACGATCTCCCTCAAAGGATAAGGATTAGTCTCGCCTTACCGAAAAGGCATACCCCGGAGAATTCCCAGCTTGAAAGATTGTTTTTGGCTGTCGATGGGGTTCAGAAGGTATCCTTTAATCGCCGAACCAGGAATATCCTGGTCATATACAACGGCGATGGCGCTGTGAAAGTGGTCTTATTAAAGATACTGCATGAGACGTCATTGATTTTTGTAAAAAAAGAAACGTTTAAACAAGATAAACTTAAACAGAAAAAGAAGGCTGCAATGCTATCGGGGGCGCTCTTGATTGCGCGATCAATGATACCCGTGGCAATGGCGCCATTCCTCTCTCTCTATGGCGCTATGCCTGTCCTGAAAAAAGGCTTTAGCGCAATCCTGAACAAACGTCTGAACGTTGATGTCCTCGACTCCACGGCGGTAGGTATTTCATTGCTGAGAAGTGATTATCTCACGGTGGGTTTCATTACATTTTTTCTGAAGGTTGGCGATTACCTCGAGGAACGGATACGTCAAAAATCAAGGGAAAGCATTTCAAAGATGTTCCTGAATCAGAATGGGTGGGCGTGGGTAAGACGGAACGGCTGTGAAATGCAGATCAATATAAAGGAAGTAGTGGTGGGCGATCTTGTGGTGGTAAGAACGGGTTCCAGCATTCCTGTGGATGGTATTGTAGCTGATGGTGCGGCGCTGGTCAATCAGTCTTCAATCACGGGTGAGCCATTTTCTGTGCCTAAACGGGCGGGATTAATGGTTTATGCTGGCACGGTCCTGGAAGAAGGCCTCTTAACAATAAAATCAATCAAAGTAGGTGATAAAACAAGGGTCTCCAAAATAATCAAAGTAATTGAAGGATCAGAAGGCCTAAAGGCGGATGTGCAGAACCATGCAGAAATGCTCGCAAATAGGATTGTGCCCTATAGTTTTATCCTAAGCGGACTAATCTATCTTTTTACCGGCAGTTCGATAAAGGCCACCTCAATCTTGCTGGTAGATTATTCATGTGCCTTGAAATTATCAACTCCACTCATGATTATGTCTGCAATGATAGCCGCAGCAAGACAAAATATTTTCGTAAAAGGTGGTAAGTTTATGGAAAAACTGGCGGAGGCAAACGTCTTTGTTTTTGACAAGACAGGAACGCTTACAGAGGCGCAGCCAAAGGTTTTTGATATTCTTACCTTCGACGGTTTTAATCGGGAAGAGTTGTTAAAAAACGTTGCATGTGTGGAAGAACATTTTCCACATCCGGTGGCAACTGCCGTGGTTAAAAAGGCAGAAGATGAAGGGCTGGTTCATGAAGAGAACCATGCAGAGATTGAGTATGTTCTTGCCCATGGCATTGTGTCAAGGATTGAAGGGAAAAGAATGCTGGTAGGGAGTAAGCACTTTATCTCTGACGACAATGGGATTGACGTGGAAGGCAAGGAGTTTGTGATAAAAGATTTTATGGACAGGGGCTATTCGGTGCTTTACGTGGCTGTGGAAAACAATCTTGCCGGTGTTATAGCCATTGAAGATCGGGTAAGGGATGATTTGCAAATATTTCTCAAGATGCTGAAGGATTCTGGCGTGAATCGAACCATCATGCTTACTGGCGACAACTATGCTACGGCGCGTAATGTAGCGCAAAGACTTGGGATAGAGGAATTTTACGCCCAGGCTCTTCCGGAAAGAAAGGCCGGAATAATTAAAGATTTAAAAAGCAAGGGTTATGTAGTTGCAATGGTTGGTGACGGTATTAATGACTCCCCTGCTCTCTCTTGCGCAGATGTGGGCATATCTATGAAACATGGTGCAGATATCGCAAGAGAAGCCTGCGATATCTTGCTCCTGGACAAGGGGCTTGAAGGCATTGTTGATGCCAGGTGGATTGCCCAGGATGCCATGTTCCGCATTAAACAGAATTTCAGATATATAATTGGAATTAACAGTGCCTTAATAGGCCTCGGTATCTTGGGGATGATAACTCCGGTAACGTCAGCCCTCATACATAATGCAACAACAATTCTCGTATCCGCAAATTCACTGAAGCCATATCGCATTCCCCTTGCAGGGGAAGAGAGGATAATGGCCTGAAATAGAGACAGGAAATTCCGCAGCATTTCAACTTTGATGCGTATTGTTTTTAGCCCAGAGCATATAACGCAAAGATTTTGAGAGGAGGAAAAGATATGGAGAAGATTATACAAATGGTAAAAAAACCGGCAGAAGGAAAGTTTACAATGTCGCCGGAGAGGCAAAGACGAAGGGATGTTTTTGCTATATCTGTTGCGGCTCAAAGAGGGACGTCATTGCTCTCTTTATCGCTTATTTTCTGTCTTTTCTAAAGAGCATCGCAGATTCTGTACAAGAGGCATCTCCTGGCTTAACGACATTCTATCTCTTATAAAATCTGAGGAGTTTTTAAAAGCTGTGACTATGAAAAGGTATCTGTTTTCTCTGCTCTTACTGTGGAGCATTCTTCTTTTTTCGAGATTGTCTTCGGGGCAGTCCTTCCTTGAAGAAGGGGAGCCCCCGGAAAACTACCAGCTTCAGGTCTTCATGGAGGAAGATGAGGCCATTGCAAAGGTGTTTGATGGGTGCGATCAGATCGAATCTGAGGTTCTTACCCTTACCCCTGAAGGGCTGGAATATTTCAAGAGATTCTTGAAAAGACCGGATATTGAATCAACCTTTGAGGTCTTTATAGGCAAAAAGGGTCCGGTGACAGACCGGTATGCCATTATTACCGAGGAAATGGGCTGTTTTCATCCAATTACATGGATTCTCAGCGCCAATACTGAGGGAAAGGTTCTTGATGTTGCGGTGATGATCTATAGAGAAAGCCGCGGACAGGAGGTCAGCCGGAAGAGATTTCTGAAGCAGTTCGAAGGCAAGTCCCTGAAAGACCCCTTTTCGACGAATAAGGACATTATTAAGATTACGGGCGCTACGACTTCGGTGCAGGCAGTTTGCCGTGGCGTGAAAAAGATGCTTGCGTTTATTCATGAATTTTACATCAATAAAAATCCCGACTCTGCATCCCTGGCTCATCGCATGTCCCCTGATGAAGTCAGGGCTGCGAGAACAACGCACCGGCAACTCTTCACCACGGCAAGGGTTATCGAGGGAGTGAAAGCCGTCATTGCTGCGGAAGCTGACAGCGAACGGCAGTTCTTTTCGCTGGCAACGAAGGCATTCAATGAGATAGAGCGCATTGAATGGCTTTTCAGGAAGGAATTACAGACGATGAATAAGGTTGCGGCGAAGACCGCCTTTGCCTGCAACGAAGAGGTATTCGCGGTAATGAAACGGTGTTATCACTATGGGGTGATTACGGAAGGGGGGTTTGATGTAACGGTTGCTCCGCTATTGGAGCAGTGGGGAATATACCGGGGTAAACCAAAAGAGGTAAAAGCAGATAAACTTGAGGCCATCATTCCCGCGGTCTCTTATAAAAATATAAAGGCGCTTGACGATGATAGGACAATTTCTTTCGCTCATAAAAAGACACAAATCGACCTGGGGCCGGTAATAAAGGGGTATGCAATAGACAAGGCATTGGAGATATTTCGTAATTCCGGGGTCACGAATGTCTGCATGAACTATGGAAGCATAAGTCGTATGTTTAATGCCCCTTCCGGGAAAGATGCGTGGAAGGTGGGGATTCCTCACCCCGTTAGGGAAGATACTATCGTAGGCGCTCTCCATCTGGTGAATCAAGGGGTGGCATTCCTTGGCGATTATTCGAAGTATCCTGCGATACAGGATAAATTTTCGATGCACCTCGTGGATCCGAGAACGGGAAGGCCGTCAGCGAATGAAAATCTTGCCGTGATAGTGGGAGCGCCCACTGCGGAAGAGGCGGGAGTTGCAGCAACCGTTCTTTTTATGAAAGACACAAAGGAAAGAGAAAAACTCGCAACGGTTTTTCCGGGCGCCGAGTGGTTGGTTGTTTCGGATAAGCCTCAGAATAGTTTAGTCTTTGATGGGTCCCCGGGTATGATGAAAAGGTTCATGCGGGGAGAAGAAAAGAGTTTCAAGTATGGCAGGGGCGCAGGATGTTCCTTCAGCCCATAATGCACAATGATCTGATAAAAAATAAAGGAGGGGGGGAGTTATGTCTATGGTAGGTCAATTCAGAAGGGCATTATTGTTAACGTTGTTTGCGATGCTGTCTTTACCAGGAGTCGGCTTTGCAAGGGATGTGGAGGTGGTTACGTCTACGGATTTGAAAGAGGTTATCCGGTCAAATAAGGATAAAATCGTGGCGGTAACGTTCTGGGCAACGTGGTGCAGTATCTGTGTGGAGCATCTCCCGGAACTCAGCACCCTTTACGAAAAATACAAGAACAAGAACGTGGAAATCATAGGCGTCTCGCTTGATGATAAGCCGAAAGCGGTGCAGCAGTTTATTGAAAAAAAAGGAATTACCTTTCCGGTTCTCATGGCAAGGGACAAAGAGGAAATGAGTTATGTTTACCAGGTAAAGAAAATTCCCCTGATCTGCTATTATAAAGATGGGGAGCTCGAACACAGAGAGGAAGGCTACACGGATCCGCAACATATTGAAGAGGATCTGCGCAGTTGTTTGCAAGGCTCTGAGCCGCCTAAAAAGGACGCAAGTATGCCATCAAGATGACGGTGATAAAGCTGCCGTACGGGAGGGCAAGAGAGTCACATCACAAAAGAATAAATGCTGGAAATTTCTAAATTAAGGAGTATAATGCTGGAATAATGAAAAAAAAGATGTTATCTGATGAACATAAAGATCTAAGAATTATTGCTGCCTGATGAGGAGAAAGCGAGGTGAAGTGCAGAATACAAGGGGAGTGGTATTCGATTTCTGAGACATTATTTGAACCATGAGGAGGCAATATTTATGAAGATTTATAAGAATTTTTGCAAAAAATATCAGTTTATCGGGATTTTTACTCTATCTGCCCTTTTCTACCTGCCGCAAAATGCTTCTCCTGTTTACGCAAAATGCACGAAGGAAAACGATTGTTTTTCATGTCATTCTTCCCAGGAATTGAGGAATGTCCATAAAGATTGTCAGTATCTGAATCAGGGCTGTCTTGCTTGTCATGCGGTCCCCAAAAATCTGGCGGCATCATCCAATGATTCCTGTAGTGGCAAGGGTTCCTGTGGGGAAGAAAAAGGGGGCGGTGGTAAAGGCGGTTCTTCTGAAAGAGAAATGGGACGCGAAGACTGGGAAAAGTTACAGCGGCATGTCCATGAAACAATTGAAAAATGTCTTGTAGGCAGAAAGTTTCTGGAAACGTATGGCCCCCTCGGTGTGGGAAGCCAGTGTGTGTCCATCGATACGTTTGGACTTCCGTCGTGGGCGACGGTTGATATGCTTGGAGAGGCTGACAATGCCATTCATTCACTCAAGCGGGATGTTGCGCATATACCGGTCATTTACAAAGATTTCTGGCTCTTCTGGAGAGATCTCGAAGCGAGCAAGAAGGGTGAAATTCCCCTCGATACCAGCGCCGCAATCGGAGCAGCTGTGGCCACTGCCGCCCGTGAAGACGACCTGGTGTTTAACGGGTTGCCGGACATGAACATGGCGGGACTATTGAATGTGAATGGACGCAATATCATGAAGCTTAGCGACTGGTCGGCCATTGGCAACGGGTTTCAGGACGTGGTGGCTGCGGTTGAGAAGTTAAGGAATACCGGATTTTTCCCGCCGTATACCCTTGTGGTGAGTCCGCGGCTTTATGCATTGCTCCATAAGGTGTATGAACGCACGGGAAAGTTAGAGATCGATGCGGTAAAAGAGATGGTGAAGGGTGGTGTGTACCAGAGCCCCGTGCTGAAAAAAGACGTTGCCCTTGTTATGGCAGCCGGCAGGCAAAATGCGGATTTGGCGGTGGGGGGGAATTTTAAGGTCGAGTACTGCGGTCCGGAAAACCTGAATCATCGGTTCCGGGTCGTTGGCAGTTCGGTGCTCAGGATTAAATGCCCGCAAGCGATTTGTACTCTGGAGTAAGACATGGTTGCCAAGCGGGTAGCATTTGGCATGGTAATCATGGCAATCTTTTTCTTACAGGTATGCAGGGTGGATGCCGAAATCCCCTGTTTATCAGAAAGAGATGGCGTTGTTCACCTGGAAATGGAAGCGCGTCCGGTTGCGCTGGAGCTGAGACCTGGCGTATTTTTTGATGCCTGGGGGTATTGCAGAAAAGGCGAAAATCCCACGGTGCCTGGGCCTACCATAAAAGTACGGGAAGGGACAAAGGTACGGGTACACTTTACCAATAAACTGTCCGTTCCCGCCTCGCTTCATCCCCATGGAGTGAAATATACCGCTGCGAATGATGGCGCTCATATAGCAGGCAATCCTACCAGCACGGTTGAACCCGGACAATCGATGACGTATGTATGGGATACCACCGGCACGCCTGGCACATGGTTTTATCACACCCATGCCCTGGAGATGGGCGGAGATGAAGGTCTTTCCCGCGGACTCTGGGGCGCATTGATTATTGAGCCAAAAGAAGGCGACCCAAGCCCTCCTGATAAGGAATTTGTTGTCTTCATGCACTCATACAGGGTGAATGGCGTTGAGTATGAAGCGTTTAATGATAAATCCGGTGATATTGAGTTTATGAACGGTGACCGTTCCGCATTCCCCGGATTGGTATGGAGGGTAAACGCAGGGGAAAAGGTGCGGTTTCATGTGGTTAATACCTCTGAGGAGATGCATACCTTTCATACGCACGGACACCGGTGGGTCGACAAGGCAAGCGGAGCGTTGATTGACAACGTTTCATTGGCTCCGTTTACGTCGCATATTGCTGACTTTACCGCAGGGGAAGGGGTTGGGCCGGGAAATTGGGCGTTCCACTGCCACTTTCATGGCCACATGGTGAATGGTATGTTTGGCATTTTTGTTGTGGAAAAAAAAGAAGAGAACCCCAGGATGTCTTCTGACGTAAAGAGCGCTCCAACCCTTAATGCACCCCCAGGCTCATATGAATACCCCGATGCATCCCTCAAGAAAATGTATGAGGATTTTGTTGGTCTGGCGCAAGGTGATGGTCCGTGGGGAGAATTTTATAAACCGATACCGTTTTATATGTACTTTAATCCAGCGAGACATTATATCCCGCCTGATAGTGTGACTTATAAAGAACTCCTGAGCAAATATCGGCCAGAGCAGTGTGTCGAATGTCACGAAGAGTCCACGCCGGGAATTGTGGCTCAGTGGAAGATCTCAAATCATGCCAATCCGAAAAAAAACCGGGAAGTATCAGCAGAGACCCAGGAGATTGAGGAATTAATTGGCAAAGAGCTCAACAACTGGGAGCCGGGGACAATGAATGGGGTATACTGTTCCTACTGTCATGGGGATAATCATGAAAAATTATTCATGCCTACCGTTGATAATGCCTGTGGAGTGTGCCATCCTCAGCAGGCGAAAGAATTCGCAAAGGGGAGAGATCATGGCAGACCCAGTCATCCCCAGAATTGGGAGGCTACGGTATCCGTTCCCTGGTATGTGGAAAACTACCGGCGCGGTGAACGGTATTCGATGATCGGATGCGACCAATGCCACCAGAATATGTCATCGTGTGACGACTGTCACGGCAAACATCTCTTTTCCGTGGCCGAAGCCCGCCGCCCGGAGGTGTGTTCCGGATGCCATATGGGACCAGACCACCCGGATTGGGAAAGCTATCAACATTCCCGGTGGGGGATTATTTATCAAATCTCCGGGGAGAAATGGAATTGGGACAAGAAACTCTCTGAGGTCATTCCCGGGGTTGATTATCCTGCTCCAACATGCCAGTACTGCCACATGTATGTTGGGGATGGCCGCTGGGAGATGAATGTCGAGACGAAAGGGATATGGCGGATGGGCGTTATTCCGCCGAAGGAAGTTGAATTCAAATCGGGAATCAAAGATTTCCCTTACGGAATAACGATACCGCCCATGGACAAGAAACTGGAAATCTATTCCCCGGAAAGCAAGGCAAAACGCCGCTCTTGGGTGGAAATGTGCACCAAATGCCATAGCAACCGGTTTGCCAGCATGTGGCTTGATTCCCTGGATCAGTACATGTTTGAATCATGGAGGCGCATCGATGACGCGCAGCTCATGGTAGAAGAGCTCTTTGCAAAAGATATGATTACACCCTCTCCGGAACAAAGGTCGCCGTTTCCCTTAAGCGATTTAATTGTTCAACTGTTGAGCCCGAAGGAATTGGGTCCTGAAGTGTATAGCCTTTTCAAAAAGACCAGTGGCCACCTCCCGGTTATCGGGCCGGTACTGGGCGCCTACGCCATATTTGGCCAAAACGATGGGAATCCCAGCGGCGTAGAACAGGAGTATGTCGAGATGTGGTTCTGGAACCATTTGCAGGGGTACAAAGGCACCGCCCATGCCCAGCAGGACATCAGCTGGTGGTGGGGCACCGCCAAAACAATGGGGAACCTGACCCGTATCCAGGACGAGGCGGTGAAATTGCGGCGCTTAAAGAAACTGGAAGAGACCGCAACAAAATGATATCGCCGCACATAAATTCTACAGAGCTAAGGCGCAGAATTGCCTATGGCCAGACAGGATAAACGGGAAGATCCTGAATTGAAAATTAATCAAACCGACACCGCCATGCCAATTCTCAGGAAGATAACTTTAAACTCAGGATTGTCTACTTTTAGACAGCGTTTGACGGCTTCCGCGTAGACTTCTTTCTGATAGCGGTATTTTTCTGCCCTTGCAGTCAGATCAGTCATGGTGACGCGATCTGTCTTATAATCAGCAATGATGACACGGTCGCCCATCTTGTAAAGGACATCAATAGTACCTCTCATAACCTGCCCATCCCAATGAAGCAGGATGGGTATCTCACGTCCAAGGATTTGTGCGGCCTGCAACTCCCGGTATGTCTCTGAGGCAAGAAAGGCTGACAAGATTTTTATTACCTCTGCTTTTATCAATTCCGCATCCTGAAATACCGTCGCTCCAGAGGACGTTTTATGAAACCCTGGAATCTTCCCTCTTTCCTCGCCTTCAGAAGACATAGCCCCTTCCTTTTGATAGTGAAGGTCTTGCCCGAAAGGTTGATCAGGCGACCTTAGCTCATTTTTCTGGACGGCAATGGCCCATGCTACGGCTGATTCGACGGAGCTTTGCAGTTTCTGAGAATCTCCGCGAAAATCCCATCCCTCCAGTACCCGGTGGCAAAGGGAACCGATTACCGCTGATTGCCCAGTATCAGGTTGAATTTTCTTTGCCATAACCGTTCCGCTATCCCCTCCGCCGTTGGGAGGAGATAGCGGATAATTTTCCGGTCGAGGTTGTTCGGACGTACCAGGCTGAAGATGAGAAATTTTCCTGGTGCTCCTTTGTGCTATGGGTCCGTCTTTTTCCATTGCTTCTTCGTCAGCTATTGTCGTTGGAGAGACAAAGAGCGGCCTCTTCAGCGCCTCAGCCATTCCTGCTTCTCTCTTCTTCCATGTTTCAACAAAGGCCGTCCAGTCGGCATTCAAAAACTTTTCCTTAACTGCCTTTTGTGGATGACGTATTCCATCAAATCTGAAATGCTCAACAAAGACCTCTGCGTTTCCTAAAGGGAATTTTCCTTGAGAAACGCCCATTACCCCAGCCTTTTCCTGCAAGGGGAGGGGGGATTTTTCCTTATCTGCTGTTTTATCTTCATTGCCAGGCTCCATGCCTGTGGCATCCTTCACCGATTGGGTGATCATTCCCATATACGATTTATCATCTCCCTTTTCTGATCCCGTAAGGATCAACCGTTCCCTGGCCCTGGTCATGGCCACATACAGGACGCGCTTCTCTTCTTCCCACGACCGGTCATTCAGTTTCTTTTCGATCACCATGCTTTGCAGATTCCTTACCTGTTGATTCCCCCGTCCAACCACAATGCCGGTTGTAGACGTAGACCAATCAAATATCGCTCCGTCCAAAACCTCGTGGTCATTTCGTACTTCACCGTGCAGATTGCCGAGGATAATAACGGGAAATTCCAGCCCCTTCGACTTATGGATGGTAAGGATTTTCACGACATCCAGCGTCTCATCCGAAAGCGGGCTCTCACCTTCTTCCCGCCCCTCCCTGATGTGCGTCTTGATACGGCCAACGAAGGTTTGCAGTGAAATACCTGCCGACTCTTCCATATCGCAAGCCATCCGATGGAGCTTCCAGAGGTTGGCCAGCTTCTGTTCGCCATGCCAGGCGCTTGCGGTAATCTCGGCAATATGGGCGCTGTCCAGGATCTCTGCGATTAGCTGAGAGACGGGAATGATGCCGGCACGGGCATGGATTTCTCGTAAAAAAGCATAGAAAGATTCTGCGATTTCCTTTGCTTCAGCAGATAGATTTGGCTTTTCCTTTTCTTGCTTGTGAGTTTGAAGAGGATGACAATCCGTATCTTTTATTCCGTAATCTTCAGGGATTTTTTCCAAGACGCCTTTGCGGTAATCCAGTGAATGATGTACCCGAAGTTCATAGATTTCACGATCGGTTAAGCCTGCGAGAGGTGAGCGTAGTACGCCCACCAGCGCAACCAGATCGTGAGGATTTCCGATGACGCGCAGAAGATTGATAAAATCGAGGATTTCCTGGGTGGTATAGAAGTATTTTTCCCCTTCCACGATGTACGGGATGCCGTATCGTTTGAACGCCTCAACATACGGCCTCACCTGAGTAAATGCGCGCAACAGCAGGGCAACGTCCCGGAAAACAAGCGTACGAACCCCGTTTGCAGCCAGGGGATCTTCCATGGTTTCCCGGTTCACGTGGTTTGCAATCCAGCGTGCAATCCACTCTGCCTCTGCCTCTCTGGCCTCATTTGCACTCAGTTCGTTTCCTTCTATATCAGAAACCAGCACAAGCTCAACTTTCTGAGAGGAGTGTCTCTTTTGTCTCTGTGCATGGATCGGGATATAGCGTGGTTGTAAGCCCGGCTGCTCCACCATGATTCTTCCGTCAAAGAGCTGATTTACCACCTCGATGATACCGGAATGACTTCTGAAATTTTCCTGCAATTTCAATGGCTCATCCTGTCCGCACACCTGCTTCACCACATATTCATACGCCTCAATATCCGCCCTGCGAAAGGCATAAATAGACTGCTTGGGATCGCCCACGATGAAAAGTTTGCCTTCCTCAAGGATAACCTTCCGTGCATCCGTGCTGTAGTATTCCAGCGACTCAGAAAGAAAGAGGACGATTTCATACTGGACGGGGTCGGTATCCTGGAACTCATCGACAAGGATTACCCGAAAATCGTCCTTTAGCTTTTCACGAACATGGCGACACTCTTTCTTTTGCAATAAATCCCTGGTAAGGGTAAGAAGCCCGTCAAACGAGATATAGCCCTGCGACAGATACGTTTGCCGAAAGGTCTTCACAAACGGCAGGATGAGGTCTGTCGCTGCGGTAAGAAAGGCATGATCAACGGCCCTGAGTTTCTTTAACATCCCATGACTTTCCTTTACGAGTCTTTGTGCTGCCGCAAACCCTTCCTCCGTCCAATCTTTTTTTGCCTTAGAGGGGTCTTTGTCAAGGTCGTATGTCAGGGTATTCACGTAGTCAATACCGTGCTTCCTGATACCATCGAAAATGTTTGATAACTCATTCAATTGCAGGACAAGATTGTTTTTCTGCTTCCCGCAGGAAGCCACGATCTTCGTAATTCTATGGGCAAGAAAATCGATCAGGGGTTGGACGATGGATGCATCGTTTGCCGGTGACGTAAGGGAATCCAGGGGAATGGTAAACGCAGACAGCCTCTTTGCCAGATCCTTCATGCATTCAAGGTCTAATCGCCGCAATACGTCCTTCCAGAGGTGCGCGCGGGAAGAATCCAGCGTAAGTTCGCCTGCAATCCATCTGCTCCATTCTTTGTCAAACATTTCCTCAAATACATCGCCTTCATCCACGATAAATCCTGGCACTACGCCCGATTCGAGGGGATAGAGACGCAACAGATGGGCGGCAAAACTGTGAATCGTCCCGATCAGTGCCTTGTCCATATCCTCCAGAGACTTTTTTGCGCGGCGTTCAATCTCTGCAAGGGTCGTATGGTATGTATCGCGGATATGCGCGAGAAATTTCTCTCTCTTTATCTGTTCTTCTGGCGAGGCATTTCCCTTGATAACGGCAACAATCTTTTCCAACTCGCCCATCAGCCTTACCTTCATATCACTGGCGGCTTTTTCCGTAAAGGTCATGGCTACGATTCTGAGGATGGGGCTTTCTTCTTTCTGCAGCCGTTTGTGACCCAGAAGCACATGCAGCACCCGATTTACCAGGAGGGTCGTCTTCCCCGTTCCGGCCCCGGCAATAACAACGATATTTCTCTCCCGTTCGGATACTGCAATTTCTCTCGATTCATTATCAATAGGTTTTATCATAGTGATATACCAGCGGCTGACCAGCGAAACAGTATCCGTTGGTTCGAAACCTCACTTCTCAGGCAGAAATCTCAAAGACCTGAGCACCATTGGGCGTTGCGTTTTGAAGGTCGGTATTAACAAGGATTGCATTCCTAAGATGGACGCATCGCAGGTAGGCGTCATGCAGGCCGTAGCCGCAGAGATCGCGGCCTTCCAATCGGACACTACGGAGGATGGAAACAGTGTCTGGATTCGCTTTTCACCAGGCATTCCATGTATCCCTTGCCTTGCATGAGCAAGGCAAGATGCTCCTGGTTGGGCATGATCGGAACTGTTTGCTCCTAACATCAACTCTTATAGGCGGAGAGCATCAATTCAAGTTCCTGTGCAGACTTTCCCAGGGATTCCCTTACCTGGTCAAGGAAGCGGTAGCCTTCTTCGATCTTGTCTTTGAGTATCAGTTGAATAATGAGGATTTGGCCAATCTTTTCAATGAGCTTATCGGCGTTGGGTAGAGATGCACGATACAGCAGTTCTTTAATTTCAAGCTTTTGATAGATCAGATCGACTGAAGGGGTGAGCGTGCCGGTAAAATCGTCAAAGAGGGCATCTTCTTTTTTCAGATTCAACTGGTTCGCTGCTGAATCGATGACGGTGACGGTCATGGGTGACGGCCCGCAGAGGTAAAATACAATATTCTGATCCGCCGAGAGATACTTTCTCAGGAGGGGTCCAATAAAACCGACTTCGCCCTTCCAATGATTTTCCTGCTCATCCACAAACCCCTGTTCTTTCACGAGGCGTTTGGCCTCCACGGAAAGCGAAGAAAGACAGTTCTTGTCAAGATCATTCAATTCAGCGGGGTTGTCGCCGCGAAATGCGCCGGAAAGTACCGGCACAAGTTTAAACTGAGGATTTTTTTGCTGCCAGGTCAGCCACTTGGGCAAATAGACCATGGGAATATCCTGGAATCGCCTTTCCCCCAGGAAAAAGATGGCTGTATCCTGCCGGCCTTCCTGGAACCATTGTTCCAGAAGGGCTAAAATAGGCGCTAAGCCTGCGCCACCGGCAACAAAGACCGCGGTATGCGGTTCTTCTTTCAGCGTAAAATGGCCATACGGTCCCGTAAAACGTATCTTTTCACCGCGGAAAAAATTCCACAGACTCCTTTCTAAAAGGTAGGTATGCACACAAGCAGGCCCTATGCAGGGAGGTCCACCTTTTTCTATTGACATGCTCGGATGAGCAGGGGCCATGCGAACGATGAGCTTCAGGATGTCTGGTTCCGTGGATGCAAGTGAGTAGCCCCGGTACAACGTTGTCCCGGGCACATAGGGAATAAATTCTTTTCCCAGAGTCTTACATGCCTCTTTAATGAAATTCCCGTATTTTTTATAATGCTCTTCCACAAAATCTTCCGGGATTGCCAGCTGGATGTATTGGCCTGGTTTGTACTGAATCGGCCTTGATGGCTGTAGCCACATCTCCATTTTATCGCTGGTAATCGCCCGTTTCTTAATTACCCGGGCGGTGTATTTTCTGACGTGTAATGTGTCCTTTGGCAGATACAGGCTTACATCCTTGTCAACCCGGACCTGGCATGCCAGCCGTATATATCCATCGCCCGCCCCCTCCTCTAAGAATTTTCTCGATGCCTCTCTTGTACGCAGGTCAAAATGCGGGATTTCTACCGCGTTATACGTACCGACATCGGTGCGGAGTTTTACCTTGCATTGGCCGCAGGTCGCCATACCGCCGCAGGCGGCAGGAATGTTAAAGCCCCGGTTCTGAAGGAGTGAAAGCAGTTTTTCACCGCCTTCGATATCGAGTTCCTTTTTGTATTCATCATCGCTTACGATGGTGAGCTTACGTTTTTCACCGCGTCCGAAAAATTGATAAATAACCTCGCTGAAGATACTCAGCAGCAATACCAATAAGGCCAGAATGCCCGCACCAAGGAAGAGGGGTATGGTCATTGTTTTACTCCGAGCTTCGTTTCAATGCTTTTTAATACTTTTTCCAGCGTAATCTCGTATGATTCAACCACGGTTCCATCTGAAAGATGCTTATGATGGGGAAACGTTTTTACCTTTTGGTGTGGCGCGTTATCCCATCTGGTAATTAATTTTCCTTCCTTTTCCTGCCAGTGATAGGAATATTTTTCATCTCCAATACGCATATACTCTCTTAAATATAGCTCTGTGTTATTTTTAATATCAGCCCTTATTTTCAAATAATAAAAATCTTTTCCTAATTTAACATCCAGCGTCTCGTACTTCTTGATTATAGCGCTACCTTATAATAACCTTAATGTTTTTCTCATCTTTTAAGTTTTTCAGATCCTTCATTCGATCTTTATAGGTATCACGGTATGCCCTCCACTCCAGATAATCATCCCATTTTACAAATTCCTCCTCCCCTTCTAATACTTCCTTTTCAAACTCTTTAAATGACTTGTTATATTTTTTCTCAAAAAGTTCTAAGGATTTTTTTGTGACCTGAATTTCAGATATCAGGTCTAACCTCAGGAAATTAATAATTTCACTTTTATCTATGCCGACGGTCTTCATTTCTGTAATCCATTTTAAAAAAGCTGAATCATCCCGATCCCCGTAAAGATGGCCGCCATGATACCGAGAAGCAGGATGGCGATGGTATCTTCATCCCATGCAGTCGTGGGGACAAAGAGCCGCTGACGTCTGAGTATAGCAAGCCACACGACAACCATCATCCAATGAAGTCCGTATCCAAACGCTGTAACGGTTGTAACCAGGAATTTCGCCCCTGTGGGTATCGTAAACGTGGCACTGGCCAGGACAATGCAATTGACCGTGATAAGTTCCAGGAACTGCCCCATCTGTTCATATACAGTTTTTGCAAATTTTCTTAGGAGGACACTCAGGATTTGCACAAACACGGCAATGGTAACAATAAAAACGGTTAAATAGAAGATATTTTCCAACCGGAGGGGGATAGGTGAGTACTGTGACAAAAAGTCGCTGCACCGTACCAGGATATGCTGATATACGACCCAATTTAATGCGGTGGATAACGTCGTTACAATAATTACCGCAACCCCCATCTTCCACGCCGCATCTATTTGGCGCGATTTATTGATCAGGGGGCATAACCCCAAAAGCTTGCTTAGCACAATCCCGTCAAAGAAGAGGGCATTGAGCAGTACCGGGAAAAGAATGAGAAAATGCTGATGCAAGGTGGGTATTGTCTGTATATGGACGATGAGACTGACAAACAGAGCAACACCCAATCCTATCGCGATCAATGTTGTTCTGGAAATTCCCCGTTTTGGGTGGGAAACGACAAGCGGAACTCCACCATGGGCAGCGGATGCGCACCCGCAGGCGGACGATTCCTGGCATACGATCCCCGTCTTAAGGAGAAAAGGGCGCAATAAGAGCCTGAATGCGGCAAGGGCAAAGAAGCCACCCACCGGGGTAACCATAAGAACCACCTTTGGGAAGGTATCCGGCAGCACGGAAAAGCCCATAACCGTTCCAAAACCCAAAGGCTCACGGAGAAATGCAAGCAAGATCAGGGCGGCCGAATAACCGAAACATGCCTTTAAGATCTTTTTTTGGGCATCCCAAAAGCCAACGGTCAGTCCCTCGGAGATTACCGCAAGTACAATGCAATTTGTGGTAATCAGATCGATATATGCCTTGATATTTGTCGTAATTGCAGGGACAAAGGCCTGCGCAAAAAATCCAAAGATCGCCACAAAGACGGACACAATAATCATTAAAAGGGAAATTTTATGATGTGTGCCGGCGGTCGATATCAACCGCTTGAAAGGATAGACCACGCAAAAACTGCCTGCCGTTACCAGGGTTACGCCGATTCCCATGGTCAGGGAATTTTCCAGTTTATTGGTAACCGCAAGGGAGGAACAAAATCCGAGACCGGCGCCGGCAGTCAGGATGAGATTATCTCTCATAAAATATTTGGAAACCTTTCGTACGCTTCTCCTCAACCCTACCATTTGATGTCCCCTTGCTCTTCCCAAAATTCTTTCATGGCGTCATTAATAAATTGCTCTATCCCCTTGCTGGTATTCGTAGCGCCCGTAATCGCATCCACTTCATTGGCGCCTTCAGCCTTCTTTCCCTTTACGACGAATATCCTGGGACGCACCTTTTTGCCGACGAATTGTTTTTTAAACGATTCCTCAACGATCCTTCCGCCCAGACCGGGAGTTTCACTGTGATCCAGCACTTCGAGTCCTTTTAGCGTTTCCAGATCAGGCTCAACGCAGATGAAAAGTGACATGGTGCTCGACTTGTTATAACCATATCCCATCCTGGATTCGACAAAACCAATACCCTGAAGTTTTCCGTCTTTCACATATTTGTAGAGTTTTTTTCTCTGCTCGCCTTTCGGTTTTCCCCCAGCCGTCTGTGTTCCTGTCGCCTGGATTTCCCATGCTACCTTTGGCTCTTCAACGGTTATGTTGTTACGAAAAACGTCCTTGAGGTCTTTTTTATCAATACTCGTGAAGGCAAAACCAGCGATATGGCGCTCCGTGGTACGATACGGTATGTGAAAGATATCCAACACGGCCCTTTTTTCCTTTATGTCATAGTATTCGGCAATTCTTGGGGCAGTAAAAACATATACCATTAGCAGCCCAATGCAGGGCAAAAAAGTGATGAAGAGGATTGCCGCAATTCGTGAAAGAATTAGTTTTAACTCTGTCAGGTATTTTGATGATAGAGGAATTTTCATTTTATCTATGCGGTTTGCAGAACGACGAGCCTCGTCGCTCTTCATTGAACTCTATTCTTATAAACGATAGCGTATTTTTACCATAAGCGCTTGAATCGGAATGGCCAGAAGGTTCATAAGCAAAATGGAATACATTACCCCTTCAGGCAAGGTGGTAAAATCGCGTATCAGCACGGTAATAAATCCACATCCCGCCCCAAAGATCCATTTCGCAGTTTGATTATACGTTGTGGTTATCGGGTCAGTAGCCATAAAAAATGCCCCTAAAATCAACCCACCGCTCAGGAGTTGGAAGAAGGGTGGCGCAACAGCCTTGCCCAAAATCAGGGAAAAAAAGACGGAAAAGACAAACACGCTGCCCAGATAGGACGCTGGTATTCTCCAGTTAGCAACCTTTATCTTAATCAGCCACAGTCCGGATACGATCAATGCCACGCGGCACGTCTCACCGAGAGAGCCAGTCGCCGTGCCTAATAACAGGGAAAGATACGATGCAACCTCTCCACTCGTCTTAAATGCCGTAAACGGGGTGGCATGGGTAACAGCATCCAATCCCTGATGCACAGCATGAATATCCTGGATGCCAACAAGGGGCGTTTGATAACCGGTCACCAGAAATGCAGGGAAACAGATCGTCAAAAACAAACGGCTGAAGAGGGCTGGATTTACGAGATTATTCCCAACCCCGCCCAGGATATTTCTAAAAATAATGGCTAACGCTGCCCCCAAACCAACCAGCCAAAGTGGCGCCTGAGGCGGCAGGATAGCCGGAATAAACAGGCAGGTAACAAAACCACCTTCGTTGATATGTTCCTCCCGTGCAAGGATTGCCCATAGGACATCGACAATAAAAACGCCTATAACAAAAGAAATGAGCAATTTGAAGACGACGCATTGCCAGCCAAACAAGTACATCGCCGGCAATACCCATCCGGTTGTCAATGCCACCAGGATGGCGCCCATAAACCGTTTTACGTCATAATTGCTCCTGATAAAGGGAGGCGCCTGTGCCGTTTCCTTTGGGCTGCGGAGCAGTCCGTCAATTGCCCCAAAGAGGGATCCAAAGAGAAAATGAACGTTCCGGTGAGAATGAATAAAAGACTCAGTCGTGTTGAGGCCCTTATCCAGGAGTGGTTCCAGAGGTTTCAGAAATTTTTTCATTCGTTTTTACCCGGCGCTTTGCATTCCAGAATTATTTTCAGGAGTTCTAACTTTGATGGACAGATGAAACTGCACAGTCCGCATTCGATGCATTTTCCCAAATGATACAACCTTGCCTTGTGCTTTTCCCCGCGCACATAATGGTGATAATAGAGTGCAGGCTCTAAGCCAACCGGGCAAATATCATCACAGAAATTACAATAGACGCACCGCCGCGATTCACCGAGCATGTTTGTCGTGAATGCCAGTTCGTCAGCCTTGAACATGGGAAACAGTACCTTCCGGTTCTTTTCCTCTAAAACCACGATATTGTTGACAGACCAGTCAATCGTGTATGAAAAATCGGTTATTTCTTTGCCCCGTAAGGGGCCGTTTATAAACACACGGAACGCGTCTGCGTCTCGCACCTTATTTTTCAGAATCTTTTTCACAGACGTCCCCAGTTCAACGTGAATAATTTCGTTCTCCCGTAAACCCGTGCCCGAGAGGACAAGGTAGCGTGAATTTACGTTCTTTCCCCTGATACCCTGCTCATAGATGGCTGAAACAGTTTGGGCATCCAGGGTCACTATTCCCAGCGGCATCGTATCCTGACCAAAAGTTACATCCATGCCCAAAAGTACCTTTATCAGGACGATGGGGTCGTCCTGAGGATACTTTGCAGCAAGCGGGACGGCCCTTATCCAGTCTTCGCTGCCGGCAAAAAGCTTCGCATCTTCAACAACCCTCTCTTCTTTTTCGTTGATCGCCAGAGAAAACCGGGCATCGGGAAAATACCTTGTTTGCATCTCTTTTACCATAGCAAGGAATGCAGCCGTCTTGTGTTTCAGGATTACCCAGTTGGGCAATGCCCAGGGTTCGGTGGGGCACAGGTTCACAATGACCTGTTCTACCTTTTTGGCGGGGACCGGTAATTGAAACGTTTCCAGGGCACCGTCAGAGGAGATCTCATCGATAATATTGCAAAATGACACGGGGTAAGCATCCAGCAGATGAAACCCGCCTTTAAACCCTATGGTTTCTTTCCTCATTGGTATGTCTTAATCCTGGTAAGAGAATTACAAGGCACATTCGTTGTGAGTTAATTAGGCCTTCGGCGACTTTCTCGCTGTAGAGCGACGAGCCTCGTCGCTCTACAATCGCAACTTTGAAGTTCCTGTACATTAAAATAAGAAGATTTGCGATAACATATCAATAAGGGTTCAAGAAGTCAAGCAAACTTATTTACAATTCTCTTCCTGGTCAAGAGAAGATCTTGTCCGCTGGAATTTTGCGGAGAGATAAAGAGTCGTTTGATTTTACTTCCGCAGTCAATACCAAGCTTTAAACTTGACATAAATTTCTCATAATATTAATATTGTGGCTAGGAATACCATGTGAGATATCCGCTATTTCCGATGAAAGAGAGTGGACGAACCGTGTCCATGCAAGCGAATCACAAGATACTTATCGTCGACGATGATACCATGATGTGTGTATCACTCAAGGGTCTGCTTGAGGAAAACGGGTATCATGTTTATGCCGCATCTCATCATGATGAAGCTGTTCAGGTGCTCATGAAACAGGGTGTCGATTTAATCCTCCTCGACCTGAGATTTCATGATATTGCTGAGCTTTCCCTCGTGAACAGAATCAAAGAGGTTTCTCCGGACACAATCATTCTCGTGATGGTTGATCAGGACAAAATAAAGAGCGCCATGAGCTCCCTGTGTCTGGACACAGTTGATTATGTCCTGAAACCATTCGATCCGGATTATTTAAAGAAGGCCATAGAAAAAGCCCTTTACAAGCAACAGCTCGAAGCCAGCCTGAAGAGGACGCTCACGGAAAAAGAAATCATCAGCAACACCAATAAAATCATTGCCGCCAGTCTGGATATCCGGGAGGGTTTTTCCCAGGTATGCAGTGAGTTAAAGAAGGTCATACCCTTTGATCGCGCATGCCTCATTACCTCGAATGAACAGGGACAATGGTTTCAGGTGTTTGCGCTTGCAAAAACGTATACTTTCAGCGAGATCAATGAAGGCGAATCTTTTCCCCTGGCCGGCAGTCTCCTCGAGGAAATTATCAAAACCGGTGAGCCCGTGATTGTCAACAACACCCAAAATGGCAGATTCTGGACTGACAGGGTGTTGTTGAAAGAGCGGATACACTCACGGCTTGGGTTCCCCCTTACGTATAAAGGGAAGGTGCTCGGCGCTTTTACTTTTGGAAGCGAAAAACCGAATAGTTTTCACGAGCAGTGCTATTATTACCTCTGGCAGATAGCGCCACAACTCGCCATTGCCATGGAAAACACCAAGCTGTTCAACCGCATCAAGGCGTCGGAAGAGCGGTATAAAATGTTATTTAACCACGCCGCGGATTCCATGATGATGATTGACCTGAACGGCAAGATTCTTACGGTAAATCAGCGGGAGGAAAAGATTATTGGTTACACGATGGAGGAGCTTTTAGGCAGGTATATTTATGATTTTTTACCGGAATCATCAAAACGATTTGTTTCAGAGCTTCTTGTCATGGCGGTTCAGAAAAATGTCCAAACAACGGAGATTGAGGTTGTCAGCAAGAACCAACAGATCCTGGTTATGGAACTAGATGTTACCGTGGTAAAAGAAGGAGGGAATATTTTATACCTGCTGATACATTTCCGGGACATAACGAGAAGAAAGAACCTGGAATCGGAGCTCATTGAGGAAAAGAAAAAACTGGATAACATTGTAAGAGAAATTGGCGCTGACCTGCTGGTTATCGACCGGCATAATAAAATATGCTGGGCGAATAAGCGATTGATCGAGCATCATCCGTCAGGCAATCAGATTCTGAATCAAACCTGCTTTGAGACGTATTGTTACCTTCCGTCGGTTCCCGCGGATTGTCCGTCTGTCCGGGTATTTGAGACGGGAAGAATAAGCCAGACGGAACGGGTGATTTATCATAACCACAAAAAGAAATACTGCAATGTAATGAGTTCTCCCATCTTCGACAAGGAGGGCAAGGTGGTGCAGGTGCTGGAGTTAATTCAGGATATTACCGAGCGAAAGCAGGAGGAGGAAAAACAGCAACGACTCCAGCAGCAACTGGTGCATTCCGACCGCTTGATTTCAATTGGGCGGCTTGCGGCCGGAGTCGCTCATGAGATCAATACCCCCCTGGCGATTCTTTCCGGCATGATACAGGGCTTTCTGGAGCGGAACGGTTCCTTTGCCAGCGAGACGCTGAAAGAATTCAAGACGATGCAAAAGGTAACAAAACGTATTGAAAAAACCGTTGATTCTTTGCTGGAACTATCTCATTTTGAGGGAAATGAACAACCAAAACCAGTGAACATTAACGAGCTGATCAAAGATACGGTTTCCCTCATTGTGGAGCAATTTGCTGCAAAAAATAAAAATATCAGGGTAAAACTATCTCCCCGTCTGCCAAAAATCAATGGCTTTGCTGAGCAGTTGCAGCAGGTATTTATGAATCTCTTGATTAATGCGGATGATGCTACCGTTAACGGGGATACGATTGCAATAACAACAACTCAAAAAGATAAGCGTACCGTGCATATCAGTTTCAAAGACACCGGTACGGGAATAGCTGAGGATATGATGCCCAAAATTTTTGATCCTTTTTTTACGACAAAAGAAGTGGGAAGAGGAACTGGCCTGGGATTATCTATCAGCTATGGGATCGTGAAAAGACATCGTGGCACAATTCAGGTGAAAAGCAAAATAGGGAGGGGCACTACCTTTCATATCAGCTTACCCGCAGACTGTGGAAAGGTAACGGTACATGGATAGAGGGATAAAGATATTAGTTGTTGACGACGATAAGGATTACAATCAGTATTTGACAAAATTTTTGACGGACGAGGGATACGTTGTCAGGGGGATTACCGAGCCGATGGATACCCTGCCCGTCCTCGAAGGGGAAAAATATCCCATTGTTATTCTGGACCTCAAAATGCCGCAAACCAGCGGCACGGAATTACTGAAGGAAATAAAAGCGCGATACCAGAATATCTGCGTTATTATATTGACGGGGTACCCTTCCTTTAAGACGGCCGTCGAAGCGATGAAGCTTGATGCCTTTGATTATTTGAAAAAGCCGTTTGATTTAAACGATTTGCGCAAGGCGCTGAATAATGCGCAAAAGACCTACTGCCTCGTGGGAAGCTCAAAGGACAGGCTGAAAAGTTCGGTGGGGAAAAACCTGAAATCACTGCGAAAGAGTAAAAAAATCACTCAGAAACAATTGGCCAGCCGTACCGGCTTGTCGCCGAGTTTGTTATCACAGATTGAAAATGGACAAATCGCCGCTTCCCTTGCGACCCTGGACAAGTTATCATCTGCACTGAATGTGAAAATAGCCTACTTTCTGGATGAGGAAACGGGTAAACCCGCCGAAACGATTCCCTGAAACAGGAAAGGGAACATACGCATTTTTAAAGGAGTTTTTCGCTCATGGATACCCTGCTCAATATTATCGCAAACCTCGGTTCTCCGAGGATTATGGTTGTCGGGGACTTTATGCTTGATAAGTACGTGCGGGGTGAAGTAAAACGCATCTCGCAAGAGGCGCCGATACCCGTGATTAGTGTCTCTTCTGAAGACGTTCGTCCCGGAGGCGCCGGGAGCGTTGTGAACAATCTGCAGGCCCTGGGTGCGCAGGTGCTTGCATGCGGGATTATCGGTGATGACGCTCATGGACATACCCTTGTGGACATGCTCCGTGACCTGGGAGTTGACCGGGAGGGAATCTGTGTAGACAGAAGCCGTCCCACCATTCTGAAGATGCGCTTCCTGGGTCATTTACAAACCGCAGGGAAGGGGATTCAGCAATTGTTGCGTGTCGATTATGAAAAGACCCATGGCATTGCTGAGGAAATCGAAGCGCAGCTTACCAGCTATTTGAAAAAGAATATACCGGGGTGCGATATCGTTCTTGTTTCCGATATGAATAAGGGCCTCCTTTCTCATTCACTGTTGAAGACGATCGTGTCTCTCAGCGGAAGACATAATAAAATGGTGCTCGTTGATCCGAAGCTGATGAGCGATTATACCTGTTACGAGGGGGTTACCGCCATGACTCCTAACAGAAACGAAACGGAGATTGCCACCGGAATAAAAATCAGCGATATTGACAGCCTGAATCGTGCGGGAAAAAAGCTGACCTCCAGCCTTTCACTGGAATATTGCATTATCACCATAGATAAAGACGGCATATTTCTCTACCACAAGGATGACGGTGGAAAGATTTTCCCAACGGTTCCGCGGATGGTATTTGACGTTACGGGAGCCGGTGACATGGTGCTCAGCATCTTTGGTATGGTGGTCGGCAGTGGGTATAGTTTTCAAGATGCCGCACTCCTTGCCAATATTGCCGCAGGCATAGAGGTGGGGAAAATTGGCGCAACACCGGTCAGCAAGGATGAAATTCTCCATGAACTCATGACCGGCCGAAGCCAGATATCAGGCAAGATTAAAGATGCCGAAGGAATACCGCACATCGTAAACGAGCATAGGAAGAAAAGCGACAAGATTGTATTCACCAATGGTTGCTTTGACATCTTGCATGTGGGCCATATTGAGTATCTGAAATTTGCCCGCAAGCAGGGAGATTTGCTCGTTGTGGGGTTAAATACCGACCGCTCTGTCAGAAGCCAGAAAGGGCCAACCCGCCCTTTTGTTTCCGAGGCGGATCGGGCAAAAATGCTTGCTGCACTGGAGGATGTGACGTACGTGGTGCCCTTTGATGAACTAACCCCGCTGAATTTAATCAAGGCCGTAAGACCAGATGTGCTGGTGAAGGGTGAAGACTGGAAGAACGCGGGGGCGGTAGGAGGGGAATTCGTGGAATCCTATGGGGGAAAAGTTGTGTATGCGCCTTTTGTGGAAGGCGTTTCAACCACCAACATCGTTTCACGGATAATCAAGCGGCACAGCGAAATGGAATCCTTGAAAAATGCGGCGGATCAAATTCAATAACACAGGGACAACGGACGCTCATGAATGACATTGAAGTTCAACTACAGGAAAGCATCGACACGAAAAAGGCCTTATTGGTTACGCATCCTGATGTGATCCGGGCGATAGCCGGCACACTCATTACTGCATTCAAGAACGGCCACCGGCTGTATCTCATTGGCAACGGAGGAAGCGCGGCGGATGCCCAGCATATTGCGGGGGAATTGATCGGAAGGTTCAAGATGAACCGGCGCCCCCTTCCGGCAGTTGCTTTGACGACGGATACCTCGGTCATGACCGCCCTGGCAAATGATTTTGGATATGATACCTGTTTTGCCAGGCAGGTGGAGGCTCTGGCGGGTCCGGGTGACGTTGTCCTGGCGCTGAGTACCAGCGGAAATTCAAAGGGTATACTCAGCGCCGTCCAAATTGCGAAGGCTCGCGGGGCGATGACCATTGGATTCACCGGAAAGGACGGCGGCCTCTTAAAAGAATCGGTGGATATCTGCCTGCAAATACCCTCCGCTAATACACCGCGGATACAGGAATGTCATATTACCGTTGGGCATATCTTGTGCTCTCTGATCGAGAAGGAACTTTTTGGAACGGGACCTGAATGAAAAAGAGAAAGGCCGTATTTCTCGATCGGGACGGTACGATGGTTGTCCACGAGCATTATCTCAGTTCCCCGGATCAGTTAAAGATACTTCCCCATGTCGCACAGGGGATTCATCGCTTTAAAGAGCATGACTATCTGGTTATTGTTATTACGAATCAATCGGGCATTGCCAGGGGGTTCTTCGACGAGGAACGGTTGATGCTTATCCACGAGAAATTGGATGCCATGCTGAAAGGCGAGGGGGCGCTCATTGACGATTGGTACTATTGTCCGCATCACCCCGAAGGCATTATCGAGCGCTACACGATGGATTGTGATTGCAGAAAACCCAAGCCCGGAATGATACTTGCGGCTGCCCGAAAATATCACCTTGATTTGACACAATCTCTCATGATCGGTGATTCAGAAACAGATATGCTGGCGGGGAAAAATGCCGGATGTAAAAGCATGTTGATAAGAAACTGTGGGAACGATGATGTTTGCGCCACATCCGGAAAAGCTATTGATTACGTAGTAAAGGATTTAATGGAAGCGGCAGGGATTTTTATTTCGTAGTCTCTGTTCCTTCCGTTTCCGTGATGGTCTTGGTTTCTTGTGCGACCCAATCCAGATAGTCCTTCGAGCCCTGGATAATGGGCAGGGCAATAATTTCCGGCACTTCGTAACTATGCAATTGCCTGACCCGTTTTTCCACGGCGCCGAACAGGTCTTCCCGCGTCTTGCATATCATGAGCGTCTCTTTTTCATGGAGCGTTCTGCCTTGCCACGTGAAAATAGACTCAATGGACGGAACGATATTGCAACAGGCAATAAGGTTTTCTTCTCTTAAGATCTGTCCGATCTTTTTCGCCTCATCCTGTGAGCTGGTCGTTATAAAAATGACAATAGTCTTTTGCATAGTATCCCCGTGAGGAGCTTTTGTCTATTGTGGCAAAAATCTTGTTCGGCGCGGTATTCGCTGATTCAATTCCGTTCGATGGTTTGCCGGTCGCACATGCCGCCATGTTTCTTGAGCAACGATTCTACCTCACTGCTGCCGTCTTCATCACGTGTTACATATACCAGCGTACATCGGCATCCTTTGGGACTTTTGCATCCGGCGTGCGGGGGTTTTACGCGTTGTAATATTTTATGATTGGGAAGCATGTGTCTTCCATCAAATTCCCTGCACACATCGCAGGTATCGTCGTCGTTGGCTGCAGAATAACAGACGTAGGCAATTTCTTTCAGGTGGGTAACTACGGGTTGTGATTTCTTATCTGTGCGCTGTTGAGCGTCGTTCCCGGACGGCGTTCGTTTTAGGCTTTTTTTCACGATGGTGTAAACGACATAGGCCGCTATGAAAAGTACAATAAAGCGCGTCATTAATTGGTTGTACCCTTTGGCTTCCTTAGCATAAATAAAAACAAGCCGCCTATTACCAATACGGTTTGTGTCAGGATAATGCATTTGATCCATATTGCGAAACAATGCCATGCCAATTCAGGCCCGCGAATCATCTCGATTACGTGCGAAACGCGTCTAAAGGCATAGATTGCAATTAATGCGATAAGCACTGCCATAGACATGATAATAAATGCCTTTAGTTTTTGTTTCATCGCTCCTGTCTTTCTTCTTATGTAAGAGGTCAGTCAAAACGTAAACGTTATTTCGTAACTATCACTTTTTCGGTGTCATCCTGAGTATTTACGGTTTCTGTGATTTTCCCCTGTTCACCGGAATTCACACTGATGGCCTTCTTATACTCTGCAACGGCCTCATCGATCATTCCCTTTTCCTCATAGGCGTATGCGAGATTATAACGGGCATCGGTGTTTGTAGGGCTGGTGCCAACCGTCTTCTTAAACTGAGTAATAGCGTCTTCGGTCATGTGTTTATTCGCATAGGTCTGCCCTAAATGAAAATGTGCCCGTGATGAACCGGGATTTATTTCCAGCAATTTTTTCCACGCAGAAATAGCTTCATCATAGAACCCCTGTTGCAGGTAAACCATGCCCAGCTTATCGTAAGCCTCCGTGAAATTCGGATGCATTACAATCGCCTTGTTAAAGATAGCGCTAGCCTTGTCGGGCATCCCCTTGTCTGCATAAGCCTCGCCTAATTTATAAAGGGCGCGGGTGTTGTCAGGATGTGTTCTTAGTATCTGTTCGTATTCCAGAATGGCTTCATCGCAAAGTCCTTTGCTAAGGTAAGCGTCGCCGAGATAGAGTTGAGCAACGACGTTTGATGGGTCTTTAGAAACGGTTTCTTTGTATGCGCGGATGGCATCATCCAGCATCCCCTTCATGCTATAAGCGTTTCCCAGGCAGCTTAACGCCATAATATCGTTAGGGTCCTCAGCAAGCACCTTTTTGAAAGAAAGTATCGCTTCATCAAAAAATCCCCTTGCAAAGTGATTATATCCCGTGATATTTCCGGGAGCTAATCCCTTGTTTGCAGTGACGTATGCCTTGGTTTTCTCATATATCTTTTTTTCTTCGGTCGCTGTGTCTAAATTCTTTTTTGCTTCCATGTCTTTGGGATTTATCTTCAGCGCCAAGGTATGTTCTGCGATAGCTTCGTCGAACATGTTCTTCTGCCGGTATGCGAATCCCAGATTATCATGCGCTTTGGAATAATCGGGATTAATTTTAATCGCTTCTTTAAACTCTCCGATCGCTTCATCAAACATCTTTTGTCTGTTGTAGGCCACACCCAGGTTGTTATGGACTTCTGCAAAATCTGGTTTTATGAAAAGCGCCCTTTTGAAATGGAGAATTGCTTCGTCAATCAGATTTTTGTTTACACATTTTGCGCCCAGGTTATTAAAATACATCGCCCGTTGGTATTGATCGGCGGTGCTCGTGTCATGCTTTTTGTTTGGAGAAGTACAACCGAGAAAACTCACGATAAGACCGATTCCCACCAGCGTTTTTTTCATGCGCGCGGCTCCTTATTAACGTGAACGGATAGTATTGATTGCCGACTCTTAAATCCTTGTATAAATGTATATTGAATCAATATCAAAGTCAATAATAAAAATCATTTACCCCTTGCCCCTTGCCGGTTGGAGGGAAGCCATGATCGTAGTGAGTTTTTGTACAAATTACACAACCAGATCAAAGAGGAGACTCTTGCGCGGAAGAAATTTACAACCCAATTCAGACATTTCCAGTAATTCCTTCACCCGAGTTACCTCCGCAAAGATCTTGTTTCCATCGTGATCGTACTCAGGAGAAATGGCCAAAATGCTTGCTTCTGCTTTTTTCCCAGGGAAGATGACCAAAAGATTGCCCACGGTTATATGATTATTTTTCGTTTTTAAACGCAGCCCGCTTTTTGAAATATCAACGACCGTGCCGATAGAGGCAGGTTTTTTGAGTTCATTTACCTTTTTAAACTTACAGGTAAAGATATGATAAAATCGCTCTTGCCTCATCATATCAGAAAAAGCATCTGCAGTTTTTTGCTTTCCTTTGTGTGGCTTTATGGCCGGTTCTCCCTGGTTGCTGATCAGGGTATCAATACAATTTCTGGCCTCATAAAGCTCATCCTGAGAAAGATTTCCCAGGAATTTTACTACCTTTTTTTTCATCGCCATTACCTGAAACGAATAACTTTATCATGAGTTTTGAGCATGGACTCTTCCCGTCTCCGCACATTATTATCGATCGCTCGAAAAAAAACAACTGTTTTTTGTCCCTTGCAGCATGGCTGTACTCTATACAAACATCTTTCTTTGAAGAGTATTTTGCCTCTTCCGGGCATCTTCGTTACAGGGGAGGGGATGGGGATGCGGTCTTTGGCTGTGGTAGCGCTGCGTTCTGCAACAACTTCGATACTTCTGCCTGCAAGGTGTTTGTTACGTGAATTGTGTATTCACGATCTGTCCGTGAATTGTCAAATGACAAGGGCTTGCCAAACGATATTTTGACGTATCTTTTTCCCGGATGGGACAGCCATCCGCGTTTTGGCATAAATTGATTACTGCCATAGATTGCCATGGGCACGACCCTCCGTCCGGATTTTAAGATGATCAGTGAAATCCCCCGTTTAAAAGGCCCCAGATTACCATCCTCACTTCTCGTTCCCTCGGGAAATACCACAAGCGATTTCCTTGATGACAGCTTCCTGATTGCGGTCAAAAGGGTCTCGTAAGCCTTTCTGTCGTCAGTCCGCTGAATGGGAATATGTCCCGATGCCACCATGTATGCACCCAGGATGGGGACATGGAAGACCGTATCCTTTGAAATAAAGCTGAAGTTTGTTGGGATAAACGCCAGGGAGAGTTTGATATCCATCATGCTTTGGTGGTTTGAGATAAAGATCACGGGTTCATCTTTGGGAATGTTCTCGATGCCTTGAATCTTCACCTGCATACCAAGGAGTTTAAACGCAATGCGGCTAAAGACACGTTCAATCGTGTTGAACACGTTTTCCTTCTTTTTTGTATCTATACTTAAGATTACCGCCATTAATGTGGAAAACATCCACAGTGAGACGAATAACGTCCACGAATATATGGTAAAGATTATTTGATACGTTCTGTGCATGAAGCTATTGTAACTTTAAATTTATCTTTTTCAATAAGAAGATTTTGGTCTTATCATAAAAGTGTGACATGGCACACTTTTGTGACGTCACACTTTTTATCGTTCACCTGAAACCTCTTCTGTTGTTTATATTTTTTTTATACCATTCATAAGTACTTGAGATTCAATCATTAGTAAAATCATCACAGAAAATAAGTTCCTTATATTCAGACGATGGTATTTATTTTGTTATACTCTTTCTATCGAATACCCATCGATAAGGGTAAATCCTGAGTGAGCAGGGCATACAAAGGAAATGGTCCTTTGTCGTGGCTTGTTATAAATAGTATTTGAACGAAAACCAGCCGAAGGCTGATAATATAAGGAGAAGAAGGCGAAAGGAATCGGGAAAAAGTGTTGAATATTTGAAGCAGGAGAGGTAAGCTTATGGCGGAAAATGAGGGTTTCGCTATCAGTGAGACGATAAAAAGGGCAAATATTCGATACACTACTAAAAAAACGAAGGATATTCGATAGCAGATGAGAAAGAGATTCGAGCAGCAACTGAAGCTTGGCATCATACCCATTTCTGGGGTACAGCTGCCAATAAAGAGTCGAGATGAGTTACCACCGATCTTAAGGGCATTGCAGTATATCTATGTCACACCGGAGTTGAACGAGGAGGTATTCCGGATATTGGAGGGGAAGGTACTGGGGGGACATTTGGAGTCACACCTTGATTAGTGGCGTGCCCAGAGAAGGGTACTGCTTTCTAACGGGCGAAAGTCCCGTCGTGGTAAAAGCCGGAGCCATGTAGCTTGGATGGCAGGAGGTGGTGGAAACGTTGCCTTCTGAAGCCCATCAACAAAGTCTGCAATAAGGCAGGCGAGCAAATATCCGGGTTGTAACTAACGTGAACGTAGAAGTAGCCTCGTAAAGGTGTAATTTCACTGGCCGAGCCTCTCACAAATAGGCGAAGACAGAATTCTTTTACCTAAACTGGCTAATAGGGAAAAGAACGGTGGCGGGGTATCAGCGGCGACACGGATAGAAAGGAGCAGTATCAACTGGGGAAACCCTCCTTGTCCCTGATAGAAATATCAGGAACGAAGGTAAGTCCTATAAGTCCCACGGCGAAATGGGCTGACAGACAAGAGGGTGGCGGATGAGTCCGTAGTAGTGAGGATGGCAAGGACAACACAACCTGACCGGAGCGAAGGGACTCTGCTGTATCTCAAATCTTTCCTTGGAGGTGAGGTAGGGAAGAATGATAAAAGCTTCCACAAGTCTACAGGAACTGAGGGGAAAGATATACAG
>WBZY01000205.1_pt1 | contig 50736 bp, 53 predicted proteins | sample 5204191 | NCBI WGS metagenome assembly WBZY01 (sample SAMN12344363, study PRJNA552823) | activated sludge metagenome | biome: Activated sludge suspended growth; feature: Anammox Sidestream; material: Wastewater; isolation source: activated sludge from anammox sidestream of wastewater treatment...
AATTAGGTAAAAATTCAGGAGGACCACAGGATACAAATATGCTTGCTTCTGTTGAAGAGATTAGAACCGATTTTAGAGAAATAAAAACAGAACTCCTCGCCGAAGAAAATATTTATCTCGAAGAAGGTGCAAAACACTCGGGTAATGCCAGCGTAATCAGATTTATTGGTGAAAAAATATTATGACATTATGAAGAAAGTTTTATTTATTACATATTATTGGCCGCCATCAGGGAAAGCATCGCTTCACTGGCCTTTAAAAATTATTAAACACCTCCCTTCTTTTGGCTGGATGCCTTCTGTTTTGACGGTCGATGAAGATACTTTCACACAAAAGGATGATACCTTTAAAAATGAAATCTCAACTGAAGTAAAGATTATCCGAGCGAAATCTGTTGAACCTTTTAATATTTACAAAAAATTTATTGGTAAATCCAGCAATGATCAACTTATTGCCTCTGAGACTATTTCGAAAAAAAACAAAAGCTTTTCACACAGTCTGTCTATATGGATAAGGATGAATTTATTCATTCCGGATTCAAGAATTGGTTGGTATTTTCCAGCAGTTAAAGCCGGTAAAACTTTTTTGAATAATGAAAAAGTTGATGCAATCGTTTCAATCGGACCGCCACACACATCACATCTTGTCGGTAAAAAGCTTTCCTCCATTTTTAATATTCCCCACTTCCCTGTTTTCATTGATCCATGGATTGATATTTCATATTATAAAAATTTTAATCGGAACAAACTCACTCTTTCTATTGATAAACATCTGGAAAAATCTGTATTGCTGAACGCTGCTTCAGTCATATTTGTAACACAGTCAATGTGCGATGACTTCATAAAAAAATATCCATCAATAAAAGATAAAGCCAATGTTCTGTATTGGGGATACAGTGAGGAAGATTTTTGCCCACCCCCTAACCCCCTTCCTAAGGAAGGGGGAAATGAAGAAATAATTCTTCATGCAGGGAATATTTTTGATTATCAGAATCCAAAATATTTTTGGCAATCCCTGAGAAAAAAAATTGATCGGGGGAAAAAGATTAAATTGGTTTTTGTGGGTACTGTATCACCCGGAATTAAGCAATCAATTTTAGTTGCAGGTCTTGAACCAAACACAATTTACAAGGGATTTTTGCCTTATAAAAAAATGCTGAATGAGATGATGAGTGCGGACTATCTTTTAGTCTGTGCAACCGAACCACGACATGTACCGGGGAAACTCTTTGAATATCTGAGAGCAGGAAAACCGATTATTGCTTTTGGTGATGGAAATGAAGAAGTGAAAAAAATTCTTACCGAAGCAAATGCAGGAATGATGTTTGGGTATGAGGAAAGTGGAGAGGAGTTTTTCAATGAGTCATCTCACTTTAAGTCTGATCAGGAATTCATAAAAAGATTTGAGAGAAAAAATATTAGTAAAGGATTGAGAATTATCCTTGAAACAATTTCGTCCACTACTAATAACAAATAAATGAATCAAAAAAATTTCGACATTAATAAATTTTCTCCTTTCCGAACAAGTTCTGGATTAGATGAGAACTTCACGGGTATTTATGAAAATAAAATAGTAAGGGTTATTAAAAAAGATAAACTTCAATATAAGCGACTTCTGGAATTTAGCAATGATTTCAGTTCAATTATTCATTCCAAAATGTTTTATGAGGATGAAAATATTCTTGTTGTTGAACATGATAAACTAGAAAACATGACATACTTTACAGAATGGACAACCAGACAAAAAGTAATTGCTGCAAAGACTGTTGTACAAATACAATCTGAATTAAGTACTAAAGGATTCTACCTGAATGATCCTCATGCTTTTAATATCACATTTCATTATAGTCAGCCAATTTATTTTGATTTTGGTTCAATCAAAGAAGGACAAATACCTACTAATTGGTGGTTTATTAAATGTTTTTGTGGATGGACTGAGAATGATTATTGGGATCAGATATTAAAAATTAATCGCATGCAGAAAATTTGGATTGCTTTAAGATTATCATTCACACCATCCCCTTACCAATATTTATTGAATAAACTTTCAAGATATGAAGTAGGCTTTATCGAAAAGCGAATAATATTTTTACTAAACCGGAAAGGTTTTACAGGAAGGTTTACCAGAAAAATTGTTAATTCATTTCCATTACTTTTTAAAAATTTTTCGAACTGGACTGATTATGAACAAAAAATTCCAGCATTAGACTTTGATAATCCAAGGAACAAACATATCCTTCAAATATTTAAAGAACACAAACCGAAAAAGGTCTTAGATATTGGTGCTAATAAGGGTGCTTTCAGTCTCTTAGCACTTGATAATGGTACGGAAGAAATAATCGCTGTTGATCTGGATAATTATTCACTCGACTATTTGTTCGATGAAATCAAATCGCATAAGATGAAAGCTACAATTGCTAAATTGGATATAATGAACTATCCTCAACACCCCGGTTATTACCAATCTTATTATCCTGCACATGAACGACTAAACTCCGATTTTACTATTTGTCTGGCAGTTGTACACCACATTTGCTACTTTGGGAATAATTCATTCGAAGAGTTTGCAGAAAAGCTGGATCGATTTACAAAAAAAATGTTGATTGTAGAATTCGTCCCTTATGATGATATCCATTTGACAGGATCTGTGTACAAAGGTAAGAATCGAAACTGGTATACGATAGATAATTTTATCAGTGTAATGAAAAAAAAGTTTCCTTCTAAACATGAAATCTATCAATCCTCCCCTTCTCCAAGAGTGCTTATTAAATTTTGTAAATGAAAATTAACTTTAAAAATTTAATTGTATTAGTACTTCTGCCAGTATTATTAGTGAGAAGAATTTTTTTCTGGCAAATAGCAGATAAATCGAATCTTCCTGGAAAACAATTTGCCTTATTCGGATTCATGAAAGGAAAAGAATTACTTCTGAAATTGAAACTTTCTCCAAAGCTACTACTTAACCCCGTTTCAATTGTAAGATTTTTTGAATTTGATTTTGTAAGTTCATCTTTAAATCTGGAAAATGGGTTGAACATTTTGGACATATCCTCGCCTTACTTGTACGGATTTTATGAATCAAACCGACTTCAATTGGAATATCATTATATAAATCCCGATCAAAGAGATTTAGCTAATGTAATTTCGCTGGAGTCAAAGTTGAAGTTCAGAGGAAAATATATCGCACGGGCAAAAGATGCAATTAAACTTGACTATCCGGATAATTATTTTGATAGTGTAATTTCAATCAGTGTAATAGAACACATTAACGATGATGGCGATTCGAAAGCTATGAAAGAAATTTGGAGAGTTCTTAAACCAAATGGTTTATTCAGCTTTACTGTTCCGGTTAAAAAACAATTTGAAATGGAATACCGTGATAAAGATGAGTATAATCTTAACAATAGTAATATGGAATCAAAATATTTTTTTCAAAGAATTTATGACAATAAAAAAATTGATGAAAGATTGCTATCTTCGATTAGTAATTATGAAATTATTACGCGGAAAATATTTGGAGTGAATGAAAAATCGTTTTATTTTGAATACAAAAGACGCTGGATGAAATATAACTATTGGGAAACCGTAAAAGATCCTTACTATATCTCAAAACACTTTTCCTATTATAACCAAATTGATGAGCTCGAAGATATAGGAGTCATCGGAATGACAATAAAAAAATTACTATGAGTTACAAATACCCTGTCTATCAACCCAATCTTAGCGGAAATGAAAAAAAATATGTTCTGGAATGTCTGGATTCAACCTGGATTTCTTCAAAAGGAAAATTCATCAAGAAGTTTGAGGAAAATTTTTCAAAGTTTACTGGAATTAAAAACTCAGTAGCAGTTTCAAATGGAACAGTTGCTTTACATATTGCACTGTTAGCACTCGGAATTGGAAAAGATGATGACGTGATTGTACCAACATTTACTTACATCGCTTCTGTAAACGCAATTCAATATACGGGTGCAAAACCAATTTTTGTAGATTCGAATCCTGTTACCTGGCAGATCGACCCCAAAAAAATAGAAGAAAAAATTTCTGAGAAAACCAAAGCCATCATGGCGGTGCATATTTATGGTCATCCTTGTGATATGGATGAACTTTCAAAAATAGCTAACAAATACAATCTCTTTATTATCGAAGATTGTGCTGAAGCTATTGGGACATATTATAATGGAAAACATGCTGGTACATTTGGTCACATCTCAACATTTAGTTTTTTTGGAAACAAAGCTATCACTACTGGCGAAGGTGGGATGGTTTGTACTAATGATGATAACTTAGCTGATTTGTCAATACGACTTAAAGGACAAGGGCTGGCAAAAGATCAGGAATATTATCACGATATAATTGGATTCAATTATAGAATGACTAATATCTGTGCTGCAATTGGATGTGCACAGCTTGAAAGAATTGATCAAATATTGACGGACAAAATTCGAGTTGCGCAAACTTATATTGAAAAGTTAAAAGGTTTACCAATTGAATATCATAAGAAAACCGGGAAAGTTAAACATTCATACTGGATGTTTACAATTCTTGCTTCTTCGGAAAATGAAAGAACTAAATTAAGAAGTTATCTAAAAGAAAATGGTATTGAAACAAGACCAAGTTTTCATCCGGTACATACGATGCCTATGTATTTAACAAATGAATATTTTCCGGTCGCTGAAAATCTTGGAAGTCGTGGAATAAATCTTCCAAGCTATCCTGATCTTAATGAAAACGATGTTGATAACATAACTAACACTTTATTTAATTATTTTGTGGGATAAAACTACTATGAAAAATTTATATATTATTGGTTCAAGTGGACTAGCAAGAGAAATTGCCCAACTTGTAAAACAAATAAATAATATAAAAAATATATATAATTTTTTAGGTTATATTTCTGATAATAAAGAAGAAATAGGCAAAGAAATTTTATATGGGCAGATATTAGGAGACGATAGTTGGTTAATTAATAAGAAGGAAAATTGTTCGATTATTATCGCAATTGGATTACCAAAAGTTCGCGCTAAATTATTTATGGAATACTCAAAATATGATTATTTTGATTTTCCAAACATTATTCATCCTACAACCATATTTGATTGGGATACTAATTCATTAGGCCAAGGAAATATTTTAACTGCTGGTTGTATTTTTACAAACAACATCAGGATTGGCAATAATAATTTGTTTAATCTTAATTGCACTATTGGACACGATGTTATCATTGTCGACAATAATGTTATTAATCCTACCTGCTCAATATCTGGAAATGTTGAGATAGGTAATTCTAACCTCTTAGGAACTGGAGCACAAATATTAGAAAAAATAAAAATTGGGAACGACACAATAATAGGCGGTGCTTCTCTTGTTAGAAAACCTGTTATGGACCAAACTAGAGTTGCCGGTGTTCCTGCAAAAGAAATTTAATAAATGAAAATTGGGTTTTATATACATCACTCAAATATAAATACTGGTGGTATTTATATTTATTCAAAGGCTATACTTAAACTATTAATTACAACTGAGAAAATTAAATCAATTGTTATATTCACTACCCCGGAAGTAAAAGACTTATTAGGAAAGTTAGTGCTTAATCCAAAGATATATTTCCAAATAATTGATAATAATGCTTTTTTTTATAAAACTCGTTTAGCACTATCTTATTTTATTTATGATTTTACTGTCATTTATGAAATTAGATTAAAAAAACATAATTATTTAAAATGGCTGAAAATATTTTCAGTTTTAATTAATCCATACTATTTTAAATTAAAGCGCTCAGGAGTTTCACTTTTTCATGTTCCGATACAATACTCCCCAATTTATGGAATTGATGTCCCTGTTATAATAACTATGCACGATCTGCAGGAATTTCATTTACCAGAAAACTTTAGTTCCGGAGAAAGAATCCATAGAGCAATAAATAATCACAAAGCTATTTATGACTCAGATAAAATTATTGTTTCGTTTAATCATATCAAGAATGATATAGTAAAATATTTTAAGGTTGAAGAAAGCAAGATCAGTGTCTGTCCTCCGCCTTTCGCAGATAACTGGTTTACAACAAATCAAGAAACCAGTTGGGAAACACTTGCAAACAAATATTCAATTTCAAAAAAGTATCTTCTATATCCTGCTGCTACATGGCAGCATAAAAATCATATTAGATTATTAGAAGCAGTTAAAAATGTGCTGTCAATTGTCCCTGATATACATTTAATTTGTACTGGAAACCAGACTAATTACTTTTCAACAATTCAAAAAAAAATCGATGAGCTAGGACTTAAAAGTTCTGTAAAGTTTTTAGGGATTATCTCTGAAGAGGATTTGATTGGATTGTATAAAAACGCATCTCTTGTTGTTATACCTACATTATACGAAGCTGGGAGCGGACCGCTTTATGAAGCTATGAGATATCGGGCACCGGTTATTTGTTCAAATGTTACCTCGCTTCCTGAAACCATAGATAATGATGAATTTATTTTCAATCCAAAAAATATTCATGATATAGCTGAAAAGATTATTAGTTGTCTGACAAACGAAAATTATAAAGAGAAGAATTTAGAGAATTCACAACAGAGGATGGAATATTACCGCAAAATAAATTACATGAAAAATTTCTTGAATGTTTACTTAAAGATTTGATCAAATAATTAAAACTTATTGACACACACTAATCTTTACTTCTTAAATTATCCATTTCACTCTTCAAATTAGTCAACCATTCTTTTGGATTTCTCCACTTAATGATTATCTTTTTAACCAGATCTAACTCACGCTTTTCAAAGCATCCAAACAATAAGCACAAGATTGGGAATAGAATACTCGCCATCACTTTAATGGATAAATCCATAAATATTGCGCTGGTCAGGATATTAATAACTAAAATATAAAGCAAAACTCCCAGTAAAAATATCTTTGTCAATTTGAAGTACTCATACTTAATCGGATAGTATTTATTTGAAGCCAAAATTGATAACAGATCCTGAATCAAAAATGCAAATGCAGTATTGACGGCTGCAGCAATAATTCCAAAGTATGGGATTAGCCAAAAGTTTAACCCAATGTTTACTCCTGCACAAAATAATGTTATTAAAGCCATATAAAAATTTTTACCACTTAAATACATTCCCAGTGAAGATATTGTACTTATTCCATAAATAATATATGCGAGAATGATAAACGGCACCACCGTATAAGCCGAATAAAACGATGGATTAAGAGCAAATATCTCTACTATTTCCTTACTGAATAATGAAAGAGCTAATCCCGCCCAAACTAAAATAAATGACAGATAAGTTTTAAGTTTTTTATAATAGTCTTTATCACCTTTGGACTGATAGACTTTATAAGCAGCAGGAAGTAAACTTAAATTAAAAGGTATAATCAAGAACATATTAATAACTCCTGCAACTCTGTAACCTAATTCATATAAACCAAGTACTTTTTCTCCGCTTAAAAATTTTATAATATATCTATCACTACCATTCAAAAGGTTTATTGCAACAGCGCTGAACACCAAAGGTAAACCAAATCTTAATGAGTCTTTTATTATACTCTTCTCAAATTTAAATTCAATTTTCTTAAGCAGTGATGGGGTAACAACCAGAATAGTACTTATCTCCCCGGTTAATTGACCCAGAAGAACACCAACTAAACCCAGTTCAAGCACAATCAAAAAGTAAATTGTAAATCCAATTTGAACTAGAATTTTTGCAATACCTGAAACTGTATAAAGTACTGAATTCTCGTCGGCTCTAATCTTACCCAGTAAAAGGTTGTTAGCCGTGACAACTGCGATGATGTAAATACAAATTCTTACGGGAATTTTAAAATCCTCAATGTTACCGAACCATCCACTGATCTGGTCAATGTAAATTTCACTTGTGATTACGAAAGTGATAGTTACTAGCAGAACCAACAAAGCTAATGTAAAGAAGATTGATTTTTTCTTTTTGCTATATTCTAATGAATTGTTATACCTGATTACTGAACTCGATTGTCCTAGTACTAATGATTGAGAAATAATCACAGTTGTAATAAAAAGTAAACCATATCTACCATATTCTTCAACCGATAAATAATGTGTAAATAGAGGTAACAATACTATTCCTGAAGCTTTTTGTGCGATATTGCTGATTCCATAAACAAATGAGTGTTTCAGGATATTTTTAAAATTATTCAGCATTAGTTAAAGATTATTCCTGTATTTGAAATGTGAACTTTCATCAGGTTAAATAGATTATGAAATACTGCTTGATCTTCCAAGTTAGATATGTCTGAGGGTTGAATTATTAGATTATCTGATTCGAAAGATTTATATTATTTTTTCAGATAAGTCAGTAAGGAGAAACATCTATTCAAAAATAATTTTTACTTCATCAAAAAAGGTGATCGTTTCATCTTCATTGATTTGCTTAAGTCGATAATAGTAAGTTCCGGAGGTTGTAAGTATATCAGTATAATTATAATTCTTCAATTTTTGAATGGTACCACTTCCTTTAATAAAATCTAAACTGTACCAATTACCATTATCTTTTTTTCTTTGTATTTCGAAACCTTTATTATTGAGTTCAGATGAAGTCTGCCAGAATAAATTAACCTGATCATCTTTTATTTGAGCTGAAAAATTTTCCACGATTAATGGAAGCGGTCCCCCGTTATTATCTGTAAATAAAATTGTTCCTCCAGTCCCCACAACCCATCCAATTTCATTATTAAAAAAGTAAATATATAGTAACTCTGAATTAGTTAATTTTTTAATCTCCAGCCATTCTAGTCCGCCATTTGAAGATCTTAACAAGGATATGTTCTTGCCAGCTAACCAGCCTTCCTTAATATCATGGAAGTAGATACTTCTTATACTCACATTTTCATGTCCAATTTTTTGAAGTTTCCATATTTTTCCACCGTCAATAGTTTTAAGCAGAGTACTTTTCTCGCCACCTGCCCACCCGGTTTCAGAATTAACAAATTGTATCTGCCAAAGTTTAGTATTGTCCTGCATATTATATTGTTGATTCCAGATCATTCCTCCATCAGTTGTTTTCCAGATTTCACCATTCCGTTCTGAGGATGCCCACCCGGTTTTAGAATCAATAAATTGAACAAAATCAAGATTGTCATCAGTAACATGGCATAAAGTATTCCAGGTTTCTCCTCCGTTAATAGTTTTAATCACAATTCCAAAATCACCAACAGCCCACCCAATCTGCGAATTTATAAACGAAGCTTCCTGCAATCGGATGGTTGTCCCGCTATTAACATGACACCACGTATCTCCACCATCTGAAGATTTAATTATCGTACCGCCGCTGCCAAGTGCAATTCCAGTATTGTCATCGAAAAATTTTATAAAGCTTAAAGAATTATTAGTTCCGCTTTGTTTGTTAATCCAACTGGCACCATGATTAGTGGTTTTTAATATTATTCCCTCAGCACCCGATGCCCAGGCAGTCACTCCATCCAGAGAATAAATTGAATACAGGTTTGTATTCACACCACTATTCTGACAATACCATTGAGGATAAATTGGATTGACCGGAGAAAGAAAGAGAAATGCAAACATAATAATAAATGTTTTCATTTTAATTCCCTTTCATTTTAAAATTAAAAAAAATGTTACCAAAACACTCTGATAAATTTATGAATTAATAAACATTAATGAAATAGATTTCTCCTCATCAAATTCTTAACTGGGTTATCTTTTCATAATAAAATTCACAATCGAAAACCCAAACAGTGATCTGAACATCATTTTAACTTGCAGTGTATATTTTATATGGAACGCGAGAACAAAAATAACTGTGGTATACGAAACCAACGTAGCAATCGCTGAACCTATTATTCCATAAACAGGAATTAAAACGAAATTCAATATTACATTAATGACCATCCCTGCTGATGTTCTGAAGAATGTTATCTTTGTCAGGTTTTCATTTATTAAATACTGACTGCTTGCAACTCCCAGGAAAACTGCAACTCCTGCCCATATATAGATTGTTAGTATTGGTGCAGCAGCTAAAAACTCACTACCGAATAATAGTTCAATTATTAGTGATGAAAAAATTGTGACGGGTACCGCTATCCCGATCGCCAGCCAGGCTAATAGATCATATAATTTTTGCATCCTGTTATTATAGAAATCAATACTGACATTCTTTGCATTTACAATTGCAGGAAAAATCGCATTGCATAACGTAACCGGAATAAAATACCATGCCTCACAAAGTCTTACGGCAACTGAATAATATCCTACCGCTTCATCGTTTAACATATTCTTTATCATAACCTGATCAATACGCATATAAATCATTACAAAAACTCCGGATAATGCCAGCGGCCATGAATCTTTAAGCAATGATGAAGCTATTTTTTTGGAGTACTTCCATTTAAATACGGATAATTTATTGTGATGATAAACTACAACAAGTCCGATAGCCAGAATAAAATATTCCAGAGAAGCTGCCATAATAAAATAAATGAGCGGAGCTTTGAGAATAATGAGGATAATTTTTAATGTTGATGAAAAAATAACAGAAACAGATAGTGCATAAGCATTATACTTTGCTTTTACAATTCCTCTGAAGTAATACTCGATTGCAGAAAATGATTGGAATATAAACGATGCAGAAAAAATTAATATCAATATGCTTGTATAAGTGCTTTCCCCAGTCAATATTAATACGATTGCTGTAATTATTATACAAACTATACTGCCAGCTAATCTTAACAGGAAAACTGTACCATTAATTTCATCTCTCTTATCAGGATTTTTTACAAGTTCTCTTGTTGAGATAGATTCAAGACCAAGAGTGCTGATGGCAGCAAATATCCATGCAAAACTTATTGCATAACTATAAAGTCCGAAATCTTTTGGTCCGAGATATCTTACAACAAAGATCGTAACAATGAAAGAAATTAATATGCGCAGGATTCTTTCGAAAAAAAGCCAGGAGGTATTAGCTAAATATTTTTTAAATGAGTCAGAAGAGAAATTAATCTTCGTACTTACTTTTTCATTTGTATCACCCAACTTTGGCTTTTCCCTGGATTTTTTTTCTGAGATCAAGAGCAATCCCAATTATTAAACCAAGAATGACAATTGAGCTGAAAATGAACGACAGATTTTTAGATAAAACCCAGGATTCCGGAAGATATACAAATTCTATTTTATGATTGCCTTTTGGAACAACGATTCCTCTGAAGTCGTGATTAGCACGATAGATTTTTGTTTCATTTCCATCAACATAAGCTTTCCAGCCTGTGTGAACTTTAAATAATCTGTAATCAGTTTCACCGGACATATAAGTATCACCAAGAAACAGAAAGTTATTTCCACTTGCATTAACATCGAGATGAATATATTCATCTTCGAACTTTTCTATTTTAACGAATGCGGTACTGTCAGGTACTTCAATTCCATTTATATCTTCTTCGGTGAAAGCAATGAATGCAGGATCAAATTGTGTATTCTTAACCATATTAATAATTTCTAAACCAGATTTTTTAGCTATCTGGTTTACAAAATAAGCTCTCGGCAAAGCATCATTATTCTTATACACAAAAGATTTGTCACCTGAGAAAATCAATTCACTGTTTGGCAGATTAACTGCCTTGTCAAATACAAGATATTTCACATTCAGCATTCTCCAGAAAGTCGGATTAGCCGGAGAACCGAGCACATCATAATAATCTTGTATTGTTCGTGGTTTAATTCCTGAGTAACCATAAATATCGTACATCAAAAAGTATGAAAGATAATTTGAGTTCTGGTTCAGTGCACCAATTGAACCATCCTGCTTCAGATTTAAAACTCTGAAAACGGATTTATCACCGGTGTTTTCGATTGCCCGGATATAATCAGGTTTGTTGAATAATTTTTCGATTCCTGAATATTCAGTAAAGGTTTCTCCGCGATAATTTATTCTGAAAAGATCAACTACCACCAAAACTGATATAACAATTACCATCAGATCAGAGCTTAATCTTTTACGTAGGAAAGCAAATGCAAGTCCGAAAGTTGCAGCAGCAAAAAAGAATGCATAACGAATATCAGATAGAAACATATCACCCATATAATCGTGAATTGCCTGAAGTCTCGCACCTTTTTCTGGTTCACTTGCCACTCTTGTGATGAACCAATCTTTTAACGGGGAACCAAGCAATAACGTCAGTACAAAAATTCCAAGAAAAACATAAAACGCATTACGAATTATCTTTGCAACTTTTTCGTCTGGATTTGTTTTAAGTGAAATTATTTTAACGAGACCTAAACCTGCAAGAATCGGAAAACTCAACTGCACAAGTACAAGAATCATTGAGGGCACTCTGAACTTATCAAAAAACGGGAAGTAATTGAACATCAGATCATAAAACAACGGGAATGTTCTTCCAAAAGAAATCAACAAAGCAATAACAGAAAGTATGGTGAAGAATCTGACTAATGGATTTTTCCAATCTGTAAACACTGCAAAAAACGCAAGAAAGAAAACAATAACTCCCATATACATTGCAACATCAACAAAAGGCATCTGTCCAAAATATGTATTCACCTCAACAGGTTGATTTTGAGAAAGAGGACCCTGATAAGTTGACTTACCAAATCCGTAGTATGAAGGAATGATGAATGTAAGAACTTCCCCCGGAGAAAATGACCAGTTGGTTGCATAATCATAAAAATCTGATTCAGATTGTTTTGTGTTTCCTGCATCTTTTTCAACAATACTTTCAGTCCCTCTTGTTGAAAAAGGTGTGTATTCATAAACCTGCGAAAGATTATCTGATTGGATTATTAAACCAACAACAACAGCCAGAACAAACAATATCAATGATTTGAAAATTTGTGTCCTGAGAATTTTGTCTTTTATGCGAAGAGATCTTGCGAAGAAATAAATGAAATAAATCATCACTGCAAAGAAAATGTAAAAGATTATCTGCACGTGCCAGCCAAGAAACATCACATCTATAAAAAAGATAAGCAGGAAAATCTCAAGCCATTTAATCCGTTTTTGAAAATTGAATAACAGCAGAAAAAGTACAGGAAAAACCCACAATGCCGTTAATTTCGTAACGTGACCTATAAACAAAAATACAATTATGCCTGTACTGAATGATGATGCAATTCCCACTAATAAGCTTACAGCTTTATTCTTTGTTTGTAAATAAAAAAATGTAAACATTGTGTAAGCGAGCGCAAGTAAGTAAAATGTCCATTTAGCATAATCAACAATGAATGGACTGCTGAATATTGATCGCACGGTATCAACTGAAACCCAAATCAAATTAAACCATTTATATCCCGTAGCAATTGCATAAGCAGGCATTCCACCAAAAACATACGGATTCCAAAGTGTGTAATCTCCTTCGTGTGTCTCGAGATAAGTTTTGGCACTCATACTGGTCATAATATCACCAGACTGGAAAGTCTTTCCGCCAAAATATATTGGTGAAAAGAAAATCAGGAATAAAACTAATATTACTATTGCAAATACAAGTATATGATATTTCTCGGAAATGTAGTTGCCAAGATTGAAGGTTGAAATAAATGTTGGTTTTTCCTGCTTCGTTGATTTGACGACCTTACTAATTTTTTTTGCTGACATAGTCTTCCAGAATTTTATTTTTTTTGTGCTATGAAATTTATTCCTGAGCCTGTTTTATTTTCAGAAGTAAAATCCAGTTTCATCATTATTAAAGTAAACGGAAATGTTAACAGATAATATAAAGGTAAAATCAGAAGAAATAGTTTGGAGATGTTTAATAAAAGCATTGGATATTTAATCCCGAGTCGCCACGCTTTATCACCCCAGAAACCATAAGTGTATCTTGATTTGTAAGTTGAAAAACCAAGTGGATGAAGTTTATTCTCCAGGTCTTCTTTTGAATATCCGTCTCTGGCATGTTCACTTATAAAACTTTTTTCATCATCGTGATGAACATCGCTTCCACCGTATATTGATGGTGAGTTGATGAGAAGATAACCACCTGATTTCAAAGATGAATAAAAATTGCTGAAAACTTTTTTATCATCTGTAATGTGTTCCATTACATCAACACAAACAATTAAATCAAATTTGCTCTGATGATTGATGATAGTCAAATCTTCAACAGCAAAAGTAGTATCGGCAATTTTTTTTTGCTCAAAAAATTTTTTGCAGTCATTTATCCAATCATCTTTAACATCGACAGAGAGAATTTTACAGGGATTTATTTTTTTTGACATGAAATATGTGTACTGCCCGAAACCAGAACCCGCATCATATATACTGATGTTTGAACTTCCGAATTTTTTTCTGATATCTTTTAATTCCCTTCTGACATACCATGATCGAAGAAACATTAAATCAAGAATTTTATAAAAAAAGATTCTGAGTGAAGGAAATTTGCGAATTGTGTTTGCGAAAATATTCTTTATGGGATCGTAATACATTTTACCTATGGTAGATGTCAAATGGGAGATGGTAAATGTTTAATTGAGTCATTTACTCATTTAGTTTATATCAGGAAAGAATAACTTAAGAATATTGAAAATTGGATTTATCATTTTACATCTTCCCTCTTCAATCATACATTTTACATCAACCATCATACATTCTAGCTTTTATCTTTGATAACATATTCTCTGTCATCCATAGAATTGTGAACAATCACTTCACCGAGCAATCCGACGGCAAATAATTGAACTCCAACTATGATCAAAAGCATACCAAGAAATATCATTGGTCGATTACTCAACGAGTGCCCCTGAATCCACAATACAGTCAGGTACGCGAGTATGATAATACCTATCAGAAATGCAAGCGCACCTAAAAATCCAAAAAAATGCATCGGACGTTTTATATACCGGGTTACAAATGTTACAGTTACAAGATCAATGAATCCTTTAAAGAATCGTGAGATTCCAAATTTAGTTTTACCGTATCTGCGCGGATGATGCATTACCGGAATTTCTGTAACAGTATATCCCTGCCATTTTGCCAGAACAGGAATATATCTGTGAAGTTCACCATACACTCTTACATTTTCAACAACTTCTTTTTTGTAAGCTTTAAGTCCACAATTAAAATCGTGAAGTTTTATTCCGCTTATCACTCGTGTAACAAAGTTGAAAAACTTTGATGACATTTTTTTTATAAATGGATCCTGACGCTTCTTCTTCCAGCCAGAACATAAATCGAACCCTTCTTCAAGTTTCTTCAGGAGGTTTGGGATTTCCTGCGGATCATCTTGCAAGTCAGCATCCATTGTAACAACAACATCACCGGTTGCTTCTTTGAAGCCAACATGCAACGCTGCAGATTTTCCATAATTTTTTCTGAAACTAAAATATCTGAACCTGTTATCAGTCTTGGTAACTTCTTTCAATTTTTGAAGCGATAAGTCTGTGCTGCCATCATCAATTAATATCACTTCATAATTAGTATTTAGTTTGCTAATTGCTTTCCTGATTTCGTGACTCAAAGGAATTATTGATTCTTCTTCATTAAAAAGCGGAATCACAATTGATATTTTCTTGAATGAAGTTTTTAACTTCTCAAAGTGAGGTGATTGGTTTGGTTTATGGTGATAGCGTTTTCTTCGATTGTAGTATCGTTTATATCCGATAGATTGTTGTTTCTGAATTTCTTGACGGGTATCTTTTTCTTCCACGAATCAGGTCTTTTATAATATTATTTTAATTGTTATAAAACGTTGAAATTTCAACATTTAACTTTATTTCAAAATTAATTTAATCCTGTATTAAATACAATTTAATATTATTCATCGGGTTTCCAGTCCAGTGTATCCAAATGTGAGTTGCACAACGTTTAATCTTGACAATTTTGTATAGATAAGATAAATTTGAACAGCAAAACTAAATACTTGTTGATACAAAAAAGATATTATCAGGAAAATCAAATGAGTTCGACAGAAGTCTCCAAAATAGAAGAATTAGCAAATAAAGAATACAAATATGGTTTCGTATCTGAAATTGAAGCAGATACTTTACCAAATGGTCTGAATGAAGAGATTATAAAACAACTTTCTGCAAAGAAAAATGAACCTGAATTTATGCTTGAATGGAGATTGAAAGCTTACAGGCATTGGTTAACAATGAAAGAACCACATTGGTCGAATGTAAAGTATCCTCCTGTTGATTACCAGGCGATTTCTTATTACTCAGCACCGAAGAAAAAACCATCATTAAAAAGTCTTGATGAAGTTGATCCTGAGTTACTTGAAGTTTATAAGAAACTTGGAATTTCACTTGATGAACAAAAAAGATTAACAGGTGTTGCAGTAGATGCAGTATTTGACAGCGTTTCTGTTGCCACAACTTTTAAAGACAAACTAAATGAGCTCGGTATCATCTTCTGTTCATTTTCTGATGCAGTGCAAAATCATCCCGATCTAATAAAAAAATATCTCGGAAGCATTGTTCCTTATACAGATAATTTTTATGCTTCTCTAAATTCAGCGGTATTCAGTGATGGTTCATTTGCATATATTCCAAAAGGTGTTCGATGCCCGATGGAGCTATCAACTTACTTCAGGATTAACGCTGCAAATACCGGACAGTTCGAAAGAACTTTAATTATTGCAGATGAAGGGGCATACGTTAGCTACCTTGAAGGATGCACTGCTCCTATGCGGGATGAAAACCAATTGCACGCTGCAGTTGTTGAACTGATCGCTTTGGATAATGCTCAAATAAAATATTCAACTGTTCAAAACTGGTATCCGGGCGATAAAGATGGCAAAGGCGGTATTTATAATTTTGTTACAAAACGCGGTGCATGCCGGGGAGTAAATTCAAAAATTTCCTGGACACAGGTTGAAACAGGTTCTGCAATCACATGGAAATACCCGAGTTGTATTCTTCAAGGTGACAATTCAATCGGCGAGTTTTATTCTGTTGCAATGACAAATAATATGCAGCAAGCCGATACCGGAACAAAGATGATTCATATTGGCAAAAACACACGAAGCACTATAATCTCAAAAGGTATTTCTGCAGGAAGAAGTCAAAACAGTTATCGCGGCTTGGTGAAAATTACTAAGAGAGCTGAAAACGCCCGTAACTTTTCTCAGTGTGATTCCCTTCTGCTGGGAGATAAATGTGGTGCGCATACTTTTCCATATCTTGAAATAAATAATTCGTCAGCAAAGATGGAGCATGAAGCTACTACATCCAAAATTGGTGAAGATCAGATTTTTTACCTCAATCAAAGAGGAATTTCAACTGAAGAAGCAATCGGGTTGATCGTGAACGGTTATTGCAAGGAAGTATTTGCTGAACTTCCAATGGAGTTTGCGGTTGAAGCAACCAAGCTATTAAGTGTAAGCCTTGAAGGAAGTGTTGGTTAGGACAGTTTGTCATTCTGAATCCGGCAGCTGCCGGATGAAAAATCTGAGTCAGCAATAAGATTCTTCGCTTCGCTCAGAATGACTTGACAAGTAATATTAAAAATTAAAAGGATAACAATGTTAGAAATAAAAAATTTACACGCAGGTATTGCAGGAAATAAAATTCTGAAAGGAATTAATCTAAAAGTAAAAGCTGGCGAAGTTCATGCAATTATGGGTCCGAACGGTTCCGGTAAAAGTACTCTTGCACAGGTTCTTGCCGGAAGAGAAGAATTTCAGGTGACAGAAGGTGAAGTTTTTTATAACGGAAAAAATCTTCTGGAATTGGCTACAGAAGACAGAGCAAGAGAAGGTGTCTTTCTTGCATTTCAATATCCGGTTGAAATTCCTGGTGTTTCAAATACAAATCTTCTAAAAACAGCTTTGAACGAAATAAGAAAATATCATGGTGAGGAAGAACTCGACACAATGGAATTCCTTTCCCTAATAAAAGAAAAAATGAAATTAGTTGAACTCGATCAGAAATTTTTAAGCAGGTCTGTTAATGAAGGTTTTTCAGGTGGTGAGAAAAAGAGAAATGAAATATTTCAAATGGCAGTACTCCAGCCAAAGCTTGCAATACTTGATGAAACTGATTCAGGTCTTGATATTGATGCATTAAAAATTGTTGCTAACGGGGTAAACAAACTTCGATCGAAGGAGAACGCAACGATTATAGTAACTCACTATCAGCGTTTACTCAATTACATCGTTCCGGATTTCGTTCATGTTCTTTACCAGGGAAAAATAGTAAAGTCCGGTGGAAAAGAATTAGCTCTGGAACTTGAAGCGAAGGGATATGATTGGGTAAAAAATGGTAATAAGGAAGCGGCGGTAAATCAATAATGAATAATCCGGTTGACATAAAAGATTGGTATCTCTCGAACTTTGGTGAGTTTGAGAAACGATTAAACGGCGGAAAAGAAAACTCTATCCATCAAAAAAGAAAAACTGCTCTTTCAAACTTCAGCAAGCTTGAATTCCCGACTATCAAAGATGAAGAATGGAAATACACAAGTATTGCCCCATTGTTAAAATATAATTTTGTACCAAAATTCGTCAGGAAAGTCATCCCAAAAGATTTCATCAAATCATTATTATTTGATGAGATGGAACATAGCCTGATAGTATTTATTAATGGAAGAGTCTCCACTGAACACACGGATTTGCTAAATCTTCCGGAAGGTGTTGTTGTTGGAAGTGTTGAAGAACAAACAAAAAAGCAAAATGAAAATTTTCTGAAGCATTTTGGAAAATATGCAGACTGCAACAATCATATTTTCACGGCATTAAGTACAGCGTACACAGATGACGGTGCTTTCATTTTCGTTCCCGCGGGAAAAATAGTTGAAGAACCAATTCACATAATTTTTATTACTGATTCAGAAGATGAAAAAATATTAACGCAGCCAAGAAATCTTTTTATTGCCGAAAAAAACTCCCAGGTTACAATCATCGAGCATTATGTTGGTTATAAGGAACAAATTTATTTTACTAATACTGTTACTGAAATAGTGGCTGAAGAAAATGCTGTTGTTGATCACATAAAACTTCAGGAAGAAAGTAAAAATGCATTCCACATTGCAAGAATGGAAGTTGACCAGGAACGAAACAGTAATTTCAGTTCACATCTGATTTCAACCGGTGCTGAACTTTCACGCAATGATTTCAATGCAAAGTTTAATGGTGAAGGTGGTGAATGTACACTGAATGGATTATATATGATCGATGGAACACAATTATTCGATGCTCATACTTTGATGGATCATGCGAAACCACATTGTAATAGTCACGAACATTACAAAGGAATTCTTGATGATAAATCACGCGGTGTTTTTAACGGTAAAATTATAGTCAGACCCGACGCTCAAAAGACAAATGCATTCCAGGAAAACAACAGTATTCTTTTATCCGATGGCGCATTGGTAAATACCAAACCACAGCTTGAAATTTTTGCCGATGATGTTAAATGTTCACATGGTGCTACTATCGGGCAAATGGATGATGAAGCAAAATTCTATCTGAAATCAAGAGGCATTGGTGAAGAAGCAAGTAAAGGTATTTTATTACACGCTTTTGCAAGCGATGTTATTACATCAATTAAAATTGAAACGATAAGAGATTATGCAGAAAAAGTGATAACTCAAAAATTTGATGAGCAGGAAAATTGATGACCACACATGCTGAAACAGCAGTTTCTGTTTCTAAAGATAGTTTTAATGTAAACAGAATTCGTGAAGACTTTCCGATCCTAAGTAAAAAAGTACACGGCAAAAATCTTGTTTATCTTGATAATGCTGCAACTACTCAGAAACCCGTTTATGTAATCGATAAGATTAATAATTATTACACGACGATGAACGCAAATATTCATCGTGGAGTTCATGCACTCAGCCAGGAAGCAACGGAAGCTTTTGAAAGTGCAAGAATCCAAATCAAGCAATTCATCAATGCACTGGGAAAAAACCAGGTAATCTTTACAAGAGGAACAACTGAAGCAATAAATCTTGTTGCAAGTTCATACGGAAGAAAAAATATTAAAGAAGGCGATGAAATAATTATTTCACACATGGAACATCACTCCAACATTGTCCCTTGGCAGCTTCTCTGTATTGAAAAAAATGCAAAGCTGAGAGTAATTCCAATTAACGATGACGGCTCATTGATCTATGATGAATTTGAAAAGATGGTTAACGAGAGAACAAAATTTATTTCGATAGTTTATGTGTCAAATTCCTTAGGCACAATCAATCCGATTAGGAAAATAATTAAATACGCTCACCAATTTAATATCCCGGTATTAGTTGATGCTGCACAAGCAGTAAATCATTTAAGAGTTGATGTTCAGGAACTTGATTGTGATTTTTTAGCGTTCTCCGGACATAAAATTTACGGTCCCACAGGTATTGGTGCTCTTTACGGAAAAGTTGAACTGCTCGATGCAATGCCTCCATATCAAGGCGGCGGTGATATGATTTCAAAAGTTACATTTGAAGAAACTACTTACAACGAGTTGCCTCATAAGTTTGAAGCAGGAACACCTGATATTGCCGGGGCAATTGGTCTTGGGGCCGCTATTGAATATGTAAATAAAATCGGAATAGAAAATATAAGAGAGCATGAACACAGCTTGCTTGAATATGCAACCACAAAAATTGCTGAAGTACCGGGTTTGAAGATCATTGGAACTGCAAAGGAAAAAACAAGTGTTCTTTCTTTTGTACTTGAAAATATTCATCCGCACGACATCGGAACTTTTCTGGATTTTGAAGGAATTGCAATCAGGACCGGACATCATTGCACACAACCACTGATGCAGAGATTTAATATTCCCGCAACATCACGCGCGTCATTCGCAATGTATAACACAAAACAAGAAATCGATGTTTTAATAAATGGGTTGAAAAAAATATTCGAGGTTTTTGGATGAACCGGGAATTGAAAGAACTTTATCAGCAGGTAATTCTTGATCATAACAAAAGCCCGAGAAATTTTCGGAAAATGGAAAACGCTACACAAACCGCAGAAGGTTATAATTCTCTTTGTGGTGATCGGATTGATGTATTTTTATTTGTGGAAGATGGACTAATAAAAGATGTTTCATTCAATGGTGAAGGTTGTGCAATTTCAAAAGCTTCTGCTTCACTAATGACTTCAATATTAAAAGGTAAAAGTGTTGAAGATGCCGAAAAACTTTTTGAAAAATTTCACGATCTTGTAACTGGAAAACTCGGTGATAACCCTGATACAGATGAACTTGGAAAACTTGCTGTATTTGCAGGAGTTCAGGAATTTCCAGTCAGAGTAAAATGTGCTTCACTTGCATGGCACACTATGATCAATGCATTACATAATAAAAATGAAAAAGTGACAACCGAATAAGAGTAAGATTAACAGTATGAGTAAGAAATAATGGCAGAATTAAACAAACAACAACTGGAAGAAAAAATAATCCAAACTTTAAAAACTTGTTACGATCCTGAAATTCCTGTGGATATTTTCGAGCTTGGTTTAATTTATGAAATTACAATTGATGATGAATCTAACGTAAACATTAAAATGACGTTAACTTCACCAGCTTGTCCTGTTGCAGGATCACTTCCACCGGAAGTTGAAGCAAAAGTAAAAGCCATGCCGGAAGTCAAAAGTGCAAAAGTTGAAGTTGTATGGAGTCCGCCATGGGATAAGGATATGATGTCTGAAGTTGCAAAAGTCGAATTGGGTTTTATGTGAGTTGTCATCCCGAATTTATTTCGGGATCTTAAATAGTAATCAAAGATGCTGAAAGAAATTCAGCATGACTTATAATGAAATAATAAGGAGTAAAAATGTTCAACATAAGTTCAAGACCACCAATCTACGATCAGAGTTCTGTTCAACCGATGCGGGACGAATTAGTAGCCGTCGGTTTTAATGAATTGTTAACGCCCAAAGAGGTTGAAGAAGCTATAAAAGTAAATAACAACGAAACTGTTTTCGTGTTTATAAATTCAGTTTGCGGTTGTGCTGCAGGTAGCGCGAGACCAGGAATTTCTCTTGCATTGCAAAATGAAATAATTCCCGACAAACTTTATACTGTTTTTGCCGGTCAGGAAAGAGATGCAGTTGATAAAACCAGAGAGCTGATAGGAAATCTTCCACCATCCTCTCCGAGTGTTGCATTATTCAAAAATGGTAAGTTAGTACATTTTATGCATCGTTACGAAATTGAAGGTAGTATGCCCAAACAGATTTCAGATTATTGGAGAAGTATTTTCAATGAGCAATGTTCTAAACAAGGTCCATCAATTCCGGCAGAACATTTTGAGAAAGTTATGTATGCAAAACAATGTGGTTCGAAGATTCCGTTGTTTCAAGGATAAGTAGTTTATGCTGAATTTATTTCAGCATCTTAATAAATAATATAAGTCCCTGAATCAAGTTCAGGGTAAATTATTATGAAATTCAGCACACAAGAAGAATACGGATTAAGACTTTTACTGAGAATCGCCAAAAGTGATTCTCAGCATGGTCTCACTATTCCTGAACTCAGTGAAGTTGAAGGATTATCACCGGCAAATACAGCAAAAATTTTAAGAGCTTTAAGACTTGCCGGTTTCATTGAAAGTGCAAGAGGTCAAACAGGCGGTTACAAATTAAGTCAATCAGCAGATAAAATTATTATCAATGATGTGTTAACAGCGCTTGGTGGTAAACTATATGAATCCAATTTCTGCGATCTTCATTCGGGGATGGAAAATATCTGTACAAACTCCATCGATTGCAGTATTCGCTCTGTGTGGAAAACTATTCAAAATGTTCTCGACGGTGTACTGAGTAAATTCACATTACAAGACCTTCTCGGAAAAGAACAGGAAGTCCAGGCTCTTGCTTTAACTTATGCACAGGAGATGGAATCAAAGTTTAACAAGAATTAATTAAACCAATTCTTCCCCCAACTACTACTTTAAGTCAACGATTTTTTTTAAGTAAACTCTAAATATATTCGCCAAAAATCCTCGTAATTCATTTAAGGATCACCTTTTAGAAATTATCAATAGATTATTTTATATATTCAGAGTGATAAAATACTTGTCTAATAAAAAATGGGAGTCCGGGCTTAATTATTCCTCTGTGGATTGGTAGGATATTAACATAAAACTCATATACTTAAGATTAAATATTACTTTTTCTGAGCAGTAAACTTTTTCTTATAATGATAAGCCATAAATAATAAATAACTATGAACATTTCTAGTCTAAACGTAATTGATATTTCAAAATCCAAATTCACCTTACGTGACATTCCGTTATTTTCTGAATTAAGTGTTCAACAGTTAAGACAAATAACTTCTGTCAGTAAGCTTAAACGGTTTTCAAAACACGAAAATCTTTTCAATGAAGGTGATATCTATTGGGGATTTTATATTTTGTTAAAAGGTGTAATAAAAGTTTATAAAGTCTCACTGTCCGGAAAAGAGTCAGTCGTACACATTGTAAAACCATTTAATGTTTTTGCTGATATTCCATTGTTTGAAGGAGGAAATTATCCGGTAAGTGCTCAGGCGATTGAAGAAAGTTTGGTTTTATTTGTTCCGAAAGAAAAATTCCTCGAGTTGATTAAAATTGAACCGGAAATTTCCATGAAGATGCTTGCAGGATTTGCAAAGAGATTGAAATCACTCGTCAATCAGCTTGATGATATTGCTTCTAAGGAAGTTCCGAACAGACTTGCAAAATATTTGTTAAAAGAAATTAAGAATACAGGAACAGATAGATTACCAGAACCATTTTTAAAACTTACGTTACCCAAATCGACAATTGCAGGCTATCTCGGTACAATAACTGAAACATTATCCCGCGCATTTAAAAAACTGCAGAATGAAGAAATAATTCGTGTGAACGGTAAAAATATTTTTGTAACAGATATTAAAAGATTAAAAGAACTTTCAAAGTAAATAATATTCTATCTTCATTATCCGCATTACGCATTCACACTACCAGATAAAAAGTTGCAAATCTGACTTAAGTCAAGAATATCCTCAGCTTCATTAGATAATTTTGGATTGAAATTCCAATTAAAACAAAGGAGTAATCATGGATTTAAAACAACTTGATATCAGACCGGTGCCTGTGCGTGAAAAGCATCCAACAATTTTCAAAACATTTGATGAATTGAAGAATGGCGAAACATTTCAATTAATCAATGATCACGATCCAATGCCGTTATATTACCAGTTCAACGCAGAACGTCCAAATCAGTTTGGCTGGGAGTACGTTGAACGCGGTCCGCAGGTTTGGAAAGTTAATATTTCAAAAACCTAAAATCATTTTCAGATACGATGATTACGAAAGATATAAAGATATCCAGATTGCTTGCTGAACATCCACAAACTCTTGAAGTGCTTGATAAATTTAGCTCTCACTTCGATAAATCAAACAATAAAATACAATGGAAAGTTATTGCAAGCCGTGTAAATGTTGAACAAGCTGCAGGTATTGCTGGCGTTGATGTTGCCCGGCTATTGTCTGAGCTGAATGACTCGATAAACGCTAATTATAATGCTCCGGAAATATCCATAAATAAGAAAGAAGCAATGAAGACAATAGTAAAACCTGAAAAGCTGAAAGATATACGCGCAGAAAAAATCCTGCAGCTTGATGTTAGACCAGCAATTAACTCCGGGAAAGATCCGTTTCTGGAAATAATGACAACTATAAAATCATTGAAAGAGGATGAAGTGCTGCACCTGATAAATTCATTTGAACCGATTCCTCTTTATTCGGTCCTTGAAAATAAAGGCTACAAGCACTGGACTGAAAATGATGGCAATACATTCAACGTCTTTTTTTATAAGGAGGGTGAGGCGCAAAAAGATTCAGCTAAAGCAGCAACTGACAACAAAAACATTGACAAAGATTTTGAAAACGTGATTGAACTTGATGTTCGTGAATTAGCTCCACCAGAACCGATGATGAAAATTCTTGAAAACATTTCACGAGTTGATGACAAAACCATTATGCTGGTCCATCATCACCGCGACCCGATGATGCTTTATCCCAAATTAGAAGAAAGAGGATATTCTGCTGTTGCAAATAAGATCAATGAAAACTATTACAAAGTAGTTATCACAAAACAAAAGAGAGAATAAATTGAACCAGCCAGTTTCAATAGCGTCTGCTTACTCTCCTCCATTCAGAATTGTTTCTAAATATTTTATTGCTGCAATATTTTCCTTTGTTTTACTTAATTTGTTTTTACTTCTAAATCACTCTGATATTACCGGTCATCATTTCAATCCAAAAATTCTGACAATTACTCACATTGCAACACTCGGATGGATTACAATGATAATCTTTGGAGCTTTATTCCAGTTAATCCCCGTTGTCCTTGAAGTAAAACTATTCAGTGAGAAACTCGCAGAAATTCAATTCTGGATTTACACAATTGGTGTAATCGGACTTCTTTATTGCTTTTGGTATTTCAGTACCGGTTTGTATATGAACATCTCAGCTATTCTGTTAAACATTGCTATGTTCATCTTTGCATTCAATATAGTAATGACTTTCACACGTGTTAAGAAATGGAACATCACAGGTTTATATCTCGGTGCGGCAATTTTCTATCTGATTATTACAGCTATTGCCGGACTTTTACTTGCGATCAATCTCGGAACCCCTTATATAAAAATTGATCATCTTCAGTATCTGAATCTTCACGCACATACTGCTTTTATCGGATGGGTGTCCATGGTTGTAATGGGTGTTACATTCAAACTTATCCCAATGTTTACTCTTTCGCACGGTTATAATTTAAAATTCGGACACTGGGCATTCTGGTTAATCAACATCGGTTTGCTCGGAATCAATTACATATTTCATAACGAACGAATTCATTTTCTTTACTATGTACTTACTCCAATGATATCGGTCGGGATAATTCTTTTCCTCATTCAGGTTTATTTCATTTTTAAAAACAGAGTAAGAAGAAAGCTTGATACCGGTTTACGGTTTTCCTCATACGCTTATTTGATGTTAGCATTAACAACTCTGCTTGGAACTTTTATCGCTTTTATTGATTATCAAAATGTCATAAATCTTACTTTGATTTACGGCTACATGATAATTTTCGGCTACCTATCGATGTTAATTGTCGGACAAATGTATAAAATTGTTCCTTTCCTTGTTTGGTATCACAAATACAGCAGTAAAGTTGGCATTGAAAAAGTTCCGATGTTGAAAGAAATGTTCAATGAGAAAGTTGCACAGTATGGTTTCTACTTTATGATTACAGCATTATTCGGCTCACTGTTTTCTTTTGCATTCAGCAACCAATACGGATTAATAATTTCATTTGCAGTTATGCTTTTAAGCTCACTAATCTTTTCATTCAATATGATTACAATATTCAGGACATAAAAACAATGGCACAAAAAGAAGAAATACTTGAAATTCTGAAAGGAGTTATCGATCCTGAAATCGGAATTAATATCGTTGATCTCGGTTTGGTTTATAAAATTGAATCGACAGATGAAACAAACAAAATAACAATGACGCTTACTACTCCGGGATGTCCGATGCACAACACTATTACTACCTGGGTGGAAAATGTAATCAGTCAATTTGAACCAAAGAAAAAAGTAATTGTTAATCTCGTCTGGGAACCGCGCTGGACACCCGATAAAATGAGTAAAGAAGCAAAACAAGAATTATATCAAAGGAATTTTTAAGTGTTTACAACAGTAAGATATTTCGTAAAAACAAGCATCATTTTTCTTGTGCTGGGAATTTTAACAGGCGTATTCATGTCGTATTCAAAATATATTGTTGAAAGTGGTTACACTCAGGAATTAATTTCTGCGCACACACATATTATTCTTGTTGGCTCTGTAATGATGATGATAATGGGAGTTGCGCTTTGGTTTTTTCCGCGTGCCGAGAAAGATGATAAAAAATACAATCCTGATTTAATATTAATTGTTTACTGGCTGATGGCTGGTTCAACTTTTGCGAGATTCATTTTCCAGGTTGCAGCTTCATTTACTTATATAAACTGGCTGAATACCTCAATTTTTATTTTTTCTTCTTTACAGGTTGTAGCAATGATTTTGTTTTTCTACTCAATGTGGGGTAGGATCAGAGGTGTAGGAAGTCAGTATCGTGAAGCAAAAGGAGAAAAGTTTTGATGCAAATGATAATTAGTGATGATTGTATTAATTGCTATGCCTGTGCTGTTGAATGTCCAACGTCAGCAATATTCGAACCGGCAGAGAAACGAATAATTAACGGAGAAATAATTGAACCTCTTTCATATGAACATTTTTTTATTGCTGAAGAAATATGTGACCATTGTTCCGGTTTAAATGAAATCAGATGCATTGCAGTCTGCCCGATGGATGCAATAAAAACTGTCGAAGAAATTTGGGTTTATTAATCAAGATGAATAATGATAGTAAAAAATATATTGAAGATTTTCTCGATGAATTTATGCAGATTGAATATCATGGCAGAGATCATATTGTAGCACGAGCTCATTATAGGGATGTATTTAATCAACTTCTTCCAAAATATATTCATCCTGAAAATGAGACGAAGAAAAACATTCTTCAGAAATCAGAAAAAATTAAAACTGTAAATACTGATGAATAGATCCAAGCGAGACAAACGATTTGTTTAAGCAAAGAAAACCGTAAACCGATTAATTATTAGAAAATTACAAGGAGACTAAAATGAATACAACAATAAGCGAAACAAAAACTCCAAATCTTAAAGTTTCTAAAAAAGGAAACACATTTAAAATATTGGAAGTTACTGCTGAAACTGATGCGCTTATGCCGCCGCATTTAAGTACAAATGAAGCGGTTGTGATTGTTCAGGAAGGTGATGCAGTTTTGGAAATTAATGGAACAACAAATCACTTAACTCAAAATGATGTATTTGTAGTTCCTGCTGCTACTGCACATACTCTTTCAATCAAAAGTAAATTTAAAGCAGTTGTAATTATGGAACTTGATTCTCAAATAGAATTTGTTAACTGAAATAAATGCAGAACAACATTAATTTAATTTTAGAAAGATATGAAATGGAGATTAATGATTTTGACAAAGCACAGGGACATTGGATTTTAGCTCGAATGGGCAAACGGGTGTTAAGACCCGGAGGAAGAGAACTTACACTTAAATTGATAAAGTCATTAAATATTTCTTCTAAGGATGATATTGTGGAGTTTGCACCTGGAATGGGATTTACTGCATCTTTGACGTTAAAGAAAAATCCTAAGTCTTATACAGCAATTGATTCAGATGAAGATGTTGTAAAATTGATGAGAAAAAATTTTGCAGCAAACAACGTATCAGTTTTTCAAAGAAATGCAGCAGACACTAACTTGCCGGATAATAGTGCTGACAAAATATATGGGGAGGCTATGTTAACAATGCATGCAGATCACCGTAAAACTGAGATCGTTCGTGAAGCGCATCGTATTCTAAAAAAAGGAGGCTTGTATGCAATACACGAATTGGGATTGACTCCCGATGATTTAGGTGAAGAATCTAAAGCAAAAATTCAAAATGAATTTGCATTAACTATCAAAGTTAACGCACGACCGCTTACTGAATATGAATGGAAAGAATTACTTGAAAAAGAAGGATTTAAGATTAAGGAATTTTTTTTGAACCCAATGAAGTTATTAGAAGTTAAGAGAATAATAAATGATGAAGGCTTATTAAGATCATTAAAAATTGGTTATAATGTTTTGACAACCGCTAAAGCAAGGAAACGAATCTTTGCAATGCGTGATGTGTTTCGTAAATATCAATCGCACATAAACGCAATAGCAATTGTGGCGGAAAAATTATAAAAGAAGAATTATAAATTTTATTAAATAAATATGAAGGAACTATCATGAATAATTTCAATAATAAAACTATTGGTGAAATTGTTGCAGAAAATACCAGTGCTGCTAAAATATTTGAGTCTTATAATATCGATTTCTGCTGTAACGGTAACAAGAAATTTGATGCGGTAATTAATGAAAAAAAACTTGATCCTCAGAAAATTATTGATGAGCTATCTGTTCTGCAAAAAGATAAAAACAACCATTCAACGGATTTCAAATCATGGCCACTCGATTTGTTGGCAGATTATGTAGAGAAAAAACATCATCGTTATGTGGAAGAAAAAATTCAGGAAATAAAACCGTATCTTGAAAAAATTACTCAAGTACACGGAAGTAATCATCCTGAACTATCCCAAATAAATGAGCAGTTCAATCAGTCCGCAGGTGAACTGGCAATGCATATGAAAAAGGAAGAATTGATTTTATTTCCTTACATCCGGAAAATGGCTGCTGCAAAACAAAAAAATGAGAAAGTAAATCTGCCGCAATTTGGAACTGTGGAAAATCCTATTAAAGCAATGATGAGTGAACACGATACCGAAGGTGAACGTTTTAAAAAGATTTCTGAATTATCAAATAATTATACAACACCAGATGATGGCTGCAATACTTATCGCCTGACTTATGCAATGCTCAAAGAATTTCAGCAAGATTTACATATACATATTCATCTGGAAAATAATATACTTTTCCCTGCTTCTCTTGAACTTGAAAAACAAATGAAAGCATAAAAGATTATGGCTGTTGAAAGGCAAATAGTTCCGGTTAAAACAAAAATTGATGAATTGATCGATGAAGACAGTCGGTTAACAAAACTGATTTATTCTTATCTGGTTTCAGCAACGTTTTGGCTGATCTTCGGAACTTTGGTCGGATTATATCTGGCATTCCGATTTATTTATCCGGACCTGGGTGTTGCTTCATGGCTTTCTTTCGGAAGATTGAGACCGATTCATACGAACGTTGTTTTTTGGGGATGGACATCTCTTTCGATGATAGCTCTTGCGTTGTATGTCGTACCACGTACAAGTCAAAGACCTCTGTTCAGTATCACACTTGCCAGACGTGCACTTTATGTCATAAACGTTTCGTTAATAATTGGTGTTACTTATTTGTTTCTTGGTTACAATAACGGTGGTCAGGAATATCGTGAATTTATTTGGCCTGCGATGATGTTATTTGCGTTAGGAGTGATTTCACACGCTTTAAATTTTTATAAAACAATTGCTCTTCGAAATACAAATGAAATTTACATTTCAAACTGGTATATACTTGCTGCGTTTTTATGGACAACCGTTGTAGTTGTAATAGCATACATACCATGGTATCAGAATGGATTGGGTGAAACGATTATTCAAGGATTTTACATGCACATGGGTGTTGGTATGTGGTTCACTCCTCTTGTTTTGGGATTAACATATTATTTCCTTCCAATGCTTCTTAACAAACCGATTTACTCCTATTCACTTGGAGTGTTGGCTTTCTGGACACAGATGGTATTCTATTCTTTAATTGGTGCGCATCATTTTGTATTCAGTCCAGTACCATGGTGGCTTCAAACTGTCGCAATAGTTTTTAGTTTCGGTATGATCATTACACTTGCTGCCGGTACCGGAAATTTTCTATTGACAATGAAAGGAAGTTTCGGTCGATTGACAAGAAGCTATTCTTTACCATTTATTCTGGTTGGTGTGATTTTTTATTTTCTCGCATCGGCACAAGGCTCATTTGAAGCGTTGCGAAGTCTTAACGCTCTCTGGCATTTTACAAATTACACTATCGCACATTCACATTTTACAATGTATGGATTTGTAGTATTTCTAATTTGGGGCGGTATCTACGCTTTATTACCTCGATTGACGGGAAGAGAGCCTTCGCATCTATTAATCGGAATACATTTCTGGTTCGCATTTCTCGGATTAATGATTTATGTAATTGCTCTTTCCATTGGCGGAACACATCAGGGGGAAAGCTGGATCGCACAATTACCATTTATTCATTCAGTTGAACTTATGGTTCCGTTCTGGATATGGAGATCAATTGGCGGAACTTTTATGTTTCTTTCACATATCATCTTTGCTTATAACTTATATAAAATGAAACCACAGACAGCAGAAAAACCAGCCGTCGAATTAGCAGGCGAACAGATATGAAGTTAAATTTTAGTGAAAATCATAAATTACTCTTCAGCATTGTTTTCTTTGGATTTATTGCACTATCACTGGTGATCGCAGTTATTCCTGCAATCCAGGTTAATGCAGCAGATCCGATGTGTGGTGTCAATACTCTTACTCCTTCAGAGTTCAGAGGATTAACTACTTATGTTTCAGAAGGATGTTTGTACTGCCACACTCAGCAAGTAAGACCACTTAAGCTTGATAAAGTTTATGGAAGACCATCTTCACCGCTGGATTATTCTTACTTAGTTCCGCTTGATGAAATACGAATGACACCTTCAGTTTTAGGAAGTGAACGAACAGGACCTGATTTGAGTAATATTGGAAATCGTCAGCCGAGTGAAATCTGGCAGCATATGCATTTGTATAATCCAAGATCAGTTGTAAAGTCTTCAATAATGCAGGCATTTCCATGGCTGTACGAAGTGAAAGAAAATCCTACACCGGATGATTTAGTTGTCCCTGTACCTGAAGAATATGCACCAAAAAATGGAAAGGTTGTCGCAACACAAAAAGCAAAAGACCTGGTTGCGTATTTATTATTCCTTAAACAAAAGCCGATGGAAGGATCCACATCATTTGAAGGAGATGCTGAAAACACTTCAACAAATCTAAGTACATCCGGTGCTCAACTATATAATTCGGATTGCGCCAGTTGTCATCAGCAAAATGGAGAAGGAATAAAAGGAATCTTTCCGCCGTTGAAAGAATCTGAAACGGTTAATTCTGACAATCCGGAAAAGCAAATAAAAACGATACTTTTTGGTGCTAAAGGAACAGTTATTAATGGAATTGTTTATCCATCCGAAATGCCAGCTCACAAAGATAAGTTCAATGATGATCAAATTGCTGCTATAATTAATTATGAAAGAACTAGTTGGGGAAACAATGGAGTAAAAGTAAGCAGCGATGATGTTAAGAAAATCAGAAACCAGGAGAACAAATGATATTGAAATTATTTGCCGGCATTTATTTGTTGATAACATTAATTCTTCAACACCAGAATATGGAAGTGGTTGATAAAAATATCTGGTTTTATCTGGTTTACATTATTTCAGGTTTGATTGTATTACTTGTTTTAATTTTTACAATAAAATATTTAATTAACCCGGGCGAAAAATCTGAAGATCATATTAAGCGAATCATATTGCTTGATCAGAAAAAAAATTATGGCAGACATAAAACAAAATAGAATTGAAATTTTTCTTGATGAGAATAAAGAATCAATTGCTTCGTATGTACCTCCTGCAAAATTCGACCTTGATACTTCCGAATTGGAAGACGGTGAGCATACTCTCATTATAGTTGCCTATGGTGATGATGAAAAAAGATCAATAAGGAAAATTAAATTTTTCGTGCGCAATGGTCCCGGAATTGCAATACAGGGACTGAGAGAAAATGATGTTGTAGAAGGAAAAATTTCATTACTTGTCAATGCTTACGGAGGTTCAACTGCCGAAAAATGGGAACCAACAACAGCAGAAACCCCTGCAGCAATTCCAAGCTGGATCTGGATAATGTTTATTCTTATTACAGCCTGGGCTATTTTTTATTTCATTAACGAATGGAAACCAACTGAGGAATTTGCAAATACGCCAACTTACAAAAATTTACAAATGCCCGTTGAAAAGAAAGTAGTAGTGAATGAAACAGCAACAAATGGAGCTGATTTGTATCGCAAAAGTTGTTCTAGTTGTCACCAGGAAAACGGACAAGGACTAACAAATGTTTTTCCTCCGCTTATGAGTGACGATGTAATTAATTCAGATAAAACTGATCAGCATATAAAAATTGTTTTATTCGGATTGGAAGGAAAAGTAATTAATGGAGTTAAATATGCAACTCCAATGCCATCATGGGAAAGTCAATTATCTGATGAAGAAATTGCTGCGGTAATTAATCACGAACGATCAAGCTGGGGGAACAAAGGTAAATTAGTTTCACCTGAAGAAGTTAGTAAAATCAGAGCAGGTGGAAAGTAATCAGCTAAATAATATTAGATTATTGAAATATTTATTTTGAAAGGAAAATTAAAATGCGATTGAACTGGTATAAAATGTCACCGGAAGGTTACAAAGCAATGCTTGGCTTACAGAAAATTGTTGATGAAAGTAAAATAGATCACAGACTTTTAGAATTAATTAAAATAAGAGCATCACAGATTAATGGCTGTGCCCACTGTCTTGAGATGCATACAAAAGATTCTTTAGCTCTTGGCGAAAATGAACAAAGGATTTTTTTACTTTCAGCCTGGCGTGAAGCACCTCTCTACACAAAACGCGAAAGATCCGCACTCGCATGGTGCGAAGCGTTAACATTCTTACCCCAGTCCGGTGCACCGGATGAAGTTTACAATGAAGTTAAAAATCATTTTGATGATAAGGAACTTGTGGAACTAACAATGGCAATTGTTGCAATTAATGCATGGAATAAGCTTGCGGTTGGTTTTAGATCCGAGGTTGGTAATTATGTTTCTAAATTAACGAAGAAAAATGAATCTTCTAAAAAATTAAATACTTAATAGGAGGAATAAACAATGCAGGAATATAAAGTCAAAATAATTGAAATTAAACGTGTTACTCACGATGTAAGATCTTATAAATTTGAAAAACCAGTCGGGTTTAAATTCACTCCCGGACAAGCTGCTGATGTTTCTATAAACAAACCTGGTTTCGTTGATCTGAAAAGACCATTTACATTTACTTGTCTGAATGATTGGGATCATCTCGAATTCACAATTAAAAGTTACAATGACCATAATGGTGTTACTAAAGAAATCGGTAAGCTTGTAGTTGGTGATGAGTTAATAATCAGTGAACCATGGGGAACAATTAGCTATAAGGGTGAGGGCACTTTTATAGCTGGCGGTGCTGGAGTTACACCATTCATTGCAATATTAAGAGATCTTGAAAAGAATAAACAAATCGGTAATAACAAATTACTTTTTGCAAATAAAACTGAATCAGATATAATTCTAAAAGACGAATTCGAGAAGATGCTCGGCAAAAATTTTATAAACATTCTATCTGCTGAGAAATCTTCTAAGTACGCCTCCGGGATAATTACTAAAGATTTTCTTAAGCGAAATGTGGATGACTTGAGTAAAAAGTTTTATGTCTGCGGTCCGGATCCAATGATCGCAGCTATGGAAAAGATTTTAATTGATTTAGGTGTTAATAAAACTTTAATAGTAAAGGAGGAATTTTAAATTATGAATGAAAAATTCAGATCTGAAAAAGAAATTAATACAAATATTATAAATACCATTTTAACTATACAGGAAAAGTATCCGGAACTTTCTGAGTATCTCGGAGAAATGCCTGTTACAATTCCAATCATCAAAAAGCCTGTGATAGATTTTCAGAACTTGAGTGCTTATTATGATTCACTTAACTCCATGCTGAATAGTTATGCACAGGCACATCAAAGGTAGGTTACAAAAATGAATATCAATATTAAAAGAATTTATGAAAAACCAGCGCGAACAGATGGGTTGAGAGTTCTGGTTGACAGGCTCTGGCCAAGAGGTCTCACTAAATCTGAAGCAAAAGTTGATCTTTGGTTGAAAGATATCGCGCCAAGCAATGAACTGAGAAAATGGTTTCATACGCATACTGAAAAATGGAAATTGTTTGAAAAAAAATATGAGAAGGAGCTTGACAATTTACCGGAAGAATTTTCAGAACTAAAAAAACTTGTGAAAAAGAATAAAAAAGTAACACTGCTTTTTGCAGCGAAGGATGAAGCTAATAATAACGCAGTTGTACTCAAAAAAATACTTAACGAAGAAAAATAACTACCTGAGCGTCTGATATAAGAAAGTTATTCGGTTCGGATAACAGGCATAGTTAAATGCAAACAAACTGAATAACACTTTGTTAAACATCTCATGGGGTTATCTGATATCTGTTTGAACAAAATTGTTTCAGGTTTTTTAGAAGTCTTTAAATAATAATTTATAAATAAATTTCAGAGGAGTTAAAAATGTTACACAAGACTGTTCTCTCAACTTTGATCGCTGTTTTATTTCTTGCAGCGTTAATTTCAGAACCAATCTTTGCGCATTGTGATTCAATGGAAGGACCTGTTGTAAAAGCATCAATAAAAGCACTTGAAACCGGGAACATAAATTACGTTCTCGTGTGGGTCCGTGCAGAAGATGAACAGGAAATTAAAACTATGTTCGATAAAGTAAATAGTGTGCGAACAATTAATGACGAAGCAAAAGAACTTGCAGATATGTACTTCTATGAAACTGTTGTACGAATTCACAGGTTGGGTGAAGGTGTAGGCTATACCGGATTAAAACCTGCTGGTTATGAACCCGAAGAAGGAATTGAGGCTGCTGATATAGCCATAGAAAAAAATTCAGTCGATGATATTCTTCAACATCTTGAAGAAGCTAAACACGAAGAAGTCAAACATTACTTCGATGAGCTTCAATCAAAAAGAAATTATGATGTGAATGACCTGACAGCAGGAAGAGATTATGTTGCTTCTTATGTCCATTTCATTCATTACGTTGAAGCACTTTATTCAGGTGATACGAAGAGTATGGAACATCAGCATCATCATTAATTAAAAGTTAAACATAAACTTAACTTAATTGATAATAAAAATAATTTTTAAAATATTTTCTGGTAATAAAACATCATTACAATTTTATTTTACAGAAATACCTGTTTATAAGTAATTATTTTCCGTAGATTGAATCTGATTCTAAATTATTTAGGATTCGGGAAGATAACTTAAACTGATCTATCCTGGAATTGAATGTGAATAATTAAAAGGAATGTTAATTGAATAATTCTTCGACTGAATTGATTTGGCCCTTGATAGTATATGGAGGTGCAGTAGTGCTTCTTGTAACTATAATGATAGGACTTTCCTATCCGCTCGGTCAAAAGCATGAAGAAAAAGAAACTAATGAACCTTTTGAATCGGGAGTAAAGCAAACTGACTCGGCACGCCTGAGATTCCCAATTCATTTTTATATCGTCGCAATGTTCTTCGTTATTTTCGATCTTGAAGCAGTATTCATTTTTACCTGGGCAATTTCATTAAAAGAAGTTGGATGGACTGGTTATATCGCAGCATCAATATTCATCGCAATACTTATTGCGGTATTAATTTACGAATGGAGAATCGGTGCGCTTGACTTTGGCACAAGTGGCAAAAAAATATTAAAAGCAAGAAACAGAATTCTGAAAGAAAGTAAAAATTTATGAAGTGGTGGTTAACAAAAGCTGATCAGGCAGGAATTCCTTTAAAAGGAACCAGTTCACTCGAAGAAACTGTTCAGCAGAGTATTGTTTTATCAACAGTTCAGGATTTAGTTGCCTGGGGAAGAAAAAATTCTATGTGGCCATTTAACTTCGGACTTTCCTGCTGTTATGTTGAAATGGCAACCTCGCTCACAAGCAAATACGATATCGCCAGATTTGGTGCTGAAGTTATTCGCGGTACACCTCGCGAAGCCGATATTATGATTATTGCAGGAACAGTATTTATAAAGATGGCTCCGATTATAAGAAGATTATATCAGCAAATGATGGAACCCCGTTGGGTAATTTCGATGGGCTCGTGTGCAAACTCTGGTGGTATGTATGATATTTACAGTGTTGTTCAGGGAGTTGATAAATTTATGCCGGTTGACGTTTACGTTCCCGGCTGTCCTCCCAGACCTGATGCATTTATGGAAGGTCTTGTAATGCTGCAAGATTCTGTCGGCAAAGAAAAGCGTCCGTTAAGCTGGGTAATTGGTCCGCAGGGAATTCAAAAACCTGAAAAGATTTCCATGCGGGATTTAAAGCGTGATGAAAGAATGAAGATGACAAAAATAACTCCGCCAACTGAAATTTGAATTTGTTATGGATCAGATAATTACTATTGATGAAGAAATAAAACAGAAGTTTGGTGATAAAATTATTTATCAACAGGAAACTAAAGATGAATTCCCGACTATTTGGGTTGGAAGAAATTCATTAGTTACTGTTCTTAATTATTTAAAGAACGAAATTACAAATCCCTTCCGAATGCTTTATGACATCACTGCAATAGATGAAAGATCATACAGCAACCGAAATGGTTTACCACAAAGCGATTTCACAATAGTATATCATCTTCTGTCATTTGACAGAAATAATGACATAAGAATTAAAGTTCCGTTAAAAGATAATGATGTTAATGTTCCAACGATTACTGACCTATGGCAAAATGCAAACTGGTATGAGCGGGAAGCATTCGATATGTTCGGAATAAACTTTAATGGACATAAATATTTGAGAAGATTGTTGATGCCATTAACTTGGAATGGTCATCCGTTACGAAAGGATCATCCTGCAAGAGCAACCGAAATGGGTCCGTTTCAACTTCCGGATGATAAACAAATAAGAGAACAGGATGCACTTCATTTTAACCCCGATGAATGGGGAATGCAAAAACATAGCGACGATTCGGATTTTATGTTTCTTAATCTCGGTCCTCAGCATCCGGGTACACACGGTGTATTGCGACTTGTTCTTCAACTTGATGGTGAAGATATTGTTGATATTGTACCTGATATTGGATTTCATCATCGCGGCGCTGAGAAGATGGCTGAAAGACAATCCTGGCATACTTTCATACCTTACACTGATCGTGTTGATTATCTCGGTGGAGTAATGAACAATCTTGCTTATTGTCTCGGAGTAGAAAAACTTGCGGGGATTGAAGTTCCCGACAGAGGGAAAGTAATTCGTGTCATGCTGTGTGAACTATTCAGAATTGCAAGCCATCTTGTTTGGTACGGAACATTTGCACAGGATGTTGGTCAGCTTTCACCTGTGTTTTACATGTTCACAGACAGAGAGAAAGTTTTTGATATCATTGCTGCGGTATGCGGCGATAGAATGCATCCGAATTGGTTTCGCATTGGTGGTGTTCAGGATGATTTACCAAATGGATGGGATAAACTTGTAAGAGAATTTGTGAATTATTTTCCAAAACGTTTAAATGAATATGATAAACTTGTTATGAAGAACAGAATCTTTAAAGCAAGAACAAAAGGTATCGGAAGTTATACAAAAGAAGAAGCCGTTGAATGGGGAATTACCGGACCGGGTTTACGTGCTTGCGGATTTGAATGGGACTTCAGAAAAAAAAGACCTTATTCAGCTTATGATCAATTCGAGTTTGATATTCCAATTGCACATAATGGAGATTGTTACGATCGTGCTTCTGTTCGTGTTGAGGAGATGAGACAGAGTTTGAAAATAATTGAACAGTGTTTAAACAATATGCCAGAAGGTGAATATAAATCTCATCATCCTCAGGCAACACCACCCGTTAAAGAAAGAACGATGCACGATATTGAAACTTTAATAACTCATTTTTTAAATGTTACCTGGGGACCTGTAATCCCGCCAGGAGAAGCTTTCTCAGGAATTGAAGCAACGAAAGGAAACAATGGATACTATCTTATCAGCGATGGAAATACTTCACCATACAGAGTTAGAATAAGAACTCCCTCGTTTCCGCATATTCAAATGATACCATATATCAGCAGAGGACATACTATTGCGGATCTTCTCGCTATTCTGGGAAGTGTTGATTTTGTATTAGCTGATTTAGACAGATAATAAATAAATGAATATCAAAAGTATAAATATTTATCATTGAGTTTATGCTTACAACAGAGGAACAAAAAGAAATTAACGAGCACATAAAAGATTATCCTGACAAAAAATCAGCCTGTCTGGAAGCGCTTAAAGTTGTTCAGGAAAAACGACGCTGGATTTCTGATGAAAGTTTAAAGGATATAGCCAGCTATCTTGAAATGACCATAGATGATCTGGATGGTGTTGCAACATTTTATAATCTAATCTTCAGAAAACCTGTTGGTAAACATGTTATTCTGATTTGCGATTCAGTTAGCTGTTATATTATGAGTTATGAAAAAATTCTTGATTACCTGAATAAAAAGCTCGGAATTAAACTTGGTGAAACAACAGAGGATAACAGATTTACATTATTACCTATTCCCTGTTTAGGAACCTGTGATCATGCACCAGCTTTAATGATAGACAATGATTTACATCAGGATCTCACCGAAGAGAAGCTGGAAATAATTTTAGATCAATACAAATAATGGAAAAACCTTTAACACAACATATTAAAGAAAACAAGCAGCCGCATACCATTAAAGAGTATGAAAATGTTGGCGGATATTCTTCCGTAAAAAAAGCTTTGAAAGAAATGAATCCAAAAGAAGTCCAGAAAGTTGTAAAAGATTCTGAGCTTAAAGGAAGAGGCGGCGCAGGCTTTTCCACAGGAATGAAATGGAGCTTTGTTCCTATGGGTGAAGCTTCACCATCAAAAATAAAATATTTAATTGCTAACGCTGACGAAATGGAACCCGGAACTTTTAAAGACAGACTTCTGCTTGAAAGTAATCCGCATCTGTTAATTGAAGGAATGATTGTAAGCGCTTTTGCAATCGAAGCTACAAATGCATATATATTTCTCAGATGGGCTTATAAAACTGCAGATAAAATATTAACTAAAGCAATTCAGGAAGCTTACCAATCCGGTTACCTTGGCAAAAATATTTTAGGAACAGGTTATTCACTTGAACTTAGAATTCACACAAGTGCGGGACGTTATATCTGTGGTGAAGAAACTAGTCTGTTAAATTCGCTTGAAGGAAAACGAGCAATACCAAGAGCAAAGCCACCCTTCCCTCAAACAAGTGGATTGTTTGGAAAGCCTACTATTGTAAATAATGTTGAAACTCTCTGTTGTGTTCCCGGAATAATTAATAACGGCGCTCAATGGTTTAAAGAGTTAAGTATAACCGGAGAAGGCGGAACAAAACTTTATGGTGCAAGTGGTCATGTGAAAAATCCAGGTATATGGGAACTTCCGCTTGGAACTTCGATGAGAGAAATAATTGAAAAGTATGCTGGTGGAATGAAAGCTGGCTACAAATTTCGTGGTGCTTTACCGGGTGGTGCTTCAACCGATTTTTTAGTTGAAGAGCATCTTGATACAATTATGGATTATCAGAATGTTCAAAAAGCAGGCAGCAGACTTGGAACAGGAACTATGATTATTCTGGATGATAAAACATGTCCTGTTGGTATGGTAAAAAATCTTGAACATTTTTTCGCTCAGGAATCTTGCGGATGGTGCACACCTTGTCGGGAAGGTTTACCATGGGTTGAGAAAACACTTGGTGCAATTGAAAACGGCAAAGGTAAAATGGAAGATCTCAATCACCTGTCGTTTCATTCAAAATATCTTGGACCGGGAAATACATTCTGTGCTTTAGCTCCCGGTGCTGTTGAACCTTTACAAAGTGCTTTAAAATATTTTCGTGAAGATTTTGAAAAGCATATTAATGAAAAGCGATGTCCCTGGAGATCATAAATGCCAAAGATTATTATAGACGAAATAGAATATGAAGTTAAAGACAAGAAAAATTTGTTAGATGCTTGCCTTTCATTAAAACTTGATCTGCCGTATTTCTGCTGGCATCCAGCTATGAATTCAGTTGGAGCTTGCAGACAATGCGCTGTTACAAAATATAAAGATAAGAACGATACTAAAGGTAAACTTGTAATGGCTTGCATGGAACCGGTGCAGGATGGTATGAGAATTTCAATGAAGGATAGTGAGTCTGTTGAATTCCGCGCACACATAATTGAATGGTTGATGACAAATCATCCACACGATTGTCCTGTTTGTGATGAAGGCGGAGAATGTCATCTACAGGATATGACTGTAATGACAGGACATTCATACAGACAGTTTCGTTTCAATAAAAGAACTTACAATAATCAGTATCTCGGACCTTTTATAAATCATGAAATGAACAGATGCATTCAATGTTACAGGTGTGTCCGCTTCTACCGTGATTATGCTGATGGAAGAGACTTCAATGTATTTGCTTCAAAAAATCATATTTACTTCGGTCGTTCTGAAGACGGCATTCTCGAAAACGAATTCAGCGGAAATCTCATTGAAGTTTGCCCGACAGGTGTATTTACTGACAAAACTTTAAAACAACATTTCACTCGTAAATGGGATTATACAAGTGCACCATCAATTTGCCATAACTGCGGAGTTGGATGTAATATCATTGCTTCAGAACGATATGATTCACTAAGAAGAATAAGAAGCAGATATAACGCCAAAGTTAATGGATATTTTATTTGTGACAGAGGAAGATTTGGATATGAGTGGGTTAATGACAAAAAAAGGATTCTTCAGCCGCTAATCAAAAATAAAGAAGACGGAAAGCAGAAAATTGCAGACAAAAAAACTATTCTTGAAATAACAGGTACACTAATTTCATCAACTAAAACAATAGGAATTGGTTCTTCAAGAGCCTCTTTAGAATCAAATTATACTTTAAGAAAGTTAGTTGGGAAAGAAAATTTCTATTCGAGTTTTAATGCAGTTGAGAATAAACTCTATCAAACTTCACTGAATATTTTAAGAAAAGGAATTGTCAGAACTCCTTCTTTAAAAGAAGTTGAAGAATTTGACACTGTATTTATTCTTGGCGAAGACGTTACAAACACAGCGCCAATGCTTGCGTTATCAATCCGTCAGGCAATTAAACTTAAACCAAAAGAAATCGCAGCAAACCTGAATATTCCTCTTTGGCATGATTCCGCTGTAAGAGAAGCAGTTCAGGATGAGAAAGGTCCGCTATACATTGCCTCGGTTTCAAAAACCAGGCTTGAAGATATTTCTAAAAAAGTAATTCATTCTTCACCAGATGACATAGCACGAATAGGATTTGCTGTTGCAAATATTATTGATAACAATTCGCCAACTGTCAGTAATCTTTCGGATGATGAAAAAGAATTCGCAAAAAATGTGGCAGAAGATTTAATGAGTTCAGACAAACCATTAATTATTACTGGTTCAGGTTGTATGAATGAAGATATAATAAAAGCATCGTATAATATCTCACTTGCTCTTCATAGAAAAAATAATCGAGCTGAAATCGTGATTACTTCGTCTGCTGTAAATAGCCTCGGTCTTGCTATGATGGAAGCTGAATCTCTGGATTCTGCTTTTAATGGAATTGATAAAGGAGAAATTGAAACGTTAATAATTCTTGAAAGTGATTTGTTCAGGAATAATTCAAAAGAAAAGATTAAAAATGTTTTTGATAAAGTTAAAAATATAATTGTCATCGATAGCATTGAAAATGAAACAACACTTGCTGCTGATTACGTTATTCCTGCCGGCACCTTTGCTGAATCTGATGGAACAGTTGTAAATAATGAAGGACGTGCACAGAGATTTTATCAATGCTTCCAACCGAAAGAAGATGTGTTCGAAAGCTGGCGTTATCTTACTCTCATAGCAATAGCAGCGGGCAGAAAAGATTTCACTGCTCTGAATCATTTTGATGATTATGTGAAGTCATTAATTATTGAGATGCCTCAGTTCGATGGAGTTCAGAATACTGCCCCACCTTCGGATTTTAGAAAAGCCGGGCAGAAAATTCCGCGCGAGTCACATCGTTTCAGCGGACGAACTGCTATGAATGCTGATAAAAATGTAAGTGAACCCAAACCACCTGTTGATGATGATTCCCCACTTTCATTTACGATGGAAGGATTCAGAGGACAGCCACCATCTTCGATAACTCCTTTTTACTGGTCACCCGGATGGAATTCTGTTCAGTCAATTAATAAATATCAGATTGAAATTGCTGGTCCTTTACACGATGGAGACCCGGGAATAAGATTAATTGAACCCAACAAAGACTCGACTACTCAATTGAATTTCTTTAATGACATACCGGCGAAATTCATTTTTAAAGCCGACGAATATTTTCTGGTTCCGCTTTATCATATTTATGGTTCTGATGAACTTAGCAGTAAATCTCCAGCAATCAGGGAAAGAATTCCTGATATGTATATTTCAATCAATCAAAAAGAATCAGAAAAACTTGGTGTCAAAGAAAAAGAAAATCTTGAGATAATAATTGACGACAAGAAATTGGGTTTGCAAGTAAAGATTTTAAACGAATTACCTGATGGTATCGCTGGTTATCCTATTTACTTACCGGGGATACAGTTTATTGATTTACCTTCATTTCATAAAATAAAAAAAGAAGTTAAATGAGTCAGACAATTTTAATATTAATAATTATTGTTGTGGTCTTGCTTGTTATGTTGACTATCGCTGCTGGTTTAATATGGCTTGAAAGAAGATTGCTTGCTTTATGGCAGGACAGATATGGACCAAACCGTGTCGGACCTTTCGGGCTCCTTCAGGTTCTTGCAGATATGTTAAAAATTTTTATGAAAGAAGACTGGGTTCCAAAGTTTGTGGATAAACCAATCTTTGTAATTGCTCCTGCAATTGTTGTTGCAACTGTTTTAATGAGCTTTGCAATTATTCCTTATGCGTCGGGAATATTTGTTGTTGATTTTAACATTGCACTTCTTTTCTTTCTTGCAATGTCATCACTTGGTGCATACAGCATTGTTCTTGCCGGATGGTCTTCTAACAATAAATATTCTTTGCTAGGTGCAATGCGTGGTTCTGCTCAGATGATAACTTATGAAGTTTTTATGGGGCTTTCTTTAATGGGAGTAGTTATGCTAACTGGTTCATTCAGCCTGGTTGATATTGTTGAAGCACAAAAAGATATCTGGTTTTTCATTCCGCAGTTTGTCGGATTTATAATTTTCTTAGTTGCAGGTATTGCAGAAACACATCGTCTTCCATTTGATATTCCTGAAGCTGAATCAGAATTGATAGCTGGATATCATTCAGAATATTCAGGAATGAAGTTCGGAATGTTTTTCGTCGGTGAATATCTCGGAATAACTCTCATCTCTGCTTTGATAGCAACTTTATTTTTTGGAGGCTGGCTTGGACCAGATTTTTTGCCGGGCATTGTCTGGTTCCTGATTAAAATGTTTTTCTTTATCGGTCTGTTTATTTTAATGAGAGCTGCTCTTCCGAGACCAAGATATGATCAGTTGATGAGCTACGGTTGGAAACTTATGCTTCCTTTATCACTTTTAAACTTACTCGTAACCGGTGCTATAATTTTAGCCGGAAGTTAAATTATGAAAAATAAAATATTTAGAATATGAGGAATTGATGTTAAGCCAGTTAAGAAGTTTGTGGGTTACGTTTTTACACATGTTTGAAAAACGCGTAACAATTCAGTATCCTGATGAAAAACCAAAATTACCTGCAAGATGGCGAGGCAGAATTGTTTTAACCCGCGATCCTGATAACGGAGAAAGATGCGTTGCTTGTTATCTGTGTGCTGCAGCTTGCCCTGTTGACTGCATTTCATTACAGGCAACTGAGGATGGAAATAACAGACGTTATCCTGAATTTTTCAGAATTAATTTTTCCCGATGCATCTTTTGCGGATTTTGCGAAGATGCCTGTCCGACTTATGCAATACAGTTAATTCCTGATTTTGAAATGTCTGAATACAACAGACAAAACCTTGTTTATGAAAAGGAAGATTTGTTGATCAGTGGAGAGGGAAAATATCACGGATATAATTTTTATAAAGTTGCCGGAGTTGCAATTACCGGTAAAGGCAAAGGTGAATCCGAACACGAAAGCCCGCCAATTGATATAAAAAGTTTATTGCCGTAAAAAAATGACAATCGCATTTTACATAGCATCTTTAGTTGCAATAATATCTACCATTATGGTTATCACCCGGTTAAATGCTGTTCACGCATTACTTTATTTAATTGTTTCATTGCTGTCTGTTGCCGTAATCTTTTTTATTCTCGGTGCTCATTTCGTAGCTGCTCTTGAAGTTATAGTTTATGCAGGTGCAATTATGGTTCTTTTCATTTTTGTGGTGATGATGCTTAACCTTGGAAAAGAATCAGAAAATAGTGAACGGAAATTGCTCTCGTCAAAAATGTTAATCGGTCCCGGAATATTAGTCTTAATTCTCCTGATTGAATTTATAACGATACTGTCATCCTCAACCTCTGAACATCTATTCGAAAAAAATATTACTCCTGCAGAAGTCGGAATCTCATTATTCACAAAATATTTACTTGGAGTTGAACTTACCGCGATGCTTTTGATGGTTGGAATTGTTGGTTCTTATCATATCGGAAGAAGAAAGAAAAAAGTTTTACATCGTTTTCTTCAGGAAAAAGAGGAAGCCCAATGAACATTGTTCCGGTCAGTACAGCATTATTACTTGCAGGAATATTATTCTTCCTTGGTTTGATTGGTTTGTTAGTAAGACGCAATATTATTTTTATACTTATGTCGCTTGAAATTATGTTAAATGCTGCCGGACTTGCTTTTGTTGTCGCGGGATCTAAGTGGGCAGAGGCAGATGGACAGGTTATGTTTCTTTTTATTCTTGCAGTCGCTGCTGCTGAAGTTTCCGTCGGGCTTGCACTCATAATTCAGGTTTATAATAAATTCAAAACTCTCGACACTGATGTTCTTAATAAGCTAAAAGGTTAATGATGTTTGAATTATTATGGTTGGTTCCTGGTTTGCCTTTTGCTGGATTTTTAATTCTGGCAATCTTTGGAAAAAGAATGGGACAAACTGCAACTGCAATCACTGGCGTCGGTTCAGTTGGATTATCCGCATTATTAACTCTGATAATAGGTATTACTTTTATTACTTCTCCACCCGCAGGAAATTCTTTCGACATAATTTTATGGGAGTGGTTTAACATCGGAGGATTTAATCCTTCGATTGCATTTCATCTGGATTCATTATCATTAGTTTTCATGTTCGTTGTTTCCTTCGTTGGATTTCTCATTCATCTTTACTCAGCAGAATTTATGATTGATGACGAGGGTTTTTCCCGGTTCTTCGCTTACATGAATTTGTTTGTTGGATCAATGCTGACTCTGGTTCTTGCAGATAATTTTTTACTTCTTTATCTCGGTTGGGAAGGTGTTGGTTTGTGCAGTTATCTGCTTATAGGATTCTGGTATAAAGATCCAGTAAACAGTGCTGCTGCTATTAAAGCATTTATTGTTACGCGAATTGGTGACACTGCTATGATAATCGGATTATTTATTCTTGTGATGTCTTTTGGTACGCTGAACATCCAATCAATCTTATCAACCGCTTCGGGAATTTGGACTGCAGGATCATCAACCGCAGTTGCTGTTGCGTTTTTATTGCTTGGCGGAGCGTTAGGCAAATCTGCACAGCTTCCGTTACAAACGTGGCTTCCTGATGCGATGGCTGGTCCGTCACCCGTAAGTGCTTTGATTCATGCTGCAACTATGGTAACTGCAGGAGTTTATTTAATCGCAAGAACAAACGTGATTTTTACACTTGCACCTGTTGTGTTAAATCTTGTAGCAATTATTGGTGCATTAACTTTACTGATTGCCGGCTTTAGTGCTTTAACACAATTTGACATCAAAAGAGTTCTGGCTTATTCAACCATAAGTCAGATTGGATATATGTTTCTTGCATTGGGTGTTGGTGCCTGGTCTGCAGCAATATTTCATTTTATGATACATGCATTTTTTAAAGCATTATTATTTCTTGGTGCCGGTGCTGTCATTCTTTCAGTTCATCACGAACATAATATGTATAAAATGGGAGGATTAAGAAAAGAACTTCCGGTAACATTCTGGACATTTTTAATTGCTTCAGCTTCACTTGCAGCTTTTCCACTCGTCACTGCAGGATTCTACAGCAAAGATGCAATTCTTTGGTTTGCTTGGTCAAGTACAACAAATGGCAGTGAGATATTATGGGCTGCAGGATGGATCGGAGCATTCATTACTGCGATTTATACTTTCCGAATGGTGTTTCTTACTTTCTATGGAAATAAACGTTCTGAAGTTTCTCATAAACCGGGATGGTTAATAAAAATTCCTTTAATCATTCTTGCAGTATTTGCTCTCATCGGCGGATTTATAGAACTCCCGGATACACTTGGACATGTAACAATCTTTTCATCTTTTTTAGATTTAACTTTACCTGCGGTGAAAACAATTGAAGGAAGTGTAAGTGAACTCACTCTGCAAATTATTGTAGCCATAACTGCTTTTCTGGGAATCTACATCGCATATAGATTATACATAAAAATTCCGGTTAGTGAAGCAGAAGATATTAAACAGAGTTTAATTCGGAAATTTCTCTTTTCGGGTTGGGGATTTGACTGGTTGTATGATAAAATTTTTATTCGACCGGTTGTATTCTTTGCAAAGATTAATAAGAACGATTTCATAGATTATATTTATACTTTCATTGCATGGTTAAACAGAATGTTCAATCAAATGTTTGCGATGACACAAACCGGTAAAGTCAGATTGTATGCAATGGCAATTGTTCTTGGAGCAATAATTACTTTAACAATAGCAGCGTTCTTATGATAATTATCTGGATTATATTGATTTTGATTATCACCGGTTTAGCTGCCTGGTATTCAGGTAAGTTCAATGAAAATTTGCCGCGATGGATTTCTTTAATCGGTTTATTAATTGATTTCATGATTATTCTGATTTTTTGGTTAAGTGAACCGATTACCATCAACTTAACTTCCAACGATAACTGGTTAGTTCGTTTTAACTCTGAATGGATTCCGCAGTTTGGAATTAGTTTGAATTTTGCACTTGATGGTTTGAGTTTGATACTTGTAGTATTGACAATCTTCCTGGGAATTCTTTCAGTCTTAACTTCCTGGACTGAAATTAAAGACCGCATTGGTTTCTTTCATTTCAACCTCTTGTGGATACTTGCAGGAATTGTTGGAGTATTTACATCGCTCGATTTATTCCTGTTTTATTTTTTCTGGGAACTGATGTTAGTTCCAATGTACTTTCTGATTGGAATCTGGGGACACGAAAAAAGAATTTATGCTGCATATAAATTTTTCATCTTTACACAGGCAAGCGGCTTATTGATGCTTCTGTCAATTCTCGGATTATATTTTATTCACGGCAATCAAACAGGAATTTACACTTTTAACTATTTTGAATTATTACTAACTCAACTTCCATCCGGAATGGAATGGCTTTTAATGTTTGGTTTCCTGATAGCATTTGCTGTCAAACTTCCTCTGGTTCCTGTTCATAACTGGCTTCCTGATGCACATACACAAGCACCAACCGCAGGAAGCGTAATACTCGCAGGACTTCTGCTTAAAACAGGTGCTTATGGATTATTGAGATTTGTTCTTCCGCTTTTCCCTAATGTATCAATTGAGTTTGCACCTTATGCAATGTTTCTGGGAGTTATCGGTATTCTTTATGGTGCCAAACTTGCGTTTGCTCAAAATGATTTCAAAAGACTTGTTGCTTACTCAAGTGTAAACCATATGGGATTTGTTATGCTCGGTGTTTATTCATTCAATGTACTTGCTTATCAGGGAGCTGTGTTTGAGATGATAACTCACGCAATCAGCACAAGTGCGTTATTCATTATTGTCGGATTACTCTCAGACAGATTGCATACACGAAACCTGGATGAGATGGGTGGATTATGGGAACAGGTTCCTAAAATGGGTGGAATTGCAATGGTCTTTGTAATGGCTTCACTTGGATTGCCCGGACTCGGAAACTTTATCGCAGAGTTTCTTGTTCTTGCCGGAAGTTTTCAGGCTTCAGTTTTATGGTCAGTACTCGGCTCACTTGGATTGATCGCTTCAGCAATTTACGCTTTAAGGATAATGCAGAAAGTATGGCACGAAAGAAAAGCCAAAGAATGGGAAATTAATGATTATATTCCAAGAGAATTGATAATACTTGGTTCACTAATTCTTGTTATTGTGTGGCTTGGATTATTTCCACAGAAAATATTTTCAACTATCAGCTCATCAATTAATTCCATTCACGACAGAATAAACGATGCGAAAATATTGTTGATTAATAGTTCTATCAAAACAGAAATAATAACGAACAGTAGTGTGAATAATGAAATAAATGCAAATCAACAGAAAGATGATAAATGAGCAGCGCTGAATTCAAATCAATAATTCCACTGGTAATTTTATCAATCTTCCCGATTGCAATTATGTTATCAATAGCAATAAAAAGAAATCACCTGGTAATTTTTGTCACCTCGTTAATAGGTTTTGTTGCTGCTTTTTACAGCTTGTTCTCTGCTTCAATTTACTCATCCATTAAAGTAAGCACCTTGTTTATAATTGATGGTTATACAATTTTCTTCTGGGGATTATTAATCGCTTCATCTTTTTTTATAACATTAATTTCATTTAACACTTTAAACATTCAGGAAGAAAATAAAGAAGAATATTACATTCTTTTGTATCTCGCATTACTTGGTTCCTGCGTGCTCGTTGCAAGCATTCACTTTGTTTCTTTTTTCCTCGGACTTGAAATTCTTTCTGTTTCTCTTTATGTACTTATATCCTATCTAAGAAAAAAAGAAATTGCTGTCGAAGCCGGAGTTAAATATCTTATACTTGCAGCTGCATCTTCTGCTTTTCTTTTATTCGGAATGGCATTGATCTATAACGAATTCGGAACGATGGATTTTTACCAGTTCGGAAGTGCATTAAAAATAGGCGGCTTTGATGCTTTATCAATCAGCGGTTTTGCAATGATAATTGTTGCCGTTGGATTTAAACTTGCAGTAGTTCCTTTTCATATGTGGACACCTGATGTGTACGAAGGTGCTTCATCTCCTGTATCTGCATTCATTGCTACCATTTCAAAAGGAGGAATGCTTGCATTACTATTTCGCTTATTCAGTATAATTGATGGTTACAGATTCTATGAACTGATACTTATCTTCAGCATAATTGCAATCGCTTCAATGTTTATTGGTAACTGGCTGGCATTACTGCAAAATAATGTTAAAAGAATTCTTGCTTACTCATCAATTGCCCATTTAGGATATTTAACTGTTGCATTTTTAGCTGGAGGAAAATTTGCTGCTGAAGCAATTGCTTTTTATCTCGTTGCATATTTTATTACAATGATCGGTGCTTTTGGAGTAGTCGCAATCCTTTCAAATAAAGAAAGAGAAGCATTTAGAATTGAAGATTTTAAAGGATTGTATTGGAGACATCCATGGCTTGCAGCAACTTTTACTGCAATGTTATTCTCTCTCGCCGGAATTCCATTAACTGCAGGATTCATAGGAAAGTTTTATGTACTATCAGCAGGAGTAGATAAAACTTTATGGGCACTTGTAATTATCCTCGCAATCAATAGTGCAATCGGACTTTTTTATTACCTTAGAATTGTTGTGGAAATGTTCACAAAATCTGAAGCTGAAAAAACGAACGTTAAATTTTCACTTGTAACTTCTGTTGCTTTAACAGTTTTGACGGTATTATTGATTTATCTTGGAGTTTTTCCTTCTGCTTTCATCAATATAATTAAGACAATGTTGTGATAGAAGCGATATTATATTTTAGGAGTCGAGACTTCGCATCAGAGCAGAAAAGAGATAACTGCATAATTCATAATCATCACTTTATATTTATTAAAAAACCCCGAATTTTTCGGGGCTTTGATAAGGTATAAAAACTATTTTAATAAAATTAATTTTTTTGTTGATATGAAGGCACCAGATGTAAGAGTATAGAAGTAAATTCCGCTTGCAAAGCCGCTAGCATTCCAACTTACTTCATAACTTCCTGCTTGTTGCTGAGTGTTAACCAAGATTGCAACTTCTCTTCCAAGAATATCATAAACTAAAAGCTTTACATCTGATCCTACCCCCAAATAGTAGATGAAAAGAAAAGCAACTATATTTAGTAAAAAGTAAAAAATATAGGAGTTCAAAAATGTCAGAAAAAAGAAGGAGTTATGATAAAGAATTCAAGATATCAGCAG